>Ga0079224_100004716_pt1 | contig 17747 bp, 13 predicted proteins | sample Stecom2015_FD_80414 | JGI IMG/M metagenome (GOLD analysis project Ga0079224, IMG submission 80414) | Agricultural soil microbial communities from Utah to study Nitrogen management - Steer compost 2015 | ecosystem: Environmental > Terrestrial > Soil > Agricultural land | place: USA: Utah...
GACCGGCGCCCCCGTCGGTGCCGCCGCTGATGATGAACACCGGCAAACCCGCCGCGAACGCCCGCTCCGCCGCCGCCAGCGAGAGATCCTGGCCCATGTCGGCCATCGGCTCGGCGCAGGTGTCGGGTTCGCCGTCGGTCGCCAGCACGATGACCTTGGGACCATCGGATTCGATGGCAGCGAACTCGGGGATCAGCGCATCGAGGGACTCGCCCGTCGGCGTGTCGCCGAACGGCGCCTCACTCGCGTAGAGCGCATCGAGCAGCTCGCCTTCGCCGAACACGGGCTCGTGCGAAATGAGCCGCGGGCATTCGTCCGTTCGGTCTCGGCCAATACCATATGCGCTGTAGAGGGTCATCCCGAACCGGACTCGATCGTGGAGCATGTACACGACGCCCTCTTGGGGATCGAACAGCGTGTCGTACACGGCGTCCCAACGGTTCGTCCCCGCCCCGAAATTGATCGTCATGCTGTAGGACTGGTCCAGCAGCAACAATACCGTCGGGATCGTGGGCGTGATCGCGACACTGACATCGGGACAGTCCATCGAATCGGGATCGATGTCGAATTTTCCAAAGGATGCGCCTCCGATATCCAATCGCACCGACGGCAGCGGCTCCGTCGTTCCCGAGCCGGTCTCCTCCGGGATATCCGCGCCCTCGTCGTCCTCCACGGGCGGAATGCCTTCTTCGCCCGAACCTCCGGAAGTGTACGAGGCAGGCGGATCGGCGGGAACGCAGGCGAAACCGCTCAAACCGAGCCAAACGAAGCGAATGGCCCGCGATGCGCGACCAGGCCGTGCGGATACAGACGAGCGGCGATCCATCGATACGAACCTTTCGAATCCGAGAACCTCAATCTAACCCCACGACTCAAAATCGCGAAGGCCTTTTGGTGGTTTTTAGACACCACCTCGTCTCTGCGTTCCGTGCGCCCGAGCGAGTTTTTTTCGCGTTCGCGAATCCGAGCCCGGAAGCGGCGCAAAGGGGCGCGCCGCGGATGTCGATGTTTATCCCACTCCAACGCGCTCACGGTCTTCTAGCAAACGTTTCCATCTGAAGGACCGCGCGCCTCGCCCCCCGCGTCACCGGGTCCCGAGTCGTCGCGTGTCCGAGGCGAACGCGTGCATCAACGCGTCGTACATCATCCCGCCCATGTGATCGCGACCGCGATGGTTGAGGTGCTTGAGATCCGGCTCGGCCAAGCGTGGCGAGGTCTTGAGCCATTTGCGCAGCGCGCCCGCGCCCCCCATCGCAGCGACGGAATCGAAGAACGCACACCCCTGCTCGAACGCCACCTCGCGCTGGGCCGCGACCATCGCGTCGACGTGGCGAGGTTCGACCGTGTACGTGCCGGAGCGGCCGTGATCGATGACGCTCACGACGAGACACGGCACGGCAGGCGCCCGACCGCGCAACTTGCTCAGGACCTCGCGATATTCGGCCTTGTACCGCTCCGGCGAGGCCGATCCGGAGACGAGCCGGCGCAGATCGTTGCCCCCGTAATTGAGGACGAGGAGGTCGGGCTTACGCCGCGCGAGCTGGGCCTGGATGTGCTCGGCGTCGTAGCCGTGGAGGCGCTTCGTGAACGCACCGATCATACTGACGGTGTCCCAGACGACGCCTGGGCCGTCGTTCTCGAGGACCACGCCGTAGGCCCGGACCGCGCCACCGCGACCCGCACGGAGCTCGACGACGTGCTCCCCCCGCGGCACGTCGACGCGGTGCCAGGCCTCGTCCAGCGCCTCTCCGTCGGTCTCGATGATCTGCGCGGAGCCGCCGTCCACGCGGAGCTGGAGCTGCCCACCGCCCGGCTGGAGCGCGTACCAGACCTCGATCGACGAGATCTCGCGCCCGACCTCGCTCTGCCGCGGCGGCTTGAAGCGGCTCCACGCCCCGCCTTTGCCGCGAAAGACGTGCCCACCGAGCCCGTAGTGCCCGTCCTTCTTGCACAAGTACGCGATGTAGCAGACGTCCCAGTGCTCGGCCTCGATGTCGACGACCTGGCTGCGGTAGTTCGCAGAGTAGCGATCGAGCAACACGAACCCGGGGCCAGCGTCGCCGAAGCGGGCTTGCATGCGCTTGCGGATCGCGTGCGGTAGCCCGTCGAGGCCGATCGACGAGTCGCCCATGTGCAGCACCCGAGTGACCGCGCCCGGGGCCTTCGTCTGCGTCCGGCGCAATGCCGCGAAGAAAGGCGCGAGCGCCATCCCCGTAGGGTCTTCGATCGCTGGCGCGGGGCTCTGACGCGGCTCCGCGAGGGCGAACGCCGCCACGTCGTGGCGGACGACGGGTGCGGCCTCGACGACGTCCACGACCTCCGGTGAACACGCCGCGAGACCTGCTCCGAACATCGCCGCCGCTCGCCGCATCCGGCCCCGGCTCACGCCCCAACCCGCCACGATCGCACGCAGGATAGCGAAGTCCGCGGGGACACCCAAGCGTGCGATTACGGAGACGACGACGCGCGCGGCGTCCCGTGCAGCGGCTGCATCAGCGCATCGGCCAGGGCTTGGGCTTTGCGCACCGATCCGCGCGCATTGAAGTGCAGATGATCGCGATGGGCCAGTGGGGGCGTGGCGAGCACGAAGCGACCCATCGACGCTGGGCCGCCCATGAACGCCATGCCGTCCCACATCGCGCATCCCGCCTCCGGCCCCAGGACGCGCTGGATCGCGAGCACGTCGAGCAAGCGCGGCCGCGGACGCACCTCGGTGTCTTCGACGATCGGATAGTCGCCCGGCAACAGCAGCAGGCAGCTCGTGTCGGGGAACCGCGTCCGGACGCGGCGCAGCGCCTCCGCCAGCGCGGTGCGGTACCCCTGCGCATCGGGGTCTTCCGCCACGTCGCGGTCGCTCGCTTCGTTCGTGCCGTACGAGAATGCCAGCAGGGCGACGTCACGACGCCGAACGTGCTCCGCCCACACATCGAGATCCCACGCGAGCCAGTTCGTCATGCGCGTGCCATCGAGGCCGAGCGTGTCGACGACCACCCCTGGGCCCGCCGTCTCGACCGCGACGCCGAACCCCCGCACGTCGCCGTCCCCGAGCGCGACCATCCGCAAGCGATGACGGCCGGGGGCGAGCTCGATCCGGTGCTCGACGGGTCCCGGTCGCGCCGCGCGGGTCTCGAACTGCCCATGCGGTTCGTCGTCGACGAACAGCGCGAGCGTGCCCCCCTCCGGTTGTCCCCACGCGAAGATCTCGAACGACGCCACCGCCTCGGCCGCGCTCGCGTCGGGCCGCGGCTCGATCTCCACCCACGCGCCCCGCTTGCGGCTCGAAAACGCCGCCCCGAGGTACCCCCAAGGGCTGCCGGGACGCGCACCAGGGGTCTGCGCGTGTTCCTTCTTCCAATGTGGGCTCGCCCGCACCACCACCTCGGAGTGGCGATACCACTTCGACAACGGCGCCCAGGGGACGAACCCCGGACCGCCATCGCCGAAGCGCGCCTGCAGGTACGTGCGCAGGTACCCCGTCGCGCGGTCGGAGGCCGTCCCGGAGGCGCCGTAGAACGCCAGGCGCACCTTCGGCCGATCCGTCGCCGAGCGCTCCACGAGGCCATGCAGCGCGTCGTAGAAGGCGGCGAGGTGTTCCGGACCGTCGAGCGGCACGAACACTCCCGGCGTGTCCGGGGCCTCGACGCGGCCGAGCTCCGGGAGCGGCGGCCCGCCGTCGAGGTGCCGCGCCATGGCGACCGCGTGGGCGCGCCGGGCGTCTTCCGGGGCGAGCCGCAGCGCCGGGCGTGGCAGCGGCGGATCGAGCCGCGGGGTCGCGGGCGCTTCGATCGCTGGAGCACCGGGGTTCGCCTCGACGCCCGGGGCGGGCGACGACGCCGAACGACAACCGAGCACCATGGCGAGGCTCCATCCTACCCACCTCGCGACCCGCCTCGTTCTGCCACGCCGAGCGTGCACCTCGACAGCGTACCGCGCCACGCCAGCGCGCGCCGGGCCGTTCGCGCGGCGAGCACGGGCGTGGGGCGGCGCGGTGATGCCCAGAGCGTCGCCGACTAGCGCAGGTCTTCGCGGAGCGACGCGCGGTGCTCGTCGATCTGCGACATGTAGAAGCGCCACGATTCGCGACAGGCTCGCTCGAACGTGCACTCCTCGGCGTAGCCGCGGGCGCAGGCGGCCATGCGAGCGAGGCGCGGTGGGTCGCTCAGCAGACGTACGATCGCCTCGCACCAGCGCGCCTCGACCCCGGCGGGGAGGACCAACCCGGTCTCCTCGTGATGCACGATCTCCGACGGACCCCCGACGTCGCTGACGAGCGCCGGCGTCCCGCAGGCGAGCGACTCGAGCACCACGTTGCCGAACGTATCGGTGGTCGAAGGAAACACGAGGAGCTGCGACGACGCGAACGCGGACGACAGCGCGTCCCCTTCGAGGTGGCCGGTGAACGCGACCGGATAGCCCTCGAGCTCGCGCTTCATCGCCTCGAGGTAGGGTCCGTCGCCGACGATGGCGAGCTCGACGTCGATCTGGCGCTCGTCGACGAGGCGCTTGAACACTTGGACGAGGAACGGGAGGTTCTTCTCGACCGAGACGCGCCCGACGTAGACGAGCGTCCGGTCGCCGCGCAGCCCGAAGCGGCGCCAGTACCCCTCCTCACGCCGACGCGGATGGAACTTCTCGGCATCCACGCCGCGCCGCACCACCTGGACGAGCCGTGGGTCGATGCCGCCGCGCGCGATGACTTCCTTGGCGGCGTAGGTCGGGGCCGCGACGCGCGACATCTGGTTGTAGAACCACGCGGTGTAGCCCTGCACCATGCGCCCCACGGTGCGGTCGCCGATCAAGCGGAACGCGTACTCGGGCACGTTGGTGTGGTACTGCCCGACGGTGGGCACGCCGAGGAACTTCGCCGCCATCAGGGCGATGAGTCCCACCGGACCCGGCGTCGTGAGGACGACGAGGTCGACCTCGTTCTCGTCGAGCCAGCGCACGACCTCGAGCAAGCTCGGCCAGTAGAGCGTGTACGACTCGTAGCCGATGAGCGGGAAGGTGGCGACCGACGGGAACCGCACGACGTCCGCGTCGTCGACGGCCGGCGCGAAGCCGTCCCCTTTGCCGCCGCACAGGAACACCTGCTGACCGCTGCGACCGAGCTCCCCGACGATGCGCCGCAACCCGAGGTTGAGCCCGTCGACATTGTCGAGCGTGTCGCAGAAGAGGGCGACCTTGGGCTTCTTGCTGAGCGGCTCGGTGAGCTCGAGCGCTTCGTAGATCGCTCGGCTCCGCCGCCGCTCGCCGTAGAAGTAGCGGATCCCGAAGTAGTACGGGAGGTTGAACAGCATCAACCGGATGAGCGTGGGTAGCTCGTCGATGATCGGCTCGAGGTCGGCCGTGGTGGCGGCGTCGCGGATCTGCGACGCCGAAGCCCGGAACGCGCGCATGAGCGAGGACTGGACGAGCTTGTAGATCTCGTCGTGCACCTCCGGGCGATGCCCCGCCTCGCGGATCCGGGCCGCGCTCGGCAGGCGCTCGGCCTCCGCCAACGTCTCCATCGCGGCCGGGATGATGCGCTGCAGCACCGCCGGCAAGGATTCGAGGTCGTCCGGGAGCTCCTTCTTCTCGATGAGATCGAGGAGCTTCATGTACGTCTGGCTCTTGCCCTTGCGGTGGCTGTGCCGGAAGAAGTTCACCGTGCCGACGTACGCGGTGTGGGCGTAGCTCGTGCACGTCTTCTCGAACCCGACCACTTCGACGGCGTTGCCCCGGATCGCGGCGCGCAAGCCTTCCATCGTGGCAGGCCCCTCGAACTCCGTGTAGGCGCGCGCCATCGTGACCCCGGAGTGGTCGTCCGAACCGCCGGTGATGCGCCAGCGCCGATCGAGATCGACGGGGATGCCGTATTGATCGGACCACTGCTCGAGGACCGAGCGGTTCACCTTGGCGAGCACGTCCCGGATGTAGCGCTCGTGCCCCGGGTCCTTCTGGCCGTTGATGAGCTCGAGCGTGTCGAACAGCAGCAGCGACTTCTTGACGAGCTCGGGCGTGAGGCGCTGGTTCACCGGTGAGAACGGATGCGCGAGGCTGTGCAGGATCCGGTTCTCGCGCAGATACCGGACGAGCTCGTAGATGTTGTACCGCAGGCGCTGGAGGTCGTCGTGCTGGGCTTCGGTGATGCCGAACGCGAGCACGTGCACGATGCAGCCGTTCTCGGGGAAGCGCGCGGAAACCTCCTCGGAGATGAAGACATGCGGGCCGTGGTGCGCGATCTCGAGGCAACCGTCGATCGCGTCGTGATCGGTGATCGTGACCATGGTCATGCCGCGCGCGAGCATGGTCTCGTACAGGGCTTGCGGCTCCGTGTAGCACTCCTCGACTTCGAGCGAGTTCAGCAGGAACAGCTTGAACTTGCCCGCGTACTTCGAGTGAACGTGCAGGTCGATACGCTGTCGGCCCTGGATCGTTTCGCGGTTCATGACTTCGGTTCGCCTTTCATCCCCGAACGAAAAAGTGCCTAGGACGGCCGAGCTCAGATCGCCACACGGAGGGGAAGCACCGCGGAGCGTCGCGCGGGATGGCCGAGCATGTCTTGGTAGAGCGCGAACAATCGACTGAAGTGCTCGTCCATCGTGCCGATGGAACGCGCGGCCACGCGGCAGCCACGACGCAGCCGCTCGGGATCTCGCGCCAGCAGCCGCAGGATCGCCTGGGCACAGTCGTCGGCGTTGCCCGCCCGATAGCGGGCCGAAAACTCGGGGCCGGCCAGCGCTGCCGCGCCGCCACGATCGGGTACGACGACGGGCACGCCCGAGCAAATCGCCTCGGCGACGACGAGGCCGTAGGTCTCCGCCGCCGAGCCGTGGAGGAACGCGTCGGCGCTCGCGAGCACCGCGGACATCGTCTCGCGATCGGACACGTAGCCGTGCAGATGCACACCCGGCGTCTTCGCGGCCTTGCGGGCGTACCAGCCCTGCAGCGCCCCGCGCCCGAACAGCACGAGCCCCATCGGCTCCTGCCGCGACGCCTTGGCGTATGCGTCGATGAGCGTCGCGATGCGCTTCTCCGGATCGAGCCGGCTCACGGCCACGAGCAACTTCGCGTTCTCCGGCAATCCGCAGGAGGCCAGCATCCGCGCGCGGAGCTCGGGATCATGGCGTTTCGGCGAGAAGCGATCCTTGTCGATCCCGAACGGCACCACGCTCGTCTCGGTGATGCCGAACTGCTGCAGCCGGCGCGCGAGCCAATCACCGCTCACCACCGTGGTGTCGTAAGCCGTGGTCAAACGCTGGAGGCGGCGCCACCACGAGGAGAACATCCGATCGACGCGATCGAAGCCGAGATGACGCCCGAGGAAGGTCTGGGGCCACACCGCGACGGGATCGGTGTGGAACACGAACGCCTTCTTGGCGCGCCCTTGGTAGCTCGCCACGTAGCGCCCGCCGTTCCACGGCGACGAGCCCTCGAGGATGTCCGGATCCTCTTCGGCGATCACCCGGTGCAGGCGCGCTTCGTCGGCGAACAAGCCGTAGCGCGAGTCGAACGGTGAGCGGGGGCCATTGACCCACACGATCTTCCCACCGCGCACCGTCTCCACGCTGTCCTCGGCCCCCGGAGCGATGACGACGAGCTCGTGCCCGTGCCGCGCCGCGGCCTCGAACTTTTGGTCCACATAGGTCCGAACACCTCCTCCGTGTTTCGAGTAGGATTCGGCGACGTCGACGATTTTAAGGGTGTGCATCGGTCGAAATGGGGCGCGGGCGCGGAGCGAGCGTCGGGGTGAGATGAACCCGGGTACGGGGCGGAGGACAAGCACCCACCTTCGGCGAGCGGGGTAGCAAATCCCCGTCTCGAAGAGGGCATGGGGGCGTCCACCCCCCGAAAAGCTCGGGTTTCGAGCGACGCTGGTAGTCGCCGAGACGGTCCAAACGGTTGCACCTTCGCGAACAAATTCCGCAAAAAAGCGGCGCTTTCTGCCGCTGAGTGCGGCCAGAACAGCGACTATCCCCAAAAATGAGTCTACCGATCGGTCGCCGTCCGGAGCGCCCTACGATGCGGCCACGAAACTGGGGGTTGTAGACCCCAATTTTAGAGGGCGTCGCGCAGGATGGCGGCGAGGACGGCGGCGGGAAGCACGACCGGATTGCCCTTCATGCTGCTCGCGCGGGCCGAGTGCTCGACGATCTGCGGGATTTCCGCGGCCGTCATTCCATACGCGCTCAGGCTGCGGACGCCGAGGTCGTCGCAGAGCGCACGGATCCAGGCGAGGCCGTCTTCGAGACGGGCTTCGGAGCGACCGGTGACGAGCCGAGCGATCTCGGCGTAGCGCTCGACGATCGGCCCGCGCCCCTCGAGCGCGCGCACGTTCGCCTCGATGACGCCCGGCAGCAAACGTGCACACAGGGCGCCGTGCGGCGCATCGAGCAATCCTCCGAGCGGACCGGCGAAACCGTGGACGGCCCCGAGCTTGGCGTTGGCCAGCGCGAGGCCGCCACACAGGCTCGCGAACGCCATGTCCGTGCGCGCGGCGAGATCGTCTCCGTGCGTGTAGGCGCGACGCAGCGAGCGAGCGGCGTGCACGATCCCGGTGCGGCAGAACGCGTCGGTCATGGGGTTCGCCGCCACGGACACGTACGGCTCGATCACTTGCGTCAGCGCATCGAGGCCGCAGTCCGCCGTGACCTGCGGAGGCAAAGACAGCGTCAACTCCGGATCGACGAGGGTGACCCGCGGCAGCATCGAGGCGTGGCGGAGCGACACCTTGACGCGATGCGCCGTCGACTTGAGCACCGCATTGCGGGTCACCTCGGAGCCCGTGCCGGCCGTCGTCGGGATCGCCACCACGGGCAGAGCCGGACGCGCGAGCGGGCGACCGCGACCGACCACCTCGAGGTAGTCCATCGCATCGCCGGGGTTGGCAGCCAAACCCGCGATCGCCTTGGCGGCGTCGAGCGGACTCCCGCCGCCGACCCCGACCACGACCGCGCACGCGAAGGCGCGGGCACGCTCGACCGCCGCTTCGATCGCTTCGACCGTGGGCTCGCCCGCGACGGAGACGGTGTCGACCGCCACGCCCGCGTCGACGAGCGCCTCGTGCAGCGCGGCGTAGCGCTCGGGTCGGCTTCCGGTGACGAACAACGCCCGCCGTCCGAGGTCGGCCACCACCTGGCCGAGCTGGTGGCGAACCCCGGCACCGAACGAGATACGCCCCGCCGTGGCGAACTCGAACGTCGCTACCATCGTTCGTCGTCCGGGAACACGTTGGTGAACTTTCGGCTGCGGCGCGGCTCGGCCATCATGTCGGCGACCGCATCGCGCCACCGCGCGTAGTGGGCGGTCTCCTTGTGCTTCGCCGGGGCATCGGCGGTGCGATAGACCTCGTTCAACACGAACCGCCGCGGATCTTCGTGGTCCTGCAACACGTCGAAGCGTGCGATTCCCGGCTCGAGCACGCTCTGGCGCGCGTTCTCCAGCGTGGCTGCCCGAAACGCCGCGATGCTTTCGGGTTTGACGTAGACCTCCACATGGACGATGAGCATGGCGCGTTCGAGTGTCGACCAGCGCCGTGACCTTGTCACCCCTCGCCACGGGAACTTCGTCTCGGACCACGCGGCGCCGGGTCGGGGCGCGTTGCTTCGTCCCGCCGCGCTCGGGCCCATGCGGGCCAATCCGTGATCACGGCGTCGAGCTCCCAGCGCAGCGCGCGGGCGAGATGGTCCTCGGTGTCACAACGATAGACCCACGCGGCGAGGCCCGCTTCCGCGAGGGCGGCCCGCAGCGTGCGTCGCATGAGGCGAGCGGGCATGCAGACGGCGTGCAGCCCCGCCATGCGAGCCCGCCATGCGCTCGTCGGGACGGGGGCTCGATCGATGTCCAGAACGCAACGGAGCGCGGGCGCCTTCTGCTTCACCCGGCGGAGCGCGGCGAGGTCGAACGACAGCACGTACACCCGATCGCCGAGCTTGCGCGCGCGCAGGGCCGCGACACAGCGATCCACGAGCATGCGCTTGCGCGCGGCCGAGGTTTCGCCATCGACCTTGATCTCGAGCATCAGCGTCGTCCGCCGGCCGAACGCCTCGAGGACGGCGTCGAGGGTCGGCATGCGCTCGCCGCGAAACGCCGGGTCGAACCACGCGCCGGCGTCGAGGCGCTGCAGCGCCGCCCCCGACAACGCGTGGACGCGCTGCGGCTTGCCGGCGATCTTCTTCAACGTACGTTCGTGATGGACCACGAGGACGCCGTCCGAGGACAGCTGCACGTCGAACTCGATCGCCTCGGCGCCGTCGGCCAGGGCGGCCTCGAACGCGACCATCGTGTTCTCCGGGTGGGTACCGCTGGCGCCGCGATGGGCCACGATGCGCGGTCGAACGAGCGGCGCAGCGGGAGAACGTCGACCCCGTCGTGGGACCTCGGCCACGCGCGCCCTTTACCACGGCGCGGCGCGCCGGGCATCGGGGGCGTGGCGATTTCCGCGGCGAGCTTGCGAGCGGGACGAGCGATTTGCGATGGTGCTCGCATGATTCCCGCCAGCCTCATCCCCCTCCCGACGCATCCCGAGGTGAAGCGCCGGGTCGAGGCGATCGAGCTGCCGTTCTCGCGCCACGGCGTGGATCCGTTCGGCGTCGACCAAAACGAGCTCGCGCGGTTCTTCACGCTGTTGCGTTTCTTTTACTATCATTATTTCACGGTCAACGTGTTCGGCGTGGAGCACGTCCCGACGCGCGGCCGCGCGATGCTGGTGGGCAATCACTCGGGCGGATGGGCGATCGACGCGGTCATGGTGATCGCCTCGATGTTCTTCGAGCTCGAGCCCCCGCGCTTGGCCCAGGGCATGGCCGAGAAGTTCCTCAAGAAGGTCCCGTTCCTCGCGTCGTTCACCAACAGCATCGGGCAGATGACGGGGCTGCCGCAGCACAGCGTCCGCCTGCTCGAAGACGATCGCCTCCTGCTCGTGTTCCCCGAAGGTGCCCGCGGAACGGCCAAGCTCTACCACGAGCGCGACAGCCTCGTCGGTTTCGGCACCGGCTTCGCCCGCATCGCCCTGCAGACGAACACGCCGATCATCCCGTTCGCGTTCATCGGCGGCGGCGAAGCGATTCCCACCGTCGTCAATCTCTACGGCGTCGGCAAGCGACTCGGGATCCCGTATCTGCCGGTGACGCCCTACGGGGTCGCGTGGCCCCTGCCGGTCTCGCTGCAGATCCTGTACGGTGCGCCGATCGTGCTCGAAGGCAGCGCCACGGACACCGACGAAGCGATCGGTCTGCAGGTCGACCGCGTGAAGCGGACGATCGCCGACCTCATCCAGCAAGGCCGCGAGCTACGACAAGGCCGCCGCAGCGCTTCGGAGCTGAAACTCGCATGAAAGTGCTCGTCACGGGGATCGCCGGCAATCTCGGTCGATTGGTCGCGCAGCGCCTGCTCGAGGCCGGCCACGAGGTGATCGGAATCGACCGCCGCCCTTGGCCCGATCGTCCCGACGCCATTCGGATCTTCGAGGCCGACATCCGCAAGCGCCCTGCCGAAGACGTGTTCCGCACCCAGCGTCCGGACGCGCTCGTGCACATGGCCACCGTCACCCACCTCACGCATCAGAGCCAGGATCGCTACCGCATCAACCTCGGCGGCACGCAGGCGGTGTTCGAGCACTGCAGCACCTACGGCGTCCAGCAGGCGCTTTTCATCGGGCGTCACACGTACTACGGCGCGAGCTCGGACTCTCCGCTCTACCACACCGAAGCCGAGCCACCGATGGCGATCCACAGCTTTCCCGAGCTGTCCGATCTCGTCGCGGCCGACCTCTACGCCGGCTCCGCGCTGTGGCGCTTCCCCAACGTCGACACCGCCGTCCTTCGGCTCTGCTACACGCTCGGGCCCCTCAAGCAAGGGACGCTCGCGGCCTATCTCCGAGGGCCGCGCGTGCCGACGGTCCTCGGGTTCGATCCGTTGTTCCAGTTCCTGCACGAACGAGACGCGGCCGCGGCCATCGTCACGGCGTTGAGCAAACGCGTCCGCGGCGTGTTCAACGTCACCGGGCCTGCGCCCATGCCGTTGTCGGTGCTGGTCCACGAATGCGGCCGCGTGAACCTTCAGCTTCCGGAACCGATCTTCCGGTTGTCGCTCGGCCGCTTCGGCCTTCCCGCCCTCTCGCCGGGCGCGGTCGGTCACATCAAGTATCCCGTGGTGACCGACGGCACCCTGTTTCGTTCCGCCACCGGGTTCGAGCACACGTACAGCGAAGACGAAACGCTACGAGCGTTCCGCGACGCCGGTCCGTGACGGGCGGGCCCCGTGCCGTGGCGTCATTTGACGTGCGAGAAGAAGCTGACGGCTTGGATGCAGCGAATCACGGTTTTGCCGCTGGGGACCTCCTTGGCTTTGATCCGGACCAACGCCTTGCTCTGCATGGCCGCGAACAGCTGATTCAGCGTGCGATCCGAGACGCGATAGCCGCGACAGAGCCCGTCGCCGAACTGATAGACCGAGACCTGCGCACCGAGGACGTCTGGGCGGGTGAAGATGGTTCCGGCTTGCCCGGAGGCGTCGAGCCGGATCTCCTCGATACGTTCTCGTGGTACTTCGTCGGTCGGCGGCTGCGCGACGAGCAACGTAAGAAAGAGAGCGAGGTGCATCGCATCGGTCTTACACCGAACCGGCGCTCGTGGCCGCCGAGCTCGCCTTTTTTCGCCGGGGACAGGTCTCGCGCGTCGCCTTCGCCCACACCGGCTCCAGGCCGAACCGCGTGACATGCGCTGCATCTCCTCGCGCGTCGCGTGTATGATTTTCCGAACGATGCTGCGGCCCGGTTTCCCGAGTCCTCTCGCGTGCTTGCTGGTCGCGGCGGCGTGCAGCTCCCCCGATCCGGCGATGGACGCGGAGGCCGACACCGCAGATTCGTCCCGGCTGGCCGGCCTCGAACGTGGCAAGCCGGCGATCGAGTCGGCGCCTCCCCGCTCGCGTCGCGTCGTCATGTCCTCCGCGGACGTCGATGCAGCCGTGATGCGGGGGTTCGGGAACCCGATGATCGAGACGCGCGAAGAACGAAGCTCGGGCTTTTCGCTCGACGCGAACACGGCCTCCTACGCGCTCGCCCGCACCGCGCTGCAACGCGGGGAGCTCCCCGACCCGCTCGACGTCCGCACGGAGGAATTCGTCAATCGCTTCGAATATCGCAATCCGCCGCCGCAACACGGCGATTTCGCGATGCACGTCGAAGCAGCCCCGTCGCCGTACCGCCCGGACTACCACATGCTCCGCTTCGGGATCCGAGCGCGTGACACGTCGACCACGGAGCGCGAGCCCGCGTTCATGGTGTTCGTCGTCGACGCCTCGAACTCGATGGACAAGAACGGGCACCTCCACCTCATCCAGGATGGTCTCCGCACGCTGGCGGCGCGCCTCGGCCCGCACGATCGTCTCGGGATCGTGACGTACGGCCACCGCGCGCAGGTCGTGCTGGAGCCGACGAACGGCAGCCAGCGCGCCGACATCCTCTCCGCGATCGATGCCATGCGGGCCGACGGCGTGAGCAACCTCGACGCCGGGCTCGCGCTCGCGGCCGAGATCGTCGGGACGGCGAGTGGTCCGTCCCACCGCCGGATCATCGTGTGCTCCGACGGGGTACCGAACGCGAGCTCGCTCGTCGCCTCGCAGCTGATGACGCGGGTGGCCGAGATCGCCAAGGACGACGTGCGGGTCTCGACCGTGGGCGTCGGGCTCGGCAACTACAGCGATGCCCTGCTCGAGCAGCTCTCGGTGCAAGGCAAGGGGCTGCACGCCTACGTCGACCGCCGCGAGGAGGTGCGTCGCGTGTTCGCCGAGAACCTGACCGGCACGCCGCAGGTCGTCGCGCGCTATGCCAAGGTGCAAGTCGAGTTCGAGCCGCGTAGCGTCGCCCGTTTCCGCCGACTCGGGTACGAGCAGAGCCGCACGCCCCCCGATCATTGGGGGACCGACGACGGGTTCGAGGGGGCCATCGGGGCGGGGCACAGCGTGACGGCGTTGTACGAGGTCCAACTCCACCCCGACGTGCACGACGGCGACGCCCCCCCGTTGCTCGGGACGGTGCGCGTGCGCTACCACGATCGCGACGACCGCGTCCGGATGCTCGAGCAGACGTTCGCGCGCGACGTCCTGGCGGGGCCCGAAAGCCCGCCCTCGTCCGCGATACAGCTCGCGCTCGTCGCCGCCGTGTTCGCGGAGAAGCTCCGCAACAGCTACTGGGCGCACCACCTCGCGTGGGACGAGCTCGTGCAGATGTGGTCGGTCCTGCCGTCTTCGACGCGGCGCTGGGTCGAGGTCGGCGAGCTCGGCGAACTCATTCGCCTCGCGGCGGAGCGCATGACGACCTCGCCCCCGCCCAAACGCCGGCTCGTGTTCGAGCGCATCGCGGTGCTCAAGTAGGTCACGATGCTGCGGCGCATCCTCCCCACGCTCGCCGTCCTGGCGCTCGGCCTGACCCTCCTGCTCTGGGGACTCGGGTCGCTCCAACGCATCATCTTCGCGCAGCACGAAGAGGCCCGCGCCCAGGTCAAGGCCGAGCGCAACGCCCTCCAGGAGTACGCACGGCGCACGCTCGAGCAGCGCCTCGAGAGCCTCCTGCACGAGACCGAGATCAACTGGGCGCTCGGCGATCCGTTGATGGCGACGCAGCACCTCCTGCTGGTCGATCGCGGCGAGCAGATCTTTCCGCGCGCCATCCGCTACGCGTCGACGAACCTGCACGCGTCCCGCCGCCTCTACGTCGCCCTACGCGACGGAAAACCCGTCCCGTCGGAGATCGGCACGCCGTGGGCACGCCGCGTCGAGCTCGTCCGCCGCTTCCGCGAGGCCGTGCTCGAGGGGCTCCCCGATGCGATCGAGGCGAGCTTTCGCGAGATCGTCGAGCACCGCGCGCATTGGGTGATCGACGCCCGCCGCGATCTCCCCGCCCAGCTCGCCGTGCTCGATCTGCTGGTCGAATACACGGCGCCGCACCCCGAGCTCATCGCCGGTCTGCTCCGCCATGGACTGTACGCCGGCGACCACCTCATCCTCGAAGGTCTGCAGCCGGCGCTCATCCGCGGGCGGGATCGCTTCTCCTCCGCCGATTTCCAGTTCCTCTGCGGCCGCGTGATCGCGCTGTCCGAGCGCACCCAGACCCGCGTCGACGACTTCCAGGCCCGCGTCGCCGAACCCGTCACGGTGCCGCTCTCGGCCCCCGGCATGCTCGACGCGCCTTCGCTCATCCTCGGCGGCAGCTGGTACGCGCGCCCGGCGGGACCCGACCGGATCATCGGTGTCGCGATCGGCATCGACGAGCTGCTGCGCTCCGTGGAATCCGAGATGCGCGCCCGCGCGCTCCTCGAGCCCGACGACGCGCTCATGCGCCCGGACGTGACGCCCGAGGTCGTGCCCCTGCCGACGCTCGTGCTCGACGTCCGCTCGTCGCGATTCGGCCGCGCGCTCGAAGACGCCGAGCGGCGGTTCTGGCTCATGACCGGCTTCGTGGGCCTGAGCGCGTTCCTGGCCCTCATCATCGTGGCCTTGGCGCTGTTCATCCAGCTCCGGCGCCAGCGGTTCGTCGAGCTCAAGAGCGATTTCGTGGCCACGGTCTCGCACGAGCTCCGCACGCCGCTGGCGTCGATCCGGCTGATGGCGGAGACGCTCGAGCGACGCACCGCCGGTCAGCCGTCGGTGCGGGACTACCCCGCGCGAATCGTGCGCGACATCGACGATCTCGCGTTCCTCGTCGAGAACATCCTGTCGTTCAATCGCCTCGACAAAGGACGCTGGAAACCGCGCCCCAGCCCCGTCGCGCTGGACGAGCTCGCGGCCCTCATCGAGCAGGAGCTCCCGACCTTCGCGCCGCGCGCGGTCGAATGGCACACGCAGGGCCTGCAGGGGGTCACCCTCGACGCCGACCACGAGCTCGTCAAGCTGCTCCTGCGCAACTTGGCGAAGAACGCCTGCGCGTACAACGAGCGCGATCCCATCCGCATCCGCGTGGTCGGCCGCCGCGAGGGGAATCGATTCGTCATCACGGTGAGCGACAACGGGATCGGGATCCCCCCCGCCGAGCAGAAGCGCATCTTCTCCGATTTCTACCGCGCCAAAGGCACGGTCAGTCGTGGTAGTGGCCTCGGACTGGCGATCTGTCGCAAGATCATGACCGCGCACGGCGGGCGTATCGTGGTCGCCGCATCCAGCCCCGAGGGAACCACCTTCGAACTCACCTTTCCGATCTGAGAGGAACCTCCGGCATGGCAGACAAGCCCGAAATCTTGGTCGTGGAAGACGATCCGAACCTCCGCCTCGCGTTGGTCGACAACCTCGAAGACGAGGGCTACCAGGTGCAGCAGGTCGCCCACGGCAATGGGGCGCTCGAGATCGCCTCGCGGCACGCCTTCGACGTCGTCATCCTCGACATCATGCTGCCCGACATCGACGGCTACACCGTGTGTCGTCGCATGCGGGAGCAAGGCATCCGGAGCGCCATCCTGATGCTCACCGCGCGCACGCTGGAAGACGACCTCGTCGCCGGATTCGATGCGGGCGCCGACGACTACCTCGCCAAACCGTATCGCCTACGCGAGCTCCTCGCACGGGTCGGCGCGCTCATCCGGCGCCGCGGGGCGGCGGCCGCCCGGGCCGGGGCCTCGCCCGAAGAGATCGACGACCTCTCCGGCATCAAGATCGACCGCAAAGGACGCACCGTGCGGGAACCAAACGGCGAACTCGTCGATCTCACGCGCACCGAGTTCGATCTGCTCGTTTATCTCATCGATCACGCCGGGCAGGCGCTCTCGCGGCAGTCGATTCTGCGGCACGTCTGGGGCGACGTCGTCGTCGACCCGCGCACGGTCGACAACTTCGTGTCCAGCCTCAAGCGCAAGCTCGGCTGGAAACGAGGCTGTGGATTCGGCATCCACGCCGTGCGCGGCGTGGGCTACCGATTCGAACGCGAGTCGCCGTAGCGCCCCGGCTCACTGGGGCGCGACGTACGGGACTCCCTGCAACGCCGCCATGATGGCGTCGTACGCCGGCTTCGGGAGGTAGTTGCCATCGAACGGCAACACCGGGTCGGTCGCGTACCACGAATACGGATCCGCCACGCCCCAGAACGTGATCGCGTCGCACGCCGGATACTTCTCCACGCACGTGCTCACGTATTCGTAATAGACCTTGGCCTGCAGCCGCGCTTCGGCGGCCGTGATCGGCTCGGAGCTGCGTGGCGCATCGGGGGGCGCCTCGTTCTCGTGGAACGGGCTCCGCACCCGCACGTCGAACTCGGTGATATTGACCTTGAGCCCGAGCGCCGCATAGCGATCGATGTTGTCGGCGAACGCACCCGAATTGTAATAATTGGGATACAGCGATGCCCACATTCCGCCCTGGGCGATCTGCGTCGGGGTCGCGTTGACGTGCAACTGGAAACCGACGCCGTCGATCGGGATGCCGCGTTCGACGAGATCCGCGACCAAGGCATACACCTGATCCGCCTTGGCACCGGCCATGTCGTTGTTGTAGTCGTTGTAATAGAGTTCGACGTCCGGATCGGCGTCGTGGGCCATCTGGAACGCTTCCGCGATGTAATCGGCGCCGAGGAGCTGCGTCGCTCGCCAATCGCGGAGGTACGTCCCGTTCCAGTCGATCCCGTCGGCCATCGCTTCGTTGACCACGTCCCAGCGATGCACCCTGCCGCGATAGTGGTCGAGCGTCGTCTCGACGTGATCACGCATCACATCACGGAATTCCTCGACGTTCTGGATGTCATCGACCCAATTCGGCTTCTGGCTGTACCAGACGAGGGTGTGGCC
>Ga0079224_100004717_pt1 | contig 17746 bp, 12 predicted proteins | sample Stecom2015_FD_80414 | JGI IMG/M metagenome (GOLD analysis project Ga0079224, IMG submission 80414) | Agricultural soil microbial communities from Utah to study Nitrogen management - Steer compost 2015 | ecosystem: Environmental > Terrestrial > Soil > Agricultural land | place: USA: Utah...
AGAGTACTCGCGCTACCAGAAACTCGATCTCCTGGCGCGGACCCTCTCGATCGTCGAGCAGTACTACGTGCGCCCGGTCGACGACACCGCGCTCGTGCACGCGGCGATCCGCGGCATCACGTCGGAGCTCGATCCCCACACCTCGTTCCTCGCCCCGCGCGAGGCCAAGCTGCTGCGCGAGGACATCGAGGGCGCGTTCGGAGGCATCGGTCTCACGGTCGTCATCGGGCGCACCGAAGAGGGCGATCGTTACCTCGACGTTCGCGACGTCATCCCCGATGGCCCCGCCGCCAAGGGGGGGATTCGTGCCGGGTACCGCATCACCGCGATCGAAGGGCAGCCGGTGTCGCAGCTCGTCGAGCTGGAGCGCGCCATCGCGATCATTCGTGGCGAACCCGGGACCGCCGTGCGCATCACCGTGGAGGATCCGGCGACCGGGATCATCCGTTCGCTCGAGCTGGAGCGCGCCATCATCGATCCGCCCGCGGTCGAGGTGCGGGATCTGGGCGACGGCTACGGGGTGCTGCGCCTGCGCGAGTTCTCCGAGGGGGCGGCGCGCGAGGTCAAGGAAGGGATCGCGGAGCTGCGCCGGGCACGGAATGGGGGGGAGCTGAACGGGGTCGTGCTCGACCTCCGCGACAACGGGGGCGGGCTACTCGACGAAGCGGTCGCCATCGTCGACCTGTTCGTCGACGACGGGGTCATCGTCCGTACACGAGGACGCCGCGGCAGGGTCCTCGACGAACAACGGGCGCATCGTCTCGGCACCGAGACCCGCTTGCCGCTCGTCGTCCTGATGAACAAGGCATCGGCCAGCGCCTCGGAGATCGTCGCGGGTGCGCTGCAGGACCACCGCCGTGCGCTCATCGTCGGCGAGCGGAGCTACGGCAAGGGCTCCGTGCAGGCCCCGTTCGCGCTGTCCGACGGCAGCGTGCTCAAGCTGACGACGGCGCTCTACTTCACGCCGAACGATCGGCTGATCCAAGCCAGCGGCATCGCGCCCGACGTGTTCGTCGGCGAGACCGAGCCGGGCGCCAAGGTCGACCTCGACAGTCGTCCCGAGCTCGAGCCCGAGCGCGCGCAGCCGCGGCACCTCGAGCCCGCCGACTTCGGCCGCCCCACGCCGCCGCTCGACGACGTGCCGCTCGTCGTGCGCAACGCGGGGGGCGACGTCCAGCTGCGCACGGCGATCGAGCACCTGCGCGCGTGGGATCACCTGCGGCTCGGTCGAGCGCGGTAGAGCGATGCTGCCGGCGCTCGTCCACCTGTTGGCGTGTCTCGTCGGCTTCCCGGCGTCCGTGGAGGCTCCGCCTGGGCCCGCGGTGCACGGCGAGGCGCACGTGCGCGACGGAACGCGCGCGTGGACGGAGGCCCGCGGCCATCTCGCGATCGTGATCGACGACATCGGTCGCGATCTCCCGGCGTTCGAGCGGCTGTGGGCGCTGCCGCTGCCGCTCACGTTCGCGGTGCTTCCCGGATCGCGGCATGCCGCGACGATCCAAGACCGCCTCCGCGCACGACCCGAACGGAGGCGCGAGGTCCTGTTGCACCTCCCGATGGAGCCGCTCGATGCCACGCAGATGACCGCGGGGCTCGAGCGCGACGAGGTGTTCCTGCTCCGCACCGATTCCGCGGAGGTGTTGCGTCGCAAGATCGAAGCGGCGCTCCGCGCCGTGCCGCTCGCGACCGGCGTCAACAACCACATGGGCTCGCGCCTCACCGCCGATCGCGAGGCGATGGAACACGTGATGACCGTGATCGGCGAGCGTCGCTTGTTGTTCCTCGATTCGCGTACCCACGCGAGCTCCGCAGCGGAGGACGTCGCGCGCGCGCGCGGGTTGCTCACGAGCGCGCGCCGGCTGTTCCTCGATCACGATCCCCGCGAGGCAGCGATCGCGGCACGCCTGCGAGAAGCCCTCCAGGAGAGCGTGGAACGCCCGATCATCGTCATCGGTCATCCCTCGGAGGCGCTCGTCACCGTGCTCGAGCGCGCGTTGCCGGCTCTCGAGGACGCGCGCGTCGGTGTATATCCGTTGTCCCGCATCGTCCGCGCCCACGTGGACGCACGCCTGCGCGAACCACGTTCGTCGCAATGACGCCGTGCACGCATCGCGGTTTCGCGCGCCGAGTCCCGCAAGGGTTGCGGTGACACCGGCGCGGAGTACACCCTCTTGGCCAGCGTATGGCTCTTATGGACGACACACGCCGACTCATCGTGGTTTCGAACCGACTGCCCATCGCCATCGAATCCGACCCGGAAGGGGGAGGATCCCGCGTGGTGCGGGGCTCGGGAGGGCTGGTGACTGCGCTCGATCCGGTGCTCCAGAGCCGCGGGGGTCGCTGGGTAGGATGGCTCGGGCAGGGCGCCTGCGGGGCCATTCCCGAGCGCCTGTCGACCCTCGCCTCGCAGATCGGCTACCAGCTCGACCCCGTGGACCTCACGCCCGACGAGGTGAACGGGTACTACGAGGGATACAGCAATCAGGTGCTGTGGCCGCTGTTCCACGACTTCATCGACCACTGCAACTTCGATCCCGCGTATTGGCAGTTCTATCGCTCCGTCAACCGCAAGTTCGCGGAAGTCGTGGCTCGGGCCTCCACGCCGGACGACTACGTCTGGATTCACGACTATCAGCTGCTGCTCGTCGGTCGCGAGCTCGCCCGTCTGGGTGCGCGGCGCGAGCTCGGTTACTTCCTCCACATCCCGTTCCCGCCACTCGACATGTTCGAGAAGATGCCGTGGCGCACGCAGATCCTCGACGGGCTCCTCAGCTACGACCTCGTCGGGTTCCAGACGCCTCGCGATGTGCGGAACTTCGTGCAATGCGTGCGGCATTGCGTGGAGGGGGTCGAAGTCGCCGACCACGGCGAGATGGTGCGTATTCGCACCGCAGATCGCACGTTGTTCGCCGGCGCCTTCCCGATCAGCATCGACTACGACGATTTCGTGCAGCGTTCGCGCGGAGCGGACGTCTCCGAGATGATCGAGCGCTTGCGTTCGCAGCTGCCCAACCGATTCTTGCTGCTCGGCCTCGATCGCCTCGACTACTCCAAGGGCATCCCGCAGCGCGTCCTCGCGTTCGGGAACGCTCTCGAGCGCCATCCCGAGCTGCGGGAGAAGATCACGTTCATCCAGGTCGTGATTCCGAGTCGCACGCGCGTCGAGGACTACAAGGCGCTGAAGGACGAGATCGATCGCCTGATCGGCCTCGTCAACGGGACGTACAGTCGCGCGGGTTGGACGCCGATTCATTATGCGTTCCGCTCGCTCAGCCAAGCGGAGCTCCTCGCGTACTACCGCGTGTGTGACGCGGCCCTCGTCACCCCGCTCAAGGACGGCATGAACCTCGTCGCCAAGGAATACTGCGCCTGCCACCTCGAGAACGAGGGCGTGCTCATCCTCAGCGAGTTCGCCGGCGCGGCGGAGCAGCTCGCGGAGGGCTCCTTGATGGTCAACCCGTTCGACATCGAGCAGACCGCCGACGCGATCCTCGAGGCGACGCGGCTGCCCGAAGCCGAGCGGCACCGCCGGATGAAGCTCCTGCGCGACAACGTGCGCGAACACGACATCTACCGGTGGGTCGAGCAGTTCCTCGGCGCGGCCACCCGAGCCCGCCAAAACGCCGCTTGACCCGATCCGCGTCCGCTTCGCGTCATGCGCAGGGGCTCGGGCGTGGCACGAAAGCCCCAGCGCGTGGCCGCGGCGGAGCGCCTCCTGCCGCGGTGCACGTCCATTCGTGGTCTCCCTCGCATCGGATCTCCGCGCGCTCGATCGCGAGAACGAAGGTTCTCCGCGGACGGCATCGCGCTCGACGGGGAGCGGCCGCGCGGCGGACGGCATCACGGTCCGCGTTGCCCGTCTGGGCGCCGCCGCGAACGGGTGCTATGGGAGCAGCGTCGCCATGGTCATGGCGTGGCATCGGCTCTCGACCCTTCCTCGATCGCGGGCGGTGCCGTGCAAGCCCACGAGGTATGTCATGCGTAGGAAAACCATACTGGCCACTTCGATGTTCGTCGTCTCGGCCTGCGGTATGGCCGAGAACGACAGCAATACGATCGCGATGGCGCTCGCCGGCCCTTCGCCGCGCGAAACCGCTGCCCAGGCGGGAACGTCGTACAAGAAGCTCCAGGAGCGCGCCGCGGCCGAGGCCGCCAAGGCCCGGGCGGACGAGCTCGAAGCGATCACGAAGGTGTCGGGTCCGCTCCCGGACCTCGAAACGGGTTGCCGAGACGTCGCCGCAGCCCTCGACGAATATACGCAGAAGCGCCTACGCGCGGACGATTTCGAGCTCGAGCATTGGAATGCCGTCAAAGAGCCCGATCTCCGCAAGATCGCGCAGACGTGCCTCGACGCCGAGAGCCCGGAGATCGCCGCGTGTGAGGCTCACGCATTGCGCAATGCGAGCCTGATGCGTTTCGGCTTGGGTGGAGAGGCGGCGATCATCGACCATTGCACGAAGCGGTATGGGGACGCCGACGGCGTCACTCCAGCACCCACCCCGTGAGGTCGTCTTCGAGCGTCGGCGTGGTCCAATCCCGCCACTCTTCGAGGTTCCCCGTGCCGTTGGGGTGCGCCGCGATGACGAGCGGCTCGTTCGTTTCGCGCTTCAGGAACTTCGCGATCGCGCGCACGAGCGGCTCGGTGTACTCGGGCTTTCCGGACGCGCAGTGCTGCTCGTTCACCACCGTGGAGACGTAGCCGAGGTGGCCTTCGACGCCGAGGGCCCGATACACCTCGGCACCGCCCAGTGCGGCCGTATGCCCGGCGGGGGCGCCGAACTGTCGAATGTGCGGGTTGTCGAGCACGAGCAATCCGCGCGGGGCGATCATCGCCACCATCTCGTGGGTATCGACGGGCAGCGCGCCCGCATTGAGCACGAACGGCTCGAAGTCGTTGCTCAGCCAATTGAGGCCATAGTAGTTGTCGAACGTGCGCTCGGTGCTGAGCGCATCGACGATGCGATACGCCGGCACGCCGCCGGTGCTGGTCTCGACCGGGATCGTCAGGGCGATGCGCTCGTCGAACACGCCCACCGTGAATGCGCCTTTGCCGTTGCGCGAGCACCCCGTGACCCCGAGCCCCTCGGTGTCGATGATGTCGCGTCCGTGCTCCTGGAGCACGTCGATGAGGCGACTCGCGCCCCATGCCCACGACATCAAGAGCCCGGCGGAGTGGGTCCCGCCGTAGAGGTCGTAGAAGCGACCGGGATTGGGCATCCCGCGCGAGGCCTCCGGCGTCCCTTCGACGCCGAGATCGTAGTGGTCGTAGTAGATGACCGCGACGCCCTGCTCCAACACGAAGCTTTCCCCGAGCGTGATGCCGCCGAAGCCCCCGCGCGCGCCCAAGTTGAGGATCGCGGGGAAGGGGCCTTCACCCTGGGGCAGCACGATGTCCGCGCGATAGTCGATGGCCTGGCCGCCGTATTCGACGTGCACCGTGACTTCGGTCGAAGACACGGTGCCGGTGACCACGTCCGGGCGCGGCGGTTTTTCGCCGTAGATGTATTTTTCGGCCTGCTCGTGGAGCTCTTGCCGGCGGCAGTGCCACTCGCTGCGCTTGGTCAGGCGCGTCCCGTCGAGCTTCGTGAAGGGATCCGGCAGCCCGGGGATCTGCGGCAACGCACCCGCGTCGGGCAGGGCCGGGACGGCACAATCCGTGGCGGTGTTCTCCTGCAGCGCCGCATAGGCGTAGCGCGGACGCCCCGGATCCATGTCGTCGTCGGTGTCCGTGCCGTCGCTCGGATCCGACGTCCCCCCCGAATCGGTGTCCGGCACGTCGGGAGTCGCTTCGCAGCACGGTTGCGCGCCCGGGCACGAGCCGACGACCTCGACCTCGTCGGTGAGGCACGTCGCGCGGCACGTGCCTGCGCAGGCCGTGGGGGCGTCGGTGGTCGTGCCCGTCGCGGGATCCGAGGTGTTGCTCGACCACGTGGCGGAGGTCTCCGAACCGGTCTCGGCGTCGTTCGCATCGCCCTCGTCGCTGCTCCCCTGCGCGTCGGCGTCGGACGTGCTCGCCGGGTTCGTGCCCGCGTCGTCGTGTGCCGTGTCTCGACATGCGCTTCCTCCCAACGCGACCGAGAGCACGAGCCGCGATGTACATGCGCGTATTCGGCGTTCCATATTCATCGTTCTCGGTCTCCCTTACCGGAGTCGTCGCGCGAGGATCCACCCGATTCGCAGCGCTGAGTAGAAACGGAACGACGCCCGCCCGATCGATGCGCCCTTGCGCGCAACTCCACTGGCGCCGCTCGTATTTTTCGCTAGGTCTCGGATGTGCGACACGTCCCCGCGCGCGGTGAAGGCCTCCGATGATCGCGTCGTGGCTCGAATACGCGATTGCCGATGCGCTCGCGACCCTCGTCGTTCCGCCGCGACGACGCGCGCGACGTCGCGTCTCCACCCTGCAACGGAACATGCGCGCGTTGGCCATCGCATGCGGCGAGGCGTGGGCCTTCGATCGGATGCACTCGGTCCCTGCGATCGGACCGTCCACGCCGGCGATGTCCTTGCGGCTCGAGCTGCCCTGGCCGCGCAGCGGCACCGCGTGGGCGCAGCTCGCCGTGTGGCCGGGGCCGAGCGCGATGCGATGGCGAAGCATGCTGCGCTACGTCTCGATCGCAGTAGCTTTCCACGACGCCGAGCGTCGCCTTCGAAACGACGTCGAAGCCGTGTTGTGGTCGTTCCTCCTGAAGCAGATCGAATGCGGCGCGCCCCGCTACCGCCAGGCGCTGCGGGGCGCCGCGCCGCTCGTACGCCGCAAGCTTCGACCGAGCCTCGCAACGCGGACGTAGTAAGCTGCGGCCGACGATGCCTGGCCGCCCGAACTACGAGACCGTGTTTCAGCTGTTGCCCAACGCGTACATGGTCCTCGATCGGGACCTTCGCTACGTCACCGCCAATGCGGCGTATTTGCGCGAAACGGCGAGTCGCCTCGAGGATCTCCTCGGTCACTGCATCTTCGATCTCTTCCCCAACGACCCCGGCGATCCTCGCAACGCGCCCGCCGCCTTGCTGCGGCAATCGTTCGAGCGGGTCTTGGCCACGGGCGCCCCGGACACCCTCGCGTTCATCCCGTATCGCGTGCCCAAGGAGGTCGACGGGCGGATCGTCATGGACGAGCGCTTCTGGAGCGCCACGCACGTGCCGTTGACCGGCGCCGACGGCGAGGTCGAGTTCATCCTGCAGCACACGGTCGACGTCACGGAGCTGCGGGCTCCGGAGATGTCGGCGGAGACCTCGTCCACCGGGCTCACGCGGGCGCAAGTCGAAGCCGGCGTGCTGTCGCGCGCCGAAGCGGCGCAGGCACAGAAGCTCGCCGCAGAAGGCGAGCGGCGGCGGCTCGAGGCGATGTTCGATCAGGCCCCGGGTTTCATGTGTTTCCTCGAAGGCCCCGACCACGTCTTCACGCTGGCCAATCGCGCCTATCAAAGGCTGGTCGGCGACCGCCCCCTGCAAGGCAAGACCCTGCGGGAAGCGCTGCCGGAGGTCGTCGAGCAAGGCTTCGCGCAGCTGCTCGATCAGGTGCTACGCACGGGAGAGCCCTACGTCGGGGCGGGCACGCGGGTCGAGCTGCGACGCCACTCCGATCAGCCGCTCGAGGAGGTGTTCGTCGATTTCATCTACCAGCCCGTGTTCGACCGCGACGGACACGCGCGTGGCATCTTCGTGCAGGGCAGCGACGTCACGAATCGCCTGCTCGCCGAACGCGAGAGCCAGGAAGCGCGGCGGGTCGCGGAGGCGTTCTCGCAGGAGCTGCTCGAGCAGAGCCGTGCCGTGGAAGCGGCCTTGAGCGCCGCGCACGAGCGCATTCGCGAGCTCGAAGCTCGTCTCGCGGAGGTGAAGTGAAGCCATCGTACGGCGACCTCGACGCTCTCGCGCACGCCAAGCTGGCTCGGATCCTCGGCCCCGAGCGCGCCGCGGATGAACTCGCCGACGTCTGCCGGACGCTCGGCATCGCCACGATCGCCTCCGTCGAAGATCTCGAGCGTGTCGCACAGGCGCTGCGGAGCAGGGAAGGGTTCGTCGCCACCGTCGGAGCCCTGCTCGCGGTCGAGACGGCGATGCGGCGACTCCGGCAGAAGTGAACGCGCCTACGGCAGCGTCACCGTGAGCTCGCCGGCGAACATCGCCGCCGGATCCTCGCGTTCCAGCAACGTGTCGTGGAGGACCCGGATCGTGCGCGGCACCAGGGTCTCCTCCAGGGCGACCCCGTCCACCACGACCGTGACGGGCGCGTCCAAATCGAGCATCTCGTCCGAGAGCCGCACGTCGAGCTCCTGGACGCCGGTCGCCGCGACGTGAATCGCCTGCCCCTCGATCCGCGCCTCGACGTGCGTGCCGGGTTCCTCGGGGCGCACGCGAAGCCAATAGAAGCGCGCTTGCGTCGTCGTCGGCTGCCGCCACACGACCCGATGCGGCCGCACCGAACGGGTGTAGCCCTGCATGAACGGGATCGACACGCGATCGGCCAAGTTCATCCAATGCGGGAGCCCCGGGTGCACTTCCACCTGATGCGCATAGCCTTCGGGGTCCTGGACCTGTAACGCATCCAGCATTTCGCCCCATTCGAGCGCGACCTCGTTGCGCTCGAATGCCGTATCGTCGCCGCCCACGTGCAGCGCGAACGGCAGATTGCGCAGATTGAGCGGAGAGGCGTCGTTGGGGTGACCCGCGCTCATGCCCACCGCCGCGAAGCGATCGGCCATGCGCGGCCCCAGCTGGTAGACGCCGTCGCCCCCAGCCGAATAGCCATTGAGATACACGCGATTCGGATCGATGCCTTCGAAGACGATCATGTTCGTGATCAATCGATCGAACAGCGGATCGATGTGATCCTTGAACCACATGTTCCAATCGTCGGTGGGGGCGCGCGGGGCGATCCACAGCGTGTCTTCGGGCATGTACCCTTCGGCGAGCGCGACCTGGTTGCGCCACTGCTCGTCGTTGGTCTCGGGCGGCGCACTCCCGCCGCCGTGCATCGAAATGAACAAACTCCGACCTCCGGGCGGCGTGCCGCCCAAGGCCACCGTCTCGTAGCGCAGCGTGAAGCCGTCGAGCGTGATCGCCTTGGCATCGACTTCGGCGCGGCGCGTCGTCCGGATGTGCTCGGCCAAGTCCTCCCAGAGCAGCGCCTCCGCCGTCGCGGCGCTCTCGCGATCCAAGGGAATCGCCGCAAACGCCTGGTCGCGAAGCGGCGGCCGAGCCTCGCGCGGCGTCGCGAGCCACGTGCGGAGCCCATCGAGCGCCGTCGCCGTTTCCCCCTGCGTCGCCCCCGGTGTCCGCCAGCGCGCCGGTCTCGGCGTCCCCGGTGCCCGTCGTCGTCGCGCTGGTCGTCGTGGTGCCTGCGCCGGTGGAGTCGTTTCCACCCGTGGTGCCCGTACTCGTCGCTTCGCCGGACGAGCTTTCGTCGGAACCGGGCGTGGACGACCCGTCCGATGCGGGGTCGCCGGTCTCGGACGTATCCGTCGGGTCAGTGTCGCGTTCCGCCCGACAGCCGCCGGCCGTCAGCAGGAGCGCGCTGCTCAGCACGATGCGACGATTCCACGATTCCACGAGCATCTCGGCAGAACGCCAGAATATCACGACGCTCGTGGCGAACGCGGGGGATCGGACTTCCGAATGCGAGCGGCGACTCGCGAAAATGCGCAACCGAGCATCGCCCGAAACACGCGTTGCGATCCCGCGCGATCCGTGGCGTGCGATTGTAGGCGGAGGTGAGCCGAGAGCGAGGTATCCTCCCGCGGAGACGAGCATCCATGAGCCTCCATCGAATCCGTTCCCTTCTCCCCGCCGCGCACATCGCTGCCACGCTGCTGTGGATTCCAGCTTGTCAGGAGGGTGAGGAAGAGGCCCCCGAAGATTCGCCGCAAGCCTGCGCCGACGAGGTCGACAACGATCGCGATGGCGCCGTCGATTGTCTGGATCCGGACTGCTTCGGCTTCTGCCCCGAGTTCGAGTTCACCGCGTGGCCACCGGGGCAATCGCCCGCGGAGATCGGCAAAGTGGTCGCCGAGAACCTCACCGGTCGTTCCGTCGGCACGGGCGAGATGCACTATGCCCAAGCATGTACATGGTACGGCGCGCTGACGCTGGCCGCGCTGACGCAAGACACGGATCTCACATCGCGCCTCGTCACCCGCTTCGATCCGCTGCTCACCGCCGAAGGCGAGGGGGTCATCCCGACGCGGGCCCACGTCGACGATCGCATCTTCGGCATCATCCCGCTCGAGATCTATCTTCAGACGCAGGACCAAACCTACCTCGACATGGGCATCGAGTTCGCCGATGTGCAATGGGCGATGCCCGACGAAAACGGGCTCACCTCGGAGGCGCGGTTCTGGATCGACGACATGTACATGATCACGAGCTTGCAGGTGCAAGCGTTCCGCGCCACGCGGGATCCCGTGTATCTCGACCGCGCGGCCCTGACCCTGCACGCCTATCTCGATCAGCTGCAGGAGCCCACCGGGCTGTTCTTCCATACGAAGCGCTCGCGCGTGTATTGGGGCCGCGGCAACGGCTGGGTCGCCGCCGGTCTCGCCGAGCTGCTGAGCGAACTCGATCCGGGGCATCCGAGCCATGCGCGGATCCTGGCGGGCTATCACCAGATGATGGAAGCCCTGCTGGCGCACCAGACCGAAGAAGGCCTGTGGCGCCAGATCATCGACGACGAGGAGGCGTGGATCGAGACCTCCGGGAGTGCGATGTTCGCATTCGCCATGGCGACCGGCGTGCAGCATCGTTGGCTCGAGTCGCGACTCTACGGCCCCGCCGTGCAGAAGGCATGGATCGCCCTCACCGGCTATCTCGATGCGAGTGGCAACCTCACCGATGTCTGTATCGGCACCGGCGAAGCCGTCAACGAGGTCGGCATCTCTCGCGAGGCGCAGCGGCAGTACTACCTCGATCGTCCGAGGAACAAGGGCGACTACCACGGGCAGGCGCCCATGCTGTGGACGGCTTCGGCCCTCCTGCGTCCGCGCATATAGGCGGCCGTGGACGCGACGCCCTCGGTGCGTTCACCGAGGGCGAATCGCGGCTCAGTCGTCTTGGAGAACGTCGAGACGATCGACGCAGAGCGACGCGATCGGGGAGGAACGCGACGCATTCGGCACGAACATCCAGCTGATCTGCCGAATCTCACTCGGATCGAGGATCGCGGGTCCGGGCTCCCAACAGTCGTGGACGAGGTCCGAGAACGGGACTTCGAGCCGCGGTCCGACCAACGCCTCCGTGCAGAACTGTCGGCCCTGGGTGTCCTCCACGAAGAATCGTATCGGGGCCCCCCCGATCGAGCCGGAGAGCTCGAACGCGAGACCGGTTACCCCGTGCGCGGTCGCATCCCAGGCGACGGCCTCCTCTTCGTCTTCGTTCAGCGTGAGACCGATGCCACCGCCCCAGAGCGACGCCCAATCGCAATATTCCGGGTAGCTTTGGCAGTTGTAGCCGTACTCGTCCGTCACGCGCGCGATCGTTCCCACCACGCACGGCTCCGCGGAGTTCGCGAACGTGCTCGGCTCGACGTCGTCGTCGAGCGGGTCGAGGTCGGAGAATGTGAGGAGCGGATTGTAGACGAGTTCCCCGTTGGCGACGCTGTCTTCGAGGATGAAGAAGTTGCCTGCGAGCCCGAGCGCGGGCACGTCGATCGCCACGCCGGTTCCGTCGAACACGTTCAACGGGTCGGGACTGCTCGAGTCGTTCGAGGTCTCGTCGAGCGTCGAGGTCTCGTCGCGGGAAGTGACTTCGTCGCGAGAGGTGGCCTCGTCGCGAGAGGTGGCCTCGTCGCGAGAAGTGGCCTCGTCGCGAGAAGTGGCCTCGTCGCGAGAAGTGGCCTCGTCGCGCGACGTGGAGTCCCCCTCGTCGCGGCCCGTCTCCTCCTCGGATCCTTCTGCGACATCGCCGGTCGTCGTGTCCTCGCCGCCCGGATCGGAGGTCGTGGCGGTTTCGCTCGTCCCGCTCGCGCCGGAGCTGGTCGAGAGCGTCGAGCCGCTGGTCGGGGGCGAACTACCCGTACTCGACGACGTGGTCGTCATCATGCCGTCGGTGGCGTTCGGGTCCTCGTCGGAGACGCATAGATCGCTGAGGCATACGAGGCCCTCGTTGCACGTGCCATTGGGAAAGCAGGCGGCACCTTCGGTGCCCGGGTCCGGCTTGCAACCGGTGACGAGAGAGAGCAGGACGACGGGGCAGACCGTCGCATATATCGAAGTCTTGGTCATGGGTTCGGACTCGGTGGCAAAGAAGCCGAGTGTACATCGGTCCATGACGAATGCGCTTACGTCATTCGACGGTAACCTCGGAGAAAGCACTACGCCGTGGGCGCAGGACGACACCTCTGGAGTCCGAACGAAGCCTAGAAAACTGCAGAAAGCCACATCGCCCCCATCTGCGACTGCGGCGTGCGGGACAGGCCTCGTGACAGTTCCCCACGTCGAGTACGACGGTCGCTCCCATGCTGGGCCACCATCCCTTTCCGGCGCTGCGGAACGGCCGAGTCGCCCAAAGGGGGGGGAGCCAGTGTCGGAGAGGACATTCGCGGGAGGGCGATTGCGTGATGGTACCCTGGTACGAATGTCGCACCTTCCGGCCCTCGCCAACGTTCCGAGCCTCGTCGTCATGCAGCAGAAAGAGCTGCTCGAGATCTTCACCGATTTCGAGACGAAGAACCGCTACGCGATTCGGCTCCCCGAGGGCCACGAGGTGCTCTACGCCGCCGAAACGGGCAAAGGCCTGTGGGGCACGCTCGCGCGGCAGTTCTTCAAGAACCGGCGCCCGTTCGAGCTGTGCGTCATGAACCCCGCGGGGGGTGTGGTGTTCACCTTCCAACGCCGCTGGACCTGGTTCTTCGCGGAGCTGCACGTGCGCGACGCCGCCGGCATGCCGCTCGGACGCATCACGCAGCGCTTCACGATCTTGCGGCGTCGCTTCTCGGTCTACGACGCCGCCGGCCGGGAGCTCGCCACGATCGAGGGCCCCCTGTTCCGCCCCTGGACGTTCCACGTCACGGTCGGCGGGCGCCCAGCGGGGAAGATCTCCAAGCGCTGGAGCGGTTTCCTGCGCGAGGCCTTCTCCGACGCCGACACGTTCGGCGTGGAGTTCGGTCCGGGCATGGATCCGCCGCTGCGCACCCTCGTACTGGCGGCGACGTTCTTGATCGACTTCGTCTACTTTGAAGACGCCTCGTGACGTGGCGAGGCCGCGGAGTCCGATCCGCGCGAGGTCGCGAGCAGCTCGAGCAGCGCTTCGGTCGAGAGCGGGCCGGCGTCCTCCGTCGCGCCGCGCAGCACCTGATCGACGAGCTTCCGCTTCTGCCCGTGCAGCGCGAGCATCTGCTCTTCGATCGTGCCCACGGCCACCAAGCGATAGATCGTGACCGGACGCGCCTGTCCGAGCCGATGGGCGCGATCGGAGGCCTGGTCTTCCACGGCGGGGTTCCACCACGGATCGAGGTGGATCACGTTCGTCGCCGCGGTGAGGTTGAGCCCGACGCCGCCGGCCTTGAGCGAGATGAGGAAGAGCGGCGCGTCGCCTTCCTGGAAGGCCCGCACGCGGTCGGCTCGTTGCTTGGCCGGCGTCTGGCCGTCGAGATAGACGTACGGCACCGCGCGCGCCTCGAGGGCCTCGCGGACGAGCGCGAGCAGGGTGGTGAACTGGCTGAAGACGAGCGCGCGCTGTCCCTGCGCCTGCAGGGCTCGGACGAGCTCGAGGAACCGCGCGAGCTTGGTCGAAGGCACGTCGCAGCGCGCGTCGTACAAGCGCGGATGCGACGCGAGCAGGCGCAGCCGGGTGAGCGCCGCCAGCACTTCCACGCGGCGCTCCTGGTCGCGCAACACCTCCGCGCGGCTCTCGAGATCGGACAGCGTCGCGAGGCGAGCGTCCTCGTAGAGCTGCCATTCGTCGCGTGAAAGCACCACGGGCACCCGAATCTCGGTGCGCGGGGGCAGGTCCACCTCGACCTCCGCTTTCGTCCGGCGCAAGACGAACGGCGCGATGCGGTGCGCGAGCGCCTCGGTGGCGCGCGGATCGAGGCCGTGTTCGAGCGGCAGGGCGAACCGGCGATGGAACGTCTCCCACGTCCCGAACAGGCTCGGGAACACCACCGAAAACAAACTCCAGAGCTCGCCCGGATGGTTCTCGAGCGGCGTGCCCGAGAGGGCGATCTTCGCCTCCGCCCGCAGCGAACGGGCCGCGCGCGTGCGTTGGGCCTTGGGATTCTTGAGGTTCTGCGCTTCGTCGAAGATCGCGGTGGCGAACGCGATGCCGGAGAGGCGCGGGAGTTCGCGGACGAGCAGGCCATACCCGACGACGAGCACGTCTCCCGGCCCGAGCCGCGCCAACACGAGCTCCCGATCTCCTTGATCGGACAACGCCATCACGCGCAGGGCAGGGGCGAAGCGCTCGGCTTCGGCGACCCAGTTGTGGATGACGGACGTCGGCGCGAGCACGAGGGCTGGACCCGCCGCGCGGCGCTCGAGCAGGAGCGCGAGCGCTTGTACGGTCTTGCCGAGGCCCATGTCGTCCGCGAGGATCCCTCCGGCACCCCACGCGGCGAGCTTGGCCATCCATTCGAATCCACGGGCCTGGTAGGGCCGCAGCACCGTGGTGAGCTCGGAGGGCGGCGTGAACGTGCGATCGATCGCTGCCCGATAGCGCTCGGCGAGGCTGCGCCACGCGGCCTCGACCTCGAGCATCGCGCCCGCGGACTCGAGCGCGATCAACGTGGGCACGGCCGACCCGGCGAGCTCCACCCCGCGCGCGCCCACGTGCGTGTGCTCGGCGAGCCGCTCGAGGTGACGCAGGAGCAACGCCGACAGCTCCACGAACGTGTGGCTGTCGACCTCGACGTGCCGTTCGTGTCGACGTGCGGCATCGAGGAGCCGCGCCAGCTCCACGCGTTCCCCCGCGACCGCGAGCTCCCCCAGCGCACCGAACCAGTTGCGACGCCGCTCGATCACGATGCGCAGCGCCCCCTCGCCCGGCGACGGCACGATGCGCAGCGGTCGACCCACCCACTCGAGCTCCGGCGCGGGCTCGACCCCCTGCGCCATCGTCAGCATCGCGAGCGCGGCGTGGGCATCGGGCAAGCGCCGTCCCTGACCGAGCTCGAGTGGTTCGGCCGCCTCGATCCCGATCGCCTCGAGCAGCTCCTGCGTCGCGTCCATCTCGCGCTCGAAGCTGCGGGTCGCGTGGATCGGACGCCCCGCGCGGCGCACGTACACCCGCGGCGGACCCCGCCCGGGCTCGAACGTGGGACCTTCGGGCAACGGTCGCACACGGACCTCCACGTGCACGGCCCCTTTGGCGTACGCGGTCAGGCGCAGCACCATCCGCGGCTCCGGCACGACCTGGGTCCCGAGCACCGAATGCGGCATCGCGATCGGCATGCGCTCCGCCCAGCGTCCGAGCGACGCGATCAGGGCCGAACGACTCTCGGGCGGGAACACGTTGCCCTCGCGATGCAGCACCTGCAACACCGCGCGCAGCTCGTCGCCGACGTCCAGCAACGTGACCCGGTGCCCTTCGTCGACCCACGCGATGTCCTCGAGCTCCGCCCGCACGATCCGCTCGAGCCGATCTGCCGGCAGTGGCGTGCCGTCGAGCGCCGCCGTGATGCAGAGCGACCCGCCCCGATCCTCGGCGACGAGGCCCACGGGCGCGCGGGCGATCTGGATTGCCCGATCGGGCGCGTACCCGCGAACGAGCCGTGGATGGCCGACGAGCGCCTCGAGCAGCATCGCCGACGCGGGCTCCCCCGGCTCGGGCAAGAGCGCGAGCACGCGGGCATCGGCCGCCGAGAGCGACGTTCCGAGCTCCAACCGCAGGCGCGCCCCGAACGTCGGTCGTCCCGCGCCCAGCTGCCCTCGTTTGTCGCGCTTGTGGACCCACGGCGTGACCTCGACGCGAACGTCGTCGAGCAGGTGGACGTGCCACATCACCTGGACCGCCGCGTGCTCGCTCGCGTCCCCTTCGATCGCGCGGTCGAGCGCCGCCAACGTGCGCGCCCACCCGGGCGCCTCGAGCCGCTCGAGCGCCGCGATCGTCTTGGTCGAGAGCGGACGACCCAGCCACGCGAGCGCCGTATCGATCGCCGCGAGCGCGTGCTCGCAAAATCTCGCGCCACACGTGCATTCGTGCTCCATGGGCTCGCTGCGGACCGTGAGGGACACCTTGGGCGGGGCGAAGCGCGTCGACGGCCCACGCAGACGCGTCGCCCGGCGATCGCGGAAATGAAACCCCGGCGCATCGGCGTCGAAGCGCAGGCGCTCGACCTCGAGATCGGCGTCGCGGCGCGGCGCCACGCTCTCGGGGAATCGTTCACGCAGCGCGAGCAAGCGCCGGCGCATCGCTTCGCCCTCCGCCGGCACGTCCGCCGCCAAGCGCTGCGGCACCTCGGCCCGCGCCTCCTCGACCCGCGTCTGCTCCTCGCGCAGGAACGTCGCGACGGCCTCCGGCAGTGCGCTGCGGAGCTCCGCGGGCAGCAGCGGCAACAAGCGCTCGCGCGTCGCCGCGGCGGCGAGGTCCGTCAGGTAGCGTTTGCTGCACGTCGCCCGCACCGTCGGCCCCAACGCGGGATCGACCGCATCGGCGACGACCGCCAGCGAGAGGTACGCGACGTGGCCCATCCCATGCTGCTCCAGCCACCGCAGCACCGCATCGCGGGTCGCGAACGGCGGCCCCTCGTGCGCCGGGGGATGGGGTTCGTGCGGCAGCATGCGCGGCGAAGGTATCGCGGCGCGGCGGCAGCGTGCGACCCCGCAGAGGCCCGCGCTTCGAGGCGCAGTCCCCGATTCGCCGCCGATCTGCGAGCCGTCGCCGATCGAGGCGCCGACCCGTCATCGATCAGGCGCCGAGCCGTCGCCGAGCCGTCGCCGAGCCGTCGCCGATCGGGGCGCCGAGCCGTCGCCGAGCCGTCGCCGATCAGGGCGCCGGCGCCTGGAACTCGAACGTGCGTCCCGCGAACTCGAGCTCGGCCGCGGCCACGTTCACCTGCTCGGGGAGCGGCACGAGCACGACGTGGGCATCCGCGTCGCCCACTTCCACCGCGGCGATGCCGAGCTCGAAGTCTCGGCCATCACGCGCCTCCACCCGGGCACGCCCCTGCGTGGTGGCGGTGGGCAAGCGGGGATCCACCGTGACGACGCTCCAGCTCGCCCCCGTGGCATCGATGTGCGCGCGTAGGGCCGACACGCTCGCGACCGGACGCTGCAGCCCCGTCGCCCACGACGACACCGCGCGGATGCGTTCGACGTTGTTCTGCCAGTTGTAATCGCTCCACCACTGCGGCCAGCAGTACGACATCACGTCTTTGTAGGGGCGATCCCAGCGATTCTGCGTGAGCGGGAAAGGATGGTAGAGCTCGTCGGTGACGACGTTGAACCCTTGCACCCCGATCCCTGCCTCGGCGTAGTCCCCCATGCGGGGATAGCCCGGATCGGGCCCTGCCGGGTTGCCACACGGCGCGTGCGGCCGCCCCATGTTGTGGCCGACCTCGTGGATCATCGTGCCGGTGCTGTAGCCGTAGTCGTAGAGCTGCACCATGCTCATCGCGAGATGGGCCTGGTCCGCCCAGTACGGACTCGCCTGCTCCGCGACCGTGCCGATCCCCGCCCATTGGAAGTGATTGGGCGACGCCGCGCAGCACGTATCCGGATCGAGCAACAGATGATAATAGGAGTCCGGCGTCGCATTGTCGGTGCGGCGGAGTTGCTGCAGCAGCGCGAACCCTTGATCTTCGTCTTGCAGCTGC
>Ga0079224_100004718_pt1 | contig 17744 bp, 23 predicted proteins | sample Stecom2015_FD_80414 | JGI IMG/M metagenome (GOLD analysis project Ga0079224, IMG submission 80414) | Agricultural soil microbial communities from Utah to study Nitrogen management - Steer compost 2015 | ecosystem: Environmental > Terrestrial > Soil > Agricultural land | place: USA: Utah...
GACGGCGAGATCGCCAAGAAGATCAATTCGGCGGTGTTCCCGGGCCTGCAGGGCGGGCCGCTGGAGCATGTCATCGCGGCCAAGGCGGTGGCCTTCGGCGAGGCGCTGAAGCCCGAGTTCAAGGCCTATGCGCGACAGGTGGTCGACAACGCCCGGGCGCTGGCGGCGGTGCTGGTCGAGCGCGGTGCGGCGATCGTCTCGGGCGGCACCGACAGCCACCTGATGCTGGTCGATCTGCGGCCCAAGGGCGTCACCGGCAAGGCGACCGAGGCGGCGCTGGAGCAGGCGCTGATGACCTGCAACAAGAACGGCGTGCCGTTCGACGACGCGCCCTTCACCATCACCTCGGGCATCCGGCTGGGCACGCCGGCGGGCACCACCCGCGGCTTCGGCGTGGCCGAGTTCCAGCAGGTCGGCCACTGGATCGCCGACGTGATCGACTCGATGAAGGGCGGCGACGAGGCCGATGCGGCCGTTCAGGCCCGGGTCGCCAGGGAAGTGCGCGACCTGACCGCGCGCTTCCCGATCTACGGGGGGTAGGCGATGAAGTGCCCGTTCTGCGGCAATCCCGACAGCCAGGTGAAGGACAGCCGCCCGTCGGATGACGGCGCGGCCATCCGGCGTCGGCGCTCGTGCCCGGCCTGCAGCGGCCGGTTCACCACCTTCGAACGGGTTCAGCTGCGCGAACTGACCATCCTCAAGCGGACCGGCCGGCGCACGCCGTTCGACCGGGCCAAGCTGGAGCGGTCGGTCGGCATCGCCCTGCGCAAGCGGCCGGTGGAGCCCGAGCGGGTCGAGCGCATGGTCAGCCAGATCGTCCGCCAGCTGGAGAGCATGGGCGAGACGGAGATCCCCTCCAGCGTGGTCGGCGAGCTGGTGATGAAGGCGCTCAAGGGCGTCGATGACGTCGCCTATGTGCGCTACGCCTCGGTCTACAAGGATTTCCGCGAGACCGGCGACTTCGCCAAATTCCTCGGCGACGAGGGCTACAGCGAGCCGGACAACCGCGGGTGAGCCTGCCGCGGGTCACCCTCAAGCTGGCCACCTCGCTGGACGGGCGCATCGCAACGGCCAGCGGCGAGAGCCAATGGATCACCGGCGAGGCCGCGCGCGAGCAGGGCCACCGGCTGCGCGCCGCCCACGATGCGGTGCTGGTCGGGGTCGAGACGGTGCTCGCCGACGATCCGCGTCTGACCGTGCGCCTGCCGGGCCGCCCGGTGGACCAGCCGCTGCGGGTAGTGCTGGACAGCCGCCTGCGCACGCCGCCTGGGGCCCGGATCGCGACCGGGGGGACCCTGATCCTGACCGCGGTCGAGCCGACCCCGATCGGCGGCGCGCAGGTGCGCCGGGTCGCCGACGAGGCGGGACGGCCGGCGCCGTCGGCGGTGCTGGCCGAGCTGGCCCGCGAGGGCGTCGCTTCGGTGCTGATCGAAGGCGGCGGCCGGGTGGCCGCCAGCTTCCTGCGCGCCGGACTGGTCGAGCAGATCGAATGGTTCCGCGCCCCGATCCTGCTGGGCGAGGAGGGGCGGCCCTGCGTCGCGGGCCTGGCGATCGGGGCGCTCGACGACGCGCCGCGGTTCGAGCGACTTGCGGTCGAGGCCCTGGGGCCCGACCTGTGGGAGCGGTACGAGAGGCGCCGCTAGATGTTCACCGGAATTGTCACCGACGTCGGCCGCGTTCGAAGCGTCCGCTCCACCGCGCGCGATCGCCGCTTCGAGATCGCCACCCGCTGGGACGCGTCAACCATTGATCTGGGCGCTTCGGTCAGTCACGCGGGCGTTTGCCTGACCGTGGTCGAGACCGGTCCGGGCTGGTTCGCCGTCGAGGTTTCGGCCGAGACCCTGTCGAAGACCACCCTGGGCGACTGGACCGAAGGTTCGGCGGTGAATCTGGAGCGCGCCGCCCGGCTGGGCGACGAGATGGGCGGGCACATCGTCTCGGGCCATGTCGACGGCGTCGGGACCGTGGTGTCGGTCACCCCCGAGGGCGGCTCGCGGCGGATGGCGGTCGAGGCGCCGGCGCCGCTGCATCGCCATATCGCGCCCAAGGGCTCGATCACGGTCGACGGGGTGTCGCTGACGGTCAATGCGGTCGACGGGACCCGCTTCGAGGTGAACGTCATCCCCCACACCCTCGAGCACACCACCCTGGGCGCGCTGAAAACGGGCGCGCGGGTCAATCTGGAAATCGATATGCTGGCGCGGTACCTCGCGCGGTGGCAGGAGACGGCATGAGCACCCTGGCGGCCAACCGCAACGACAGTCCGATCAGTCCGATCGAGGACATTCTCGAGGACGCCCGCAACGGGCGGCCCTACATCCTGGTCGACGCCGAGGATCGGGAGAACGAGGGCGACGTCATCATCCCGGCCCAGTTCGCGACGCCGGAACAGATCAATTTCATGGCCAAGCACGCGCGCGGCCTGATCTGCCTGGCGATCACCGCCGATCGCGCCCGGCAGCTGCGCCTGCCGCCGATGGCGGCCGAGAACCGCACGCGCATGGCCACCGCCTTCACCGTCTCGATCGAGGCCAGGGAAGGCGTCACTACCGGCATCTCTGCCCACGACCGGGCCCGGACGATCGCCGCGGCCATCGATCCGACCAAGGGCGCCGACGACATCGTCTCGCCGGGCCACGTGTTCCCGCTGGTCGCGCGAGAGGGCGGGGTGCTGGTCCGCGCCGGCCACACCGAGGCCTCGGTCGACATCGCGCGCATGGCCGGGGTCAATCCGGCGGCGGTGATCTGCGAGATCATGAACGACGACGGGTCCATGGCCCGGCTGCCCGATCTGGTGGCCTTCGCCCAGCTGCACGGGTTGAAGATCGGGGCCATCGCCGACCTGATCGCCTATCGTCGGCGCACCGAGCGGTTCGTCGAGCGGGTGCTGGAGACGCCGTTCGAAAGCGTCCACGGCGGGCCGTTCCGGCTGATGCTGTACCGGAACACCATCGAGGGCGCCGAGCACGTCGCCCTGGTCCACGGCAAGATCGATCCCAACAAGCCGACCCTGGTGCGGATGCATCAGGTCGATTTCGCCGCCGACCTGCTGGGGCATGTCGAGCGGCGGCAGGACTATGTGCCGCGCGCCCTGCGGATGATCACCGAGCACCCGGGCGCCGGCGTGGTGGTGTTCCTGCGCGACCCGGCCCTGCAGGGGCTGGCCGAGCGGCTGGCCGGCGGCGAGAAGGCTGCGGCCGCCGACCGGTCGCTGAAGGCCTATGGCGTGGGCGCGCAGATCCTGCTGGATCTGGGCGTGCGCGACATGCTGGTGCTCAGCTCGACCCGGCCGGTGCCGGCGGCGATTGACGGTTACGGTCTGCGCATCGTCGGCTGGCGCGATTTCGACGGCGAGGACAAGGCATGAGCGACCCGGTTCGCATCCTGATCGTCGAGGCGCGGTTCTACGACCGCCTGGCGGACGCCCTGCTGGACGGCGCCCAGGCGACGCTGGAGGCGTTCGGCGCCCAGGTCGACGTGGCCACCGTGCCCGGCGCGCTGGAGATTCCCCCGGCCATCGCCATGGCCGAAGAGGTCGGCCGCACCGCGACCGGCGTCCGCTATGACGGCTATGTCGCCCTGGGCTGCATCATTCGGGGCGAGACCTATCATTTCGAGGTGGTCGCCGATCAGTCGGCGCGGGGGCTGATGGACCTGGGGCTGCGCGGCCTCGCCATCGGCAACGGCATCCTGACGGTCGAGGACGAGGCCCAGGCCTGGGCCCGGGCGCGGGCCTCCGAAGCGGACAAGGGCGGCGCGGCCGCCAGGGCGTGTCTTGATCTTGTGACCCTGCGTCGGCGACTGCGGGGCGGCCAGCGATGAGTGAGGCGAACAGCTTGAAGTCGGTGATGGAACAGCTGGCCGCGGCCGAGGCGGAACGGGCGCAGGCCGAGCCGAAGCTGAGCTCGCGCGAGCGCCGGGCGCGCACGGTCGCGCGGCTGGCGGCGGTTCAGGCCCTGTACCAGATGGAGCTGGGCGGGGAGGGCGTCGAGACGGTCATCGGCGAGTTCTCCGACCACCGGTTCGAGGCGGACATCGAGGGCGAGCGGCTGGCCGAGGCCGATGAAGCCTGGTTCGCCGACATCGTGCGCGGGGTGGTCCACAGCCAGGCCGCGATCGACGCGGCCATCACCCGGCGCCTGGCCAGCGGCTGGAAGCTCGAGCGGCTGGACGCCACCATCCGGGCCCTGCTGCGCAGCGGCGCCTGGGAGCTGATGGAGCGGCCCGAGGTGGCGCGCGAGGTGGTGATCGACGAATACGTCGAACTGGCCAAGGCGTTCTTCGATCCGGCCGAGGCCAAGTTCGTCAACGCCGCCCTCGACGGGGTCGCCCGTGACGCGCGGGATTGAGACAGCCAGCGAATTCGAGACCATCGAACGGCTGTTCCGGCCGCTGGCCCATCCCGAATGGGGCCGCGGCCTGATCGACGACGTGGCGGTGCTGCCCTCGCGGCCCGGCCACGACCTTGTCCTGACCAAGGACGCGCTGGTCGAGGGCGTGCACTTCCTGCCCGACGACCCGCTGGATGCGGTGGCGCGCAAGCTGCTGCGGGTGAACCTGTCGGATCTGGCGGCCAAGGGGGCCGAGCCGTTCGGCTATCTGCTGGCCTGCCACTGGTCCGAGCGCTGCGGCTGGCCCGAACGCGAGGCCTTCGCCGCCGGACTGGCCGCCGACCAGACGACATTCGGCGTGTCCCTGCTGGGCGGCGACACGGTCAATACGCCCGGGCCCGCGAGCTTTTCGCTGACCCTGCTGGGCTGGACCCCGGCCGGCCGCACGGTGGCGCGGTCGGGCGCCCGGCCGGGGGATCTGGTGATGGTCACCGGCACCATCGGCGACGGCGCCCTCGGCTTGCAGGCGGCGCGCGGCGAGCTGGCGCTTGAGGCCGAACGGGTCGAGACCCTGGCCCGCCGGTACCGGCTGCCCGAGCCGCGCGTCGATTTCGCCGCGGCGGTGCGCCAGCACGCCCGGGCGGCGCTGGACGTGTCCGACGGGCTGATGGCGGACCTCGCGCATATGGCCGAGGCCGGCGGCGTGGGCGTCCAGCTGACGCTGGAGCGTCTGCCGCTGTCGCGCGCCGCCGTCGCCTGGTTCGAGACGCGGGTGGACCCGCAGGCGGCCCTGGCGCAGCTGGCCAGCGGCGGGGACGACTACGAGATCGCCCTCGCCGTCGCGCCCCAGTCGCTGGACGCGCTGAAACGCGAGGCGGAGCGTCTGCATCTGCGCCTGACCCAGGTCGGCGAGGTCGTGGAGACCCCGGGGCTGCATGTGCTGTTCTTCGGCGATCCGGTGGCCGTCGAACGGACCGGCTGGACGCACGACTAGGCGGATCGCAACGGATTTCTAACCGGCTTGGGCCACGGAGGGGGCATGGATCGTCGACACCTTCTGGCGGCCGCCGCCCTGGGCGGGCTGGCCGCGCCGGCCGCGGCCGCGGACACCCAGGCGCCCGCCGCGGCCCCGGTCGACCTGACGGTGATCGGCCTGCCGGTGATCAGTGAGGGGCGGGTGCGCAACTACGTATTCGCCGAGGTGCGGCTGCACCTGACGCCCGGCACGGACGTCGAGGCGGTCCGGCGCAAAATCCCCTTCTTTCGCGAGGCGCTGATTCGCGCGTCCCACCTGCGGCCGTTCACCGTGGCCGACGACTGGAACCGGATCGATCCGGAGCGACTGTCGGCGGCGATCGGGCATGTCGCGCCGCGACTGGTCGGCGCCGGAACCCTGTCGCGCGTCGAGGTCGTCAGCCAGTCCCCGCGCCGCCGGGTCCGCGCCCGCGCCGCCTGAGGCCAAAGCGCGGTTGCGCGCGCCGGTTCCTTTTGGCACTTTCCCGCCGCAATTCCCGTAGGGCGCGCTTTCGCGCCCGCTGCGCACGGGGGGACCGGAAGGCGGAAGGGCCCAGCCCCAACCCGCGCCAAGGGTCCGCGCGCACTTCAGACACGAGGGGCTGAAAAGCTATGAGTTCCTATCTTTGGCTGGTCATTGCGGCTGGCGTTCTGGGGGTGCTGTACGGCGCCATCCAGACCGGCGCGCTCATGAAGGCCAGCGCCGGCAACGACAAGATGCAAGAGATCGCCGCCGCCATCCAGGAAGGCGCGTCGGCCTATCTGCGCCGCCAGTACATCACCATCGGCGCCGTCGGCGTGGTGATCTTCATCGCCGCCTGGCTGCTGATCGGCCCGTACGCGGCGGCCGGCTTCTTCATCGGCGCCGTGCTTTCGGGCGCGGCCGGCTACGCGGGCATGTTGATCTCGGTGCGGGCCAATGTGCGCACCGCCCAGGGCGCCTCCGAGAGCCTGGCCAAGGGCCTGGACCTCGCGTTCCGCTCGGGGGCCATCACCGGCCTGTTCGTGGCCGGCGGGGCCCTGCTCGGGGTCGCCGGCTACTATGCGGTGCTGACCGAAGGCATGGGACTTGAGCGCACCGGCCGCGAAGTCATCGACGGCCTGGTCGCCCTGGGCTTCGGCGCCTCGCTGATCTCGATCTTCGCCCGTCTGGGCGGCGGCATCTTCACCAAGGGCGCCGACGTGGGCGGCGACATGGTCGGCAAGGTCGAAGCCGGCATTCCCGAGGACGACCCCCGCAACGCGGCGACCATCGCCGACAACGTGGGCGACAACGTCGGCGACTGCGCCGGCATGGCCGCCGACCTGTTCGAGACCTATGCGGTGACCACCGTCGCCACCATGGTGCTGGCGGCGATCTTCTTCCGCGACGCGCCGTATGTGGACGTCATGATGCTGCTGCCGCTGGCCATCTGCGGCGTCTGCATCGTCACCTCGATCATCGGCACCTTCTTCGTCCGCATGGGCAAGAGCCAGAACATCATGGGGGCCCTCTACCAGGGCCTGATCGTCACCGGCGTGCTGTCGGTCGTCGCCCTGTGGTTCGTGGTCGACGCCCTGGTCACCGGCGCGGTCACCACCGCCGGCGGCCGCGAGATCGCCCCGATCAACCTGTTCTGGTCCGGCATCGTCGGCCTGGCCGTCACCGCCGCCATCGTGGTCATCACCGAGTACTACACCGGCACCGGCTTCCGCCCGGTCAAGTCGGTGGCCAAGGCCTCGGCTTCGGGACACGGCACCAACGTGATCCAGGGTCTGGCCGTGTCGCTCGAGTCGACCGCCCTGCCGGCCCTGACGATCATCGTCGGCATCGTGGCCTCGTTCCAGCTGGCGGGTCTGTTCGGCATCGCCATCGCGACCACCACCATGCTCGGCGTGGCCGGCATGATCGTGGCCCTGGACGCCTTCGGTCCGGTTACCGACAACGCCGGCGGCATCGCCGAGATGTCCGGCCTGCCGGCCGAGGTGCGCACCTCGACCGATGCGCTGGACGCCGTGGGCAACACCACCAAGGCGGTGACCAAGGGCTACGCGATCGGTTCGGCCGGCCTCGGCGCCCTGGTGCTGTTCGCCGCCTACACCTCGGACCTCGACTACTTCACCTCGAACGCGGCGGACTATCCGTTCTTCGCCGGGGTGGGCTCGGTCGACTTCGCCCTGACCAATCCGTACGTGATCGTCGGGCTGCTGTTCGGCGGTCTGCTGCCGTTCCTGTTCGGCGGCATGTCGATGATGGCGGTCGGTCGCGCGGCCGAATCGGTGGTCGCCGAGGTGCGTCGCCAGTTCCGCGAAATGCCCGGCATCATGACCTTCGAGACCAAGCCGGAGTACGGCAAGGCGGTCGACATCCTGACCCGCTCGGCGATCAAGGAAATGATCGTGCCGTCGCTGCTTCCGGTGCTGTCGCCGATCGTGCTGTTCGTCGGCGTGCTGCTCATCTCGGACAAGGCCACGGCCTTCGCCGCCCTGGGCGCCATGCTGATGGGCGTGATCGTCACCGGCCTGTTCGTCGCGGTCTCCATGACCTCCGGCGGCGGGGCCTGGGACAACGCCAAGAAGCTGATCGAGGAGGGCGCGCACGGCGGCAAGGGCTCTGAGGCCCACAAGGCCGCGGTGACCGGCGACACCGTCGGGGATCCGTACAAGGACACCGCCGGTCCGGCCGTGAACCCGATGATCAAGATCACCAACATCGTCGCCCTGCTGCTGCTGGCGGTGCTGGCGAGCGGTTCGGTCTTCTGATCAGGCCGTAGCGACCAAAGCAAACGCCCCGGAGAGCGATCTCCGGGGCGTTTTTCCTTGTCCGGTCCGTGCGCCGCGTCGCGGCGTCGAAAGAGGCGTCAGTCCGGCCGACGCTGGCCGGGGACGTTCTCGTCGGAGTTCGGCAGGCGAGTGCGGCCGACGTTGCCGAGCAGCTGCTCGAGCACCGTCATCTCGCGGCCGCGGGTCGGCGTCTCGCGCGGGTTCATGCCGACGTCCTGGCCATCCTCGAGCCCGAGGGTGCGCACCTCGATCACCTGATCGCCGCCGTCGGCGAAGCGGATCATGGTCACCTCGCGGGCCGAAACCTCGGCCCGGTTGTAGGTGTATTTTTCGGTCGTCTGGCTGATGTAGTACCAGATGTCGTCCTCGAAGGTGGAGACCGCCGAGGGCGAGCCCAGCTGGGCAAGGACCGTCTCGCGGGTGTCCGTCCCGGCCTGGATCTGCGACGGCGTCACATCCACCGGCTGAAAGCCGTGGCGCCCGACGTTCGGGGCGCAGGCCGCGGTGGCGGCCACCGCGGCGACAACGAAAAGGCTGGCGGAAAGTCGGGACATGGATGGCGCCTGCGCTACTTAAGGTCTTTGACCTAACCCTGACCGCGGATTAGTTCAACGCCAAGGCCGAAAAGGGGCGATCCGCTTGCTCAAGAATCTGTTGCGTCCGCGCCGGACCCGGGACCTCGGAGAGGCGCTGTACGCCGCCGCCGTGGCCCAGGCTCGCCAGCCGGCCTTCTACACCGCGTTGGGCGTGCCGGACCGCATCGACGCGCGCTTCGAGCTTTACACCCTGCACGTGCTGCTGCTGATCCTGCGGCTGCGCGACGAGGGCGAACGCGGGGCCGAGGTCGCCCAGGACCTGTTCGACGCCTATGTCTCGGCCCTCGATCACGCCCTGCGCGAACTGGGCGTCGGCGACATTTCGGTGGGCAAGAAGATGCGCAAGCTGGGCGAGGCGCTGTACGGCCGCATGACCGCCTATGAGAAGGCGCTGCGCGCCGGCGAGGCCGAAGAGCTGGGCGCGGCCCTGGCCCGCAATGTGTTCGAGGCCGACGCGGCGCCGACGGCGCCCGCCCTGGCCGCCTATGCGATGGCGGCGCGCAGCCGCCTCGCCGACCAGCCGGTCGACGCCCTGGGCGGCGGAAACGTCAGCTGGCCGGAGATCACCCAATGAGCCTGCCCGAATTGCCCTGGCGCGAGCCGCTGCGGATGGATCGAATCGGCGCCGGCGTCGAGCGCAGCCTGACGGCCGACGCGGCGACCCGCGAGCGGATCCGGGTTCATCTGGACCTGGCCTCGCTGGAGTCCCTGTCGGCCGAGCTGCAGGTGCGCCCCTACGGCCCCGGCTGGCGGCTCACCGGCCGGCTGAACGCGGAGCTGGCCCAGACCTGCGGCATCACCCTGGAGCCCCTGCCGGCGAAGCTGGACGAGACCTTCACCGTCGATCTGGTCGAGGCCGGAAAGGCGCCCGAGCCGGACCGCATCGAGGTCGAGGTCAGTCTGGAGGACGACGCGCCGGACATTGTCGAGGACGGCGCGATCGACCTGGCCGCCTATGTCGTGGAGCAGCTGGGGCTCGCGCTCGATCCGTTCCCGCGCAAGCCCGGAGCCGAGTTCGTACCGCCCGAAGGTCCGGCCGAGCCGTCGCCGTTCGCCGTCCTGACCCGGCTGAAACCGCGGGACGACGCAAAAGGTTGACGCCGCGACAACGGGATTGCATCCCAAGGCGCGGGCGCCAGCCGGCCTTTCCAAGATCAGCGACGGGCTCAGCGTGGGACCGGCGCGACGGAGTAGCCCATACCCTTGTCTGAACCCATCCTGATTTCGCTGGACGCCATGGGCGGGGACCATGGCCCGCCGGTCGTGGTCGGCGGCGTGGCCGCCTATCTGCGCCAGCATGGCGGTCAGGGCGTGCGCTTCCTGCTGCACGGCGACGCGGCCCGGATCGAGGCCGAGCTGAAGCGACACCCGGCGGCGGCCGAGGTTTGCGAGCTGCGCCACACCGATCGCATGATCGCGATGGACGAGAAGCCGGCCCAGGCGGTGCGTCGGGGCAAGGGCTCCAGCTTGTGGAACGCGATCGAGGCGGTGAAGAGCCGGGAGGCGGCGGCCGCCCTGTCGGCCGGCAACACCGGCGCCCTGATGGCGGTGTCCAAGCTGCTCCTGCGCATGGCCGCCCCTGGGCTGGACCGACCGGCCATCGTGGCCAGCTGGCCGACCCTGCGCGGGGTCACCGCGGTGCTGGACGTCGGCGCCAACATCAGCAGTGACGCGGCCCAGCTGATCGAATTCGCCATCATGGGCGAGGCCTTCCATCGGGCGGTGCATGGGGCGCAGAAGCCGACCATCGGCCTGCTGAATGTCGGCTCGGAGGATGTGAAGGGCCACGAGGAGGTGCGCGAGGCGCACCGGCTGCTGCGCGACGGCGGGCTGGACCTCGCCTACCACGGCTTCGTCGAGGGCGACGACATCGCCAAGGGGACGGTCGACGTGGTGGTGACCGACGGGTTCACCGGCAATGTGGCGCTGAAGACCGCCGAGGGCACCGCCCGGTTCATTTCGGTCCTGCTGCGCGAGGCCCTGACGTCCGGCCCGATGGCGCGGCTGGGCGCGGCCATCGCCCTGCCGGCCTTGAAAAGGATGAGCCGGCGGATCGATCCGGGGGCGGTCAACGGCGGCCCGCTGCTGGGACTGAACGGCGTGGTGGTGAAGAGCCACGGCGGCGCCGACGCCAAGGGCTTCGCCAACGCCATCAAGGTGGCGGTCGATCTGGCCCGCAGCGACTACGCGACCAAGGTCGGGGCCAATCTGAGCCGGCTGAGCCGGGTTTTGCACGAGACGCCACAGGCGGCGGAGACGGAAGTATGAGCGGCGTTCTGCGAAGCGCGGTGACCGGGGTCGGCAGCTATCTGCCCGAGCAGGTCGTGAGCAACGCCGATCTCGAGAAGATCGTCGACACCTCCGACGCCTGGATCGTCGAGCGCACGGGCATCCGCCAGCGTCACAAGGCGCGCGACGATCAGCCCACCAGCGACCTGGCGGTCGAGGCGGCGCGCCGGGCGCTGGAGGCCGCCGGCCGCACGCCGGCCGAGGTGGACCTGATCGTGGTGGCCACCACCACGCCGGACATGACCTTCCCGGCGACCGCCTCGATCGTGCAGCGCAAGCTGGGCGTGCCGGTGTGCGTCGCCTTCGACGTCCAGGCGGTGTGCTCGGGCTTCGTCTACGCTCTGAGCGTGGCCGACGGCTTCGTCGCCCGGGGCCTGGCCCGGTGCGCCCTGGTCATCGGGGCCGAGGAAATGACCCGGCTGATGGACTGGACCGACCGGACCACCTGCGTGCTGTTCGGGGACGGGGCCGGGGCCGTGGTGGTCGAGCCGGTCGAGGGGCGGGGCGGCCCCGAGGATCGCGGGCTGATCGGCTTCGCCCTGCGCTGCGACGGCGGCAAGACCGACCTGCTGTACGTCGACGGCGGGCCGGCCACGACCGGGACGGTCGGCCACCTGCGCATGGCCGGCAGCCAGGTGTTCCGCCACGCGGTGGTCAACATCGCCGAGGCCATCGAGGCGGCCTGCGCCGCGGCGCGGATCGAGGTCGCCGACGTCGACTGGTTCGTGCCTCACCAGGCCAACCAGCGGATCATCAAGGGGGTCGGCGAGCGGCTGGGCCTGGACGAGAACAAGGTGGTGACCACCGTGGCCGAGCACGCCAACACCTCGGCCGCCTCGATCCCGCTGGCGCTGGACGCCGCGATCCGCGACGGTCGGATCAAGCGCGGCGACCTGGTCCTGATGGAGGCCATGGGCGGCGGCCTGACCTGGGGCGCTTGCGCGTTAAGGATGTAAGTCGCCCGCGAGGCTTTGACTTCGTTCGGGATTGCGGTCAGATGTCGCCTCAACCGGGATGGAGGGCAGCGGTCGATGAGCGAGCAAACCCTGACCCGCGCCGATCTCTGCGACGCGGTGCACGAGGAAGTCGGTCTGTCGCGGCAGGAGTGCGCCGGGCTGGTCGAACGCACGCTGAACCTGATCGTTGAATCCCTGGAGCGCGGCGAGTCGGTCAAACTGTCGGGCTTCGGCGTTTTCCAGGTCCGCGAGAAGCGCGCCCGCATGGGCCGCAATCCCAAGACCGGCGAGCCGGCCGCCATCCATCCGCGCCGGGTCATCAGCTTCCGCGCCTCCCAGATCATGAAGAGCAAGGTCGACGGCGCGGCCGGCCGGGGCTGACCGTGAGCAAGGGCCCCAACGCCTTCCGCACCATCTCCGAAGCGGCCGAGGAGGTCGGCGTCCCCCAGCACGTGCTGCGCTTCTGGGAGACCAAATTCACCTTCATCCGCCCGATGAAGCGGGCCGGCGGTCGCCGGTTCTACCGGCCGCAGGACGTAGCGGTGCTCAAGGGCGTGCGCCGTCTGCTGCACGACGAGGGCCTGACCATCCGCGGCGTCCAGCGCCTGCACCGCCAGCACGGCCTGCGTCGGATCTCCGGGCTCGACGAGGACATCGAGGCCCTGTCCGAGGCCGTGGAAACGCCCGTGGTCCAGGCCGCGGCGGCGTCGGCGTCAGCGGGCCAGCGGCGCGCGCGACTGGAGGCGGTGCTTGCTGAGATCGAGGCCGCCCGGGCCCGGCTGGAGGCGGTGCTGGAGGACTGAACCGCAAACCGCCGATTTCCGTTTGCGGCTTTGGCGCCGCCCCGATATAGGGGGCGCCTTCGGAGCGTGGCGCAGCCTGGTAGCGCACTTGACTGGGGGTCAAGGGGTCGCAGGTTCGAATCCTGTCGCTCCGACCATTTTCACTTCCGCCGGGGCCCCCGTTCAGCCCAGCGGAGCAGCGGGATCACCGGGACGCCCCAGCCGATCCCCGCGATCCCGTAGAACAGCAGCTGAAGCCACGGATTGTCGGGCAGCCGCCCGCCCAGCTCGATCGTCGCCCACACCCAGGCGGCGAGGAAGGCGAGGACGGCGGCCGCGGCCAGGGCTCGACGCGTTCGCGGATTCATCATCGCTTACCGCGGATGGCGGCGAACACCGCCAGCAGCAGGGCGGCGCCGCCCAGGGCCCAGCCGACCCAGGTCCAGCCGCCGGTCAGGTCGACCGCGAAAACCCGCACGGCGAGGAACCAGCCGGCTGCCGCGCCCGTGCCGGCGACCATCAGATTGGCGATCAGCCCCTGGCGGCGGCGGGTCAGGGCGTCGGCGATCCAGCCCAGCAGGGCGGCGCCGATCACGGCCGTTGCGATGTTGACGCCTTCCACCCGGGGCCTCTTTCGTGATCCGCCTGATATGACGCGGGGATTTTGCAGCCTTGCGGCTGGCCCTCAAGGGCCCAGTTGGGGCATGTAGCCTGCAACCCGCCGTCGCGCGGCACAGTATCCGGCCAGACGGCAGTCGTCGAATGCACCGCTTTTCCGATCCCGAACGCTCCACCCCCGCCGCCATCTGGCTGTTCGCCGTGGCCGCCCTGGTCTTCGCCATGATCGTGGTGGGCGGCGTCACCCGCCTGACCGGTTCGGGCCTGTCGATCACCGAGTGGAAGCCCATCATGGGCGCCCTGCCGCCGATGTCGGACGCCGACTGGCAGGAGGCCTTCGCCCTGTACCGGCAGATCCCGCAGTACGCCGAGGTCAACGCCGGCATGACGCTGGAAGGGTTCAAGACGATCTTCTGGTGGGAATGGATCCACCGGCTGCTGGGCCGGGTCATCGGCCTGGCCTTCGCCGCGCCCTTCGTGATCCTGCTGGTCCTGCGCCGGCTGCCGCGGCGGCTGGTCTGGCGCTGCGCGGTGCTGCTGGGCCTGGGCGCCCTGCAGGGGCTGATCGGCTGGTGGATGGTGACCTCGGGCCTGTCCGAGCGGGTCGACGTGGCTCCCGAGCGGCTGACGACCCACCTGGGCCTGGCCCTGCTGATCCTGTCCGGACTGGTGTGGACCGGACTGGAAGCCCTGCGCGGGCCGGACCCGACGCGCTCGCCGGTGGGGTGGGCGAGGGGGGCGGCGGCCCTGCTGGCGCTGGTCTTCGTCCAGTGCCTGCTGGGCGGGCTGGTGGCCGGCTCCAAGGCCGGCTTCATCTACACCGACTGGCCGTTGATGAACGGCCAGTGGCTGGCGCCGGTCGACTGGCGGCTGGGCGCGGTCGCCTTCCTGCACGATCAGGCCCTGGTCCAGTTCGTCCACCGGCTGGGCGCCTATGCGCTGGCGATCGGCGTGACCGTCTATGCGGTGCAGGCGTGGCGCAAGCGCCTGTCCGAAGGGCTCGGGGCGGCGGCCTTCATCCTCGCCGGAGCGGTGTGGCTGCAGGCCGCGCTGGGCGTCGCCACCCTGATGCACGCGGTGCCGCTGGTGCTGGGCGCCCTGCACCAGGCGGGGGCGGCGGTGGTGCTGGCGCTGGCGACCTGGAACCTGTGGCTGGTGCTGCGTTCGCAGCCGAGACTGTTCAGTTCGGGTCTGGGCGGCCGCCTGCTGTGACGGAATGATGCGGTATTTTATTACCGCATTGGAAAACCAACGTGTTTTCAGTCGTCTAGCCGGATATGCAGCGCATAGGCCGCATTGACGGACGACGCGCGGTCGTCTATCAGCGCGCCTTCCGTGTGACCGCCCCCGTTGGGCGCCGCGCCTGACAGGATCTGAACCATGCTGAAAAGCACCACGGCTTCGCTGAAGCCCGCGGATGTCGAGAAGAAGTGGATCGTGATCGACGCCGAGGGAGCCGTCGTCGGCCGCCTCGCCTCGTTCATCGCCATGCGTCTTCGCGGCAAGCACCGCCCCGACTACACCCCGCACGTCGACTGCGGCGACCATGTCGTCGTGATCAACGCCGACAAGGTGAAGTTCACCGGCAACAAGCTGACCGACAAGATCTACTACCGCCACACCGGCCACCCGGGCGGCATCAAGCAGATCACCGCCGGCAAGCAGCTGGAAGGCCGCTTCCCCGAGCGCGTCCTGCAAAAGGCCGTCGAGCGCATGCTGCCGAAGGAAAGCCCGCTGGCGCGCCGGCAGATGACGCACCTACGCGTCTACGCCTCGGCCAACCATCCGCACGAAGCCCAATCGCCCGAGGTCATCGACTTCAAGTCGCTGAACTCGAAGAACATCCGGAGCCAGTAAGTCATGACCGACGTCACCCCTGACACCACGGCGACCGGCTTCGACGCCCTCAAGGGCCTGGGCAGCGAGGCCGTCGAGGCCGAGGTCGTGCGCGAGCCGCAGATCGACGCCCAGGGCCGCGCCTACGCCACCGGCAAGCGCAAGAACGCCATCGCCCGCGTGTGGATCAAGCCGGGCACCGGCAAGATCACCATCAACGGCCGCGACCAGGAGGCCTACTTCGCCCGCCCGGTGCTGCGCATGATGATCGCCCAGCCGCTGAACGTGGCGGACCGCGCCACCCAGTTCGACGTGGACGTCACCGTCCAGGGCTCGGGCCTGTCGGGCCAGGCCGGCGCCATCCGGCACGGCATTTCGCACGCCCTGACCCGCTACGAGCCGGCCCTGCGCAAGGTGCTGAAGCCGCACGGCTTCCTCACCCGCGACAGCCGCGTCGTCGAGCGCAAGAAGTACGGCCGCGCCAAGGCCCGCCGCAGCTTCCAGTTCTCGAAGCGCTGATCGCGTCCGCGCGGTTTGGATCTGGGGCGCTTCGGGGAAACCCGGAGCGCCCTTTTTCTTTCGACGGAGCGAGGGTCTTCGGACCCGCGCCTTGCGGACCTGGAGGTCCGTGCTCCAGGAGAGCGTCATGACCCACACCATCTTCATCGACGGCGAAGCGGGCACTACGGGGCTGGACGTGCGCCGGCGGCTGGAGGGCCGGCCGGAGCTGGAGCTGATCTCTCTGCCCGAGGACCGGCGCAAGGACGCCGCGGCGCGGGCGCAGGCGCTGAACGCCGCCGATCTGGTGGTGCTGTGCCTGCCGGACGCCGCGGCGGTGCAGGCGGTGGAGATGATCGACAATCCGGCGGTCAAGGTGATCGACGCCTCGACCGCCTTCCGCACCGATCCGATGTGGGCCTATGGCTTCCCGGAGCTGGATCGGGCGCACCGCGACCGCATCGCCGCCGCGCCGCGGGTGTCTAATCCCGGCTGCTATCCGACCGGCTTCATCGCGCTCGTGCGGCCGCTGGTGAAGGCGGGGCTGGCGCCGGCCGACTGGCCGGTCACCGTCAACGCCGTGTCCGGCTACTCCGGCGGCGGCAAGGCGATGATCGCCGAGTTCGAGGGCGGGGGCGCGCCGCCGTATCGGGCCTACGGCCTGTCGTTGAAGCACAAGCATGTGCCCGAGATGCGGCTGCACGCCGGGCTGACGCGCGATCCGCTGTTCGCGCCGGCCGTCGGGGCGTTCCGCCAGGGGATGATCGTTGAAGTCCCTCTGCACCTGTCCGCCCTTCCGGGCTCGCCGTCGATCGAACTGGTGCACGGGGCGCTGGCCGAGGCCTACGCCGACCAGACCTTCGTCGAGGTGGCCGAGCTGGAGGCGACCGAGGCCATGACCGGGCTGGAGCCGGAGGGGCTGAACGGGACCAACCGCCTGCGGCTGCACGTGTTCGGCGACCGCGGCGGCGAACAGGCGCGACTGGTCGCCCTGCTGGACAACCTGGGCAAGGGGGCGTCGGGCGCGGCGGTGCAGAATCTCAACCTGATGCTGGGTCTGGACGAGACCGCCGGGCTTTAGGCCTGATCAGCCGAGGCGCAGGCTGCGCAGGGCCGAGCGCAGGGTGGCGCCGAACCAGATGCCGGCGGCGATCACCGGCAGGCCGTAATCCACTCGCGGCCAGATCAGCGGCGCGGCGGCCGCGACCAGGATGAGCAGCGGAAACAGCGCCGCCCAGGCGGCGGTCGCCGGCGCCTCGGGCACGATCATGCGCGGCTGGCCGGCGCGGAACCAGCGATCGGTGAAGCGGCTGAGCAGCAGATAGACCGGCACGACCACGGCCGCCGCCGCCAGGTAACGCCACCAGGGCTCGGGCGTGGCGAACAGGGTCGAGGTGGTCAGCAGCAGCAACAGGGCCGACAGGGTGGTCACCGCCAGCAGCAGGTTCGGATCCGACAGCTTCATGACGTCACCCGGACGTAGGATCCGGGGGCGGGCTCGATCGGGGGCAGCGGCCCGGCCCTCGGATCGCGCGCCGGGACCTGATCGCCGGCCCGGGCCGCCAGCCAGTCCGCCCAGTGCGGCCACCACGAGCCGGGATGCTCGGTCGCGCCAGCCTGCCATTCCTCGAGCGTAGGGGGCAGGGCGTGGTTGGTCCAGTGGGCGTACTTGCGGGCGTCTGGCGGATTGACCACCCCGGCGATGTGGCCGGAGCCGGCCAGGGTGAAGGTCACCGGCCCGCCGAACAGCCGCGCCGAGCGATAGACCGAGGCCATCGGCGCGATGTGATCCTCGCGACTGGACTGGATGTAGACGGGGGTCTTGACGGTCGACAGGTCGACGGTGACGCCGCCGATCTCGAATTCCCCTTTGGCCAGCGCGTTCTGTCCGTACATCTTGCGCAGGTAGTCCATGTGCAGCCGCTTGGGCATCCGCGTCTGGTCAGCGTTCCAGAACAGCAGGTCAAACGCCGGCGGATCCTTGCCCATCAGGTAGTTCGAGACGAAGAACGACCAGACCAGATCGTTGGCCCGCAGGGCGTTGAAGGTGTCGGCCATGGC
>Ga0079224_100004719_pt1 | contig 17738 bp, 18 predicted proteins | sample Stecom2015_FD_80414 | JGI IMG/M metagenome (GOLD analysis project Ga0079224, IMG submission 80414) | Agricultural soil microbial communities from Utah to study Nitrogen management - Steer compost 2015 | ecosystem: Environmental > Terrestrial > Soil > Agricultural land | place: USA: Utah...
GGCATGCCATCCCCAATATTTTCTTTACCCTGACCACTGTTGTGGTTAATTTCTTGCTCGCTTTTTTACTTTTAAAAAGCAGTGATTGGGTGAGTGAACATGAATTTGGGATTATCCACTTATTTCCCCTACCACTTTGGGCTAGTGTTCTCATAGGTTTATTGGTTTTAGACTTTGTTGGTGCATGGCTAGCGCATTGGGTACAACATAAAATTAAACCCCTTTGGATGTTTCATTTGATTCATCACACCGATAATTTTGTGGATACCACCACAGCCAACAGACACCATCCAGGGGAGAGCGTGATTCGTTTCTTTTTTACCCTTTTAGGAGTTCTTGTGGGAGGGTTGCCAATTGGTATAGTTTTGCTTTATCAATCCCTTTCAGTTGTTTTCGCCCAACTTACCCATGCCAATATACGGTTGCCCAAAAAATTAGATACAGCCATTAGCTGGATCTTAGTTTCTCCTGATATGCATAAGGTTCATCACCACTATAAGTTGCCTTATACCGACACTAATTACGGAAATATTTTTTCCATATGGGATCGTTTATTAGGAACCTTTTCTGCCATGAAAAATGAGGATCTTATCTACGGTATAGATACCTATCCCGATGTAGACTCCAACACACATGTTGGCAGGTTACTAAAACTTCCATTTAATAAATACAGAGCACCCGATGGCGGGAAATTTGAGTAGAGATTTTAAGAGTTACTACTCTTTGTAGATAAGGTACTTTTTTCTAATTTCTTTAAAGTGGTCTAAATCTTGTTTCCAACTCATGCTTATTTCCCCAGCGCTTAGACCATTTTCAATTTGTTTTTGAAGCTGTGCCGTTCCAGCATGTTTAGTAAAGGATGAGGTTCGGAAAAACTTTGATTTATCAGTGCTATGCTCATAGGCCTCTATGATCCAGCTTAGATCAACCTTTTTTGGCGGAGTGATTTGGCTTAAGTCTTTTCCGAAGCATAAATCCCCGTTGTGTTTCGGGTCTTTTGAGCCAAAATTGGGTTTAGGAGTATAGGTGAAGGTAAAGAATTGTTTGTCTAAAAATGGTGCTCCAAAGCGTTGAAATTGATATTCAGTTCCTCTTCCAGCATTAACATGTGTCCCTTCAAATAGCCCGAGACTTGGATAGAGCTCAACGGATTGGTCATTGGGTAAGTTAGGGGAAGGGCGAATAGGGAGGCTATAACTAGAGTGGTGAGTGTAGTTTTTTAAAGGAATCACAGTCAAATCACATTGTACACCTTCCTTAAGCCACTTTTCTCCATTGAGCATTGTGGCATATTCACCAATGGTTAGCCCGTAGACTAAGGGAATTGGAACTAGACCTAAAAAGCTACTGTTTTCAAGCTCTAATATTGGGCCATCGACAAAGGATCCATTGGGATTTGGTCGATCTAATACAATTACCGGAATATTTTTCTCAGCACATGCTTCCATCACCAGGTGAAGGGTTGAGGTATAAGTATAAAAGCGCACTCCCACATCTTGAATATCGAATATCATGAGTTCAATTCCTTCTAACTGCTCTGCACTTGGCTTTCTTGAATCACCATAAAGTGATACTATGGGAAGACCCGTTTTGGTGTCTTTGTTCCCTACCACGTGCTCTCCTGCATCAGCCTCTCCTCTAAATCCGTGCTCGGGCGAATATATTTTTTGAACCTTTACATCCATCGCTAGTAGAGAATCTACCAAATGAGTGTAAGTCTCATCATTTTTAAAAATTACCGAAGTATTATTGGCTACCACACCTACTTTTTTATTCCCTATCAGGGAACGGTACTGGGCGGTTTGGTTGGCGCCTACAATAATTTGTTTTGGGGTAGTACGATTGTCTTTTTCCACCGCCTTTGTTTTTTGTTTTTGGCTACCATTTGCACACGAAATGATGAGTAAAAACGATAATAATAATGTACTTTTGAATATCTTAAAGTTTCGCATAGTTTGAATTTAGAATATTTTATTGCTAAACGCCTCATAAAAGGAGGGGGACATAAAAATAGTATATCGGCACCAATTATAAAAATTGCAATTTCCGCTATTGCACTTGGTTTGGTGATGATGCTTATTGCTATTGCCACTGGTGTGGGTCTACAGCATAAAATTAGAGAAAAAATTGCTGCCTTCAATGGGCATGTGCAAATTTACAACTATGACAATAACAATTCAGAGGTTTCTGTAAACCCTGTTTCAATACATCAAGATTTCTATCCAGAGTTTAAATCAATTGACGGGATTAACCACGTTCAGGCTGTAGCTGCCAAAGGAGGTATTATACGAACTGAAAGTACCTTTGAAGGGATTATAGCAAAAGGTGTAGGAAAGGATTTTAACTGGGAGCCTTTTAAGGAATTTTTAGTTCAAGGAAGACTACCTAACTATTCAGAAAAACGAAATGAAGAAGTACTCATATCGTCCTATTTGGCCAATCGTTTAGGCTTTGAAGTTGGAACGGAGTTTTGGGCATTTTTTCTTAAAAATGATGTCGATGACATCCCTAATCAAATCAAGTTTTCAATAGTTGGTATTTATGATAGTGGTTTTCAGGATTTTGACGCTAACTATTTATTTGCTGATCTCAGACATATTCAAAGGATGAACGGGTGGTCGGCAGACCAAGTTGGATCATTCGAGGTTTTTATAGATGACTTTGATAAGATCAGAGAAATGAGTAGGGCCATTTATGGTGTTACGCTCTCTACTTTAGACTCCCAAAGTATAGCAGATAAGTATTTTACGATTTTTGAATGGCTTTCCCTTTTTGACTTTAATATTGCTATCATTATCGGTATTATGATTATCGTTGGAGGGATTAATATGATAACAGCCTTACTTGTTTTGATTCTCGAACGTACTCAAATGATTGGTATTTTAAAGGCTTTAGGGTGTAGCAATTGGAGTATTAGAAAACTATTCCTCTACAATGCTGTTTATTTAATTGCAATTGGGCTTTTTTGGGGTAACCTCATTGGTTTAGGACTTCTCTGGCTTCAAGACACCTTCGGTTTGGTTTCCTTAGATCCGGCCTCTTATTATGTGTCTCAGGCTCCTGTTTATATTCAACCAATGCATATAGTAGTGTTAAATATTGGCGTATTAGTACTTTGCTCACTAATGTTGCTACTTCCATCCTATATTATCACTAAAATTTCACCAGCTCGTTCCATTAAATTTGAGTAAATAACACAGTATTGTTTTGTGACCAATAGGTGTTTTCTGGATTATTTAGTAACTTCCATTAAATTCAACCAACACCATGAAAAGAAGACATTTTATTCAGTCCACTGGAATGATCGCGGCTTCTGCGTTTTTAGCCTCACCCAGTTACTTATTTGCCAAAAAGAGGCGCAAATTAGGAGTAGCATTAGTCGGTTTAGGATACTATAGTACTGACCTATTAGCTCCAGCATTACAACTTACCCAGCATTGTGAGCTCAAAGCCATTGTTACAGGAAGTCCAGAGAAGATCCCTATTTGGCAAACCAAGTATGGTATTCAGGACAAGAACGTATACAATTACCAAAACATGCATACTATGGCAGATAATGATGCCATCGATGTGGTTTATATTGTTCTTCCTCCTGCATTGCATGCTAAATACAGCATTATTGCTGCAAATGCTGGTAAACATGTATGGTGTGAAAAACCCATGGAAATAAGCGCAAAAAAATGCCAATCCATCATAGATGCTTGCGCAAAGAATAATGTTAAGCTATCCATCGGTTATCGCATGCACCATGAGCCCAATACACAAAAGCTAATGCATTGGGCAAAGACAACTCCCTATGGGAAAATCAACCATGTCTATGCGGAGGCTGGATATTTTGAGAGCCGAATTTCCCACTGGAAACAAATCAAAGAACTAGGTGGAGGAGCAATGTATGATATGGGGGTTTATCCACTCAATGCCATCAGATATACCAAAGCAATGGAACCAATTGCAGTGCGCGCCAAACATCAAACCACCAGACCAGAAATTTATCATGAGGTCGACGAGACAACCTTGTTTGATTTTAAATTTGAAGATGGTTCCACGGCAAGTGGAAAAACAAGTTTTGGGGAGAATATTAATAATTTAGAAGCTGATTGCAATTCAGGAAATTATTACTTGCGCCCATTCCAATCTTATACGGGGGTGTCCGGAGCTTCAAGCGATGGAACTGTTCTTAATGCCTTTCAAGGAAACCAACAAGCCAAACAAATGGATACTGATGCGTTAGCTATTTTGCAAAACAAAGAAGTTTTAGTTCCTGGGATTGAAGGATTAAAAGATATTGCCATTGTGGAGCAAATATACAAGTCTGCTAACAACAACGGAGAATGGATCACCTTATAATACTGAACATGTTGATTTTGAGTTAAATAATACTTAAAATAATTGTGGTTTACTATATAATTCGTTAACTTAGGAATCAGATTAAAGACCCCAAATAGAAATTAATTATTAATCTTTAAATCAGTTATTATGGGGCAAGAATTACATCATGATTCACCTGTATTAATCTATGCACTTAAAGCTTTAGTCTTTTTATTGATTGCAGTTTTATCTGGAGTTGTAATCTCCACAGTGCTTGCTATTTTAGGCATTTTGAATTAGATTATTGTACGGATAGAATCCATAAAAGTTCTTAATCTATTAGTAGGTTAAGGACTTTTTTGCTTTAATTGTAATTTTTTTTTGAGACTAAATAAAATAGTTTCAAATTTGTCAAAACTGCTTGGATGATTTCTCTCCAATAAGAAGGAATAGTAAAGTATCACATTTAAATTAGAATTTCACAATGTCAGTATTGGAAAAATTAAGTTCTCAAGGTGCTATTGCACTCGAAGAAAAGTATGGTGCGCATAACTATCACCCTTTACCAGTTGTTTTAACCAAAGGCGAAGGGGTTTATATGTGGGATGTTGAAGGAAAAAAATATTACGATTTCCTCTCAGCCTACTCGGCCGTAAACCAAGGCCATTGTCACCCTCGTATTTTGGATGCTTTGATCCAACAATCCAAGAGTCTCCACCTTACCTCAAGAGCATTTTACAATGATATGTTAGGGCGTTTTGAGTCCTATGTGACATCATTCTTTGGGTTCGATAAGGTACTGCCTATGAATACTGGGGCAGAAGCCGTGGAAACAGCTATAAAAATATGTAGGAAATGGGCTTATGAGAAAAAGAACATTCCTGAACAGCAAGCAAAAATTATCGTATGTGAAAATAACTTTCACGGTAGAACAACAACAATCATTTCATTTTCTAATGATCCTGATGCTCGGAAGAATTTTGGGCCGTATACCCCTGGATTTGTAAAAATACCATATGATGATCTTACAGCCCTTGAAAAAGTGCTTAAAGAGGAAGAACATATAGCTGGATTTTTAGTCGAACCTATACAGGGTGAAGCTGGAGTTTATGTGCCATCTGAGGGGTATTTAAAACAGGCAAAACAACTTTGTGAAAAGCACGATGTATTGTTTATAGCAGATGAAATACAAACAGGAATAGCTCGTACAGGAGAGATACTAGCGGTTGATCACTGTGGGGTGAAACCAGATATGTTAATTCTTGGTAAGGCGCTTAGCGGAGGCGTGTACCCAGTTAGTGCGGTATTAGCTAATGATCATATTATGGAAGTAATTAAACCTGGCCAGCATGGGAGTACCTTTGGGGGAAACCCAGTTGCTGCATCTGTGGCCATTGAAGCCCTATCTGTGGTGGAGGATGAAAAATTGGCTACTAATGCCAAGGAATTAGGAATCCTCTTTAGAGCTAAGATACAGGAGTATATTGATGGGAGTTCAATTGTGAATAAGGTTCGGGGTATGGGATTGTTAAATGCTATTGTAATTAATGATAGCGAGCAAAGTGATACAGCTTGGAATATATGCTTAAAACTAAAGGAGAATGGACTTCTAGCCAAGCCAACTCATGGAAACATCATTCGGTTTGCACCTCCCTTGGTGATTACCCATGAACAGTTACTCGAATGTGTTTCCATTATTATTAAAACTTTAAAGGAGTTTGAGGTTTAAATCTTTTTAATTCTTTTAAATTAATTTAAAATTCCCGGTACGAAAGTGTCGGGTTTTTTTCTACCAATAGTTGATTTGTTCCTTGAAATAGAATGTTAAATCCTTAAATTCTAACAAACTCTTAAGAGTTTTAGGTTTTATTATCTGGATAATCTTTATAATTTCGCTATTTAGAATTAGTTTAAATAAATTGAAGATATCTCAGCTCATTATACTGCTATTCTTATTGGTAATACTATCAATTTTTGTTGGGGTATCCGATATTTCTCTATTGAATTTTTTAAAGTGGGATGAGCAGCAAAGGCTTGTAATGGTGATTAGTAGAATCCCCAGAACAGCCGCTCTGATTCTAGCTGGTGTTGGGATGAGCGTTTGTGGTCTTATTATGCAACAGATGACCCAAAACCGCTTTGTTTCTCCTACTACTGCTGGCTCCCTAGATGCTGCTAAGATGGGGATTTTGGCCTCATTAATATTTATTCCCCAAGCGGGTCTTTGGTTTAAGTCGCTTTTCGCTTTTGGATTCACCTTTTTAGCGAGTATTATCTTTTTAAAAATTGCCGATCGCATTAGATACAGAAATGTTATTTTCATTCCCATTGTGGGATTGATGTTTGGTGGTATTTTAAATTCTATCACGACCTTTTTTGCCTATAAAAATGACATTGTTCAAAATGTAAATGCTTGGATGATGGGCGATTTCTCTGGAGTACTTCAAGGCCAGTACGAGTTGATTTATTTTAGTGTACCTGCTGTTGTGATTACCTATTTGTATGCCAATAAATTTACCCTTGTTGGAATGGGAGAGGACTTCTCTAAAAACTTAGGGTTGAATTATAGGGCAGTGATGAATATTGGTCTGTTTTGTGTATCCTTAACAGTGAGTGTGGTTGTACTAACTATTGGTACCATCCCTTTTTTAGGACTTGTTGTTCCAAATATTGTGAGTGTACTCTTTGGAGATAATTTAAAAAATACTTTGCCAATTACAGCCATCTTTGGAGCGATCTTCCTTCTGATATGTGATATACTTGGGAGGTTAATTATCTTTCCTTTTGAAATTCCGATAGGGATGACTGTAGGTCTTATTGGTGGTGTTATTTTCTTAATCTTATTAATTAGACAAAGATCATGAGTACCACTACAAAAATACTGATACTTGTCTTCCTTACCCTTTCTTTAAGTGGACTGTTCTTGTTTTACAATCTTCCAAATAGTTGGGAGTATGCCTTGGAAAGAAGAGGTTTTAAGGTAGCCTCTATGATTGTAGTGGGATGCTGTATTGCCTATTCATCGGTGGTTTTTCAGACCTTGACAAATAATAAAATTTTAACGCCATCCATTATGGGCTTTGAGGCAGTTTATATGTTGTTTCAAACCTTAATTGTTTTCATATACGGAGATCAGACTTTTCAGGTTATTAAGAATTCTGGGAACTTTTTTATCTCCGTTGGCCTCATGATGGTTTTTGCCTTGTTATTGTTTGTATTGATTTTCAAAAAAGGAAAAAGCAACATGTACTTTTTACTACTCATTGGTCTTGTCTTAGGGACCATATTTACCACCATGAGTTCATTCCTTCAACTGGTTATTGACCCCAATGAATTCTTAATAGTCGAGCAAAAAATGTTTGCTTCTTTTAACAGAATGAACATAGATATTTTCTGGTATGCCTTAGGCTTTATGATTCTTTGTTTTATAATCGGATTTAGAAAATTACGACACTTAGATCTTATTTCATTAGGAAGAGAAAACGCCATTAATCTTGGATTGGATTATAACAAATCGATCAAGTTCTATTTGTTTATCATTGCAGTTTTAGTCGCCGTTTCAACTGCCCTTGTGGGACCTTTAACCTTCTTGGGTATTCTGGTGACAAACCTCACGTATGAATTATTTAAAACATATAAACACATCATTCTGATACCTTGTTGCTGCCTGGTGAGCGCTGTGGCGATTTTGGGTGGTCAGTTTCTGGTAGAGCAGGTGTTTAATTTCAATACCACCATAAGTATCATTATTAATTTCATAGGGGGACTATACTTTATGTTCCTTCTACTAAAGGTTAGAAAGGTATGATTAGCGTAGATAGTATTACTAAAAAGTATTCGGAAAACACTGTTGTAGACCAAGTTTCGATGCAGTTCCCAGTAGGGAAGATTACATCACTTATCGGTGCAAATGGCGCTGGGAAAAGTACATTGTTATCCATCATATCCAGACTTCTTAAACAGAACAATGGAAATATCATGATCAATGATAAAAACTTAGAATCCTATAAAAGTAGAGCATTAGCCCAGCAGCTGTCCATATTAAAACAGTCCAATCATTTGGAGCTCAAATTAACCGTGCGCGAACTCATTGGGTTTGGTCGTTTTCCATACTCACAAGGAAAATTAACAAAGCAGGATGAAGTTAAAATAGATGAAGCAATTGACTTTTTGGATTTAGGTGATATCCAGGATAAATACATTGATCAACTCAGTGGGGGACAAAAGCAAAGAGCTTTTCTAGCCTTAGTTGTGGCTCAGGATACGGATTACATATTGCTCGACGAGCCCTTAAACAATCTGGATATGAAACACTCTGTTCAGATAATGAAGCGTCTAGAGCAACTGTGTAAGGAGAAAGGAAAAACTATCATCATAGTTATACATGAAATTAACTTTGCTTCTCATTACTCTGATTATATAGTTGCGATGAAAAATGGGAAGATCATACATTCTGGAGCAACACAGGATATTATGAACCCAAAAGTTCTCTCAGAGGTGTTTGAAATTGATTTTGAAATCATTCATAAATCGGGAAAACAGCTATGTAATTACTTTTATTAACGCTTTTTATGGTGGAGCCGCAGAAGAACTTATAATAAATATGAATTGTAAAAATTAAAAATGAGTTTTATGAAAAATAGTTTTAAAATAGCCGCACTGCTTTTGGCCATCGTTTTGGTAGGCTGTAAGGATGAAAAAAATAAAAATGATGCACAGGTCGATACACAACTCGAGACAGTTAAAGTGACGCATGAATTAGGGACGGTGGAAATCGTTAAAGACCCAAAGCGGGTGGTGGCCTTAGATTTTGCTTCCCTAGAAATGCTTGATTTATTAGGCGTAAAAGTCGTGGGGGCTCCAAAGGCATCTCTGCCAGCACAATTATCCAAGTACCAGGATGATGCCTCGGTTGTTGATTTGGGAAATCTCAAAGAAATTAATTTTGAGAAACTTAATGAACTTGAACCAGATGTGATTTTCTTATCAGGTCGCCTACAGAGTTCGTATGATGAAATTTCAAAAATAGCTCCTGCTGTTTATACTGAAATTGATTATACTAATTACATGGAATCCTTAGGTGATATCACACAGATGTACGCCACAATATTTAATGATCCTCAAACCACAACCGAGGCCTTGGAAGCACTAGAACAAAAGATTAATACCTTAAAGGAAAAGGTAAATCAATCAGACAAACGAGCATTGATTGTCCTTCACAACAAAGGCCGATTTAGCGCCTATGGAAAGGGGTCTCGATTTGGCATTATTCACGATGTATTTGGTGTTAAGCAGGCGGTTCAAGATTTAGAAGTGGGTCGTCATGGTCAAAGCATATCGAATGAATTTATCCAAAATGCCAATCCTGATTACCTGTATATCATAGATCGAAGCGCGGTAGTGGACAAGAGTGCAACTAATAAGGAGGAGATTGAGAATCAACTTATACAGCAGACAAATGCCTATAAAAATGACAATATAGTGTATTTAGATCCTGAGGTATGGTATCTGTCTGGAGGAGGTATCTATTCCTTAAATAAAATGATCGAAGAGGTAAGTACGAACTTATAATCCTAAAGAAATGGCTCAAACTAAAGCAACAATTTCACGTAAGGTATTTCAATTGAAATCAAAGCAGTATATAACCCCTCACTATCTCAGGATTACCCTAAATGGAGATGTGAGTGATTTTGAGCATTCCACTGTTGGAGATAATAATAAAATATTTATACCACCGAAAGGAGTTAATGAGGTACAGTTTCCGGTATTGGACCCAGAGTCAAAAAAAATGGTTTATCAAAACACGGATACGGCTCCTTTTGTAAGAACATATACCCATAAGGGTGTTAATTTAGCAAAAAACGAACTCTACATAGACTTTGTGAATCACGGTGATAATGGACCTGCTTCCTCTTGGGCAATACATGCTGAGTTAGGAGATAAACTTGGTGTGGCCATGAGAACGGCTCCTAAAGAATTGTATCCAAGTGATGTCGATTGGTTTTTACTTATTGGAGATGCTACTGCAATTCCAGTATTGGGAGCTATCCTGGAGGATCTTTCGGCATCATCCAAAGGGGTTTGTGTAATTCAAGTTAGCTCAAGTGAGGATATTCAAGAACTCCCTACCAAGGCTTCCATTGAATTTCATTGGATCGTGGAGGAGAATACCCAGGATGAGTCTAGACTTGTAAACCAAGTGAAATGTATCGCTATTCCTTCGGTGTCCAAATTTGGATATGTAGCCTGTGAGTTTTCTGCGGTGAAACAAATCAGAAATTACTTGCGCAAAGAACTCAAATGGATTTCTAATGAGCTTTACGCGTATTCTTACTGGAAGAATGGGGTTGCAGAGGATAGATCAGCCGCCGATAGGCAGGCTGAAAAAAAGTCTATTGCTTAAAAAGTAGTTTAAATAAGTAATTTGTAAAAAGGGTTTCAAAAGAAAAACAGTTGAAAGTTATGCTATTCAACTGTTTTTAACCTAAGTGATTTATATCTAATATGGGTTTAGATTATTGTAGACCCCATTGTTCGATTAAATCTTGTTGTTGCTCCTGTAACTCAGTCCAACCAATGGTTGAGATTAAATAAATTGTGTATGCTAAGTACAGCAAGTTTAAAATTAAGACCACTAAGGAAACTGTCTTTGCAGTTTTCATAGCTTGAACACCGTCGTAAATTTCTGGATCATTAGCGGCTTCTTTTAGTTTTTGGTTTGCCATATAAAAGGCAATTCCAGCAGGAATAAATCCAAGCCCACTAAGGCAGCAGCAAAGGAAGCCTACTATTGATAAAACATATTGAATCGTCGGATTAAGTTTTTGTCTTTCCATATTGATTGTTATAAGGGTTAAATTAGTTTAATGATAAAGCTTATGATGATTGTGGCAATAGTGAGTACTGCCAAATACATTTTTATTTTATTTGAGTTTTTAAAACTCATAAAAGTAGAAAGTCCTATGAAGATTATAAAGCCCAGTAAGGGGTAGATAGCAGGATACATCTTAAAGGCAGCTACAAATTCACCCTGACCTATTAATAGTAATGAACGTTGTAATCCACATCCAGGGCACTCCATTCCAAACAATGTTTTGTTTAAACATGGAAGCATGAAGTCCTCAACACTGCTGCTTAATAATTGTATCATTTAACTCTAATGCCTAAATATCTTATGTAAACTTATTAAAAAGTTGTGAATCTAACCCACTTCAAAGTAGTATTTTTGTATACTGGAAACAAAAAAGTTTACATTATGAGATTGTTCGCAATTATTTGTATTGTCATTGGAGCGGCGATTATTTTTATTAGTGACGGCCGCACGAGTTATGATGGATATTTAAAAATTATTGGTTTTATATTTTTAATGTTCGGACTTTATAAATGTACAAAATTTTGGGTTCAGGACTCACCTCAAGAAGGTGCAAAGGAAGATGATTTAGATGATCATCAAGATTTAGCAAGTAAAAACTAAGGCATTAAAATTCGTTTAACAAACATGAAAAAGTTTGAAATAGGAGCTAAAGTAGAGGTGTTAGATGAAGCTATAAAGGGATATATCATTGCTCTTAACCAACTAAGTGCTACCATTCGTACTATTGATGGCTTTGATATGGAATTTCCTTTTGATGAGTTACTAGTTATAAAAGATGATTCTCTTAAGGTGAGTAATATAGATGTATATCATGCCTTGTCTGAAAAGCAATCAACGGAGAAAAAACGTTCTTTTGCCAAGAAGAAAAAGGAGAAATATAGCCCTGCAATGGAAGTGGACTTACATATCGAGAAGCTTACTAATACACCAAAGGGCATGGCAAATTTTGATATGTTAAACCTTCAGTTGGATACCGCAAGAAGGCAACTGGAGTTTGCTATTTCAAAGAGAATACAAAGAGTGGTTTTTATTCATGGAGTAGGCGAAGGGGTCTTAAGATCAGAGCTCTACACTCTCTTCTCAAGATATGATGGAATTAGGTACTACGATGCCAATTACAGGGAGTACGGGCTAGGCGCAACGGAGGTGTATATTCAACAAAGCACACTATAATTAGACTTTACTTTAAAGGATATGTGGTAAATAAGATTACAAATCTACTTGGGCTTGTTCCCACCCAATTATAGCCGTTTTTCGAGGGCTTTCCCATTTATATCCACCAATGACTCCAGTTGATTGAATAACACGATGACATGGAATTAAATAGGCGATGGGATTACTTCCAATAGCAGTACCTACAGCTCTCGATGCTTTTGGATTTCCAATTTGGTTGGCTAATTTGCCATAGGTGGATAGCTCACCAAAGGGGATTTTTAAAAGAGCTTCCCAAACCTTTAATTGGAATTCCGTTCCCCTAAGATGTAATGATACCTCTTCGATGGAATCGAACTTATGATTAAAGAATTGAAGTGCATTTTTTTGAAGGTTGTTAGTTTTTAACTCATAGGTTGCTTTAGGAAATTCTGCTTTTAGCTCTATAAGCGCTTTGGTCTTCTGGTGGTTAAAGGCCATATGGCAAATTCCTTTAGAGGTATTGGCCACGAGCAGGTCTCCAAATGGACTTGAATGAAAATTATAGGTAATATGCAGTTTGGCACCACCATTTTTAAACTCTCCCGGTGTCATCCCTTGTATGTTCACAAATAGGTCATGCAGCCGTGCTGTACCTGAGAATCCTGTGTCAAATGAGGTGTCAAATAGGGTAGCCTGTCGGTCTTTCAGCAACTGTTTGGCATAGTTTAGACTTATATACTGAAGAAATTTCTTTGGTGTTGTACCTGCCCATTGTTTGAAGAGTCGCTGAAAGTGGAAGGGACTAAGGTGTACAAGGGCTGCGAGCTCCTCAAGACTCGGTTGCTTTTGAAAATTTGAATTTACATAGCGTATAACTTGAGCTATGCGGTTGTAATCTAGTTCTTGTTGTGTGTTCATTCTTTTTTGAATTTAACACTGTAAAGATCACAGCTCACAAGGGAATAAAAAATACGATTCTTGCGTTTTTTTTAAAACGAGTAATTAACTTTATTCATTCACAGGGTTCTCAATGATATAGGTTCCAAATATATACTCTTCCACATCATATTTAATTTCTTCACTTCCGTTTTCCAACTGGAATCCGTCAACAAAGCTAATAACATTGGTGTAGATTTGTTTATAGCTGTTTTTACGCTTTATGATTTCATTGGTTCCTGCAACAGCAGTAACAGATGTTAGATAATTTGGAACGGCAACCCCGTCGATTATGGTAGTGTCATTTGCTGGATTCCCATCTCCGTTTAAATCTTCATCAATGGTTAAAATTCCGTCGTTGTCATCGTCAGGATCTAAGTGATTTGGAATACCATCCCCATCGGTATCTCTAAATACGGGTACCCCATCGACAATATCAATTTCTTCAGATGTTGGCACATTGTCACCGTCATCATCCAGATCTAAGTAATCAGGGAAAGCATCACCATCGGTGTTTTGTGAGTTAGCCTTGTCGATTGTACCATCCTCTAATACTACAGCACCTTCATCGGTAAAAGGAATGCCATCTTCATCATCTTCAATTAAAGTGGTCACTACCTGGATCGTACCGCTACGGGCATACCATTCTTCGGTAACTTGTGGTGTTGTAGGCGGGATATTCTGGCAAAAATAGTCTGAACTTACCTTGTCATCAAAGATGCGATAGAGTACCTTTACAGATGTATTGTTGATGGTGAATCGCGTTGTATCAACTTGGTTTTCGATATTACTTAAAAAACTTCCGTCATTTCCATTTAGTTCTAAGATCAATGCCTCAGTTCCAGTTTCAGAGATCTTATACAAGGTGAGCTGACCGCATGCATTGTCGATTTCAGTACTGTCGAAGCTGAATTCTTCTATAATAAAATCACCGTCATCACAACTAAAGATAAGCAGCGTTAGAACTAAAAATAAAATATTCCTCATCACCTGAATTTTAAGCTTTAGCAAATGTAACACAACTCAGTTTATAACGAAATTTATTGTGAATAATTTTAATTAAAAGTAATTTTGCTAGCATGCAAAAAGTGTATTTAGATAGCGCTGCAACAACGCAGCCTAGACCAGAAGTAATCGCTAAAATGCAAGATGCATTGGCGAATTTTTACGGAAACCCTTCTTCCACCCACAGTTTTGGTAGAGCGGCTAAAACTCAAATTGAGAAAGCGCGAAAAACCATTGCAAAGCAATTAAATGCTAGCCCATCTGAGATCATTTTCACCTCTGGAGGAACAGAGGCAGATAATATGATTTTAACAAGTGCTGTCATTGATTTAGGTGTTAAACACATAGTGACTTCAAAAATTGAACATCACGCGGTTTTACATACTGTTGAGGCTTTGCAAGTTACTTATGGGATAAAGGTTTCCTATGTGAACTTAGATGAATTTGGATCCCCAGATATAGAGGATCTAAAATCCATATTACAAACCACCGCCGAGAAAACATTGGTGAGTCTGATGCATGTAAACAATGAAATTGGGAATATGATTGACATCGATGCATTTGCGCACCTGTGTAAAGAGTATCAAGTATATTTTCATTCGGACACGGTTCAATCCATTGGGCATTGGGAGTGGGACTTATCCAAAACTCCAGTTGACTTTTTAACCGCAGCGGCCCACAAGTTTCATGGGCCTAAAGGAGTTGGATTTGCCTTTATCAGAAAGAATATACCCTTAAAACCTATGATTCATGGTGGAGAGCAGGAGCGAGGTTTTAGAGCTGGGACTGAGCCTTTTCACAATATAGTAGGTCTGGAGACCGCCTTTATTTTGGCCTATGAAAACCTTGAAGAGGAGCGGAACTATGTTACGGAGTTAAAGACCTACTTTATGGATCGTTTACAAAAGGAAATTCCTGGAGTGAAATTTAATGGATATAGCGGTGATAACTCAAAAAGCACTTATACACTGGTCAATGTATGTTTGCCTCTTAGCCCAGAGCAAGGAGCCTTGTTATTGTTTCAACTTGATCTTAAAGGAATAAGTTGCTCTAAAGGAAGTGCATGTCAAAGTGGAAGTGATTCAGGTTCTCATGTCCTAAACGAGATCTTAAGTAAAGATGATTTAGATAAGCCATCGATCCGATTTTCCTTTTCCAAGTTTAATACCAAAGAGGAGTTGGATTATGTAATAGCTTGTTTAATGGAATACATTGAAAAGTAATATTTAGAGCTAACTTGTAGAAATAAATTCTTGTTTGCCTTTTGTAATCATCAATTTGGGTCAAAGAGGTAAACAAGAATTTTTGGTTTCTAACCTTTGCTTAAATGTGACTGTTAGCCTATTAGGCATCAAAGAGCATCTGTGTTCATTTTTAAAGCTATTCCCTAATTTTTGTCTTAAAAATTATAAGAAGTATATTATTTTACTATCTTTAAAGCATAATTATAAATTTACATTTTACTTTTTATTCTTTTCGAATAATCTCCTAAAACGTTTTAGGGAACTATAAATACAACTTTAATCGTAATTAATTATGAAGCAAAAGAATTCTCATTCTTCTAGTTCAAGGAGAAAATTTATTAAAACCACAGCCCTCGCTTCTTCCTTTATGATCGTGCCTAGGCATGTTTTAGGAGGAGTAGGGTTCGTAGCTCCTAGCGACCAACTCAACATCGCTGCGATCGGTGCGGGGGGTAAAGGACACTCTGATATTGTAAATGCCTCGGTGGGGGGAAGAGAACGTGTGATAGCACTATGTGATGTCGATTTTTCTGGATCTGCGGCCAAAACCGTTGAAAAGTTTCCTAAAGCAAAACTGTATGCTGACTTTAGAGAAATGTTGGATAAGGAAAAGGATTTAGATGCCGTAACTATTTCGACTCCTGATCACGTTCACGGACCAGCAGCTAAATACGCCATGGAACGAGGAAAACATGTTTATGTTCAAAAACCGATGACCCACAATATTCGGGAGGCAAGAATGCTTACTCAATTGGCTCGTGAAGAAAAGATAGTGACCCAGATGGGGAACCAAGGAGCTTCGAATCCTCTGCATAAAATGGTTCAAGGTTGGATCGACTCTGGTAAATTGGGTAAGATTTCCAAGGTGGAGGTATGGACCAACAGGCCAGTATGGCCACAAGGAGGAGCTATGCCTAAACCAGATCCAAGTCAGAAACCCGATGCTTTGAATTGGGATTTGTGGTTAGGGCCTGCAAAGCAAACTCCTTATATCCCAAATATCCATCCTTTTAATTGGCGTGGTTGGTGGGATTACGGAACAGGAGCACTTGGTGATGTTGGTTGTCATTTAATTGACATACCTTTTAGATCTCTTGGTCTTATGTATCCTACGGCCGCAGAATGTAGCGTGAGTTCTGTATATTCTCAAATGTGGACTCCAGATTATCACCCAGATGGATGTCCACCTTCATCGTTTATTACTTTAAATTTTGATGCTACAGAGAAATCTAATTCTCCGATTGTAATGACCTGGAGTGATGGAGGAATTCGTCCTTCACATCCGGATATTATACCAGCGGATAGCGATATCGGTGGTAGTGAAAGTGCTAACGGTGTTTTAATTCACGGGGAAAACGGGATCATTTCTACCAATATTAATGATAGTTCGCCTATGATGCCAAAGCTCTACTTAAATGATGGTACAACAGAATTTGGACCAGAAGGAGATGTAATGGAAGAGCCAGAGTACGGACACCACCGTAAATGGGTGGATGCTTGTAAGGCTGGATTTAACTCTAAAGAACACAAAGGTCTGACCTCTTCATTTGACTACGCAGGCCCTATGACTGAAACTGTTCTAATGGGTAACCTAGCCATCCGAAGTTATATGCTTAGAAAAGAGACCGGGAATAAGGTTCAATATTATGGTCGTAAAAAACTACTGTGGGATGGTGATAATATGAAAATTACTAACCTAGAACAGGCGAATCAGTTTGTAACTAGAGAGTATCGTAAGGGATGGGAGATGTAAAACATTCCAATATTATATAAAAAAATGCGGAACCTTGTTTTTGGGAGTTCCGCATTTTTTTTAACCTTTTATGTTTGACTGATCCACCTACTGTATTGCCTGACAAATAGCATTGTGTTGAACGGAAAAATTAACTGAGTTTGCGATGAAACATTTTTGATTTGCTTGCCCGTGTAGTTCATGCGCTTTGTCTATCATAGATTTCTTACTTACCACAACCGTTGGATTTAACATTACCTGGGTGAATTTTCCACTCCCATCGCTGCTTTCTTCCATAGTACCCATTGCTTGATCCGTATAGTGAATTACCTGAACCCCATTTACTGCACACAGATGCAAATACCATAACATGTGACAAGAAGAAAGAGACGATAAAAATAGCTCCTCTGGATTGTATTTAGTAGGATCTCCTCTAAAGGACGGGTCCGATGAACCGTGAATTATTGGTTTTCCATTGGTTTCTATAGTATGGCTTCTTTCAAAA
>Ga0079224_100004720_pt1 | contig 17733 bp, 19 predicted proteins | sample Stecom2015_FD_80414 | JGI IMG/M metagenome (GOLD analysis project Ga0079224, IMG submission 80414) | Agricultural soil microbial communities from Utah to study Nitrogen management - Steer compost 2015 | ecosystem: Environmental > Terrestrial > Soil > Agricultural land | place: USA: Utah...
GGCGCATCGGCCAGCGTGCCGCCGCCATCGCCCACGGCAAGGCGCGCGGTGTCGGTGGCGCGCTGCAGGGCGCTCTCGCTGATCTCGGTGGAATGGGCGTAGCCCGCCACCTCGCCCTTCACCGCGCGCAGGCCGAAGCCTTCCGAGGCGTCGTAGCTGGCGGTCCTGATCCGGCCGTCGTCCAGCACCAGGCTTTCGCCGCGGCGGCGTTCCAGGAACAGTTCGCCATCCTCGGCCCCCGCGGTGGCCTGCCGCAGCAGGCGCAGCGCGGCGGCTTCGTCGAGATGGCTGTCGAAGGGGCGGAAGGGGGCGTCGGTCATGGCGGGCCTTTCTGGGATGGGGCCAAGGTAGGGTGCGGGCGGGCGGCCCGCAAGACGGGGAGGGGCAGTGCCTCGCCGCATCCCGCCCGGCCAGTCGCGGCGCCTCTTGTGGTAGGGTCGGCGAATTCCGTAGAGGACGTGGTGAACACGCGCGGTCGAAGGACCGGGGGCATGAGAACGCTCCTGCCGCTTCTCATACCCCGGGGCCTCCGCGGAACGGCGAGCGGAGGCCGGATGGCGAACCATGTTTATCAGGATGATCTCCCCGACGGGCTCGATCTCGGGCCGGTGGTGGCGGTCGATTGCGAGACGATGGGGCTCAATCCGCATCGCGACCGCCTCTGCGTGGTGCAGCTTTCGGGTGGCGACGGGAACGCGCATCTCGTGCAGGTGCGCGCGGCCGCCGCGCCAAATCTCGTGCGGCTGCTTGGCGATCCGCAGCGGCTCAAGCTCTTCCATTTCGGGCGGTTCGACATCGCGGTGCTGCTGCACCGGTTCGGCGTGCTGACCGGGCCGGTCTACTGCACCAAGATCGCCTCGCGCCTCGTGCGGACCTATACCGACCGCCACGGGTTGAAGGATCTCGTGAGGGAGTTGCTGGGGATCGAGATTTCGAAACAGCAGCAGATGAGCGACTGGGGCGCGGAGGCGCTGACGCCGGAACAGGTGGAATATGCCGCCTCCGACGTGCTCCATCTGCACGCGCTGAAGTCGGCGCTCGACCTGCGGCTCGCGCGGGAGGGGCGGACGGCGCTGGCCCAGGCCTGTTTCGACTTCCTGCCCCACCGCGCGGCCCTCGACCTCGCGGGATGGCCGGAGCAGGACATTTTCGCGCACAGCTGAGGAGAGGCGGATGGCCGGAGCGGAAGAACTCATCGCGACGGCGCGGCGGGTGATCGACCTCGAGGCCGGCGGCCTCGAGGCGCTCGCGGCTGCCCTCACCGGGCCGCTGGGGGGCGGCTTCGCCAGGGCCGTGCAGGTGATCCTCGACGTGCGCGGGCGGGTGATCGTCTCCGGTATGGGCAAGTCCGGGCATGTGGCACGGAAGATCGCGGCGACGCTCGCCTCGACGGGAACGCCGGCTCACTTCGTCCATCCGGCGGAGGCGAGTCACGGCGATCTCGGCATGATCACGCGGGGCGACGCCGTGCTCCTGCTCTCGAACTCGGGGGAGACGCCGGAGCTTGCGGATCTCATCGCCTATACCCGGCGGTTCGGCATCCCGCTGATCGGGGTGGCGGCACGGGCGGACTCGACGCTGATCCGGCGCTCGGATGTCGCACTGGTGCTGCCGGCGGCGGCCGAGGCCTGCGCCCTCAACCTCGCGCCGACGACCTCGACGACGATGACGCTCGCACTCGGCGATGCGCTGGCCGTGGCGCTTATGGAGCACCGGCGGTTCACGCCCGAGGACTTCCGCGGCTTCCATCCGGGCGGCCGCCTCGGCGCTCGGCTCGCGAAGGTGGCGGATCTCATGCATGGCGGCGATGCTCTGCCGCTGATCGGCGAAGGCGCGCCGATGGGCGAGGCGCTGATCGAGATGAGCCGCAAGGGTTTCGGCATCGTCGGCGTGACGGCGGGCGAGCGTCTCGTCGGCGTGATCACCGACGGCGACCTGAGGCGCAACATGGAAGGGCTGCTCGAGCGGCGGGTCGAGGAGGTGATGACGCCCCGGCCCCGGCGGATCATGGCCGAGGCCCTTGCCACCGAGGCGCTCAAGGTGATGAACGCGCACCGGATCACCGCGCTTTTCGCGGTGGCGGAAGCGGCGCCCGAGGTGCCGGTCGGCATCCTCCATGTGCATGACCTTCTCCGCGCGGGAGTGACCTGAGGGCCATGGCGCGCAAGGTCGACCTGCATTCGCAGCTTGTCGGGATCCTGAAGATCGGGCTGCCGCTCCTTGCGGTTGCGCTGCTTGCCTCGCTCTTCGTGCTGCCGGGCGAGGAGCGGCGGGGCACGGGGCTGATCTTCACCGAGGCCGATCTCGAGAGCCTCGGACAGGGGCTGAGGGTGACCGAGCCCGTGCTGACCGGTTCGACGCGGGAGGATGATCCGTTCCGCTTCACCGCGGAAGTGGTGGTGCCGGATGCAGCCCCGCCGACCCGGGCCGACATCGAGGAACTGGAAGGCGAGATCCGCTTCATCGGGGGCCAGCGGTTCACCCTTGCGGCACCGGTTGCGGATGTGGATCTCGAGACCCAGGTCATGAACCTGTCCGGGCGGGTGACGGTCACGTCGAGCGACGGCTATCGCGTCAGCGCGGATGAGGTCACCGTCAATCTCCTCGCCGGCACGCTCGAGGCCGAGGGCAATATCGATGGCAGCGGGCCGATGGGTGCAATTGCCGCGGAGCGGATGACGATCGTTCCGGCGGAAATCGGGGAGGGACGGCGGGTGTTTTCGTTCGGCAATGGCGTTCGCCTGCGGTATGAGGGCGCTGATGATCAAGGTTGACTTCCTGCGGACCCGTTTCGCCTTCCTCGCGGTGGGCGCATTCCTCGTTCCGGCGGCGCTCGCGGCGCAGGGGGCGGGCGGCATCCCGTTCGGCACCGGCGTCGAGCATGACCCCGCCCTGCCGGTGGAGATCACCTCCGACTCGCTCAGCGTCGACCAGGCGGCGGGCACCGCGCATTTCCGGGGCTCGGTCGTCGTCGGCCAGGGCGAGCTGCGCCTCGCCGCCGACGAGGTCGAGGTATTCTATGCGGATGGCGATGCGCCCGGCGGGGGCGCGGTCGAGCGCATCCGCGCGAGCGGCGCCGTCACCGTCACGAACGGCGCCGAGGCGGCCGAGGCGGAAGAGGCCGTCTACCGCGTCACCGAGGGCATGATCGAGATGACGGGCGCGGTCGTGCTCACCCAGGGCAGGAACGCGATTTCGGGCGACCGGCTCACCATCGATCTCGACGGGAGCGTTGCCAACATGGAGGGGCGGGTGCAGACGATCGTGGTGCCGGGGGAGCCGGGACCGGGAGCAGGGCGATGAGCGCGAGGCCAAGGCTCACCGTGACGGAAGGCGGGCAGGGGCTCGTCGTGCGCGCGCTCTCGAAGAGCTATCGGCGGCGGCCGGTCCTGCGCGACGTCTCGCTGGATCTGCACCGCGGCGAGGTCGTGGCGCTCCTCGGGCCGAACGGTGCGGGCAAGACCACGTGTTTCTACTCGATCGCGGGCCTGGTGCCGCCCGATACCGGCACGGTGTCGGTCGACGGCCGCGACATCACCTGGCTGCCGATGTACCGCCGAGCCAAGCTCGGCATCGGCTATCTGCCGCAGGAGGCATCGATCTTCCGGGGCCTCACGGTCGCCAACAACATCCGGGCCGTGCTCGAGGTCGCGGTCAGGGACAGGGACAAGCGCCGGGAGATGCTCGTCGAGCTTCTTGCCGAGTTCTCCATCACGCATCTGCGCCGGACGCCGGCCGTCGCGCTTTCGGGCGGCGAGCGGCGGCGGGTGGAGATCGCGCGCTGCCTCGCGGCACAGCCGAAATACGTGCTGCTCGACGAGCCGTTCGCGGGCGTCGATCCGCTCGCGGTCGCGGATATCCGCAAGCTCGTGCGCCAGCTCACCGAGCGCGGGATCGGCGTGCTGATCACCGACCACAACGTGCGCGAGACGCTGGAGATCGTCGACCGGGCGTATATCCTGCATGACGGGACGGTGCTGATGAGCGGCTCCCCTGATCAGGTGGTGCGCGACGACAATGTGCGGCGGGTCTATCTCGGCGAGAGTTTCCGGTTGTAGGCCGACCTGCGCGCGAAGGCGCGCGACACCGCCTTGCAGTGACGGAGGCAGCGGGCCGGCGCGGGGGGCAGCGCCATGACGGTCAGTCCCGGCCTCGAGCTTCGGCAGACCCAGTCACTGGCGATGACGCCGCGGCTGCAGCAGTCGCTGCGGATGCTCAGGATGAGCAATCTCGAACTTGCCGGGCATGTCGCTGCCATCGTCGAAGGCAACCCGCTTCTCGAACTTCGCGCGGCTCGGCCCCCGCGCAGTGGACCCGGCCCCGTGTCGGGCGGCGACGGCGCGCACGCGATCGATCTCGTGGCGACGCCGTTCTCGATGCGCGACAGGCTCCGCCGGCAGGTGCGGCTTGCGCGGGCGTCGCCGGAAGTGGCAGCGGCAGCCCTCCACGTCATCGAGGAGCTCGAGGACGACGGCTATTTCCGCACTCCGCTCGTGGAATTCGCCTCCCGCTATCGGCTCGCGCCGGAAACCGCCGAGGCGGGGCTCGCCCTGGTGCGGGGTCTCGAGCCGGCCGGGATCGGCGCGCGGGACATCGCCGAATGTTTCCGGCTCCAGCTCGCGGAGCGGGACGAACTGGACGCGGAGATGGCGGCGATGCTCGACCATCTCGACCGTCTCGCGCAGGGCGGGATCGCGGCGCTGGCGGCGGCGGCAGGCCTTCATCCCGACGTGGTGGCGGCGCGGCTGGAACGGCTCAGACGCTGCGTGCCGAAGCCGGGTGCTGCCATCGCGGACGACGAACCGGTGGCCGTGGTGGTGCCTGATGTGTTGGTGCGGCGAAGCGGCACCGGCTGGGATGTCGAGGTCAATCCCGAGACCCTGCCGCGGGTGCTGATGAACAGCATGTATGCCGCCCATATCCCGGCGCGTGACACTGCGGCGAAACGTTACATCGCCGAGTGCCGCCTCGAGGCAACCTGGCTCGTGCGCAGCCTCGCGCAGCGGGCGCGGACCATCCTCGCGGTGGCGAGCGCCATCGTGTCGCACCAGGAACTGTTCTTCGCGATGGGTGAGCCGGGGCTGAAACCGCTCACCCGGCGGGATCTTGCCGGGAAACTCGGCCTGCATGAATCAACGGTCGGCCGGGTGGCGGCGGGCAAGCATCTCGCCTGCGAGCGCGGCATCTTCGCCCTCGGCACGTTCTTCAGCCAGCCGCTCCCGACGCGGCGCGGGGGCGGGGCGGTCTCCGCGGCAGCGGTCCAGGCGCGGATCCGCGCGCTGATCGGCGCCGAGGATCCGGCGCGGCCGCTGTCGGACGACAGGCTGTTCCGGGCGCTCAACCGTGAGGGGATCGTTATTGCACGGCGTACCGTGACGAAATATCGTGAGGGAATGGCCATACCGTCCTCCGTCGCCCGCCGACGGCCCGGTGCCACCGGCAGTCGCGCTCCCTGATCCGGAGAAGCGGCCCGGGCACGCCGGTCACGCCGGTTGACAGGCGCGTGAGCTAACCATAATGGTCCGCGCGCCGCGGGCGGCATCCATTGAGCGTCGGTTTCATGAACCGGCACCAGGCAGAGGCGAACGATGCGCATTCAGGTAAGCGGCAAACAGATCGACGTCGGCGAAGCGCTCACCACGCATGCCGAGGAGAAGCTGCGCGAGACCGTCGGGAAGTATTTCGATCGCACCGTCGAGGCGATCGTGACGTTCTCGCGCGAATCCTTCGAATACGCGGCGGACATCTCCGTGCATCTCGCCACGGGGCTCACCGTGAAGGCGAAGGCCCGCGCCGACGAGATCTATGCGGCGTTCGATGGTGCGCTGGAGCGGATGGAGAAGCAGCTGCGGCGCTACAAGCGGCGGCTGAAGGACCACCACCGCAATCGGCAGGCGCCGATCGAGTACTTCGGGGCGCCGTCCTACATCCTCGCCGGCGAAAGCGGGCAGAAGGATGGCGAGGAGCCCGAGAGCCTGCAGCCGGTGATCGTCGCGGAGATGGAGACCAGGGTCCAGTCCCTCTCCGTGGGGGAGGCGGTGATGCAGATGGAGCTCGCCGGCGCACCGCTCCTCGTCTTCCGCAACACCGCTCATGGCGGGGTCAACGTCGTCTACAAGCGTGACGACGGCAACATCGGCTGGATCGACCCCCGCAATTCGGCGCAATAACGGCGCCTCTCGCGTCGCAGGAGGTCCTTCCATGGAGCTCTCGGAAATTTTCGGCGTCGAAGCCGTGCGCGCGCCGCTGAAGGTGACGAGCAAGAAGCGCCTGCTGCAGGAGCTCGCGGAACTGGCGAGCCAGATTTACGGCGTGTCGTCGGAAGCCGTCTACCGGGCGCTCCTTGATCGGGAGGCATTGGGGCCGACCGGGGTGGGCCGGGGCGTCGCGATTCCCCATGCGCGGTTCGGGGAGGTCGACCGGGTGCGCGGCCTCTTCGTGCGTCTCGAGAAACCGGTCGACTTCGAATCGATCGACCGGCAGCCCGTCGACCTGGTCTTCACGCTGCTGGCGCCGGAGGCTGCGGGCGCCGACCATCTCAAGGCGCTGGCGCGGGTATCACGCACGCTGCGGAGCGAGGACATCTGCTCCAAGCTGCGCTCGACCTTCGAGCCGTCGGCGCTTTACGCGATCCTGACCGAGGGCAAGACGGAAAGGGCCGCGTGAGCGGCCCGGTGGTTCCGGTGTTTCCGATGTGGCTGTTTCAGCGGACGAGCTGGACCTGCCGCGCGTCGGTGGGATCGTCCGTCCGCGCCGCCATCACCTCGGCGAGATAGGCACCGAATTCATCGCCGAGTTCCGGATCCTGCAGGCCGAAGGCAACGGTGGCCTGCAGGTAGCCCGACTTCGAGCCGCAGTCATAGCGCTTGCCGCGGAAGCGGAGCGCGTGGACATTGTCCTTCTCCGAGATCTCGCGGGCAATGGCATCGGTAAGCTGGATCTCGCCGCCCGCGCCCGCCTTGATCGAATCGAGATGGGTAAGGACGCTCGGCCTCAGGATGTAGCGGCCGATGATGGCGAGATTCGACGGGGCGACCTCGGGCTTGGGCTTTTCCACCATGCCACGAACGGAAAGGGTCGGTCCGGATCCGGGACCGACATCGAGGATGCCGTAGGCGGAGGTGGCCTCGGGCGCGACCTCCATCGTGGCCACCATGTTGCCGCCGGTCGTGGCATAGGCATCGACCATCTGCTTGAGGCAGGGGGTCTCGGCATCGATGACATCGTCGGGAAGGATCACGGCAAAGGCCTCGTTGCCGATCAGGTGGCGGGCGCACCAGACGGCGTGGCCGAGGCCGAGACGCTCATGCTGACGGACATAGGCGACGGTGCCGGAGCCCATCTCGGTCTGCTTCAGCCGGTCGAGGAGATGCTGCTTGCCGTTCTCGGCCAGCGCGCTCTCGAGTTCGGGGGCGCGGTCGAAGTAATCCTCGAGCGCGCTCTTCCCCCGGGACGTCACGAAGATGAAATCGGTGATGCCCGCGGCACGTGCCTCGTCGATCGCGTACTGGATCAGGGGCCGATCGACGAGCGGCAGCATCTCCTTCGGAATCGATTTGGTGGCGGGCAGAAAGCGCGTGCCGAAGCCGGCGACGGGAAAAATTGCCTTCGTAACCTTGTTCTGCATCACGTTCCCTTGGTTCTTGCGCCCTCACGGGCCCGTCGGCACGGGGGCGTTTCCGAACGGCTGCGCCTTCCTGATGCGCAGCTGCTACTCTACCGAATAATCTGGAATCAGCTGTCGCGTCTCGTGCCCGGCACTGCTTTCGGTCTTCATCATCAACGCAATCAGTCGATCCCCAGTTCCACAAGCGCCCGTTCGATCTTTGGCAGGTCCTCCGGGTTGTTGAGTTCCCAGAAGGTCCGGCCATGAGCCTCCACCGGGACGCAAAGTATTCCGAGGCCGTTCTCCAGAAATCGGAGCTGTTCCAGCCCCTCCCAGCGCTCGAGTGGGCCTTCCGGCAGTGCAGCATAGCGCAGAAGGGCCGTGCGGCGATAGGCATAGACGCCTACATGATGGTGAACTGGTATTTCTTCGCCGGTGCGGAGATCCCGCCCCATGAATGGTATGACTTCCTTGGAAAAATAGAGTGCTCGCCCGGCCGCGTCGAAGACGGCGGTGGTGCCGCCCACCCGGCCGGCGCGGCGATCCTCGAGAAAACCCGCGAGGGCCTGGGGGTCGCAGCGAAGGACGGGAGTGGCAACCGCGACGGTCGAATCGGCCGTTGCCGCCTTGACCAGGGCCTCGACGAACCAGGGAGGCGTCAGGGGCGCATCCCCCTGGAGGTTCACGACGAGATCGTATTCCGGGAGCATCTCCGCCACCGCGGCGCAGCGCTCCGTTCCGTTCCGGCAGGAGGACGGAGTCATCACCGCCTCGGCGCCGAAGCCGCGCGCGTGGTTCGCTATCCGCTCGTCGTCCGTGGCGATGATGATGCGGTCGATGCCCGCCACCGCGCGGGCGGCGGCGTGGCTCCTCTCGATCAGGCTCTTTTCCTTCCCGGTCGCGCCGCGCAACCCGGCGAGCGCCTTGCCGGGATAACGGGTCGAGGCGTAGCGGGCGGGAATGACAAGGAGGACCGACATCAGGCGGGAACCAGCGTCACGCCCGGCGCATGGGCGATGAAGAAGGGATTGCCGTACCCGGGCTTGCCATAGGTGAGGGGCCGATGGTCGTCGAAGCGGACGACGCGGCCTCCGGCGCCGGCGAGGATCGCATGGCCGGCGGCGGTATCCCATTCCATGGTACGGCCGAGCCGCGGGTAGAGATCGGCTTCCCCGGCAGCGACGAGGCAGAACTTGAGGGAGGAGCCGGCCGAGTGGAGATCGGCTACCTTGTAGCGGGCGATGTAGTCGTCGGTCGCCTGGTCCCGGTGCGACTTGGAAGCGACGACGAGAAGCGCCGCCTCGTCGGGGTCGGTCACGCGGAGGATACGCAGTTCCCCGGGTGTCTCCGGGTCATGGGGCGGGGATTCCTCGACCGACCGTCCCTCGGCGGTGGTGTAGAAGAGCCGCTGCTTCGCAGGTGCATAGATGACTCCCCGCGTAGGCAGACCATTTTCGACGAGGGCGATGTTGACGGTGAAGTCGCCGCGGCGCTGCACGAATTCCTTGGTGCCGTCGAGGGGATCGACGAGGAAGAACACGTCGGCCGTGGTAGCGTGGCTTGCGGCCTGCTCCTCCGTCACCACCGGAATGTCGGGGAAGGCTGCACGAAGGCCGCTGGCAATAAGGGCATCGGCCTTCTCGTCCGCCTCGGTGACCGGGGAATCGTCGGCCTTCACCCGGACGTCGAAGTCGTCGCGGTTGTAGATGTCGAGAATTGCCTGTCCCGCCGCGAGGGCAAGGCGGCGCGCGGTGGTGACGATGGCGGCGTGATCCATGGACTGTCCCGGCCTGAGCAAATGCCCGATGGTATGTCCGAGATCGGACCGCGTGTAAACGACGGCGCCCTCCATGAGCCGAAGTTGACCGGTTCCGCCGGTTGCGCGAGCATGGCCGGCGGATTTCGGAGACGAAGCATGAGGGGCAGGCTGATGGACGAGAATGCGCCTCGGGGCAAGCTCAGCCTGCAGACGATCGCGATGCCGGCCGATACCAACCCGAGCGGCGACATCTTCGGCGGCTGGCTGATGGCTCAGATGGATCTCGGCTGCTCGGTGCTGGCGCGCGGGCGGGCCGAGGGACGGGTGGCGACGGTCGCCGTGGAGGCGATGACGTTTCATCGCCCGGTCCGGGTCGGCGACGTGGTCTCGATCCACACGACGCTCGAACGCGAGGGTCGGACGTCGATGACGATCGCCGCCGAGGTCTGGGCGACGCGGCAACCGGAGGGAAGGCGGGTCAAGGTGACGGAGGGCAGATTCGTGTTCGTGGCAGTGGATGGCGAGGGGAAGCCGCGGCCGCTTCCCGGGCTGCGTCCGTGATCGGGCGGGTGGCGATTCTCGGCGCATTCCTCGCCACGCTTGCGGGGCCGGCCCTGGCTACGCGTGAATACATCCTGCCGACGCGGTTCGACGTGGTGGATGTGGCGGCGGACGGTGTCCTGAACGTCCGGGCGCGCCCGGATGCGCGTGCCGAAATCATCGGCACGCTTGCTCCCGATGAAGAGAATGTCGAGGTGGTGGCCCATGACGCGAGCGGGCGCTGGGGTCTCGTGAACGTGGGCGAGCGTTCGGGCTGGGTGGCGATGCGCTATCTCGACTATCGGGTGGATGTCTGGGAGCCGGGCGCCTTGCCCGACGGGCTGCAGTGCCTCGGCACGGAGCCGTTCTGGTCGATGCGGCCGGAGGCGGACCGGCTGGTGCTGGCGACTCCGGAGACCGAGGAGACCGGGACGATTATCGCGATCCTCGACACGGGCATCTTCCGCGATCCGCGCCGCGTGGTGCTGGCGAAGGGCGAGGACTGGCGGCTGACGGCAAGTCTGACGGCGGCGCGCTGCTCGGACGGGATGTCGGACCGGGCCTACGGGCTCGAGGCGATGCTGGTGCGGGAGGACGAGGCAGGCGCCAGCCTCCTTGCCGGGTGCTGCACGATCGGGCGGTGAGGAAGACGCGGCTCAGTCGCGGCCGCGCCCCCCGATCAGGCCGAGCCGGTGCAGCCAGTTCGCGACGAGCAGGCAGCCGAAGGCCCAGGCGGCGCCGGCGGTCCAGCCGGCGAGCACGTCGGTCGGCCAGTGAACGCCGAGATAGATGCGGCTGATCCCGACGGCGACGGTGATGATCACCGCGACGCTGAGGATGTAGATCTTGATGCGCCGCCCCTCCTGGACGCGGGCCAGCAGCACGGCGAGGGTGAGATAGGTTACGGCCGCCATCATCGCGTGGCCGGAAGGAAAGCTCGAGGTGTAGGTCGCCATCCTGTGCGGGACGAGTTCGGGTCGGGACCGGTCGAAGCCCAGCTTGAAGACGAAACTCATCAGCTGGCCGCTCCCGATCGCGAGGAGGATGAGGATCGCCGTACCGCGCCGGTCCCTGAGCCAGAGGAAGCCCGCCACCGCGAGCGTGATCACCGCCAGGAGCCCGAGCCCGCCGAGCGCCGTGACATCGCGTCCGAATTCCTCGAGCCAGGTCGGACCGAGCGGGTCGGAGGGATCGGCGGGATCACGGAAGGCGAGGAGGACGGCGGTATCGAATTCCCGCGTGCTGCCTTCGGATGCCTCGTCGGCAAGCTCGGCAAAGATCCAGAGGCATCCGGAGATCAGGAGCAGCAGGCCGATCGTCCCCAGTTCAAGATAGCGCCGTGCGGCCGCGAGGGCGCCATGTCCGAAGGTGCGGAGGGCGGCGAAGGCGGGAACGGTCGGGAGCTTCCGCCGCATCAGTCGACGACCCTCAGGGTGAGGTTGATGCGGCCGCCCTCTGTCAGCAGGCACGAACTGCCGAAGCGGATGCGGTCGATCCCGTGATAGGCGAGCCGGGCGGCTCCCGCCATCACCACGACATCGCCGCTCTCGAGCGTGACCGAACGGGTGGGATCGGCGCGGGAAGGGCCGCCCATGCGAAAGGTCGCGGCGTCGCCGAGCGAGATGGAGACGACCGGAAAGGAGAAATCCCGCTCGTCGGCATCACGATGCAGGCCCATCCGGGCATCCCTGCCGTAGAAGTTGACAAGGCAGCAGTCGGGCAAACGCGTACCCGGGACCAGGGCGCGCCACTCGGCAAGGACCGGCTCGGGGATGGACGGCCACGGCGCGCCCGACGGGTGGCGGTCAATGTAGCGGTAGCCTCGCTGGTCGGAATACCAGCCGTAACGGCCCGCGGACGTCATCTTCACCCGCATCGGTCTCCCCCATGGCGTGAGCGGCGAGAACAGGGGCGCGGCACCGGCGACGGCGCGGATCGCTTTTACCATCGCTTCCTGCCCTTCGGGCCCGATCCGCCCCTTGTGAATCGTGAATCCGTTCACGGTGAGGACGGTCATTCTTCTGCTCCGTGGTCCGGTTTTCGCGGCACTGGCGAAACTTGCAGGGCGAAAATGCGCCTCCTATATAGCCGACGAGCCAGGGAGCCGCACGTGCGCGTGAGGTTCCGGAAGGAGATCACGATCGGGGATACGGGGCGGGGGGCCGCTTACGGGACCCGGCCCGGAACATCGCCTAAGAAAGGGATTATACTCATGGCCAAAGTCATCGGTATCGACCTCGGGACGACAAATTCCTGTGTCGCCATCATGGACGGTACGCAAGCTCGGGTGATCGAGAACGCGGAGGGCGCGCGAACGACGCCTTCGGTCGTCGCCTTCACCGATGAGGAGCGCCTTGTCGGCCAGGCGGCGAAACGCCAGGCGGTCACCAATTCGGAGAACACCATTTTTGCCGTGAAGCGCCTCATTGGCCGGCGTTTCGACGATCCCATGACCAAGAAGGACATGGGAATGGTGCCCTACAAGATCGTCAGCGGGCCGAACGGGGACGCATGGGTCGAGGCGAAGGGTGAAAAGTATTCGCCGTCGCAGATCTCCTCCTTCATCCTGCAGAAGATGAAGGAAACGGCCGAGAGCTACCTTGGCGAGAAGGTGACCCAGGCGGTCATCACGGTTCCGGCCTATTTCAACGACGCCCAGCGCCAGGCAACCAAGGACGCTGGCAGGATCGCCGGCCTCGAGGTCCTCAGGATCATCAACGAGCCGACGGCGGCGGCGCTTGCCTACGGGCTCGACAAGAAGGATTCGAAGACGATCGCGGTCTATGACCTCGGCGGCGGCACCTTCGACATCACCATTCTCGAGATCGACGACGGCCTGTTCGAGGTGAAGTCGACGAACGGCGACACGTTCCTCGGCGGCGAGGATTTCGACATGCGCATCGTCGAGTATCTCGCCAGCGAGTTCAAGAAGGAGCACGGCGTCGACCTCACCAAGGACCGGATGGCGCTGCAGCGCCTGAAGGAGGCCGCGGAGAAGGCGAAGATCGAGCTCTCGTCCTCGGCGCAGACCGAGATCAACCAGCCGTTCATCTCGATGGACCCGAAGACCTCGACGCCGCTTCACCTCGTGATGAAGCTGACGCGGGCGAAGCTCGAGAGCCTGGTGAGCGACCTGATCGACCGGACGCTGAAGCCCTGTCAGGCGGCGCTGAAGGATGCGGGCATCTCCAAGGGCGAGATCGACGAGGTCGTCCTCGTCGGCGGCATGACCCGGATGCCGAAGGTCATCGAGGAAGTGCAGAAGTTCTTCGGCAAGGAGCCGCATCGCGGCGTGAACCCGGACGAGGTCGTGGCGATGGGTGCCGCGATCCAGGCGGGTGTGCTGCAGGGCGACGTCAAGGACGTGGTGCTGCTCGACGTGACGCCGCTGTCGCTCGGCATCGAGACCCTGGGCGGCGTCTTCACGCGGCTCATCGACCGCAACACGACGATCCCGACCAAGAAGAGCCAGATCTTCTCGACCGCCGAGGACAACCAGCGGGCGGTGACGATCCGGGTCTTCCAGGGCGAGCGCGAAATGGCCGCGGACAACAAGCTGCTCGGCCAGTTCAACCTCGAGGACATCCCGCCCGCGCCGCGCGGCGTGCCCCAGATCGAGGTGACCTTCGATATCGACGCGAACGGCATCGTGTCCGTCTCCGCGAAGGACAAGGGCACCAACAAGGAGCAGAAGATCACCATCCAGGCTTCGGGCGGCCTGTCGGACGACGACATCCAGCGGATGGTCAAGGAGGCCGAGGAGAATGCCGAGGCCGACCGCGCACGCCGCGAGCTCGTCGAGGCGAAGAACCAGGCGGAGAGCCTGATCCACGGTACCGAGAAGTCGCTTGCCGAGCACCGCGACAAGGTCGACCCCTCCACCGCCGAGGCGATCGAGCTCTCCATCAAGGCGCTGCGCGAGACCATGGAGAGCGACGACGCCGAGAAGATCCGGGCTCGCAGCCAGGACCTGACCGAGGCGGCGATGAAGCTCGGCGAGGCGATCTACAAGGCCGAGGCCGAACAGCAGCAGTCCGCAGAGGCGGGCAGCACCGGGGACGCGGGTTCGCGGCCTGCGGATGACGACGGTGTGGTCGATGCCGATTTCGAGGACATCGGCGAAGACAACAAGAAGCGCTGATCCCGATGCAACCGCGAGATGGCCTGTTCCGGAGAGGACGGGCCATCTCGGCTTTTTGACGAGGCCCTCCGCCCATGGCAAAACGTGACTATTACGACGTGCTCGGCGTCAGCCGGAACGCGTCGGAGGACGAGATCAAGAAGGCCTATCGCAAGAAGGCGAAGGCGCTGCATCCCGACCGCAACAAGGACAACCCCGCCGCGGAGAGTCAGTTCAAGGAGGTCAACGAGGCCTACGACGCCCTGAAGGATCCCCAGAAGAAGGCCGCCTATGACCGTTTCGGTCACGCGGCCTTCGAGAATGGTGGCGGATTCCATCGCGGCGCGGCGAACTCGCATGATTTCGCAAGCGCGTTCTCGGATGTCTTCGACGATCTCTTTGGCGATTTCATGGGGACACGGACCCGGAGCGGCCAGCGTGCCAGCCGGGGCTCCGACCTCCGCTACAACCTGCGGATGACGCTCGAGGAAGCCTACCGGGGGCGGCAGGCGACGATCACCGTGCCATCCTCGGTCACCTGCGATGTCTGCAGCGGCACCGGCGCCGAGGGCGGCGCGGAGCCGGTTTCCTGTCCCACCTGTGCCGGCATGGGCAAGGTGCGGGCACAGCAGGGCTTCTTCACCATCGAGCGCACCTGTCCGACCTGTTCCGGCCGCGGGCAGATCATCAAGAATCCCTGCACGAGCTGCGCCGGGGCTGGACGGGTCCGCAAGGACCGGACGCTCAGCGTCAACATCCCGCCCGGGGTCGAGACCGGAACCCGCATCCGTCTTGCCGGTGAGGGCGAGGCGGGTCTGCGTGGCGGCCCCCCGGGGGATCTCTACATCTTCATCGAGGTCGAGGATCATCCGATCTTCGAGCGCGACGGGCAGAACATCTACTGCCGGATCCCGGTCTCGATCGTGACCGCGGCGCTCGGGGGCGAGATCGAGGCCCCGACGCTCGATGGCGGACGTACCCGGGTCAAGGTGCCCGCCGGCGTGCAGTCGGGCAAGCAGCTCCGGCTCCGGGGCAAGGGCATGCCGGCACTGCGGGGCGCGGGTTCGGGTGATCTCTACATCGAGCTCGCGGTCGAGACCCCGGTGAATCTCACCGCGCGCCAGCGCGAACTCCTGCGCGAGTTCGAGGCCGCAGGCAAGAACAACAACCCTGCGGGCCAGGACTTCTTTTCCCGCGTGAAGAGCTTCTGGGAGGGGGTGACCGGCTGAGCCTCGGCGGCGGCTGGCTCAGGCTGCGCTCCCGGATGATCAGCCGCGTCGCGCGAGCCGCGGGCGTTCGATCGCCGCAAGCACGGAGCGCGCCGCCCGCAGGCCGGGAGGTTCGTCATCGCGGCCGAGGCGACGCATCGCCTCCTCGCCGGCGGCGAGTTGCTCGGCTGCATCCTCGGGATCGTCGAGGATCCGCGCGAGCGCGGGGGCGATCATCCGCGGCTGGCAGCGCTCGAATATGAATTCGGGCACGGCCCGCCTTCCGGTGACGAGATTGACGAGGGTCGCGGTGTCGACGCGAACCAGTCGGCGGGCAATGGCTGCACTGACAGGATTGGCCTGATAGGCGATCACCATCGGCGTGCCCTGCGCCGCGAGCTCCAGGCTGACCGTTCCGGAGACGGCGAGCGCCACGTCGGCGGTGGCGAAGGCCGCGCGTTTCCACATCTGCGCCTCGGAATCAGGCATGTCCCGCGGGTCGAGGACGGAAGCGTCGGGTATGGTCTCACGCACGAGATCGACGACCGGTGCCGTTGCCGCGATCACCGCCTGCAGATTCGGTCGCACCCGTCGCAGCCGTGCAAAGGTCTCGCTGAAGATCGGCCCGTGCCGTGCCACCTCGCCGCGGCGCGAACCCGGCAGCAAGGCGATCACCGGATCGTCGCCGAAGCCGAGGACGGCGCGGAGCGCGGCCTTTTCCGCCTCGCTCGCCCGCGCCATCGCCACGACCGGGTGGCCCACGAACTCGCAGGTCATGCCGGCCGCCTCCATGTAGGGCGGTTCGAAAGGCAGGAGGGCGAGAACATGGTCGATCACCTCCGCCATCTTTCGGGCGCGGCCGGGCCGCCACGCCCAGACCTGCGGCGCGACGTAATGGATGGTGCGCAGCTCCGGCCTGGCTGCCCGTACGCGCCGTGCGACCCTGAGACCGAAATCCGGGCTGTCGATGGTGATGAGCGCGTCGGGCTCTGCCTCGATCACCGCCGCTGCCGTCTCCCGCACGCGGCGGAGGATGCCGGGGAGCCGGGGCAGGACCTCGGCCAGCCCCATCACCGAGAGCTCCTCCATGGGGAAGCGGCTGACAAGTCCCTCCGCCGCCATCGCCGGGCCACCGATCCCGTCCACCTCAAGCGCCGGCCCTTCGAGGGTCCTGAGCCCTTCGAGGAGGGCCGCACCGAGACGGTCGCCCGAGGGTTCGCCGGCGATGAGGAACAGGCGGGTCACGCCTTCCGCCCCCAGATGAAGAGGCCGAGCCGGTCGGCCGTCGCCACCGCCTCGCCCAGGCTGAGCGCCATGACGCCCCCGGCTTCCACCGCGACTCCGGCGAGGCCGGCGCGGGCCGCGCCTTCCATCGTCCGGGGACCGATCGCCGGGAGGTCGAAACGGCGGTCCTGCCCCGGCTTGGGCGCCTTGTAGAGAACGCCGCGCGCGCCCTTCGGGTCGGGCCGGAAGCGGCTGCCCGTCTCGGCGACGAAGGAGAGCAGGATGTCGGTGCCCTGAATCGATTCAACACCGAGGCAGAGGCCCTGCGCAACCACCGCTCCCTGGCCGACATCGACGGTGCCCATCGCGGCGACGATGGCGGCGGCGCGTTCGGTATCACGACGGTCGGCCTCGCTCGGGGCGGCGCGGGTGAGGACACCCTCGGGCACCAGCACGTCCTCGGCAAGATCCTGCGCGGCCTGGAGCTCCAGTCCCTCGGCCTCGAAGATCGCCCCGATCGTTCGCAGCGTCGCGTCGTCTCCCCCCTTCAGGCCGGCAACGAGCTGCGGTGCGAGCCGCATCATCTTGAGATCGAAACGCAGGGGATTGAGTTTCGGCCGCTGCATGCCGCCGGCGAAGGTGGCGACCTTGCAGCCCGCCTCGCGCAGTGCCGCGAACATGCGGCCGGGTTTCTCGAAACTCGCGTGGATGACGGGATGGCCGTCGGTCCAGTCGACTGGCTCTCCCTCGAAGACTACCACCCGGTAGGGACGGCCGCGCTTGCGGCAGTTCTCCGCCACCAGCCGCGGCAGCGGTCCGCGCCCGGCGATGATGGCAAGCGGTGCTTCAGACACGGCGCCGGTCGGGCGGCAGCGTGAAGGAGCGGTTCGACTCCGCGAGGATGAACTCGGCCATCTCCGCCACGAGCGGGTTGTCGGGATGCTGCTCCCGTGCGGCGCGCGCCCGTTCGGCCAGCGTGTCGCCCGCCTCGAACATTGCGTCGAAGGCAGCGCGGAGCTCGTTGATCTCGGGCTTTGCGCGGCCACGGCGTTTCAGCCCGACGAGGTTGAGACCGATGAGCTTGGCCCGCTCGCCCGCCACCATGCCGTAGGGAACGACATCGGAGGAGACCGCGGAGAGGCCGCCGATCATCGCGCCCTTGCCGATGCGGACGAACTGGTGAACCCCGGCAAGCCCGCCGAGGATGGCGCCGTCCTCGACCACGACATGGCCGGCAAGGGAGGCGCAGTTCGCCATCACGATACCGTTGCCGACC
>Ga0079224_100004721_pt1 | contig 17733 bp, 9 predicted proteins | sample Stecom2015_FD_80414 | JGI IMG/M metagenome (GOLD analysis project Ga0079224, IMG submission 80414) | Agricultural soil microbial communities from Utah to study Nitrogen management - Steer compost 2015 | ecosystem: Environmental > Terrestrial > Soil > Agricultural land | place: USA: Utah...
AGTGGTCAGTCATGAAATATCTAGTATTGCTTTACGCTGAAGAAGGTGCTTGGCCACCAGAAGATCATCAAGCTGCTATTCAGGAGTCAATTGCCCTATGTCATGAGCTCAATGCGAAAGGCCAGTACTTGGGGGCGTCACCTTTACAGCCACCATCTACCGCCACCTGTGTGCGGGTACGAGACGGCAAACGAATCGCTTTCGATGGCCCGTATGCGGAAACAAAAGAACAACTTGGCGGCTATTTCCTGATCGACGTCGAGAGTAGGGAAGAAGCTATCGCGATTGCCTCGCGAATCCCGGGCGCACGCCGTGGAACAGCCGAGATTCGTCCCGTTATGGAAGTCGACGGTCTTCCCCGCGGGTGACACTGCCTGCACAGTACCCGGACGGGCATTTCCATCCAAGAAGGAACAAGCGGTGCCGTTCCTTTTCCACTTTGTAAATTTCTGCTTGCGACCGGACACTTCCCTTGTCAAACTCACCGGACAGATCGCATGCTACTGACACGCAGACTCCTTCCTGTTGACAGGCTGGAGCCTGAGTGGTAGCTTCGTTCCAACCAATCCCACCAAATATCAAGACGAAGGATGCGCCATGAGAGTAAGCCTCGTAATAGCGCTGGTCCTTTTTCTCGCCTTTGTCTCGGTCGAACTGACAGCGCAAGAAAGCAGGGCCACAATCTTCGGAACGATTACGGATCAGACCGGCGCCGTCATTCCTGGCGTAGAAGTCACAGTCCTCAATATTCGGACCAACGTCGGAAGCACGACAACTACGAATGATTCCGGCTACTACGAAGTTCCATACCTCATACCCGGACGATACCGTGTGGAGGCCGCGTTGCCAGGATTTAAGACTCATGTCCGGGAAGGAATCGATCTTACGACCGGCCAGCAAGCTACCGTCAATCTTCAACTGGAAATCGGGGAAGCGAACGAGGTCGTCAACGTGACCGCTCAGGCACCTCTTCTCGAAACGAGCAACGCGTCATCCGGGCAGGTGATTGACAACCGGGGCATCAATGAACTTCCGGTGACGGATATGAACCCCTTCGCTTTGACGCATCTTGCGGCCGGAGTAGTCCGGAACGCTGAACCGATGTTCAATCGTGCGTTCGACAATTCCAGGGTTTCAAACATTTCAATTAGCGGCGCAGGTAACCAAAGCAATGAATGGACGCTGGATGGAATGCCAAACTCAACCGCCGGGGATCGAGTTTCTTATGTTCCCCCGACCGAAGCCGTCCAGGAATTCAAGGTTATGACATCGCCCTTCGATGCTTCGGCCTCGGGAATGGGGGGAGTGGTTAATGTTTCGATTAAATCGGGTACAAATGAGTTCCACGGGTCGCTGTACGAGCTCCACCGCCAGCAGCGCTGGAATGCCACCGACTGGTTTGTCAATCGAAGCTTCTGGAGTGACGTTGAAGCCGGCAGGCGGAGTCCCGACGAGGAGCGACAGCGAGCTGGAAGTTACAACCAATTCGGTGGAACGATTGGAGGACCAGTCATCCTTCCCGGGCTGTACAACGGCCGAGAACGAACGTTCTTCTTTTTCAGCTACAACGGAATTTACGACCGAAATCAAGAGCCAAGCTTCTATCGAATGCCCACGGAAATGGAGCGGCAGGGGAACTTTTCTGAACTTCTCAACAGGGGCGGATCTGATTTCCAAATCTATAACCCTTTCAGTGCTCGCACCGAGGGAAACCGGGTCGTCCGTGATCCATTTCCGGGCAACATAATCCCATCCGATATGATCAGTCCTATTGCTCGCAGGTATCTCGATTTTTTTCCACTTCCAAACAACATGGAGGGCGCGGGCACCGACCTTTCCAATAACTATTTTGCTGCTCAGCAACCCCGGGGAGAGGACTTCTACTCTCTAGTTAACCGGTTTGATCATCGAATCAGCGCCTCGCACAATATTTTCGTGCGATGGCACCATAACAACCGTCTGCAGGACCGGGGCGATTGGACAGGTCAAGGTTTGATGACGAACGGGCTCCGACGAATCAACTCCGGCGCCGCTTTTGACGACGTCCTGACGATAAACCCCCGTACTATCCTTAACTTCAACATAGCTTGGAGCATGTTCAAAGACGGTAACGAACGGCTTACTGATGGCTTTGACATCGGTGAACTCGGTTATCCGGATTATCTCCGCGAAAGGGCCGCTGATCTTCAACATATGCCTCGCATTGAAATTTCCGGCTTGCCAGCACTCGGCAATCCTCGATCCCAAGTGAATAAGCAGCATATCTATTCCACGAAGGCAATGCTCAGCCACGCCCAGGGAGATCACACGTTCAAGGCTGGGGGAGAGATCAGAATTTATGAGAGGAACCGCAACGCGCCGGGCTTTCCTGGAGGAACGTTCAGTTTCAATAATCTCTATACCCGGCGAGATTCAGCGACTTCCGCCCAGCAAAGTGGACTGGCCCTGGCGGCTTTTCTCCTTGGCTTGCCTTCGGGAGGCTCAGTAGATACCAACGATAGCCACGCCTTGCAGAACTTCTGGTACGGACTTCATTTCCAGGATGACTGGCGGGTGACGCCTCGCCTGACACTGAATCTGGGTCTTCGCTATGAATATGAGAGCCCTACCACTGAACGGTTCAACCGCTTCACAGTCGGATTCGACCAAACGTCCCCTTCGCCCATTGCGGCAGAAGCGGAGGCAGCCTATGCGATGAATCCGTTACCCGAACTCCCTACGGACGAGTTCAAGGTGGTGGGGGGAGCAATGTTCGCCGGCGTTGGAGACGGACCCACTCGAATGTGGAACCCGGATCGAAACAACTTTATGCCTCGCATAGGATTGGCCTATATGGCAGCCGATAACCTCGTCATTCGAACCGGGTATGGCGTTTTTTACGACAACTCCACAGGCGTCCAGCAGACACTCGGGTTTCAATATGGTTTTTCAGAATCGACTCCTCTAATCGCTTCCACAGACCAAGGGCTCACCTTCATTGGAACGTTAGAGGATCCTTTTCCGCCAATTCAAGAGAATGGCCTCCGTTTTCGTAAGCCTCCAGGCTCTTCCGCAGGCCTGGCTCAACAACTGGGACAGACTTACAACTTCCTGAGTCCCAATCGCCCTAATCCCTACCAACACCGGTGGCGTTTTGGAATTCAATATGAGGTGCGGCATGATATGGTGCTGGAAATCGCATACACCGGCAGTGCCAGCCGGGGCCTCTTCGTAGACCGCCGAATGAACTTTTTGCCGGAGCGATTCTGGGCCACGGGGAATGGGAGGAACGATGCAATACAGGCTGACCTTACAAGCAGTGTACCGAACCCCTTCGAAGGTCTGCTTCCTGGCACAGCCTTCAATGGAGAAACCATCCCCAAGCACGTTTTACTCAGACCCTTCCCTCAGTTCAGCACTGTGACCCTAGTAGATGAACCTGTAGGGAAGTCAAGTTTTCATTCGGGAGAAGTACGAATTGAAAAACGGTTTTCGACGGGGTGGTCTCTACTGACTTCTTATACGCGTCTCAAGCAATTAGACGAGACAACACGTCTAAATGAGTTCGATTCAGATCTCGATCGACATCTATCCCCGTTCAGCCGTGATCATCGCTTTGTTGCCAGTGGTATTTGGGAACTCCCCTTCGGACGTGACCGAAGGTTTGGGACAGAAATGAGTGGTTGGCTGAATGCGGTACTGGGTGGTTGGCAGCTCGGCTGGATCTATCAGGCGCAATCGGACGAACCTCTCACCTTTGGCAACCTGTTCTATCAAGGAAGCACACAGAATCTTGTTCTTTCTGACAGCGAGCAAACCATAGACAGGTGGTTCAATACAGATGGATTCGTGCGCGCCAGTGCGCAACAACCCGGAAGTTTCCATGTTCGGGTCTTCCCAGTTGTGCCCAATGAAGATCTGCGTCAGGATAGCCTGAACTTGTGGGATCTTAATCTCCTCAAAAAGTTCGATCTTGCCGAGGAGGCTTATGCGCAGTTTCGACTTGACCTGCTCAACGCTTTGAATCATCCTCATTTTGCCCAACCCAACCGCAATCCAACAAGCGGCAGTTTTGGCCGGGTTACAAGTATGTGGGGGCTTCCCCGAATGATTCAGTTGAGTTTGCGTATCGTCTTTTAACAACGGCATTGTGGAGAAATTGGAAACCGACTCTGCTACTCTTCACAGGCGAGAGTTCGCCATGGTCCTTGAGCCGGAGTAAAATGAAACATCAAATCCTTAGCAGCTGTTCCCTTTTGACCTTCAAAGTCAATTTACCGCCTAGAGTTTTTGGGCTGACCCTGCTGTGGGCGTTGCTGACTGTTTTGTCTGTCAAGTTCACTGCGACGGGTGTCGCAGCGCAGAAACCACCAAACATCCTGTTCATTCTTGCCGATGATTTGGGCTGGGCCGATGTTGGCTATCACGGTTCAAGAATTCAAACACCCACTCTTGATCGACTGGTCGCCGAAGGAGTCCGTCTGCACAGACATTACGTGCTCCCGACCTGCTCTCCCACGCGGGTTGCCTTGCTGACGGGTAGATTCCCGAGCCGCTTTGGCGTCCTCGCCCCACTTGCCGCCACAACCCACGTAAGGCCTGAGGATATGCGTCTTCCCCAGCAACTCCGGAAACTGGGCTACACCACCCATGTCAGTGGAAAGTGGCACATAGGCGAACTTCCCGAGCACCGCCCGCTGCGTTACGGCTTCGATACTTCATACGGATATCTCCGTGGGCAAATTGACCCGTATACTCATCGTTATAAGTTTGGAGACCACGTCACCTGGCATCGAAACGATGCGTTCGTGGAAGAGGACGGGCATGTTACGGATTTGATTACCGATGAAGCGATTCGGATCATTGAATCCTCGGGTGACAAACCCTTCTTTCTTTATGTGGCACACCATACTCCGCACTATCCCTTGAACGAGCCACCGAAATGGATTGCTCCCTACGAAGAAGTTTTCGAGGATGTCTGGCGCCAACATTACGCGGGCGCGATCTCTCACATGGATTATCAGATCGGCCGCATTATCGAAGCTCTTGAAAGAACCGGTAAACGCAATGAAACGCTGATCATCTTTTCTTCCGACAATGGCGGACAGCGGAGCTGGAGTGCACCCCAACGAGAGTACAACGGGCGCTATGCTCCCCACACAACAATGGGCAATAATGAACCGCTGCGGGGCTGGAAAACCGATCTCTATGAAGGAGGAATCAGAGTACCGGCTCTGGTCAACTGGCCGGGGGTAGTTCCCTCCGGCGAGGTCGTGGAGGCGCCCCTCCATATCGTAGACTGGGCCTCCACCTTAATTCAGCTGGTTGGAGGTCAGGCATTGGCAGATTGGAAGTTGGACGGGGAGAATATCTGACCTCTACTCACCGGCGAGGAAAAGGATCTGGAGCCACGCCCTCTTTACTGGAAGACTCCGAGAGAATCAGCCCTTCGTTATGAAGGTTGGAAGTTGTTGATCGATCGCGAGAGCCAGTCTACTCACCTCTTCAATCTCGATAAGGATCCCTACGAGGAGACTGATTTAGCGCAACAGCACCCGGAGAAGGTCCAGGAGCTACGAAAAATCATGGACCGGGTGGCCGAGGCTGACCGCTGATGTCGGATCAATCGGCCGGGTCCCGTCGAACTCTAACCCCGCCAAACAAACGGTTGGTCGAGAAAGTTTCTTCCAAAAGGCTTGCCCCTGAATGGATTCGTATAGCGCTAAACCTCGCCGTTAAGTGAAGTTTACGTGTGTGGAATCCAGGCAGCTCAACTTGCATTCCCTTCGATAGCAGACTGCCATTCCGCTGCAAAGGCGATGACTGCCTTGGATAGCTGCAGCTGGCGATTTATACTCGACTCAATTCAGCTGACTGGCTTTGTCGCAAACCCATCCAAGGAGTACGACCATGAGCATCAGGACAACTCTGCTTGTGTCTCTTTTCTCGTTCTCTTTCCTGTTCGCACAGGAGAAGTGGGAAAGCCCCGTCAAAACGCTTTTGCGTGAGAAGCAACTGGTTGTCGGTGCTACCATCTCTAATCCGAGTGTTGAGAGCGCTGCTCAGCTCGCAAATGCCGGATTTGATTTCCTCTGGATCGAAATGGAGCATAGCGCGATCACACTGGAAACAGCGCGGTTAATGATTCTTGCGACACGCGGTTTAAAGGCAGTGCCATTCATTCGAGTGCCCATCAACGAACTATGGACTGCTAAACGTGCCCTTGACGTAGGAGCGTTGGGCGTTATTTTCCCGTTCACGTCTACCGTCGAGCTGGCGCGACAAGCGGTAGCCGCCTGTAAATACGGTCCTGAAGGAAGACGAGGATTTGGCCCGGGCCTGGCTTCTTTTCGATGGCCTGCACCGGATGAAGGCTATGCACAGTTTGCCAACCGGAATGTCACGGTAGTGATTCTGGTCGAAGATGCTGAGGGTGTAGCAAATGTCGACGAAATCGCTGCTATAGGGGGGATTGACGTTATCTACATTGGCGTGTACGACCTTTCCTATTCGCTCGGATACGGTGGACAACTAGACCATCCAGTCGTGAAGGAAGCCATTCAGAAAATCGTCAGGGCAGCAAAACGGAACAACGTCGCCGTCGGCCGTCCTGGCGGGAGTCCTGAACAGATCCTTCAACTGATCGAAGAGGGATTCAGCTTTTTTCAAAGTCCCAGCGATCTGGGATTCATGCAGTCCGCAGCACGCCAATACCTTCAACCCCTGGGCAAGGAGGGACATGATCCCGCGCGCCAGAGCCTCTATTAGAAGCGGAGTTCTTCCGAGAGGAGATGACAAACGAGAGTCTTTTCGTTAGTGTCGGCCTTCTGGTAGCAGATCGGGTCCCAGTCAAAGGCCGCGGGTAATCAGTCGCTGACCGTCAAGAACTCGTCAGGGTTTAATGGTCGATGGGAAATTCTGATCGTTTGGATGGCGCCCTTGAACCAGTAAACCTGGTTTAGGCGACAGCCGATTGAAGTCTTTCCACCTGCCATCGGAGAATACTCAACTGAACCGGAGCGTTCCTGGACGCCATTGATGTAATGGCGCATTTCCTGTCCGTCGTAAACAAGCGCGGCATGGTACCACTCACCAAGAGGATGCCAGCTTTCTCTGGACTGGAGGGTCTTCTCGGATTCACCTGCTTTAATAAACGTGTCCAGAAACCATTCGTTCTGGTCATTCAGTCGAGTTTCCACAAGCACGCGATGGTCTTCTTCGGCTTGGAAGTGAAGGAATCTTTGCTCTCGTTCACCTTCCGGGTCGGGACGGAACACAACCTCAACGGTGAAGACTGAGGCGCCAGCGAGCGGGTTCGTATCAAGTATAAGGCCGTCTCCCTGGCCATCGAATTCTACGGCCTGTCCGCCAGGCGAATCGACAGCTCTGGGATCACCCAGAACAGATACGAGGTGGCCGCTTATCTCGGTGAGGTTATCGATCTGCCAGAGAATATCAGAAGATTCTGAGTGAACTTCGGCTATCCGGCTTTCTGAACAACCGATTAGGAAGATCCCCAGAATCAGACCCAGAAGAAAGCGATTCATCTCCCCTCCTCAGCTATTTTCCTGCGTATCTTAACACGTGCTCCCCTGTCCCAACCTTTGAATCTACAGAATCTACTAGGTTCGTTCACCCAATCCGCTCCCGAAATCTAGAAGCCAGCACTGCCTAATGGGGACAGGCCTACTCTACGGCACTGCCTAATGGGGACAGGCCCCTACTCTACTCGACGCACACCCATGGGCACCTCCTAGTGGGGACAGGTCTCGACCTGGCGATAACCCTTTGGGCGGCAAATCTTCTGGTGTCAGCCCTCTGGTGCACCTTCTGGTGCCAGGCCTCGGCTCTTCCTCCGGCCTCGACTCTTCCTCCTCCCACAACCTTCTGGTGCCGGGCCTCGACTCTTCACTTAGCATCCACAGGTTGGCAAAAAGGGGGGCGCAACTGACTTGATGGGGACAGGCCTCAGCTCGTCCTTTGATGCCGGTGGTGAGTGAACTTTCGCTCATTCAGAAGTCGACAACGACGTGCTATCAATGCTATCAATCCTTTCGCTTGACCCCTGTTCCTCCCCGGGAATAGAATTAGCCATTCCATTCGCGCAAGAAGTTATTCGCCCAGAAGACCTTCCTTTCAGAAAGCGGCATGGCTTCCTTTCAGCCAGAGGGCACGGAGATCTCAAAATGCCAACCTACAAGACCAACTACACTTACCGCAATTGGGCTAGGACCCAGGAATTCAAACCGGCACGATTAAGCGAGCCGCAAACCGAGTCGGAAGTCGTTGAAGTCGTTCAAGATGCTCTGGCGAAAGGCCATCACATTCGCCCTCACGGCGGTGGACACTCCTGGTCAGATTTGATCGTTACTGACAGCACGCTCATCCAATTGGATCGCCTCAAGGCAGGACAGGCTGATCTCCCCAATCGTCGCTATACCGTACAGGCCGGGATCCGTCTGAAAGACCTGATTCGAAAACTTGCAGAGCAAGGACTGGCTCTTAGGAACCTGGGCTCTATTACAGAGCAATCCATTGCCGGCGCCATTTCCACCGGAACACACGGCACCGGCCTTCGACTGCAGAACATGTCGCAGTCGATTATCTCTATGAAACTGGTCACGGGGACAGGTGAGCTTCTTTCCATTCAGGAGACAGACACCGACCTATTAGATGCCGCCAGGGTGAGCCTCGGAGCCCTGGGAATCATTACTGAAGTGACCATCGACTGTGTTCCTCTCTACGATCTGGAGTACACCGCATTTTTTGGTCAGTTCGATGACGTGATTGGACAAATCGAGACGTTGAACGAAGAGAATGAAAGATTTCTAATCTGGTGGCTGATTCCTCCTTTCGGATCCAGGGAGAACGTCATCGTCATAACTATGAATCCCACGGGAGCACCTCGAGGCAGTTCTGAGGAGTGGCCCATATCAGGTGAAGACGGCATTCACGAACCACTGCCCATGGATACCAATGACTTATTCGGTCGTCTGGTTAGTCGAACCTTCTCACCACGTGCTCTCCAGCAGGTCATCAGGTACACCGACCGCTATGACAAGGTTCTTACGCTGCCGCTACTTCCGGTATTCCATCGGGAATTCGAGTATGCCATTCCCGTCGAAAAGACCTCTGAGGCGCTCTTGCGATTGAAGCACGTCATTGATGAAGGTGACATTTCGACAACCCTTCCCATCGAGGTTCGGTTTGTGGCAAAGGACAACAGCCTGCTTAGCCCGGCCCGTGGTCGAGACGTCTGCTATATTGGCGTCTCGACCCAACCCAATGCCAATGAGGTTTATGCCCGCGTCGAACCAATCATGAAGGACCTCGAAGGTAGACCTCATTGGGGCAAGCATTTTTCACTTCGGCGCTCAGAAGTGGAAGCAATGTACCCTGATTCCTACGACATCTTCCGGCAATTGCGGCAAGAACTCGATCCGCAAGGTGTATTTGGGAATACGCTGGTTCGAGAGCTTTTCGACTTTTGAACGAATATCGGGATGATGGATGGAAACCGCCGGAATAACCTGGTTCGTCTTGCCTTACAAGCTGACTCGTAGAATGAATGACAGACAATTCTCGAGCCGAAAACTGCGCCTCCAAGGATTGCTTACACCTCAAACAAACAACAGCTGACTAACCCGGGTGCTGTGTGAAACTATCGGTCGGCATGTGGGCACTAATATAGCAACGTCCGTAACAGCGGTGGTTCCGACTATGCGGCGTGACTCTGGTACATAAATGCAAGGCTGAGGCACGGAGGACGCGAAGTAATCTTTGTGAAGATGGTGCGAACAAGATTTTCCGACTGATTCAGATCGTTTGCCCTCCGGTTACCGCTGGTGCACCACTCGACCTCCAACCACTGTAGCGACTGCACGTATATCCTTGATTTCCTCGGGATCACAAGTCATCAAGTCCTTTGAGAGAATTGCAAAGTCGGCCAACTTCCCGACCTCTATTGACCCCCTTTTCTCTTCATCAAAGCCGAGGTAGGCTGCATCGATAGTCAGCATTCGGAGCGCTTCTTCTCGCGAGATCCGCTGCGCTGGTCCGAACACTTGCCCGCCTTCGGTTTTCCGTGTGACGGCAGCATACATCGCCAGGAATGGATTGTAGGGATTCAGCGACTTATCGGGGTCGAATCCTTGCATATGATCGGAGTTGAGGGCCACTTTCACTCCCGCCCTCCGCCATTCGGCAACCCCGATGAAGTTTCTGAGGCGATGCGATCCGAGCGCGGCAGCCAGAGCATCACCATCCTTGTAATACCAGGCAGGCTGCGTATCTACCACCACTCCTAGCTTGGCGGCTCGCTGTGCTGCCTCTGGATTCGGGAAGTAGGCATGAATCAGTGTGTAACGGCGCGAAGTAATCGGGCTGTCCTGGTGCGCCTTTTCAACAGCATCCAGGACAAGGTCTACTCCAGCGTCACCAGTCACATGCGAACTCATTTGCCACCCGAGGCGGTGACCTGTACGAATCATGTTTTCTACATGCTCCGGCTCGATGCCTCTCAAGCCACCCCGATACTCGGGGTCGGAGATTCGATACAGGGTAAAAGAACCCTTACCATATGGTTCTCGCATATAGGCGGTGCCGTAGAGAATCCCCCCATCCACCCCTATCTTTAGAGGACCGACCCGCAGCCAATCATCGCCATCCCCATACTTGAAAGGTAGCGACTTGATAAACTTCTCAGTGTCCTCCACTGAACCATCGCTTTGCACGCGAATAGTCACTGTCACGCGCACCGGCAGCAGGTCCCATTCCTTTAGTTTCTCAAAATCTCGATATCCATCAGCATTGGTGCTACGTTCAAAGATGCTGGTGATTCCCAGTTCGTTATAGGAGCGAAGAAGACGACTGAGATTCTCTAAGTACTCTGATTCCGTAGGCTCTCTGCTCCGAAGGAATTTTGCCGTCAACTCTCCGGCATTTCGAATCACCCCGGTAGGCTTTCCATTCTCATCAACTTCAATCTGCCCTCGCTCGGATACAGGCGTATCGGCCTTGATCTGAGCGACTCGCAGTGCTTGAGAGTTGAGAATTTGAATCTGGTGGTTCGCGTACTGCCAGTTGAAAACAACGGGATGATGGGGCGCCGCTTCATCCAGTTCGGCTCCGGTAGGAATACGTCCCTCGCGAATACGCGTAACGTCGACTCGAGGAATCAATATCCAGCTCCCGGCGGGTTTAGCCTGCGCCTGTTCACGAACCCAGTCCTGAATTTCCTTTATCGACCCGAGTTGAGTAAATGGAGCCGTGAGATCGCGCCGTGCTGCCCCTGTCGCGTGCACATGCGTTTCGATCAGACCAGGAACGACGACTCGTCCTTCCGCATCAAGAACACGCGTTTCTTCTCCAATCAGGCCCCTTATTTCCTCGTTGGTTCCGACCGCCACAAACAAACCGTCACGTACGGCGGCAGCTTCGGCCTGGCTGGACTGCTCATCGACAGTGAGCACTTTCCCATTAATAACAACCAGATCCGCGGGTGCTTGCTGGCTGAAAAGTAAACCTGAGGAACTAGACAGGACAAAAATGAAAAAAATGACATTCCTTAACATCGGGAAGTTCCCTTCACAAGAATGTTAATACTTATGAAGCGATCATATTGAGTCAGTACAAAACGGGCAAGAACCAATTATCCTTTGCTCCATCGATACTGGTCCCAAAACGCCCCTATTGACATTCTGGCGATCGCTGCGGGCCTTTTCTCGGGTGAATTTCTTCGAAGCATTTCTTCGATAGGATCCGCTAGCCCGGGTGGTCGATGCCAACTTAAGTGGACCCAGGTCGATCATTTCCCCTGAAGACATTAACTGCGCCCAGAACGTACGCTATCATTATTAGAAGGGGCGGAGTTTCGATCGTTATTCCTCCAAGACCGCGCCCCCTTGCGGTACCGGACTTTGATCTTTGACGGTTTTCCACCACCCGTGAATCGGTTGATCATTCGCATAGTCCCGATGTCGCGCTGCTTATCTTGCTCTCATTGAATCTTCGACCTCAACCACACAGGAGCGAGGACTCCGGTAACTGAAGGATTAATTTAGACAGCAAGAACCATCGGAAGATGAATAATCACAATGCTTCTTACCCACAGGCTGAGCCTGTTGTCACCGTTGGAATTGGAGCATCAGCAGGGGGCCTCACCGCTCTTCAGGCCCTCTTCTCTGCGCTGGGAAACAGGAAAACGGGGATGGCCTTCGTCATCATCCTCTCTCAGCCGTCCGAAATAAAGGGCAATCTCGTGGAAAGCCTACAACCACACGCCTCGATACCTGTTTCGCAGGTCACTCACAATACACGTATAGAACGCGATCACATCTACGTGATCCCTCCTAATCAGAAACTAGAGGTCGTTGATGATCACCTGATGGCTTCTGAATTCGTAACTCACTCGGAAAGACGGAAACCAATTGACCATTTTTTCAAGAGCCTTGCGGCTGCGAAGCCAGGCAGCATAGCCATTGTTCTCTCCGGAGTAGGAAACGACGGCGCTGTTGGCATCCAAGCAATTAAAGACAGTGGCGGTATTGTCATTGTGCAATCTCCCAAAGAAGCAGAGCAAGACAGTATGCCCCGCAATGCCATCGCGACCCACTTCGTCGACTTTGTTCTTTCCAGTAAAGAAATTGTTGATCAATTGGCTAATTACAACGATCTTCGGCAGAGAAACTTTATTCCCTTAGGGATGGATGACACGGACAACGGAATAGTCCAGAAAATCCTTACCCGGCTCCAAAGTCAGACAAGACACGATTTTAGCGCATATAAACGCACAACCATACTTCGATGGATTGCCCAGCGCATGCAGGCAATCGCCTCGCTTCCCTTGCCGATTACCTTGATTACTTGCGGAGCCACGAGGCCGAGGGTGGGACTTTAGTAGACTCTATGCTGATCAGTGCCACAAGCTTTTTCAGAGACCCCGAGGCGTGGTCCATCCTAAGCGAAAAGGTTATCCCTGAACTCTTGAAGGGGAAAGGCCCCAACGATGCGGTGCGCGCATGGGTTATTGGCTGCGCCACTGGAGAAGAAGCATATTCGCTCGCAATCCTCCTGAAAGAGGCAATCAATCAACTGGCAGCACCACCTCGCATTCAGGTGTTCGCCACCGATGTCGATGGTGAAGCTCTTGAGTCCGCAAGGAAGGGTAGATACTCGGAAGCAATAAAGGTTGACCTTCCAGATGATCGACTTCGCCGGTTCTTTCAAAAGGAGGAATCGTTTTACAGGGTCACACAGGAACTGAGGGAACTTGTTTTATTTGCTCCTCATAATTTCTTGAACGACCCTCCCTTTTCGGAAATGGATTTGATCAGTTGCAGGAATTTACTCATCTACTTTGATCGGAGTCTTCAGCAGGCAGCCTTAGATATTTTCCAATACTCGCTAAACGAGAGAGGCTTCCTATTTCTCGGCCCGGCGGAAAGAATCGTAGGGACACAAGACGTTTTTGAACCTGTAGACAACATACTTCGTATTTTCCGTATTTCAGCCAGGAAGGGGGAAAGGTCCAAGATGACACTATCGCCGGCAGAGCCTCGTGGTGATGGGAAGCAAAACCAAAGTAATATCCAACACTCTAGGACTGGTGGGTCTTCTTTAGCTCAGTTTCATAAGTTCGCTCTGGAGCAACATGGACCGCCGAGCCTTCTTGTCAACCGTGAATACGAGGTCATCCACCTTTCCCCTTCAGCAGGCCGCTTCCTCCTCCATCCGGGTGGAGTCCCCACTCGCAGGATAGTCAAGCTGATACGCGAAGAACTTCGCGCTGAATTGCTGATTGCACTGTTTCACGCGTTTGAGCGTCGCGGGGCATACAGCACACCAACCATTAGAGTTCGGCTCGAGGGTTCTGAGCGTTTCGTTGTCCTGGTAGTCCAGCCCGTTTTCAGTGACGCGAATCCCGAAGCCGCTCTGGTTATGTTCCTTGACGCGGGTAACGCCGATGAGAGTGCGTCCATCAGTGAAAGGGCATTTAGGACACCGCAAGAAGCAGGCTTACAAGACGAACTCCAGAGGGTTCGCGAACGGCTCCTGATAGCGGTAGAAGAGTTCGAGAGTTCAAAAGAGGAAATGAAGGCCTCTAACGAGGAGCTGCGATCAATTAATGAAAAGTACGAATCGACTTTGGAAGAACTGGAGGCAAGCAGGAAAGAGCTTCAGTCCCTAAACGAGGAGCTGCAGGCGATCAATCTGAAGTTGAAAAGGAAGGTGGAAGAATTAAATCAGGCGAATAGCGACCTTTACAATCTGATCGTCTCCACAGAGATAAACACTTTATTCGTTGACCGCAAGTTGTGCATCCAGCGCTACACTCCGCAGCTTGGGTACCTTTTCAACCTTGTCCCTGAAGATATCGGGCGGCCCATCGAGACTCTGACTGGCAGGCTCGGATGTCCTGAATTCACCACGGACGTACGGAGGGTTCTAGAGACTCTGGAAATTGCAGAGCATGAGATCCAGGGTACCGACGGCAGATGGTTCCTCGTTAGATCACGACCATACCGGGCTATCGAAGATAAAATCAACGGTGTCGTAATAACCTTTGCAGACATCACCGAAAGGAAACGGACTGCGCAGGAACTGGAAGCGCTAAATCGGGACCTCGAGAAAAGAGTAGCCAGTCGAACCACTGAACTCGAGGCGAAAAACAGGGAGTTAAACCGAGAAGTCCTCAGGCGAAAGGAGTTACAAAAGAAAAGTGTGGAAGCCCGAGCGCAGCAGCAACGCATTCTGGGGGAAAGGATTCATGATGGACTGGCTCAGCAGGTATCTGGAGTTCGAATGCTGGCCAAGAGTTTTCTCCAGCGATCTAACAGGAATCAGCAAATTGCTCCAGAAGACATCGAAGAGCTGTTGCGATACTTGGAACTTGCGGAAGTAGAAGTTCAAACTCTTGTCCGCGGGCTTATTCCTATTACCTTCGACGAAGACGCAGGGCTTGTCGTGGCGTTGGAGCGAATGGTAGAGCGACTTGCCGAACTTTGGCCCAATGTCGATTATCGGGTCGAAGCGGACAACTCAATCGTCATTGAGGATGACCTTGCGGCTTTGAAGCTCTATCACATCGCTCAAGAAGCCGTACAGAATGCGGTTAAGCACGCACATCCTTCAAAAGTGATCTTGCGCATCAGGGCCGGCCGCGACGGTGAGATTATCCTTGAAGTCGAAGATAACGGTTCCGGCTTCACGGTAGAGAGTCTTCGCAAGAGTAAAGGAGCAGGAATTGATATGATGCGCCATCGTGCAGAGATCATCGATGCACGGCTGGAGATTACACCAAGGAAACGAAGAGGAACTCTGGTCCGCTGCTTCTATCGCCCAAAGGACACCGGCCGTCAGGCTGACATGCCAAACTCGTCGGTGGAAGGCTCGAAAGCAGAAGAGTCTTGATGTCCTCGTTGGATGACAAAACCGGCGAGCAGTGCTAGCATCCCCAACATGACTCGACGACGCTCTAGTCCTACCTCGAAACTTCTCTTTTCTACGCTGTTGCCTTTCTCTCTGTTAATTTGCAGCTGTGGCTCTCCTTCATCGGCTATTGATGCTCAACCCGTCCAGATCAATCAACTGACACCCGAGGAGGCATCAGAAGGATGGATTCTGCTTTTCGATGGTGAGACTCTCGACGGTTGGGAGGATCCCGCTAAGGAGAATCCTCCTGGAGATGCCTGGATAGTCGAGGACGGCTGCATCAAAACGGTACCTCGACCGCGAATTAGAGAAGATCTGCTGACATTGGAACGATTTCGCGATTTCGAGTTCACCTTCGAATGGAAGATATCGCAACGGGGAAACAGCGGTGTTAAGTATCTGGTTCAGGATCGTGTCGTTCTTATAGATGGAAAACCTGACCCCAGTGCAGAACGCTTCGAGGACAGAGTGCATTACGAAATGGAGTATCGGCTCGGAAATCGGAATGCTGTGGAACCTGACGATAGGGTGGAAGAGTATCTCGTCGCGTTCGAATATCAGATAATCGACAATCTGAGTCACCCGGATGCGGGTGCTGCTCACAACCGTACAACCGCGTCAATCTACGGCCTGGTTGCCCCTCAGAATCCGACTCTTCGGCCGGTCGGTGAGTTCAATCAGTCACGCATCGTTCTTGAGGGCAATCGCGTCCGCCACTGGTTGAATGGAGACCTGGTGCTTGATGTTGACCTGACCTCGGAGGAGATTAAGGCCGGTTTGGAAAAGCGCTGGACACAGGAATCTCCCATTTATCGACTCCTTACGGAACTGCCACGCAGAGAGTCTCCAATTGCCCTCCAGCATCATAATGACGAAGTGTGGTTTCGCAATCTGAAGATCCGGCGCTTGAACTAACCCTTTCCTTGTATGGCGTAGGGCCACTGGATGGCGCTTCTCTGCGGCGATGCCGCCCCTCGAGCCCAAACCCAAAATTGATTTCACCGTCTCAATTTGAGTCGGCTGCTTGGGAACGGGTCAGATTCCCGCTTAAGGTTCAGTTGAATCGGCGGGTCCTCCATAGGGCCACCAGGGGTTCTTTACCAGAGGGGACGCAACGATGATTTCCCGCTCACCCTTTTGGCAGGTTGCTCTGACCCGGATAAAGTGGTCCTTCTGAGGATACTCGACGAGTTGGAATTCGAAAGGTGGTGTTTCAGCAGACGTCACAATCTCGTTGTTGAGGAGTAACTCGACTCGCATGATTCTCCAACCCTCAGTTTTCTCGATTTTTGCGATGACCTTTCCTGCTCCATCGGACCAATCCAGAAAAACTTCAGGTGCACCAGGACGACCCGTAATCTCTGCAAGCAGGTTGAAGAACTGCCTCTTCCTTTTGGAACAGAGTTGCCAGCAAACAGGCACGCTCTGATATCCGACATTAAAATCGTCGTCCTCCTCGTCCCTTCGGAAATCGAAGTAGCCCCATGAGGCATACTGCTTCACAGCTTCGACAAAGTTGTTTCCATCCTGCCCCCATCCCTGCCCGACCACTCGCCAGGGCTGATCATCCTCGTTAACCACAATTGGCATGGGCTTGTAGGCGTGCATGCTGCGGACTTCACGGATCATCCGAACCATCCGTTGTGGATCCTGGACTCCGTTTCCATGGAGCAGGACATAGTCTGACGCTTGAATGATGTTAGCGGGTGGAATAGAACCTCCTCCAAGCGACGTACTCACGTATAGAGATCTCCCGTCTTCGCTCCTCAATTTCTTTGCGCGGCTAATCAACTCATGAACTCTATCGCAGCGTAAGATGGCATGGTCATAGCGAACGTTGCATTCATTATTTATCTCGACGACAACGTTGCCATATCCTTTGTCGAGAACCCACTTCGTCGCGTTCTCGACGGCCTTGATTACTGCAGCTTCATCACGGAGGCGCTCATCCTGTCCAAAATAGAAATATCCGAGAATGACGATCATGCCGAGTTCGTCCGCGCGACGAATGATCCGATCGAGTCGGTCCATGTAGGCCGGCCTCAAGGATCCATCCGCTGCAAACGCCGAATTGTCCCACGGCTGGGTTCGACAGTACCCGTAAGGGCAACCCCCTTGCAGGTTGAGTGTAAATGCCAGGAGACCGTGTTCCCGCCAGACATCCATGGCTTGGATGAATTCGTCTGTGTTGCGGTCCGGATCCCATTCGCCAGTATCGGGATAAGCCCACTGCCCGCGCGTAACTGGATTCAAGTCGTCGAAAATTCCTTGCACCAGACGGGCGTTCATTAACAGGCCTTCAATTGAAAACTCCCCTGATGA
>Ga0079224_100004722_pt1 | contig 17733 bp, 9 predicted proteins | sample Stecom2015_FD_80414 | JGI IMG/M metagenome (GOLD analysis project Ga0079224, IMG submission 80414) | Agricultural soil microbial communities from Utah to study Nitrogen management - Steer compost 2015 | ecosystem: Environmental > Terrestrial > Soil > Agricultural land | place: USA: Utah...
GCCAGGAATAAGTGATAATTCACGTAGCTTAGCGATGCTGTTGACGCTATTAAAGTCCATTGATCAACATAAAATCCGTACATCTGCAGATTTACTATTTGTAGGCACCGTAGGCGAAGAAGGAGAAGGCGATTTACGAGGGGTGAAGTACCTATTCCGGGAGCCGTCTCCGATTCGAGCATTTATTAGTATTGACATCGGTGATTTAGGGGGGATTACACACCAAGGAATAGGGTCGCTTCGTTATCGGGTGTCGTTTAAAGGACCTGGTGGTCATTCCTTCGGTGATTTTGGCATCGTGTCTCCTCACTTTTCGTTGGCTACTGCGTTATCAACATGGGAGAAGGCCGCTGCGAAATATGTTGATGCCTTAGCGGACAAAGCGACGTTCAGTGCAGGCGTCATCGGAGGAGGAACCTCGGTGAATAGCATCCCATATGAATCATGGGTAACGTTGGATACCCGTGCAGAAAGAGCGGATTATCTTCAGCGATTGGGCGATTTATTGCAGATCTCCATTAATCAATCTGTACAACTGGCAAATGCCGGGAAGAAGAAAGGTGTTGATTTGCAGGTCGAAGTGGATACGATCGGTAACCGCCCCACAGGTATTACTTCCGCTCAAACTCCCTTGGTTCAGCGGGCATTAGCCGCATCAGAAAGGTTGGGATACCCACCCCGTCTTCGGGCGGCCTCTACTAATTCAAATGTACCTATGTCGCATGGAATTCCAGCAATTACTATCGGACAAGGAGGAAAAAGGGGTGGCGTTCATACACTGAGCGAGTGGTGGTTGGACGAAGAGGCGGATGCTGCAATAAAATATGCGTTGCTGATTATTCTGAGCGAAGCACATTTGGACAGTTAAATGAACGCTCAACCACCATCATATTAATTTTTAAAACGATTGAATTATGCGATTACCTTACGCTGTTAAGCCTTTATTACTGTTGTTGTTTTTTTCTATTGGTGCCACAGGTCCTGTTATTAGTAACCCCGTGTTGTTGCCGGTTCCCCAACAAATTAGTTACGGTCAGGGAAAGGTATACCTAGAAGGATCCGTACATTTTAGCCGTACAGTGGAAGAGGCGGATGGTTATGTTTTGGCAGGTTTAGAACAGTTGTTCCATGAAGTGGATGCTGGAGCCGTAACCTTGGTCGATAATTCGGTGTCCAATGGGATAGCATTTAATCGCACCGGTTCTCCCGACCCGTTGCCGGGTATAGATGAGAAGGTTGGACGCGGTCAGCGAGAACACTATCAGATAAAAGCGAACGATGGGCTTATCAGCATTACCGCACCGTCATCTGCCGGCTTGTTTTACGCGGTGCAGACACTTCGGCAGCTTATATCCCGAGACGAGAATGGGGTGTTCATCCCTGAAGTCGTCATCGAGGATTGGCCGTCGATGCCATACCGTGGTTTTATGATGGATATGACCCACATGCAGCTGCCAACCGTCGAGGAAATCAAAAGTCAAATCGATTTTTTATCACGATGGAAGGTAAATCAGTATTACTTTTATTCGGAGACGAATATTGAACTTGAGGGCTATCCTTTATTAGCACCTGAAGCGAGGTTTACCCAAGCTGAGATCCAAGAAATTATTGACTACGCTTCGACTAAGTTTGTTGACGTGGTGCCAAATATTAATTTATACGGCCATTTGCATGACCTTTTCAAGTTTGAACATTATGCAGATTTGGCGATTACACCATACGGAAGGGAGTTTAATTCAACCACGTTGGTGAGAGATACTATCGTTGGGGATTGGATAGCGCAATTTTCAGCAATGTTTAAAAGTCCCTTTATGCATATCGGATTTGACGAGGCATGGCTAATTGACGTAGAGGCCAGACGGCTAGGCAGGCCAGCGGAGCAATTGTTTTTAGAGATGTTAAATACCACCTTACCCAAGGTGGTCGACTCGGGAAAAAAACCAATGATTTACACCGATATGTTACTAAAGTACCCTGAGATCATTGATCGTGTTAACAGGGAATTTGTAGGCGTTCCCTGGTATTACACGCCGCGGGATATAGCGGGTTATTCAGAGTCTTTTAATCCATTTGAAAAGCGAAATATTCCGTTTTTCGTCCAATCGACGACATTGAATTATTTTTATGTGTATCCCGCGTACACGTTGTCCTTAGAAAATCATCGCAGGATGTTCAACGAGGGTCTGAAGAATGGTTCAACTGGTTTTATCATGTCTGGTTGGACAGATGATACGCAGGCGTTGTTGCGTACGTCTCGTCCGGACATGGCTTATGGAGGAGCGATTTCTTGGAATTATGAGAATGCGGACGACACAACTTTCTACAAGGATTATGCAGAGATGGCATATTCCTCAAAAACGCTTGGAGCGCAATGGTTCGAGGCTCACACAGCACTTACCGAAGCTGAAAGACTGACTCGCGGGGTTTTTGGTTTCACGACAGATGCAAGCCGCGAAAACCCTTTTCTTCGTCGTACGCAAGCTAAGTTCATGGATAGACGCGAGGATTTACGACGGGCAAGATATTTAGTTGAAAAGGCTCAAATTCAGTTGAGAGAAGCTATGAAGAACGATGAGGATAGGGTTACTTTCGAGGCAATGTTCGCAGCCTCAAAAGGGCTTGAGCTTTTAACGACCCGTTATCTTTTTGCCGGTCGCATCATCGATATTCATCGTGAAAATCTGTATAGTCGTGACCGGCGGGAATTCTGGCACATTTTAAGGGAAGTAGTGGCTTTAATCTCTTCGTTGTCCATAGACATATATGATTGTACCGTTGAAACGAAAGAGGCATACCGGCGTGCATGGATGAACGAGTACACGTCATATAGGTGGGAGACGGCGTCAGCTAAATTTGACAGAGAACTCTTGTTTTGGCTTCGGGTCACAGACAAGCTAAAAGAGCTTCGGCATGTCCCAGAGCATGAGGAACTTCCTCCGCTGAATTCTTTCCTCGATCTTAATTACTAGGAGGAGGGGCTATAACCGTGCCGTCTACTGTTTCCAAATCAAATTGTGGTGCTCTGTACCCATCGAAAGTCGTATTCGTCCGTTGTTTTTAAGCATTTCGAATGCCTATAAATTATTCGGAATATTATATCATTCATCGGCAATAAAGTAGTAGTCGTGGGGATAATGAACTATTAAATTTGTTGTTAATTACAGATCGACTCGGAGCTTGAGTCTGTAATAGACTAAATGATGACACGGTGTGATTTGTTTAATTATCTAATCATCTACGAAGTTAGGGAGGTCGATGTAATTATTTAGGAACGATTGAATTTTCACGACGGCGTCGGAGATAAATCTAAAATGAAAAATGACTACAATAAACTAAATCAATGAATAATGAAATCGATGACAAAAATTGCCGAACAAAAAAATCCCCAAGCGCCGGAAACACTTAGGGATAATATTTATGGATTTTTAGGAGTATAGCAAATTAATTCAATTAACCATATCCTATTATGATACGAAAATACAAAAATAATTTGATTTTTCCGTTGTGGTTGCGGCATCCATTTAAGCGATTGAAGATGTTTTTTGGACTGTCAATCGTCCTTGGCTTTGCCACTCAGGTGATGGCTGATGACGACGGTCGTACTCAATCAGCCGCCGCGTTGGACATCGTGCTGCAGGAGCAGGTTATTAGAGGAACGATAACTGACAGGTTGGGCAACCCCTTGTCTGGTGTTACCATTGTTCTTAAGGACACGCCCAGTAGGGGTACTACCTCCGATGAAAATGGACGGTATACCCTGTCCGTTCCTGAGAATTCCGTTTTGATTTTTAGTTCGGTCGGACATAATAGCCAGGAAGTCAGCGTAGGCAACCGCCGAGAGATCAACATAGCACTAGAGGATGCGGAAACCGCCATGGATGAGGTGGTCGTCGTTGGATACGGCACACAAAAGAAAAGCCATCTAACGGGAGCAGTGTCAACGATTAATATCGAAGATAATCTCCAGGGGCGTGCTATCGCCGACATTGGGCGTGGTTTGCAGGGGGTCTCACCGGGGTTAAACGTTAGGACGCCTAGCGGTGATGTTGGTTCAGAGGCGCCCATACGTATCCGCGGCATGATCGGCTCGTTAAATGGGGAGAGTACACCACTGATTTTGCTGGATAACGTGGAAATACCAAATATCCAGATGGTCAATGCAGATGACGTAGCTTCCATAACGGTCCTGAAGGACGCTGCCGCTACCTCGATTTATGGAGCAAAGGCCGCGATGGGTGTCATATTAATTACCACAAAGGATGGTGCCAAGCAAGAAGACGTGGAATTTAGCTACTCAAACAATTTTTCTTTTCAAGACCCTTGGAAAGAAATTGAGATGGCTGGTAGTGCTGGTATTCGATATAGCTTGGATACGTATATAAGGAATGGAAACAATCCGGTTTATATACCGATTTTCGTTTCCGCCGGAGAAGAAAGCTATGAACGAACGTTGGAGTGGGAGGCGAAATACGGGGGTAAACTGGGGGTAGACGATCCATGGACATATGGGCGGGATTGGTATTTTGATCCGGTACTGAACCGGAGATTTGGGGTTCGAATCTATGATCCCGTGGATTATCTATTAAACCGTTGGGCGCCAACTAAGCAGCACAATCTTTCGGCAAGTGGAACATCCGGGAATACTACGTTTCATATTGGCCTGTCGACGATGGACCAAAGTGGAATGATTAAACCGGCCAAAGAGGACTCCTTCGGCCGGCGGACCGCAACGATCCGTTTGAGTAACAAAGTAAACGATAAGCTGACGCTGCGGGCTGGTACCATGTTTTCACAAACAGATCGGAGAACCCCTTTTATTGCAACGAATGAACAAGCTCATGGATTTTGGTATTACATGTACCGCTGGCATTCGTTGTGGCCACATGGATATGATGAAAGTGGCGATCCATTGCGCGGGACGTGGTACGAGGCTCAGCAAGCTAATACGGAAAGTCGGAAGACGGATTACCTCAATCTGAACCTAGGTGCAACGGTTGATTTCACGAACAACTGGAAAGCGGAAATTGATTACAGCTATTGGAATCAAGAGTATAAGCGTACCCAGCCCGGTACGATATACACGGCGCGAAATATCTGGGTCGCTCCGTCACCACGGGTCGATGAATCTGGTAATCCAGTCTATATGAATCGGGACGGAGAGGTCGTGCCCAGCACAGACCCCGGTGCGTCCAGAGCTTACGATTTCCCAATGGAATCTTATTCCGCTAATACGCTGAACCCGAATTACTACCAGCGAAATGTGTCCAATTTTTATCGGCATACATTGAATGCATATACCGTTTACGACCTTAATCTTGATGGAGGTCATGACTTTAAGTTCACCGGCGGTATTAACTTAAGCACCTATGACGGTGCCTCACAGTGGGGGCGGATAGATGATCTGATAGATATTGTCAATCCGCAGTTTAACTTCGCGGTGGGTACCCAAACGACCGGGGGTGGCGCTTCTTGGGAAGCGCAATTGGGTTATTTCACTCGGGTGAATTATGCCTATAAAGATAAATACCTGCTGGAGGCAAACCTACGCTATGATGGTACATCGAAATTCCCAACTGACCTGCGATGGCGTTGGTTCCCCTCCTTTTCTGCAGGTTGGGTGGCCTCCGAAGAGCCATTTATGCAGTGGAGTAGTTCTGCTTTGGATTTTTTCAAAATACGTGGTTCTTGGGGCACCGTTGGTGACCAAGCGGTTTCCAGCAGCCTGTACCTTGCCACTATGGGTTCGGCGCTGTCGGACTGGATATCGGACGGTCGCTTGCGAAATTACGTGGGAACGCCGTCGCCTGTCTACGCCGATATCACGTGGCAAGACATTACTACCCTCAATCTAGGAATAGATGCATATTTTTGGAATAACCGAATAGGTGTGGTCGTAGACTGGTATCAACGGGATACGGAGAATATGCTCGTCCCCAGCCCAGGCGTCGCCCCTACCTACGGTGCGTCGGCAGCCCTCGGTAATTTCGGGTCGCTCCGAACCAGAGGGTGGGAGTTTGAGTTAACGTATAACCACAGGTTTCAAAACGGCTTGGGGGTAAATGTCGCCGCTAATATTTCCGATGCGGTGACAACGATTACGAAATACGGTGATACACGAAGTATCGATAGCTGGTATGTCGGGAAAACCTACGGCGAGATATGGGGTTATGAAACCGATCGCCTCTATCAATTGGATGATTTTGTGTTAGATGGAAATGGTAATCCGACGCTAATCACGTTGACATCCGCCGATAGCGAGCAATATGCCGGAGGGCGGGCGAACGAGCTCAAACCGGGTCCCAATGGTGAAAAGCCTGTATATCAGGTTGCCCTTCAGAATTCGAGCAACTTCTTTTTCGGACCTGGCGATGTAAAGTTCAAAGATTTGGATGGCGATGGTGAACTTACCCCGGGAGCTCGATTGGTGGATGACCACGGTGACCTTCGGGTTATTGGTAACTCAACACCTCGTTATACGTATGGGTTTCGACTGGGGTTAGATTACAAAGGCGTCGATTTTTCCATGTTTCTCCAGGGTGTCGGCAGCCGTCAAATTTGGAGGAGTGGACAGTTGCTCATTCCCGGATTCCGACCCTCAGAAATGTCCATGCCGAAGGTAATCGCAGAGGATTATTGGACAGAGGACAACCCCAATGCGTTTTATCCGGCAGCCTACGGCAATGGAGGTGTCAGCACCACTAATAATTTCCAGCCGCAAACCCGGTATCTGCTGGATATGTCGTACTTGCGAGTTAAGAATTTGACCGTGGGGTATTCCCTCCCGAGATCCTTGCTCAGCAAAGTGGGTGTCTCATCGACTAGGATATATACCTCGCTCGAGAACTTTTTTACCTTCGATAATTTAGGAGGGCTACCCGTCGATCCGGAGGAAATACCGGGAGTAGTAGGTGAAGGCTTTAGCGGGCATTCCTGGGCGGGTGCCAAAGCGCCGATGTTCAAAAGCTTTTCTTTTGGTCTTCAATTAAACTTTTAGAGTCATGAAATTTCAATATAGATTTAAATACCTTATCCTTCTCGCGCCTTTGTTTGTAGCCTTTTCTTGCAAGCAAGACCTACTGGACCGCATGCCACTCACGACAATTGTGGATGAGGGGTTTTGGCGGAACGAAGCGGATATCCGCCTCTATTCGATTGGTTTTTATGAGAATTATTTCATTGGCTATAACACCGTCCAAGTAGAAAATTACGCACCTTATCCAAACTCCAATTTTTCGGATGATATGGTAAGTAATTCCACGCAGACTAATTTTGAGAACATTGTGCCGGCAAGCCGAGTGTCAACGGCTACTGGCCCCGGGGCTTCGTGGCTTGTACAGCATTATGGGCCAACGTGGAACTTCTACTGGGTACGGAAGACTAATATTTTTATCGATCGCTTAGAGAACGTGGCTAAGCCCAATCTGACCGAAGAAGAATATAACCATTGGACGGCAGTGGCGCGTTTTTTCAGGGGCCTCGAATATAGTATGCTGGTAAGTGTTTTCGGTGATGTCCCATATTTTGACCGGGTGGTAGAGGATACAGATCTCGACTATATGTATAAGGACAGGGATGACCGTGGGCTGGTAATGGACCATGTATATAATGACTTTGAGTATGTACTAGCCAACATGCGTTTGGATGACGGTAATCAAGTACTGAATCGTTATATCGCTGCCGCATTCATTTCACGGAGAATGCTTTTTGAAGGGACCTTTTTGCATTACCACGGTGGGGACGGCACCCGGGCCGAAAAATATTTAGCGCTCGCCGCTCGAGCTGCTGAATTCGTGATGAATAGTGGCGAATATAGCTTTAGTAATGACTATAAAAGCTTATTTGCGTCGGAAGATCTGTCTACCAATAATGAGGTTCTTCTGTATCGTACCTATGACGAGGCCCTTCTAGTAAGACATTCGGTTATTGCACGGCAAAACGGCTCCGGACCACCCAGCAAGGCGGCAAACTTAGATTTTATTAAGGCTTTCCTTTGTGTGGACGGTGAGCCCTGGCAAAACTCTACAGAACCTGCTGCTTCGAGTTTCTCGATCGCGGATTTGGTGGCTTCTCGCGATTCGCGTTTTGAGGCTACCTTTCTGGACTTCGCCAACAACACCGCGCCATCGCTTCTGCTGACGACGAAGCACGCTCCTAGGGACATCGTTAATTATATTGGACCGGGTAAGCCGCCCGTACCGGCAGAATATCTATTTAGCGTTAATACCACCGATGCGCCCGTTATCCGCCTAGCAGAGGTAGTGTTGAACTGGATTGAAGCGAAAGCCGTGCTTGCAGAACATTACGGTGGTATGGCGGTGAGCCAAGCGGAATTGGACAGGTCGATTAATGCAATTCGGAGTCGGCCGCTCGCCCCGGAAGCGATCGCCAAAGGGGTACGGAAAACAGCCCCGTTATCATTGGCTGCTTTGCCGGACGACCCAGGACGAGATTCTGATGTAAGCCCCTTGATGTGGGAAATACGTCGTGAACGCCGCGTCGAGTTTTATATGGAACGTTTCCGGCTGTTAGACCTAAAGCGTTGGAAGAAAATGCACTATATGGATTTTAGCACTAAGCCCGATTATTTCCTGGGTCCGTGGATTGATTTTGAAGTGGAGATGCCTGCGCTCATCGCCCCTGCGTCCATTGGTGTTCTACAAGTGCAAAAAGAGAATGGGACGGTTGTGACTTATAATGGCTCCAATGCCAGTGATATGGTGGGCTTTTATGTTATTCGAGGTGCAGTAAATCGGCAGCCCTTCGGTGACGAAGTGTATTTAGCGCCAATTGGCGAGCGACAGATCATCGAATATGAGGAACTTGGCTATACATTAACACAAACCGTTAACTGGAGATAATAATTTTATCTACGTCAATAAAAAACGAAAGACATGAGATCAATCATATCAATCAAAGGATATTGTCTATACCTTTTGTTATTCCTAGCGTTCGGCTGTAAGGATAATTTTCCTGAGTCAGATGTCGCTGTTGAGGATCGAATATTATTATTCAATGCGAGTCAGGAGCTAACCAAGGAACCAGGTAAAGACTATTCGTTATTAGCCGAAGTTGCGCCCGGTGCAGGAGTTCAAGTTCTAGAGGTTAAACTGCGTGGGCCAAATTTCCCTGTCGGAAAAACGTTTAGTTATCGGGTAGTTTCAGATGAAACTACGGCACAAGAAGGAGTTCATTATAGGTTGTTGGATGATGGGGAATTTACAGTTCCCAGTAGGCAGAAGGATGCGCTCATTCGGATCGAAATACCCAGTTTTAGAAATGAGTCAGAAGGAAGCGTGCTTTTGGTCCTAGAACTTCTTGAAGGTGACGAAGCCGGGGTGGACGATGCCCATGCGAAAATTGGTATACCGATCTTGCTCAAGATACCGCCACTTCCAATACCTGATGTATCTTTGCATGAGGTTTTGACACAAGGTGTTGATGTGGAGGGAAGAAGCTACAATACCATCTTTATTGACCCGTTAGACGCGAATCTCCCAAATGATTTTCGACAAGCCTTCCAGCAGGTTCGTAGCAATATGCAGGCTTCTGGCAACAAACGCACTCCTTTGGTCGCGTATCTTCATTTTTATCCAACGGATAACGAAGTCATGTTTGTTAGTCAGTATGATCATGCAAGTAATATAGAACAGGCAGTGGCTCGCGCCGTTGTTGGTATACGGTACACTTTCGAGCCAGATGCGGATGGCATTGGGAAGTTAGTATATCAAAATACCGTAATAAATGGTTCTCATAGAACCAACGGCAATTTTGCTCCTATTTTACAGGATTATTTAGAGAAGTACGATTTTAAGCTGGACTGGGTTGATTACGATATCGCCGACCCACCGCGTCCGGGCATGCGACTAGGCGGTTTCTATCAAATAGATGAGAGCACTGCAGAACCATCGGGTGACATTCTCATCGGTGCGGTGGAATATGTAAATCCGGACATTCTTCGTTCAAACACGCTGCAGTTAAATTTACCATCGTCCCCTATGCTGCATGAGGCGTTTATCAGTGAGTCCGGCTTGAGTAACGTAACCTATTCCGATTATTATAACGGATTTATTGTTGATCCATCGGCATCGTATCAATCGTCAGGATTTAAATCACTTTGGGAAGCGGCAAACGCCGAGGTCGCGGCTGACATCGAGTTGCATAAGTGGCTGTTTTATTTCGGCGTCAGAAATACGTTTTGGGGCGTCAAGGTGGACACCTATTATACGAAAGCGGGTGTTCAGTCCCGGGGCCGAATGCAGTTTGATTTCAGAATCGATCCCGCGGGTAACACACGGCCTTTTTATTTCTATTCCTATTCCGATGGTAATGGTAGGGCAGGGGCGGAAAGTAGGACGGAAGCGTTAGTGGACAACCTATTGATGAGTAAAGAATTTACAGTAACCAGGAACGGTGACCGTGTTCGCTTTGCTGATAAGAACGACCCGGCTTTTTACTTTGAAGGAGAACTTCAGAAGTACGCATCAGATTCAGAAGTGGATAATTTGACTTGGCTACCTTAATGAGTTATTTTATTCCATCGTTTATCGATGACGTAGAATCAAGAATAAGTAGACCGTGAATTGAATTTAATATCATTGGAATTGCCAGCTATAGATGAATGCGGACGAACTTCGGTTGAATGAGGAGTTAAAGGGCGGGACAGATTACTATAGCTGGCAAAAAAACAGTAGGTAAGGGTAATTATTGATGAAAAATAGGTTTTTAAAGATCGTAGTATTAGTAAGTTTATTTGTCTTGAATTTCTCAAACACCGGATTTGGAAATTCCGATTATGACATTTGTATTTACGGCGCGACATCGTCTGGAGTAATAGCAGCTTATACGGCAAGTAAGATGGGCAAGTCTGTTGTTTTAATCGCTAGCGATGACCATATCGGCGGCCTTTCTTCTGGGGGGCTGGGACATACAGATATCGGAAACAAGCAGGTCATAGGAGGAAATTCAAGGGATTTTTATAAACAATTGGGAAAGGTATACGGAGAAGACGAGACTTGGCAGTTTGAGCCCCGTGCCGCTTTACAGGTCTTCCACGATTACCTGGCAGAAGAGGAGATTCCAGTTATTTTCAATAAGAGAATTAAATCGGTAGTCAAAGAAGGCACCCAGATTAGATCCGTTGTATTGGTGAATACCTATGGGTTGACGTTTAAGAAGAAAAGTGTTTCGGCGAAGGTGTTTTTGGACTGTACTTATGAGGGAGATTTACTGGCGTTGGCCGGTATTTCGTATACCATAGGAAGAGAAAGCAATGATGTCTATGATGAAACCCTCAATGGATATCAATTGCCCGAGTATAGGCAAATGTCTGGTTATCATCAGTTTCCAGATGGTGTGAGTCCTTATGTAGTTCCAAGTGATTCGACAAGCGGCTTGCTGTGGGGAATTAGTGACGACGAACCATCACAGACGGGCGCAGGTGACAAGCTGGTACAGGCTTACAACTTTCGGATCTGTTTGACCGATAGTGTTGAAAATATGATACCCATCACGAAACCAGCCGGATATAATCCCAAAAAGTACGAGCTTTTGGCTCGTTTGTTTGAAGCACAGCCCAATGACCGCGCGATAACAAATTATTTTATCTGGACCCGCATGCCGAACAGGAAGACAGATGTCAACAACAGAGGGGCTTTCTCGACCGATATGATCGGGGCTAACCATGACTGGGCAGAGGCGAATTTTAAGGAACGTAAGCGAATATTCGAAGAACATCTTACCTACACAAAGGGATTGTTATATTTTTATGTAAGCGACAAGAGAGTTCCTGATACGTTACGAAATTTCGTTTCGCAGTGGGGGTATCCTAAAGACGAGTATGTGGATAACGAACACTTTACACCACAATTATATATACGAGAAGGTAGGAGAATGATTGGAGAATACGTTATGACGGAGCATAATTGCGTCGGAACCGTTATTGTCGATGACCCAGTAGGTATGGCGGCTTATAAGATGGACAGCCATAACGTTCAGCGGATCGTCGTGAACGGCATGGTGAAAAATGAGGGTAATGTCGAAGTTGGAGAGTTTAAGCCATATCCGATCTCTTTCCGTGCCATTACACCTAAACGTACAGAATGTACCAATCTCGTGGTCCCGGTTTCTTTGTCGTCATCTCATATTGCATTTGGCTCTATACGCATGGAACCTGTTTTTATGGTATTGGGGCAAAGCGCAGCTGTTGTGGCTGCGCACGCGATTAATGAAGGCAAAGCTGTTCAGGAAATCGATTACGTACACCTTAGAAATACACTCGAACAACAAGGGCAGATACTTCAATATTGAGTCTATCTTTCATGTGAAGTTCGTCTGCTTGTCATTATACAGCTGGTCTTTCGCTCATGAGGATCGGTTATTTACTTTTGCTCAATGATCGATTATCTAAATGGCATCAATGCGCTTACCTTAGTTTTCGCGTCCTTGTTGATTTTCGCCATTGCCTACCGTTTTTACGGTATTTTCGTTGCGCACCGTGTTTTGCGTCTGAACAGCGCTAACGTGACGCCTGCGGTTTCGTTGGCCGACGGGCGCGATTATGTTCCCACGAATCGGAACGTGCTTTTCGGTCATCACTTTGCGGCGATTGCCGCTGCTGGTCCGTTGGTCGGTCCGGTTTTGGCTGCTCAGTTCGGCTACCTTCCGGGTGCTTTGTGGATCCTGATCGGCTGCGTGCTTGGCGGCGGTGTGCACGACATGGTTGTTCTGTTCGCCTCTGTCCGCCACAAGGGGCAGAGCCTTGCCACGATTGCCAGCAAGGAGATCGGCCGCACTACGGGTGCCATCGCGGGTGTGGCGGTTCTTTTCATTCTCATCCTTACGCTGGCGGGTCTTTCGCTGGCCTGCATCAGCGCGATGCACGAGGCATCCTGGTCGCTGTTCACGGTGATCGCCACCATGCCGATTGCCATCATCATGGGGCTGATCATGCGGTACCGGCGGAACAGCATCGCCTTTGCGAGCATCCTGGGGGGTATCCTACTCATCGCTGCCATCGTAGGTGGCCATGGTCTGATGCAGTACGACACGATCAGCAACCTGTTCCACTGGGATGTGGGTACGATTTCCATTGCCATCGCGGTGTACGGTTTCCTTGCCTCTGTTCTTCCGGTTTGGCTGCTGCTGGTACCGCGGGATTACCTTTCCACGTACCTGAAGATCGGTACGATCGTGATGTTGGCTGTTGGTATCGTGTTCGTTCACCCCACGCTTGAGATGCCTGCGCTTACGGCTTTTGCCAGCGGTGGCGGTCCGGTTGTGGGCGGTCCGGTGCTGCCGTTCATTTTCATTGTGATTGCCTGCGGTGCGATTTCCGGTTTCCATGCGATCATCGCCACGGGCACCACGCCCAAGATGCTGGCCAACGAGAAGGAGATCCTTTTCGTTGGATACGGTGCGATGCTTGTTGAGGGTTTTGTTGCGCTTATGGCATTGATCGCTGCGTGTACGCTGATGCCTGGCGACTATTTCGCGATCAACACGCCTGCTGTTGCCTACGACGCGTTCCTGGCGGCCCACCCGGGGCTGCACCCGGTGGATCTGCCGCACTTCGTGGAGCAGATCGGCGTTGAGCTGCAGGGTCGCACGGGCGGTGCGGTTTCCTTGGCTGTTGGGATGGCCCATATTTTCAACAGCATTCCGTTCATGGACGAGGTGATGGCCTACTGGTACAACTTCGCGATCATGTTCGAGGCTGTTTTCATTTTGACTGCCATCGATGCCGGCACGCGCGTGGGCCGGTTCTTTTTGCAGGAGATGCTGGGCGGTGTGATTCCGAAGTTCCGCGATACGGACTGGGCGCCGGGTGGTATCATTGCCGGTCTTTTGTTCACCTTTGCTTGGGGTTACCTGGTTTACACGGGTAATGTGAGCAGCATCTGGCCACTGTTCGGTATCAGCAACCAGCTTCTTGCTGCGTGCGGGCTGATTGTTTGCACGACGATGCTCATCCGGCTGAACCGGGGTGCGTATGCACTTTGCTCGGCCATTCCGGGTGTGTTCATGGCTGTTATCACGTTCTGGGCGGGTTACGCCCAGGTGGTTGACAGTTACCTGCCCGATGGGCAGTATCTGCTGGCGGGGCTGGCTATCCTGGCGATGGTGCTGATGCTGGTTGTTTTCATCGGCGCCTTCCGGAAGTGGAGCCAGTTGCTTGCCTTGCCTGCCGACAAGACCGATGCGCATGGCGAAACCGTGAAAGAGCTGGTCTGAGATGCTGTGGGTTCTATTCTTTCGTGAGGCCCATTTCAGAAAAGCCGATAGGATACGTGATGTCGTTAGCATATACGGTATGTGTCAGATGGATACAAAAGTGCTTTCTGATAGGGATGAGGGCATGTATAATTTACAATTTCAGAGCAGCACCCGTCAGTAGAATATTATACCAATCATCCGAAATAAAGTAGTAGTCACTGGAATAAAGAACCATTAAATTTGGATAATTATACGCCACGTTGAATTTGAAAAACCAAAAAAAATGAAAAAATTAAATTTATCACTTTTGTTCCTCATGCTACTTGCCGTCACGGGGTGTAGTAAAAGTGGGGAGGCTGACCACGGTTCCAATGGTGGTCCAGACCCTGAGCCGGATCCCCACGGTGAGGTTTTTTATGCTGGGGCTTCCCAGCGAAGCATTACCCCTACTCAAAGCGAGATTGTTGGTAGTCGTAACGTCATTAGCCATACGTATGATTCTTTGTATGTGAAATCATTGCTGTTGGACGATGGGGAGACTAAACTTCTTTTTGTCTTAGTGGACGTTATCGGTATGGATGATTACCTCGTCCGATTGATCAAGGAGCGGATTCATGAGCGTACTGGCATCCCTTCAGAACACGTAAACATCTCGGCGACCCATACACACCATGGGCTTAGCGTACGGAGAATAGGGAGATACAATGTAGGTCCTTACGCTGATTGGCCGTTGGATTCGTATCAGCGTCACGTTGTTGAGCAATCTGCGGCCGGAGCGGAAGAAGCCCTTGCGAACCTTAAACCTGCACAGATTGGTTGGGGGAAGGTGGATGTCCCTGCCCATGCGCACAATCGTCGCTTTAGCATGAAAAGCAAGACATGGAAAACGCCATGGGGTGAATTAGAAGATGTACGCACAAACCCTCCCACTCGGAATCCCGATATCGATGAGCCGTTGGGTCCTTCCGATCCCGAGGTTTCATTTATCTCGGTCCAGACGATGGAAGGAGAATCGATGGCGCTGCTCGCAAATTATTCTTCACATTATCCCGTGGACTTGCCAACCCCTTATCTTTCTGCGGATTATTATGGTGTTTTTGCTGAACGTATACAGGAGTTGCTCAATCCTGGCGACCTGACCGCACCCTTTGTAGGGATGATGACCATGGGTACGGGCGGCGATCAAAACACCTACGATCGTAGGGAATCGTCTCCTCCTGGGACCGTTTTTCAAAGGCTGGAACGAATGGGCTATGATCTTGCAAGAGCTGTACATGGAGTGTATAATGCGATTGAACACAAACCCTGGGTAAAGCTCGGTGTTGAACAATCCAACTTAACGCTTGACGTTAGAAAGCCCACCACGGAAGAACTTGAATACGGTGACTTCTTGCTGGAGAGACGACGGCAGGGCCTACCATTTTTAAACCATAGTTTGGAAACGAGTTATGCTAACCATATAAATAGGATAAATGATTTTTGGCCTGATCGGGTAGAAGTATCCTTGCACGCGTTTCGCATTGGAGATCTAGCCGTAGCTGCTATCCCTTTTGAGGTGTTTGTTGAAACTGGCTTAGCGATTAAGGAAGAGAGTCCTTTTTCGTCTACGTTTACCATAGGATTATCCAATGGCTCATTTGGTTACCTGCCTACAGAAAGGCAACATGACTTCAAAGGTTACGAAACGTGGATAGGTCTCAGCAGCAGGGTAGAAAAAACAGCCGCTACTAAAATACAAGCGGAAGTATTATCTCTGCTGTCTGCACTTAGAGAGGAATAATTAGGCAGTGTCGGTGCGATACGACGGAATATAAGTAAATAGAATATAAGTAAATAGATAGAGGATCATTACATTATGAGGAACTACAAAATATTTCTCGTTCCATTTTTTTCGTTTACCTGTCTTTTAGCTTTAACTGGGCAGGGTCAGGTGGACAACGATTACAACAGCGACGTATCCCGGCAATCTAAAAACCGGACTTTTTATGCCGGCGCATCTATGAGAAGTATCACTCCAGATCCAAATCAGATTGTTGGTAGCAGAAACGTCGTGTCTGATTCTTTGTACGTGCGATCGCTATTGCTCGATGATGGCAATACAAAACTATTGTTTGTGGTGCTGGATGTGGTCGGAATCGATGAGTATCTATGTAGAGTGGCGCGAGAGCGAATATATGAACGTACTGGTATACCCAAACAAGGAATTATGATTTCTGCAACACATACCCATTCCGGTCTTTCTTTAAGGAGCACTGGCCGAGGTATATCAGCTAGCAACGGTATTTGGGAGAATTGGCCTTTAGACTTTTATCAGAATTTCGTTATCGAACAATCGGTGGAAAGTGCAGCAGCTTCCTTAAAAAACATGGAGCCGGCACAAATAGGTTGGGGTCAAGTAGATGTACCCGAATATGCTCATAATCGTCGTTATAGGATGCGGCGTCATATTTGGAAAACGCCTTGGGGAGATTTGGAAAATGTAACTAAGAATCCGGGCGTTCAAGACCCAGATATCGTTGGATCTCTTGGACCGGTTGATCCGGAGGTATCATTTATTTCGGTGCAATCTATAAGCGGTCGACCCATGGCTTTGTTTGCCAGTTATTCTCCCCACTATCCGGCAGATATACCTATACCTTATATTTCGGCAAGTTATTATGGGGTTTTTGCTACGAGAATCAAGGCTCTTTTGGCGCATGATGGCCGCGGATCTGATTTTGTCGGTGCAATAACCATTGGTACTGGTGGTGATTTAGCGGCTTTCGATCGCAGGGATCCGAGGCCTTGGGGAACAGCCTTTGATAAGCAGAATCGGATGGGTTTTGATGTTGCTAGGGCAGTACACGGTGTTTATGGTCGCGTGGAGCATCGTTCATGGGTTAAACTGGACATAGCCCAATCCAAATTGCCGCTTAAGGTTCGGAAGCCTACCCCCCAACAGCTCGCGTACGGTGAGTTCTTGTTAGAACGGCAACAACAAGGGCTCCCTTTTTTGAATTTTTCACTTGAAACGAATTATGCGAAATTTTTGAATCGATTAGACCGGGTTTGGCCGAATCAAATTGAGATGCTTCTGCAGGTGTTCCGTATCGGAGATCTGGGGATTGTCGCGATTCCTGGTGAAATCTTTGCCGAAACAGGTCTAGCTATAAAAGAGAAAAGTCCATTCCCTGTTACTTATACGAACGGTATGTCCAACGGTTCATATGGGTACCTCGCTACTCAACGGCAACACAAAATCGGTGGTTATGAAACGTGGTTGGGTTTGAGCAGTAGATTAGAAATAACAGCTGCCGAAAAAATCGAGCGTGAAGTACTGTCATTATTGCGAACACTTAGAGAATAAGAAGTAACATGGAAACTGCCAGAGATATTAATGAAACGCCAGTTTTGAGGAACCGGCTGAAATCGCTTGATGCACTCAGAGGCTTTGATATGCTTCTGCTGGTAGGAATAGGAGGCGTACTGAAAGCGTTGCCTAAATTATCGGATAATCCGATGTTCGTGGCGCTTGCTAATCAA
>Ga0079224_100004723_pt1 | contig 17730 bp, 15 predicted proteins | sample Stecom2015_FD_80414 | JGI IMG/M metagenome (GOLD analysis project Ga0079224, IMG submission 80414) | Agricultural soil microbial communities from Utah to study Nitrogen management - Steer compost 2015 | ecosystem: Environmental > Terrestrial > Soil > Agricultural land | place: USA: Utah...
CCCCCAGCAGGCACCTCGGCGAATCCCTCGCCCAGCCATTCGGTTCGAAACTCCGGCTGGCGCCAGCCCGCCAGCAGGCGCGCCGAGCCACTGGCAGGATCCAACTGATAGTAGCCGCCTGCGGCCCACTGCTCCGACTGACAAATGAGCCGCGCGACGCCACGCAGGGTGCGGCGGGTTTCGCCCGATTCCGCCAGCAAGCGGGTCACGGCATGCTCCAGGGCCAGCAGGCGCTCTTCGCGCTTGCGCTCGGTCAGGTCGCGGATGATGCCGCGAAAGCCGGCCGGTACGCCGTTCGTTCCCCGTATTAGCTGCACCGAGCCTTCCACCAGCAGGATGCCGCCGTCCTTACGGAGCAGCTCCCAGTGCAGCATTTTGAGCGACTGGCCGCTGCGATAGACGCCGTTGAATGCGGTCCGGATCATGCTTGCCGTCTCTGGTCGCATCAGCGCCTGGTAGCTAGTGCCGAGCAGCTCGTGCTCGGCATAGCCCAGCAGACGGCAGAAGGCGTTGTTGAAGAACGTCAGTCTGCCTTCCAGATCGACCTCGTAATAGGCGTCCTCGATGTTGTCGAGGATGGAGCGGTATTTCTCCTCGCTCCTGCGCAGCGCCTCCTCGGCCTGAACGCGCTGCGCCTCCTGTTCGAAGACATCCAGGGCATAGCTGATGTTGGCGGCCATGCGCTGCAGCAGGGCGATGATTTCGTCATCGAAGGCACGGCGGTCGGCCGAATACAGCAGCATCACACCGAACGGCGTCTGCTTCCGGAGCAGGGGGATGGCCGCGCCGGCCCGGATCCCCAGCTGCTCCGCGTGCGCTCGCCAGTGGCGGGTCCGCTCATCGGTTAGGAACTCGTCGGTCGTGCAAGGCTGGCCGCTGCGGAAGGCGGTTCCGGCCAGCCCCCGTCCTTCCGGCACGTTCGGGTCGATGGAGATGCTCACCGCACGCATGGACTCCACATGGGAGCCGGTTGCCGCCGCAAGCTTGAGCTCCGTGCTGCCGGGCGCCCGCAGCAGGATGGCGGCGCCGATGAACTGGCCCGCCTCCACCGCAATGTTGCAGGCCTGCTGGAACAACTCGTCCGGCGAGGTGGCTCGCAGCATGGCCTCGTTGATGGTGCTGAGCACGGTGAGGGTGCGGGCGGTCCGCTGTGCGGCTTCGTGAGCCAGCTTGCGCTCGGTGACCTCGCGGGAGGTGGTGAAGATGAATTGTCTCCCCTCCAGCTCCAGCGACTGCCAAAAGATTTCCCACCAGCCGCGCCGGCTGCCGTCGCGCGAGCTCAGCAGGACCGGACCGAGGGTGAAGCCGTTTTCGCTGGCCGCGGCCTGGGCGTAGATTTGTAGCAAGGACTTGCGGGGAAGCTGGGCCGCCACTTCCGGCGGCAGGGCCAGCAGCTCCTCCCGGCTGTAGCCGCTCATCCGACAGGCGCTGTCGTTGACGTAGACGATTTGCATGCGGGCGACGTCGGTGATGAACACCGGATGGGGGTAAGCATCCAACGCCGCCTTGAGCCGCTCCAGCTCCTGCTGCGGCTGCATGAGCGCGGTCACGTCCCGGCCAAAACCGCGATAGCCCTGAAAGCGGCCAGCAGCGTCATAGACCGGCGCGCCGCTGATGCACAGATAGCGCCGGCTGCCGTCGGCCAGCGGACGGTAGACCAGCAGATCCCGGAACGGCCGACGCGCCTCCAGATCGGCGCGATGCCAATCCCAGGACCCGCCGACGAGCTGCAGCCCGATCTCCCAGCGAGGTTTGCCAAGCAGCTCGCCGACCGCCACCCCGCCGCCTTCGACGCCGTCGCCCCACAGGCGAGTAAAGCGGAACGCCGCATCCTGTTCCCACCACCAGTCGGCAGCGAGACTCAGGATATCGTCTGTCCATGACAGGGTCCCACCACCCATCGCGCCCCCGAGGCCATGGCCCTTTGTGATCGACACGTTCTTGTTCTGGCCACAGGCACGACGGCGCCGATTGCCGGCAAGGCCGCCGTATCCGCGAAGCTACCAGTTTGTCTCGTTGTTCTGATCAGCGTCCCGCAACACGGCAAGGACGCTCGCGCGGATCGCAGAGCCGGCATGCCCAAGCGAGCCGAGAATACCGCGAACCCGTTCACATTATTAAACAAAACTCGATATTGGATCAAAAAGAAAACTGCATATACAAGCAAAACCTCATGGCTGCTGGCGATCAGTTCTACATGGCTGGCGTAAACGGGCCGTAACCTAGCCAGCCAGGGCGCGGTCGACGGTCTCTAGCAGGGTTTCGAGCAGAAAGGGTTTTTTCAAGAAGGCCTTGATCCGGTACTCGGCCAGGCGGCCGTCGGGGCGAATGGCGCTCATCATCACCACAGGCACGTCCAGGCGCGCGGCCTGCATGTGCTCCAACACGCCAAAGCCATCAAGCACCGGCATCATGACATCAAGGAGCAGCAGATCGGGACGCTCCCGCTGCAGCGCCTGAAGGCATTGACGACCGTCGGCGGCCGTGCTGACCTGATAGCCTTCGGCTTCCAGCACGGCACGCACCGCTTCGGCGATGTCTAGCTCGTCGTCGACGACTAGAATGCGCGTCATCGGCCGACCTGTTCACGCTGGCGCCAGCAACCATGGGGGGGCGCGGCCTGCAGGTTACAGTTGGCAGGATATGCCCTGTCGCGCACGCCGGCCTGTCGTCGGCTCATCATGGCGGCAACCGGATCCTTGCTGTGCGATGCCCGCTCGCTCGAGACAGCCACTCCCCTGTCGAAATCGCGCGCTGGCAGCCGTCCCGTGCCTTGGAGTTCCGTCGCGCTGGCAACGGTCGTGGGTGGTTGATTGTGGGTCATCGAAAAGAGTAACAAGACACGGCTCCTGTCCCTGCCAAGCGGTCGCTCCCTGCGACGCCGGCAGGACATCGCGTTTGTTGATTGGGACCTGGCCGGTTCTCGGCCCCGCGTCAGTCCGATCGCATCGGACTCATGACCGCGTCCGTGCCCTAGCCAGGGCGCGCTCTTGGCGGCTGGGAGCGGATGTTAACCGCTGCCGCAACGGGACAACACCCGGGAACTCCCTAGATTTCAAAAGGCGCGGACACAGGCTAAAGTCTGAGCGCATGCCGAGTGCGCCGTACTCGGTCGGCCCTCAGCCACGGCGTTCGGCAGGCGAACCGAGGCGCTTCGCGCGCCGTCGCTTCACCTTCGCTCCCATCAACACAGCCATGGTGTCCATTGATGCTGGCGCAGCGCCGCAAGATCATGCTCGTGGAAGACGACGCGCCCCTGCGGGAAATCCTGCAGGTCTTGCTGCAGGACTATCCGCACCAGTTCCTGTTCGCCGAAAGCGGCAGCCAGGCCTTGGCGGTGGCAGCCAGTGAGCAGCCCGAGTTGATCGTCGTGGACTTGGGGCTGCCGGACATGAACGGCCTCGAACTCGGCAGACGGTTGCGGGAGCGCGACAGCAAGTGTCGCCTGATCGCCTTCACCGGCTACGACAGTGAGGAATTCAGAGAGCAAGCCCGGCAAGCCGGGTTTGATGCATTCTACCTGAAACCGATGGAGCTGGATGCCATGGAAAGGACCTTCGCGGAGATCTTCTCCGCCCTGGGCTGACGGGCCGGCTCCCCCGACAGCAAGCAACCTGCGTCGATGGCGGGCACGGACTGGACCCGACTGGGCTAAACTAGCATCTTAGGCTTCGCTTATTCTCGCTCCCGGCCGTGACGCGGGAGCATCGGACCGGGGACCCCAGACTCGCCGGCTGCACCGGCCCCGGCCAGTCAACCCAAGTACTGCCGCATGAAAAACTGGATACTACTGGTCGAGGACGACAAGGACATCCAGGCGTCGCTCCAAGACCTGCTTGAGATGGAAGGCTATACGGTCCGGGCCGCTTACGACGGACGGCAGGCCCTCGACATGCTGCGCGACTGCCAGCACCTGCCCAGCTTGATCCTGCTGGACCTGGTGATGCGCGGCATGGGCGGCCGGGAGTTTCGCCAGCTGCAGCTGCAGGACCGGCGGCTCGCCGACATCCCGGTGGTGATCATGTCAGCCGACGGCGAACCGACCGGCCACGTCGAGGATGCCGGGATCTCCGGCTATCTGCGTAAGCCTGCCGACGTCAACGACATCCTCGACACGGTGGCGCGGCACATGCGCCCCCCGGTCGCCTCCGAATCCACCCGTTAGCCAGCGACGGCAAGACGCGCCGACTGGCTACAGGGTCGGCTCGATGCGCTCCTTCACCGGCGCTGGGACAGCGCCAGCGACCTTTGCTTCCACGTCGCCGCGCAAGCGCCAGCCGCTGTCCCGGCAGCGCTCCAGAAACGCCTCGCGGGCACGCCGCCGCAACCAGGGCCGCCAGGCGCCCAGCCCCAATGCAGCCAGGGCGGCGGCCTCGGTCGGCACCACATGCAGCTGCACCGTCTGCCGAGCCTGCACCCAGCGCACCACCTCAATGCGCAGCTCGCGGGGCGAGCCGTCAAGCTCCAGCTCCAGCAAATTGCCTTCCGCAAGTAGCAATGCCGGCAAGCTCAAGCGCTGCTCTAGCACGATTCCGCCCAGTCCCTTCCAAGCCTTGGCATGCTCCGCATCCAGCGGGAACTCGACCGCGACGACGACATCGACGCCTTGCATGGCCCTCATCCTCTGCTGCTCCAGGCTGACAACAATCATGACGCAGCACGCTCGGCGATTCTGCCGCCTGAGTCATAGCTCCCGAAGCGACCGGCTCAGCCCGGCAGCAGCTCGCCGCCACCCCGCTTGTGCCACTCCAGCACCAGATTGACGATTAGACGCTCGATGCGGCTGGCGGTGTCGGCGTCGTCCATGGAACCCGAGGTGATCAGTTGCGCGCCAACGGTGGCGACATACAGCAGCAGCGCCATGTCAGCCGCACCGGCAGGATCGTCGACGATGCGGGTCAACAGCTGGACGTTGCGCTCCAGCCGCGCCTTGTCGACCTCGGCCACGATTTGCGCAGCCAGCTTGTCGCGCCGCGCCAGGTCGCGCACGGCCAGCTCGATGCGCATGCGCCACAGATGCCGCTCGCTGTCGCTAAGCAGCAGCTGCATGATGCGCCGGGTCTCTTCCTCCACATCGTTGCCGATGGGGCGCAGGTTGGCGAGCTCGGCAAGCCGCCGCTCGCGCCAACGCTGCAGGAAACTGACCACCAGATCCTGGTGGTCCTTGAAGTGCCAGTAGAAGCTGCCGCGGGTGACTCCCAGCTTCTTGGCCAGCAGCAACACCCGAAGGTTGTCGAAACCACCCTCGGCAATGGCGCTAGCGGCCGCATCCAGCCAGTCGTCTCGGCTGAGCTGCTCCTTCTCATTGGTTTTACGCCGGCCCTCCCGGGCGACGGGCTCATTCATGCAACAATCCTCTGAGTTGACTTAAGCCTCGAACATGCACTAGTGTTTGTTGTGCCATACACAAGTGTACTGCCAACGCGACATTCTGTCTTGAGCCAAGCAGTCGTGAAGACAACAACAACGGTCGGCGGCCGCGCTTGCCCGAATTCAGCGCGCACATGGCCATATATGTTCGAGAAACGGTAACCGTTTTCGTTGAGCCACAGGAGATCCCATGAGTAACGCCCACTACGAGCAGCACGGCAAGGTAGCCGTGATCCGCTTGGACAACCCACCCGTCAACGGCCTTGGCCATGAGCTGCGTCGCGGCATCGTGGATGGTATCAAACGCGCCGAGGCCGACGATGCCATCAAGGCCATCGTGCTGATCGGCAGCGACCAGGTATTCTCCGGCGGCGCCGACATTCGCGAGTTCGGCACGCCCAAGATGGTCGTCGAGCCGAACCTGCACACCGTCATCCATTTCATCGAGACGTGCGACAAGCCGGTCATCGCTGCCATCGGTGGCACTGCCCTCGGCGGCGGCCTGGAGCTGGCCATGGCCTGCCATTTCCGCGTCGCGCTGCCGACGGCGAAAATCGGCCTGCCTGAGGTCAAGCTCGGCCTGCTGCCTGGCGCTGGCGGCACCCAGCGCCTGCCGCGCCTGGTCGGCCTGGAGCCCGCGCTCAACCTCATCGTCTCCGGCGAAAGCGTGCCGGCGGGCATGTTCATGGGCACCCAGCTGTTCGACGAATTCATCCAGGGCGACCTGCTGGTGGGCGCGCTGGCCTTTGCCAACAAGGTCGTCGACGAGCAGCGCCCGCTTAAGCTGGCCCGCGACCTCAAGGTCGAGCACCCCAAGGCCGAGGCCTTCTTCCTCTGGGCCCGTACCGGTATCGCCCAGAGGGCGAAGAATTATCCGGCTCCGCTGAAGTGCGTCGACGCTGTCGAAGCGGCCGTGAACAAGCCCTTCGACGAAGGCCTGCAGATCGAGCGCCGTCTCTTCGCCGAGCTGCTGATGAGCGAAGAGTCGGCGGCGCTGCGCCATGCCTTCTTCGCTGAGCGCGCGACCTCCAAGATCCCCGACATCGCCGAGGATACGCCGACCCGTGAAATCAAGAGCGTCGGGATCATCGGCGCCGGCACCATGGGCAGCGGCATCGCTATCAACTTCCTCAATGCCGGCATCCCGGTCACCATCCTGGAAGTGAAGCAGGAGGCCCTGGACCGCGGTGTGGCGCACATCCGCAGCGTCTACGAAGGCCGCATCAAGAAGGGCAAGATGACCGAGGCGGACGCTGAACAGCGCATGTCGCTGCTCAATACCACCCTCTCCTACGACGACCTCAAGGACGTCGACCTGGTGATTGAGGCGGTGTTCGAGGACATGGGCGTCAAGGAACAGGTGTTCCGCAAGCTGGACGAGGTCTGCAAGCCGGGCGCCATCCTCGCCTCCAACACCTCCACGCTGGACCTCAACAAGATCGCCAGCTTCACCAAGCGGCCGGAGGACGTCATCGGCCTGCACTTCTTCAGCCCTGCCAACGTCATGCGGCTGCTGGAAGTGATTCGCGGCGAGAAGACCGCCAAGGAGGTGCTGGCAACCGCCATGCAGCTGGCCAAGAAGATCAGAAAGACCGCAGTGGTCTCCGGCGTCTGCGACGGCTTCATCGGCAACCGCATGATCGCCCGCTACCAGACCGAAGCGCTGCTGATGCTGGAGGAAGGCGCCAGCCCGCAGCAGATCGACCGCGCCATCGAGAACTTCGGCTTCGTCATGGGCCCGCTGCGCATGGCGGACCTGGCCGGTGGCGACATCGGCTGGGCCATCCGCAAGCGCCACTATGCCGAGAACCCGGACATGAAGCGCATGGTCATCGCCGACCGGTTGTGCGAAATGGGCCGCTTCGGCCAGAAGACCGGCGCTGGCTTCTACCGCTATGAGCCGGGCCGGCGGGATGCCCTCCCCGACCCCGAGGTCGATCGCGTGATCGAGGAATGCCGCAAGGAACTGGGCATCACTCCGCGCAAGATCAGCGACAAGGAAATCGTCGAGCGCTGCGTCTATGCCCTGGTGAACGAAGGCGCCCGCATTCTGGAAGAGGGCATTGCCCTGCGCGCCTCCGACATCGACATCGTCTACCTCACCGGCTACGGCTTCCCCGTGTTCCGCGGAGGACCGATGTTCTACGCCGATCGGGTCGGGCTGATGAAAGTTGCGCGAACCATGGAGAAGTTCGCCAAGCGGCCGGGCGTCACCAACAGCGATTTCTGGCAGCCAGCGCCGCTGCTCGCCAAGCTCGCCGCCGAAGGCAAGACGTTCAACTAAGAGGACGATGCCGCGGAGCGGCCCTGCCGCTTCGCGCACCAGGAGAAAGACATGACTGACGTAGTGATTGTTTCCACCGCTCGCACGCCGTTGGCGAAGTCCTGGCGCGGCGGCTTCAACCTGACGCACGGCGCCACGCTTGCCGCCCATGCCATCAAGCACGCCGTCGAGCGGGCCGGCATCGAAGGCGGCGAAATCGACGACGTGATCTTTGGTTGCGCGCTGCCCGAAGGCTCGCAGGGCAACGACGTGGCCCGCATGGCCGCCATCCGCGCGGGGCTGCCGGTCAGCGTGGCTGGCGTGACCGTCAACCGCTTCTGCTCGTCCGGCCTGCAGGCCATCGCCATGGCGGCCCAACACATCATCGTCGACAAGGCTCCCATCATGGTCGCCGGGGGCGTGGAGTCCATCTCCACCGTACAGGCTAACGTCAACACCAAGTACATCCAGGAAGAGTGGCTGGCCAAGAACAAGCCGGAACTCTACTGGACCATGCTGCAGACCGCGGAGAACGTCGCCAAGCGCTACAACATCCCCAAGGAAGCGCAGGATGAGTACGGCGTGCGCAGCCATCTGCGGGCTGCCGCGGCGCAGCGCGAGGGCAAGTTTGACGACGAGATCGTGCCGATGACCACCATCATGGCCACCACCGATCCAGCCACCGGCGCGATGATCACCAAGGAGGTGACGGTCTCCGCCGACGAGGGCATCCGCCCCGACACCACGCTGGAAGGCGTGCGCGGCATTCGGCCGGCCGTGCCGGGCGGCGTCATCACCGCCGGCAACGCCAGCCAGTTCTCCGATGGCGCCTCCGCCTGCGTGCTGATGAGTGCCAAGGAAGCCGAGCGGCGCCACCTGGAGCCCCTAGGCATCTTCCGCGGCTTTGCCGTCGCCGGCTGCGAGCCGGACGAGATGGGCATCGGGCCGGTCTTCGCCGTGCCCAAGCTGCTCAAGCGCCACGGCCTGACCGTCGACGACATCGACCTGTGGGAGCTCAACGAAGCCTTCGCGGTACAGGTGCTCTACTGCCGCGACAAGCTCGGGATTCCCGACGAGCGCCTCAACGTCAATGGCGGCGCCATCGCCCTTGGCCATCCTTACGGCATGAGCGGCGCCCGCCTGGTCGGCCACGCGCTGATCGAGGGCAAGCGCCGCGGCGCCAAGTACGTGGTGGTCACCATGTGCGTCGGCACCGGCATGGGCGCTGCCGGCCTGTTCGAGGTGGTCTAAGCCCGCTCCGCTCCTCCCCGCGGAGGAGCGGCCGGCTTCCCATAGCAGGGATCAAGCACTGAATTAGGACTTTTTCACCAAGGTGAATCGCCATGCCCGAATACAAGGCTCCCTTGCGGGATATCAAGTTTGTACGCAATGAGCTGCTGGGATACGAACAGCATTACAGCAGTGTTCCCGCCTTTGCCGATGCCACCCCGGACGTCGTCCACGCCATCCTGGAGGAAGCTGCCAAGTTCTGCGAGCAGGTCATCGCTCCCCTGAACCGGGTCGGCGACCAGGAAGGCTGCACCTGGAGCGAAGGCGGCGTCGTTAAAACCCCAACCGGCTTCAGGGACGCTTATCAGAAGTTCGTCGAGGGCGGCTGGCCCTCGCTGGCCGCGCCGGTGGAGTACGGCGGTCAGGGCTTGCCCGAGTCCCTGGCCTTCTCCCTGTCCGAAATGATTGGCCAGGCCAACTGGGCCTGGGGCATGTATCCCGGTCTCTCCCACGGTGCCAAACGCACCATCCTGGCCCACGGCACCGAAGAACAGAAGCGGATCTATCTGCCCAAACTGGTCTCCGGCCAGTGGACCGGCACCATGTGCCTGACCGAGCCGCATTGCGGCACCGACCTCGGTCTGCTGCGCACCCGGGCAGAGCCGCAGGCCGACGGCACCTACAAGATCACCGGCACCAAGATCTTCATTTCCGCCGGCGAGCACGACATGGCCGAGAACATCGTCCACATCGTGTTGGCCCGCCTACCGGATGCGCCGGCCGGCACCAAGGGCATCTCGCTGTTCATCGTGCCCAAGTTCCTGCCCGACGCCAATGGCGAGGTCGGCGAGCGCAACGCCGTCAACTGTGGTTCCATCGAGCACAAGATGGGCATCCACGGCAACGCCACCTGCGTGCTGAACTTCGACGGCGCCACCGGCTTCCTGATCGGCCCGCCCAACCGCGGCCTGAACTGCATGTTCACCTTCATGAACTCGGCCCGCATCGGCACCGCTCTGCAGGGTCTGGCGCACGCCGAGATCGCCCTGCAGGGGGCGGTGCGCTACGCCCGCGAGCGGCTGCAGATGCGCGCCCTGACTGGCCCCAAGGCACCGGACAAGCCGGCCGATCCGATCATTGTCCATCCGGACGTGCGGCGCATGCTGCTGACCATCAAGTCCTTCGCCGAAGGCGGTCGCGCCCTGCTCTACTACTGCGCCAAGCTGGTCGACCTCTCGCTCTACAGCGACGATGAAGCGACCAGGGAGAACGCCGAGACCCAGCTGGCGCTGCTGACGCCCATTGCCAAAGGTTTCCTCACCGAGGTCGGCTTCGAGTCCGCCTACCACGGCATGCAGGTCTTCGGCGGCCACGGCTACATCGCCGAGTGGGGCATGGAGCAAAACCTGCGTGATGCCCGCATCTCCACGCTGTATGAAGGCACCACCGGAGTCCAGGCGCTGGACCTGCTCGGCCGCAAGGTCCTGGGCAGCCAGGGCAAGACCCTGATGAGCTTCACCAAGGTGATCCACAAGTTCTGCCAGGCCGAGGAAGGCAACCAAGCCATCAAGCACCTGGTCGAGCCGCTGAGCCAGCTCAACAAGGAGTGGGGCGAGCTGACCATGAAGATCGGCATGAAGGCCATGCAGAACCCAGACGAGGCCGGCGCTGCAGTCTTCGACTACCTGATGTACTCCGGCTACGTCACCCTCGCCTACTTCTGGGTGGCGATGGCGAAAACCGCCAGCGAGAAGCTGGCTGCCGGCACCGGCGAGGAAGGCTTCTACAAGGCCAAGCTGCAGACAGCGCGCTTCTACTTCGAGCGCATCCTGCCGCGCACGCGCGCCCACGTGGCCGCCATCGAGTCGGGTGCAGCCAACCTGATGGAAATGGAGGACGAAAACTTCCTCATCGAAGCCTAAACGGCCGCAACGCACGCACCGGACCGCCGTGGCGGTCCGGTGCGTTGGTTTTGCGCACTGGCACTGGCACACCGAACGCTATATAAAAGCCAAAGAAATCACAAACCGAGACGCTTTCCGGAAGCGAAGCGAGAGCGCTGCACCGCTGCGCCACCATCGCATGGAGGAGGACCACGATGGCCAACAACATCGTCGATACGCCCAATGCGGGCACCCCTGCTTCGAACCCGAAAACCGGCTTCGAGACTTACGATTCCCGTCCCTGGCTGAAATATTATTCGGCTTCCAGCAAGCACAATCTCGACGAGATTCCCTACCGCAACCTGGGAGACCTGGTTAGCAAGGCGAGTGCCGAATACGCCAATCAGCCGGCGTTTACTACCATTCTGCCGAACGGCACCAGCGGCACCATCACCTTCGCCGAGGTCGACCGGCTCAGCGACCAGTTCGCGGCCTATCTCCGCCATGAACTCGGCCTGGCGAAGGGCGACCGTGTCGCCATCCAGGCCCCCAATTGCCTGACCTACCCGATCTTCCTGTACGGCGCCGCCAAAGCGGGCTGCGTGATCGTCAACCTCAATCCGCTCTACACGCCGCCCGAGACGGAGTTCGCGTTGGCCGACTCCGGCGCCAAACTGCTGGTGATCATCGACATGTTCGCCGGCAAGCTGGATACGGTCATTCCCAAGACCGAGGTGCAGAAGGTCCTGATCACCAGTGTCGCCGAGTTCTTCCCGCCGCTGCGCAAGTTCCTAGTACAGACCGCGCAGCGACTCAAGAAGATGATTCCGCCGGTGCCGGTCGCGGCCGAGCCTTTCAGCAAGGCCATCGAGCTGGGCGCCAAGCACGTTGCCGCCGGCCGCAAGGTGCCGGTGACCGAGGTCGAGCTCGACGACCTGCTGGCCCTGCAGTACACCGGCGGCACCACCGGCCGCCCCAAGGGCGCCATGCTGACGCACCGCAACCTGACGTCGAACGTCGCCCAGTCCTACAACAACCTGCAGGACACGCTGCAGGACAACCGCACCACGCTGACGCCGCTGCCGATGTATCACATCTTCGCGCTCGGCGTGAGCAGCGTGATCTACAGCATCGGCGGCCACAACGTGCTGATCCCGTCGCCGCGGCCGGTGAGCAACCTGCGGGCAGCGTTCGAGAAGTACAACTTCGCCTTCATGCCTGGCGTCAACACGCTGTTCATCGGCCTGCTGAACGAGGAGTGGTTCCGCGCCAACCCGCCGCGCGAGATGACTGCCGTGGCCGGCGGCACGGCGCTGCAGGACGCGGTGGCCGAGCGCTGGGAGCAGGTCACCGGTCAGCGCATCTATCAGGGCTACGGACTCACCGAGACCAGCCCCATCGTCACCTCCACCCCTCTCGACAGCCCCAGGAAGCCGGGCACCATTGGCATTCCGCTCGCCGACACCTACGTTCGCATCGTCGACGAGGAAGGCAATCCCGTCCCGGTCGGCCAGCCCGGCGAGCTGATCATCAAGGGGCCGCAGGTGATGAAGGGCTACTGGAATCGGCCGGAGGAGACCGAAGGCGCCCTGAAGGACGGCTGGTTCTACACCGGCGACATCGCCAAGATGGACGAGGACGGGTTCTTCTACATCGTCGATCGCAAGAAGGACATGGTCATCGTGTCCGGCTTCAACGTCTATCCCAACGAGGTGGAAGAAGTCCTCGTTAAGCACCCGGGCGTGCTCGAGGCCGGCGTCATCGGCGTGCCTGACGAGACCACCGGCGAGGCGGTGCGCGCCTACATCGTGCGGCGCGATCAGAGCGTCACCGAGCAGGACATCATCGAGCACTGCCGGCAACACCTCACCGCCTACAAGGTGCCCAAGCAGATCGTCTTCCGCGAGGAGCTGCCGAAGACGCCGGTCGGCAAGGTGCTGCGCAAGGACTTGCGCACCGAGGCGCTGAAGGAGCTGGGCCTCGCCTGACCTTAACCCGCGGGCGGGAGCACGGCTCCTGCCCCATCACCCGCCCGGCCTGGCCGGGCTACCCGAGAGCAGATGGAGAAAACAATGAGCATTGGCGGAACCTGGAAACTGACCATGAACACCCCGTTCGGGGTTCAGACCCCGACCCTCACCATCGATGTGGAGAGCAACTCCGGCAAGCTTTCCGCCGCCACGGGCGATGTCGAGCTGGAGGATCTCAAGATCGAAGGCAACACGGCGAGCTTCACCGCCAAGGTCAGCACGCCGATGGGCAAGTTCCCGGTGTCGTTCGAAGCCACCGCCGATGGCGACAACCTGAGCGGCACCTTCAAGACCATGATGGGCAAAACCGAGTTTACTGGCGTCCGCGCCTGAAGCGCGTCGACAAGCGAAGCGGATCCTCCAACGACGAACGCCCGCATCAGCGGGCGTTCGTCGTTTGGACTCGCCGGCGGGACTCCATCAGCAGGGACAGCGGCTTGCCAGCAGCAGCCGCAGCGCCTTGCAGGCGCGTTCGATGGCCGGCTCGCGACCGGCAATCAGGTCCGAGTAGAGACAGCCTTCATTGATGCGCACGATCAATTCGGCGAGCTCGTCGGTTTCCAGCTGCGGATCGAGATCGCCCCGCTCGACCTGTTCATCGAGCAATCCCTTCCAAGCGGCGACCAGGCGATCATGATGGTCGGTGGCGTCGGAAGTGAGCACCCGCAAGGCGTACTGCGGGTCCTGCAGCAAAAACCGCCGCAGCGGCTCGAAACCCACGATCACCTCGCCAATGCGGCGGTAGACGTCGACGACATACTCAGCCCCCGTTCCTTCCGCCTCCTTGATCGCCGCATTCAAGACCTGCGAGTACATCGACCAGAGGATTTCTGCCAGCAACAGGTCGCGGTTTCCGACCCAGCGGAAAATGGTCGCACGACTGACTCCAACCTCATCGGCCAGGGCGCCGAGGTTCAAGCGGCGACCGTCCAGCCACCACTGCCGGGCCAGCTTGAAAACGTCGACGGGCGTGACTCTCCTCTGAGACGCTTCATCCGCCAACGCCAATGAGAGACGGGTTGGACCTTGAGCCAAGAAAGACCTCCTTACGGATCTCGTTCAAAAACCACGCGATTGAGCGATCCGACTCCGGATCGTAGCAAAATCTTGTTGCAGTGCGCCACATGCATCAGGCGCCGTCTCCGTCTCACGGACGAGAACGGCTGCTCACTTGGCTGTCGCTTTTCGCCGACAGCGGTGCAGGCAGTGACTTTTTCCACAGATGTCTTTGCCGCTGCCACCTATGGTGTGCGCACACCTCTGCTGGACAGAGACGTCGCCACGGCGGCTGCAGGATGCAGGCCAAGCGACCGTCCCATCAGAGCCGATTCGACACAGCCTATGCCAAGGACGGGGGCAATGAAAAAAACAAGCTGCCATGTCCATGATTGTTCTGCGCAACGCTTTCGCAGCCCTCTGCCTCGGCACGGCCGTAGCCGCCTGCGGTGGCGGCGGTTCCGGTTCCAGTCCCGCGGATGGCAACCCGCCGCAGCCGAGCCTCCCCTATCCGGAACCTGCCCCGGAACCGGAACCTGCCCCGGAACCGGAGCCGGAACGGCCGGCCGATCTGACGGCCTTGCTTCGCTGGCAAGCGCCGACCTCCCGGACCGATGACACCTGCTTGTCCGACCTGGCGTCATACCGGATCAGCTACGGACTCTCGCACCAGCACTATACCGAAACCATCGACATCGCGGCCGAGGATCTAGCTTGCGTGACCACCGGCAACAGCAGCTGTGGCCCGGTCAGGACCTGCAGTTTCCTCGTGGAGAATTTGGAGAGCTCCACCTGGCACTTCGCCGTGCAGGCCATCGACGATCAGGGCAACGTCAGCGACTACTCGGAAGAGGCCATCATCACGGTACAGTGAGTCGCGCCTGCGACCGGACTGGCCAGGGAAGGCCGGACCTTGCCGCCAAGTAGCGTCGTTTCGCTATCATGCACGCTCGGAAAGAGCAGAGCTTGCGATCGTGACGACAATCTCACCGCCCTCCATGCATCCAGGCCTCACCCGCCGACTGCGGCAAGTTCTGCCGACGGCCAGGGTGGAGCTTGCTGCCTTGCCCGATGTGCCGGAACTGCAACTTTATCTGCTCAACGCGGATTTCTCCAATGCGGCGCTGACGCCGGAAGAGATCAGCGCCGTCCTCGACTATCCCGCTTACTGGATTTTTTGTTGGGCCAGCGGCCAGGTGCTCGCCCGCCATCTACTGGATCATCCGCACTGGGTACGGGGTCGCTGCGTGCTAGATTTCGGCTGTGGTTCGGGAGTGGCCGCCATCGCCGCGGCCAAGGCCGGCGCGGCCCGCGTGATCGCCTGCGACCTGGATCCGGACGCCCGCCTGGCCACCGCCACCAATGCGCGGCTCAACGGTGTGACGGTCGAGCTGGCCGATGACTTCGAGACGGTCGATGCCACCGTTGACCTGATCCTGGCCGCCGACGTGCTCTATGACCGTAGCAACCTGGTCTGGCTGGATCGCTTTCTACACAAGGCGCCGCAGGTGCTGCTGGCCGACTCGCGTATCAAGGACCTGCACGCCCCCGGCTATCGCTGGCTGGACAGGCGGACCAGCACGACCTGGCCGGACCTAGACGAGTTTGACGACTTCCGCCACGTCAACCTTTATCTGGGCTCGCAGGTGCGACGGTCCGAATTACCTTCCCAGGCATGACGGCGGGCCTTGCCCGCCGCTGCCAGACTGCCGCGCTGCGAGAGACTACGGGATCAGCCGCCCCCGGTGGCCGGAGGCGCCGAGGCGCTTTGCTCTTCGCTGGCGTCACTACCGTAGTCGGGCGCGCTGGCAGTGGAGTCGGGCCCAGCCGGCCCGCCCGCGGGGGAGGAGTCGGTTGCGGCCGACCCGCTCACGCTGTCGGATCCGGTGCCACCCGGCTCACCGGCATTGTCGCAGGCCGCCAATCCCAGCAGCATCGCCGGGGCGAAAATCCAGGCCAGATATTTCATCCTCATACATCAACTCCTTGTTGCGGAACCACTCCTTGTCTCCATGCCTACCTCGGCTGACGCGCCAGCGAGGGCACAGCCGCTGCAATCAGCCTGGGGTATGAGGCTGCCAGGCGATCGGTTCAATCAAAACCCGCGCGGGTGGCCGGAAAACCGGCCCTTTTCTTGTCGCTTGGAAGCGACAGGAGACAGGCCGGCTCCACAGCACCGGCTTGCGGTCGCTTGATGCCGCGGCAAGGGCGCCGGGCGCAACAGGGGCGCATCTTGGCAAGCCCGAAACCAGCGCCCACTAAATCAACTGACGCCCCATAGCCTCACCCCAACTCAGGCGTTTACATGGCTGAGAGCTATCGCTTTGGCTTCCGTTCGCTCTGGCGCCTGCTGCTTCCGATCTTTTGCCTGTCCTTCCTCGTGGCCGACCCGGCCACAGCCACTGCGTCCTCCGACAGCGGTCGCGACGCACCCAGCATCGAGCAGGTACAGGAGCGCATCCAGGCGCTCAAGGACAGCGGCAGCATCGACGAAGAGCTGCGCAAGCAGCTGCTGGATCTCTATCAGGTGGCGCTGGAGCGGCTCAATGCTGCCGCCGCCTACGCCGCCAGCGCCCAGGAAATGGAACGGCTGGTGCAGGAAGCGCCGGAACGCATCCAGCAGCTGCAGCAGCAGGCTCAGCACGTCGAGCTGCCCGTGCCGCTGGCGCGCGAGTTGCGAGATGCCGACCTGAAGCAGATCCAGCAGGTTCAAGCGCAAGAGAAAGCCGTGCTAGCCGGGCTGCAAAACCAGCTCAACGAGCTGGAAGAGCAGCTGCGCCAGACCCAGGCCCGCCCTGACCGCGCCCGCGAAGAGCTGGCCGCGGCCAAGCAGCGTCGGCAAGAAATCGAGAAGAACCTGCAAGCCGCTCCGGCCAGCGGCGAGAACGAACGCCTCCGCCAAGCCAGGACGGTGGCCCAGCAGGCCGCGCGCCTAGCAATCAGCAATCAGATCCGCGCCCTGGAGCAGGAACTGCTCAGCAACGATGCCCGGGTCGCCATCCTCGGCGCCCAGCGAACCCTGCTGCGTCAGCAGCTGGAAGCCCAGGCGCAGCGGGTGCGCGAGCTGGACGAGCTGGCCAACGAGCACACCCTGTCGGAAGCGGCCCTCTCGGCCCAGCAGGCGGCAGAAGCCGCCGTTGGGGCCCAGCCCGTGGTACAACAGGCGGCGCGCGTCAATGCCGAGCTGAGCAAGCAGCTGGCACGTCTGGTAACGGACCTGGAGCGCTCCGCCAACGAGCTGCAACGCCTGCAGCAGCAGCTGGAGCAGCTACAGGCGCGCTACCGAACCACCGAGCAGCAGCTCGAAATCGCCGGCCTTAACCAGGCCCTGGGCGACGTGCTGCGGCGCGAACGGCTCAGCATGCAGTCGGTCAGCCAAGTCGCCAGGCGGGTGGACGAGCGTCAGCAACGCATCGCCGAGCTGCGGCTACGCAAATTCCAGATCGAGCAGCAAAGCCAGGCCGCCGCGCCCATCGACCGCCAGGTGGTGGAGCTGATGGCTGAGCACGAAGTGGAAGCCGATCCGGCGCAGAAGCAGCAGATCGCGCAACGCCTGCAGCAACTGCTCACGGACAGAAACGATCTGTTGCAGAAGATCGCCATCAACTACAGCCGCTATGCCAACCAGCTGCTCGAACTCAATCGGCTGGAGCAGCAGCTCGCTGCGCAGACGCTGGCGTACCGGGATTTGCTGGACGAAAGCCTGTTCTGGATCGCCAGCGGGAATCCCATCGACCGGCAGTGGCTGCGCAATCTCAGCGCCTCGATGAGCTGGCTGCTGCGGCCGGACAACTGGGCAGCCACGGCCACGGTTCTCGTTCGCCAGCTCGCAGGCGCGCCGCCATGGGGCTGGAGCTGGACAAGGTGATCGAGGTGGTCGGTGGCGGCGCCGCCGGCAATTGGTTTGTCACCCACCGCGGGCCGACCATGATCCGCGACCACTTCGAGCCAGGCTTCA
>Ga0079224_100004725_pt1 | contig 17728 bp, 19 predicted proteins | sample Stecom2015_FD_80414 | JGI IMG/M metagenome (GOLD analysis project Ga0079224, IMG submission 80414) | Agricultural soil microbial communities from Utah to study Nitrogen management - Steer compost 2015 | ecosystem: Environmental > Terrestrial > Soil > Agricultural land | place: USA: Utah...
ATCCCCTTCAGCCCGCCCTCCACCGTGGACATGGAGCCCTACCTGAATGTCTTGCGCATCCTGGCGGAGCAATCCTCGGGGATTCGCCGCATGGGAGTCGCCTCCCTGGACCTGGCCTACCTGGCGGCCGGCCGTTTCGACGCCTTCTGGGAAATGCACCTCAAGCCCTGGGATATCGCCGCCGGGGTGCTGCTGATCAAGGAGGCCGGGGGCATTGTCAGCGACTTCCAGGGCGGCGACACCTACCTGGAAACCGGCCATATCGTCGGCGCCACCCCCAAGTTGTTCAAGCCGGTGCTGCAGGTGGTGCAGAAGCAGCTGGGGCATCTCAGGTAGGATCTTATGCGGCAGACGGGAGAGGGGAGACGGGAGACGAAGCCGCCCCATCTCCCATCTCCCCTCTCCCCTCTATCACCTCCCACCCCGTCACACTCCTGTAAGACTGTTGCCCTAGGCTCCCCGCCAAAGCGCGGAGGATCCCATGCTCAACGTCGAAACATTTCTGCAGGATCGCTACCCGGATTTCTGGGAAAAGCGGCCGTTTCTCGCCCGCCCCCTGGCACGGGTACTGCGTCTGCTGTTTCACGAAAAGGAGTTCCAGCAGTTTTCCGCAAGCTACCCCTACCTCAAGGGTTTTGATTTCGTCGAGCAGGTGCTGGACTACTTCCAGTTCAGCTACTCGGTGCGGGACAACGAGCGCGAGCGCATCCCGCCCCGGGGCCGGGTGGTGATCGTCGCCAACCACCCCATCGGCTCCCTCGACGGTCTCGCCCTGCTCAAGCTGGTGCGCGCCGTGCGCCCCGACGTCAAGGTGGTGGCCAATGATGTGCTGGCCACCCTGCAACCCCTCCACAACCTGCTGCTGCCGGTGGACAACATGGGGGGCAACACCCCCCGCAAGAACCTGGAGGCCATCCAGCAGCACCTCAAAAACGAGGGGGCGCTGATTATCTTTCCCGCCGGGGAAGTGTCCCGCCTGGGCACCAAGGGGGTCAGGGACGGCAAGTGGCGCAGCGGCTTCCTGCGCATTGCCACCTCCTGCAATGCCCCCGTGCTGCCCACCTTCGTGGACGGCCGCAACTCGGGCTTTTTTTATGCCCTGTCATTTCTGGCCAGGCCCATCTCCACCCTGTGGCTGGTGCGGGAGATGTTCAAACACGCCAAAAATTGCGTGGACATCCGCATCGGCGAACCCGTCAGCCCGGAGAGCTACCAGCGCAGCGGCATGCCCATTGGCGAAAAGGCGCAACTGTTCCGCCGCCATGTCTACCGCATCGGCCGCGACCGGGATGGCATCTTCAGCACCGAGGCAGCCATCGCCCACCCGGAGAACCGCGGCCTGCTGCGGGAGGAAATCCACCGCTGCGAACTGCTGGGCACCACCGACGACAACAAGCAGATCTACCTCTACCACTGCCAGCCGGACTCCACCATCATGCGGGAGATCGGCCGTCTGCGGGAGCTGTCGTTTCGCGCCGTGGGAGAGGGCAGCGGGCGCCGCCGCGATACCGACCTCTACGACCAGCACTACTTCCACCTGATCCTGTGGGATGAGGATGAGCTGGAAATTGCCGGCGCCTACCGCCTGTGCGACGCCCGCCCCTGCGCCGACACCCTGGGGGAAAACCACCTCTATTCCACCACCCTGTTCCGCTTTGGCCCCGGCATGCATCCCTACCTGATCAGGGGCCTGGAGCTGGGCCGCAGTTTTGTCCAGCCGAGGTACTGGGGCAAGCGCAGCCTGGATTACCTGTGGTACGGCATCGGCGCCTTCCTCAGGGCAAATCCGGAGTATCGCTATCTGTTCGGGCCGGTGAGCATCAGCAACAACTACCCCTCCCAAGCGATGGAAATGCTGGTGCATTTCTACGGCACCCACTTCCCCACGGCAACCACCCTGGCCACCGCCAACCTTCCCTATATCATCCCCCCACAACGGCGCGACGAACTCGCCGGCCAATTCCCCGGCCTGGATTACAAGCAGGAATTCACCCAGCTCAAGGGCAGCCTCTCCCATATGAACCTGAGTGTGCCCACCCTCTATAAACAGTACCCCGAAATCTGCGGCGCGGGGGGGGTGCAGTTTGCCGCCTTCAATGTGGACCCCGCCTTTGGCGACTGTGTGGACGGCCTGATCATTGTCGACCTGGAGCGCCTCAAGGAGAAAAAGCGCAAGCGCTACATCGGCTAAAGTCCGAGCCCAGGCACCGCGCCGACCTCCCCGAAAGCACATGGGAGTGGCCAAATTTCGTCCAATGTATTAAAGTTGGCGCCCTCTACGCGCATATCCCGTCGTACACCTCCGCTGTATGCCTGTATTCAGCCGCCAGCAACTTCCGCAGTGACCAGGAGTATCATCATGGCCCTTAAAACCCCCAAAGAGTATGTCGAGAGCCTCAGAGCACTCAAAATCAACGCCTATGTCGGTGGCGAAAAGGTCTCCAGCATCGTCGATCACCCGGCGATCGCCCCCCATATCAATACCGTGGCCAAAACCTACGAGCTGGCCCACAAGCCGGAACACCAGGACACTATGACCGCCATCAGCCACCTGACCGGCGAGCGTATTCACCGCTATACCCATATCTTCCAGAACAACGACGACCTGATCAAAAAGATCGAGATGCTGCGCCTGTTGGGCCAGACCACCGGCACCTGCTTCCAGCGCTGCGTGGGCCTCGATGCCCTCAACGCCATGTACGCCACCTCCTTTGACACCGATCAAAAACACGGCACCGACTATCACCAGCGCTTCAAGAAGTACCTGACCTGGGTACAGGAAAACGACCTGATGCTGGCGGGCGCCATGACCGACCCCAAGGGCCACCGCTCCAAACGCCCCGCGGACCAGGACGACCCGGACCAGTTCGTCCACGTGGTCGAACGCCGCCCCGACGGGGTGGTGATTCGCGGCGCCAAGATGCACAACACCGGCGGCATCAACTCCCACGAGATCCTGGTACTCCCCGGCACCGGCCTAAAGGATGACGAAAAGGACTATGCCATCGCCTGCGCCATCCCCGCAGACGCCGAGGGCGTGCTCTTTATCTTTGGCCGCCAGTCCAACGACAGCCGCAAGACCGAAGGCTGCGGCACCGACATCGGCAACCCCAGATTCGGCGTGGTGGGGGGCGAGGCCCTGGTGGTGTTCGAGGATGTCTTCGTGCCCAATGACCGCATCTTCCTCAATGGCGAAGTGGACCAGTGCGGCGGCATGGTCAACTACTTCGCCACCTGGCACCGGGCCAACTACGGCGGCTGCAAGGCGGGCAACGCCGATGTGCTGATTGGCGCCACCGCCAAGACCACCAAGATCCTCGGCACCGAGAAAAACAGCATCGTCAAGGACAAGCTGATCGAGATGATCCACCTCACCGAGACCAGCTATGGCACCGCCATTGCCGCCAGCGCCCAGGGCCACCAGCTGCCCTGCGGCTCGCAGATGGTCAACCCCATGCTGGCCAACGTCACCAAGCAGAACATCACCCGCAGTGTCTACGCCGTCGGCCGCCTCGCCCACGACCTGGCGGGGGGCTACCTGGCCACCCTGCCCGACGAGGCCTCCTTCGACAACCCGGTGATCGGCAAATACGTGAAGAAATACCATGTCGCCAATCCCGAGTACGACGTCATGGACAGGGTCAAGATGGGCCGCTTTATCGAGAACGTCACCAGTGTCACCACCATGGTGGAAGCCATGCACGGCGCCGGCTCCCCCCAGGCCCAGCGCATCGTGATGCTCGGCCAGGCGGGCATCGACGCCAAGATCAAGATGGCCGACCAGGTGATCGACGGCACCGACGATGTGGAGGGCATTGCCCTGCGGCGTCCGTCCTGATCCGTCCCTGAGTTACAGGGCAGTGCACAAGGCCCGGCCCCCAAGGGTGCCGGGCCTTTTTTATTGGACCCGGCCCACCCCCGGGTTGCGCCGGGCGCGGGACACAACTGGCAAGGCAGTGTAAAATTCGCCTTCGCTCGGGAGGTGCCATGGCTGACAGCAACGACAAGACCCATTTTGGCTTCAAGGAAGTCCCGGTGGCGGAGAAAGCCGGGCGCGTGGCCCAGGTGTTCCATTCCGTCGCCGCCAGGTACGACCTGATGAACGACCTGATGTCCGGCGGCATCCACCGCCTGTGGAAGCAGTACACCATCGAGATGTCCGGGGTCAGGGCCGGCCACCGGGTCCTCGATATCGCCGGCGGCACCGGGGACCTGGCGGCAAAGTTCTCCCGTCTGGTGGGCCCGGAAGGCCTGGTGGTGCTGGCGGATATCAATGACTCCATGCTCAGGGTTGGCCGCGACAAGCTGGCGGACCTGGGCCTGGCGGGCAACCTGGAATTCGCCCAGGCCGACGCCCAGTACCTGCCCTTTGCCGACAATACCTTCGACTGCATCACCATCGCCTTTGGCCTGCGCAATGTCACCGACAAGGATCTGGCCCTGGCCTCCATGGTGCGGGTGCTCAAACCCGGTGGCCGCCTGCTGGTGCTGGAATTTTCCAAACCCAACAACGAGGCCCTGAGCAAGGCCTACGACCTCTACTCCTTCAAGGTGCTGCCCAAACTGGGGCGACTGGTGGCGGGGGACGAAGACAGCTACCGCTATCTGGCGGAATCCATCCGCATGCATCCGGACCAGGATACCCTGCTGCAGATGATGGGCGACGCCGGCTTTGCCAACGTCAGTTACCACAATTTGACCGGCGGCATCGTCGCCCTCCACAAGGGGTTCAAGCCTTGACCTCCATGCTGGAGAGCCTGGCTGTCGAGCGTCTCCAGGGGGCGCTCAACCACGCCCTTGCCTTCGACCCTGCCAGCCGTCTGGCCCTGGCCCAGCTGGCGGGCAGATCCCTGGGCATACGCTGCCAGCTCCCTCCCCTGAGCCTTGGCGTCACCTTTCTCGCCACTGGCGATATCAGCCTGAGTGCGGACCCCGAGGGCCCCCTGGACGTCACCCTCGAAGGGGGGTCGGTGGCCCTGGCGCTGCTGCTGGCCAAAGGCGGCGACACCCTGTCCTTTGCCGGCAGCGGCGTCACCATCAGCGGTGATCAGGAGCTGCTGCTGACCCTGGCCAAGGTCATCACCAATCTCGACATCGACTGGGAGCACGCCCTGGCGGCGGTCATCGGCGATACTCCGGCCCACCTGGCGGGCACCGGGGTACGCAATGCCCTGGCCTGGCAGCAACAAGCCGCCAGCCGTTCCGCCAGCGGTGTTGGCGAGTATCTGCGGGAGGAGTCGGGGTTTGCCGTGGGCGGCCGGGAGGCGGCCGACTGGTTTCGCGGGGTGCAGCACCTGGCCGCGGACACCGACCGTCTCGCGGCCCGGGTGAAGCGCCTGGAAATCCTGCTCACCGGTGCTGGCGGCTGATCATGTCCCGAGCCCTGCGCCTGCTGACCATCTTCCGCACCACCCTTCGCTACCGGCTGGACACCTTCTTCAGCGGCCCGCGCTGGCCATTGCCGATCCGCCTGCTGGTCGCCCTGAGCGGCCTGCTGCCAGCCCCCGCAGCACCCCGCGGGGAGCGCCTGCGCCTGGCGCTGGAGGACCTGGGCCCGGTGTTCATCAAGTTTGGCCAGCTGTTGTCCACCCGCCCCGACCTGGTTCCCGCCGATATTTGCGCCGAGCTGAGCCGGCTCCAGGACGATGTGCCGCCCTTCGCCTCTGATCAGTTCATCGCCATTATCGAACAGGCCCTGGGGGACAGGGTGGACAACCTGTTTCTGACCTTTGACCGCCAGCCCCTGGCCTCCGCCTCCGTGGCCCAGGTGCATACCGCAGTGCTCAGGGATGGCCGGGAGGTGGTGGTCAAGGCCATTCGCCCCGGCATCGAAAAGGTGATCGCCCAGGACACCGCCCTGCTGCTGACCCTGGCCCGCTGGGTGGAGAGGATCAGCCCCCTGGGCCGGCGCCTGCGTCCGGTGGAAGTGGTCAACGACTACCGCAACACCATTTTCGACGAGCTCAACCTGAAGCGGGAAGCCGCCAACACTTCCACCCTGAGGCGCAATTTCGCCAAATCCACCCTGCTCTATGTGCCCGAGGTACACTGGCCCCTGACCAATGAGAAGGTGATGACCACCGAGCGCATCTACGCCACGCCGGTCACCAATGTGGCGGACCTGGCCAGTCGCAACACCGACTTCAAGGTGCTCGCGGAACGGGGGGTGGAGATCTTTTTCACCCAGGTGTTCGATCACAACTTCTTTCACGCCGACATGCACCCCGGCAATATCTTCGTCGACGCCAGCAATCCCCGGCTGCCCCGCTACCTGGCGGTGGACTGCGCGGTGATCGGCAGCCTCACCGACGAGGACCGCTACTATCTGGCCCGCAACCTGATTGCCATCTTTCGCCGCGACTACCGCCAGGTGGCGGAGCTCCATGTGCTCTCCGGCTGGGTGCCAGAGGCCACCCCGATCAACGACTTCGAGGCGGCGATTCGCACCGTGTGCGAGCCCATATTCGAGCGCCCCCTGAGTGAGATCTCCTTCGCCCAGGTGCTGGTCAGCCTGTTCCGCACCGCCCAGCGCTTCGATATGGAGGTGCAACCGGCCCTGGTGCTGCTGCAGAAAACCCTGATCAATATCGAGGGCCTGGGGCGCCAGCTCTACCCCCAGCTCGACCTCTGGGCCACCGCCCACCCCTTTCTCGAAAAGTGGCTGCGGGAACGCTTCCGCCCGGAGGCCCTGGTGGAGCGCCTCAAGCGCCACGGCCCGGAATGGCTGGAACAGTTTCCCCAGGTGCCCCAGCTGCTGTACCAGTCCCTCGAGCAGATCCGCAGCCTGGACCGCTCGGTGAAGACCTTGCGCAACCCACCCCCGCCGCCCCGCCGCCAGCGCTGGCTGGGTGCCGCCCTGGTGGGGGCTGGCGCGGGCCTGGCCACCGCCCAGTGGGGGGCCGTCGCTGCCAGCCTGCCGACCCTGTCCCTGGCGCTGACCGCTGGCGGCGTATTACTATTGCTGCTCCACTGACCCTGGCATAATGACTCCATGACCTCTGACTTTCTCGACACCCTGGCCTGGAACAGTGACGGCCTGGTTCCCGCCATTGCCCAGGACGCCACCACCGGCCGCATTCTTATGGTAGCCTGGATGAACCGCGAGTCGCTGGCCCTCACTGTGGCCAAAAACCAGGCGGTATACTGGTCCAGATCCCGCAACAGGCTGTGGCACAAGGGGGAGGAATCCGGCCATATCCAGCAGGTGCGGGACATCCGCCTCGACTGTGACGGCGATGTGCTTCTGCTCAGCGTCGATCAGGTGGGCGGCATCGCCTGCCACACCGGCCGCGAGTCCTGCTTCTACCGCACCCTGGTGGACGGCCAGTGGCAGGTTGCGGACCCGGTTCTCAAGGACCCTTCATCCATTTACCAATGACAGGCCGACGCACCGATGACCGACACCCTCAGCCAGCTGACGGCAATCCTGGAAGCCCGCAAAGGCGCCAGTGCCGACAGCTCTTATGTGGCCAGCCTGCACGCCAAGGGGCTCAACAAGATTCTTGAAAAGGTCGGCGAAGAGGCGATAGAAACCATTCTCGCCGCCCGCGACGCCAGGGACAGCGGCGAACTGCAACCCCTGATCAGCGAGACCGCGGACCTCTGGTTTCACTCCCTGGTGATGCTCTCGCACCTGGGCACCAATGCCGCAGCGGTACTCGCTGAACTGGAGCGTCGCTTCAACATTTCCGGCCTCGATGAAAAGGCCGCCAGAAACACACCGTAACGGAGACAGCTCATGGGCTTGGGTGGCATTAGTATGTGGCAGTTGTTGATTGTTCTGTTGATTGTGGTGCTGCTGTTTGGCACCAAAAAGCTGAAGGGCCTGGGCAGCGACCTGGGGGACGCCATCAAGGGCTTCAAAAAGGCGGTGACCGACGACAGCGACAAAACCGACACCAGCGCGAATCAGGAAAAACGCGCCGATGACGCCGAGACACAGGACCCCGACAAAAAGAGCGGCTAGACCGGTTCCCGGGTTATGTTTGATATCGGGTTCGCCGAACTGCTGTTGATTCTGCTGGTCACCCTGGTGGTGGTCGGCCCCCAGCGCCTGCCGGAAACCATTCGCACCACCGCCCTGTGGATAGGGCGGATCAAGCGGGCCGCCAGTCGCGCCTACCAGGAAGTGGAAAAGGAAGTGGGGATGGATGACATTCGCCGCCAACTCCACAACGAAGAGCTGCTGCGCTCCCTGCGGGAACAGGTGGACCGGGAACAGCCCGCCGCCAAGCCCGCGCCCACGCCAAGCCCGGCCGCCCCCGAGTCCGCTGACCACAGGGACCCGGCGGACGATGCGGCGCCCCCCGGCAAAGACCCCAACCATGCCCCCTGACACCGACGCCAGCGACAACCCCCAACCCCTGGTCAGCCATCTGCTGGAGCTGCGCTCGCGACTGCTGCGCATGTTCGCAGCGGTGATGGTTATCTTTGCCTGCCTGTTTTACTTCAGCAACGACATCTACGATTTCGTCGCCCTGCCGCTCCAGGCCCTGCTCCCGGAAAGTTCGTCGATGATCGCCACCGATGTGGCGTCGCCGTTCTTCGCCCCCTTCAAGCTCACCCTGGTGGTCTCCGCACTGCTGGCCATGCCGGTAATCCTCTACCAGCTGTGGGCCTTTGTTGCCCCCGGTCTCTACCGCAGGGAAAAGCGCATTCTGATGCCCCTGCTGTCCGCCAGCGTAGTGCTCTTCTACGGGGGCATCGCCTTCGCGTACTTTGTGGTGTTCCCCCTGGTGTTCGGCTTTTTTACCGCCGTGGGACCGGCGAGCGTCCAGGTGATGACGGACATCAGCAGCTACCTGAACTTTGTGCTCAAACTGTTTTTTGCCTTTGGCTTCGCCTTCCAGATCCCCATCGCCGTGGTGCTCCTGTGCTGGACCGGAATCAGCGATGCCGACAGCCTGGCGGCCAAGCGCCCCTATGTGGTGGTGGGCTGTTTTGTGGTCGGCATGCTGCTGACGCCACCGGACATCATTTCCCAGTCGCTCCTCGCGGTGCCCATGTGGCTGCTGTTTGAGATGGGTATTCTGTTCGGCCGGCTGATGGCCCGCCGCACGGAGAACGCCGACTGAACCCCAGGGTGCTCAGCGGATGTGCTTGTCCAGGTAGTCTTCGATCTCCCTGGCGATTGGCCCCTTGAACATGGCCATCAGCATGCCCAGCTTGACGTCGACATTCACCGAATCCGGCTTGCACTGGACACAGGCGTTGACCCCGCCACTGTAGCTGTAGTTGAGTTCATCGCCATCCCAGCTGTAATCACCGCCGTATTTCTCAACCAGCTTGTCCGCCAGGTGTTCCACCTCGGTGATCAGGTGGTCGTGGTCCAGACTGTGGTCTCTGGAAATGGATATCTTGCTCATGTATCACGCCCCTATCAGAATCGTTCTTAGTATCAATGGCGCTGACCCAAGGGCTTTTTGGTGCTTCGTAACCCGGCCACAGTCCTGGGGTGACTTTTTGAGACCGTATGCAGCAGGGATGCTGCATACGAGCCTACAGGGATGTATTTACGGCGTGTCGCGAAAAGTCACCCCAGGACTGCGGCCGCACACCGTGGTCGGACTTAAGTCAGTGCCAATGTTCCCAGTATACCTCTGCAGCCCCCACCGGCGCTCCCCCGGGAAGCCTTTTGCAGCCACCCCGGACTTGGGGGCGGCCACGGCCGCGGGCTTTTTACCCGCGGCGGCCAAAAAAATAGTTCAATTGTCACAAATTGGTGCTAGATTAAACACATAACGATCAGGGAGCAAAGAAGTGAGACGCAGCTGTACCAAGGTGCCGGGAATCCGGTCCACAGCCATCTTCTGTGGGCTGGTTTTGCTGTGTCTGTCCGCTACTGCCCTGGCCGACACCGCGGGGGACGCCGCCCCCGCCGGCAGCCGGGGCTACAGCCAGTTCGCCCCCCCCTATACCGGCCTGTCCAACGCCGACCTGGCCTCCCGCGCCGATCAGCTCAAAGACTCCGATCTCAGCGCCCTGCAACCCGACCTCGACTACCGCTGGCTGTCCGACTACAGCGGCAGCGACCAGGCCTTTCACGGCACCAAGGCCGTCAACCGCCTGGTGGAGCAGCAGCTCAAGCACTACCTCTACAATCACGCCGGCGGCGCCTGGATCAAGGACAAGCTGATGCCGGACGGCAGCGGTTTTATCAAGAGTGTCGACTACGACCTCAAGCTCCGCCACGACGAACTGGTAATCGGGGTCAGCTACGAGTTCTGACCCCTGCCCAGTACCAGCCGCATTTTGTCCTCACCGGCGGGCCTGCTAGAATCCCCGGCCACCCCCCTTGAACCACCGCCATGACCGACGCCAGCCCCACCCCCGCCACCGCCGGCCTTGTCCGCCGCCTGCTGGCACTGACCTACGACAGCCTGCTTCTGCTCGGCGTGGCCTTCGCCTACGGGGTGGTTGTCTGGGCGCTGCGCAAGGCCGCCGGGGACGACCTGATGGAACCCTTGAGTGGTGTATCCGGCGCCCTGGGGCTGCTGTTCCTGTGGTTGGCCCTGGCCAGTTACTACGTCCTGTGCTGGACCACAAGGGGCCAGACCCTGGGCATGAAGTCCTGGCGCCTGCGGGTGGAGAGTCTGGACGGCGGCCACCCCCGGGCCTGGCAGGCCTGGCTGCGCTGCCTGCTGGCGCCGGTATCGGCGGCGGCCCTCGGGGTTGGCTATCTGTGGTGCTGGTTTGATCGCCGCCACGGCTGCTGGCACGACCGCTGGACGGAAACCCGGGTGGTGGTGCTGGCCAAAGAGCGGAAAAAACCGGGCGGTCAGTAAATGCCCAGTGGAAAGCCGCCGGCAACTTTCAAGGTTTCGCCGGTGACGAAGCTGGCCTCCTCCGAGGTCAGGTAGAGCATGGCCTGGACGATATCCTCCATCTGTCCCAGGCGCTTCACCAGCTGCTTGTTGTGGGTAAAGTCCTCCACCAGGGCCTGGGGCAGGTCCGCCAGTGCATTCTCCGTGGCGATCAGACCCGGGGCAATGGCATTGACCCGGATTCCCAGCGCTGCAAACTCCTCGGCAAAGGCGATGGTCAGGCCGCGCACCGCCAGTTTTGACACCCCGTAGGGGCTATTGGCGGCATAGCCGGCAATGGAGGAGATATTGACAATCGACCCCTTGCGGCTGGCCAGGCTGTCGCGACAGGCCAGGGTGCACTGGATCACCCCGTGGAGATTGACGTCAAAGAGGCCGCGAATCTCTTCCCGGGTCAGGGCCTGGAAGACCTGGCTGTACTTGGTGAGATGTCGCCCGGCATTGTTGATCAGGATATCGATACCGCCACAGTGCTCGACGGTTTGCGCCACCGCCGTGGCCACGGCGTCGGGATCCGCCACATCACAGTACACGGCGAGGGCGTGGTGACCCTGCTCCCGAAGCTCGTCGGCAGCGGCTTCCGCCGCCGCCAGGTCGATGTCGGCGAGCATCACCGACGCCCCCCTCGCGGTGAGGGCTCGGGCAAAAGCGCGGCCAAAGCCGATGGCACCACCGGTAATAAAGGCTGTTTTGCCACTGTAGCTCATCGGGGGGCTGCTCCGTTGTTGATAGTGTCTGGTGTTGTTGCTGACACCAGCTGGACTTTCCCCTGTATACCTTTTAGTGTTTACAGCTGTCAACCAAAAAAAGAGGACAACACCATGCGCGGCGGCCCCAGCATCAAACACCTCGACGACGTTCCCTGGCAGGAGATGACCAGAATTCGCTATCGGGATGGCACCACGGCATCCATCTGGGAGAAGTGGATAGAACTCTCACCCAGGTATGTCGCCTTCTACAACAAGTGGGACCCGGGCGCCATGTCCCCGTTTCACGGCCACCACGGCGACCATATCAACCTGATCATCAAGGGCGAAATCCGCAGCAAGGACGGCGTGTGCCGAGCCGGCAGCCATATCATGCTGGAATATGGCGACCTGTTCGGCCCCTGGGTGGCAGGTCCCGAGGGCTGCGAACTCTACGGCTTTGTCGCCGGAGAAGGGTCTGCCTATGTGGGGGATACCAGTGTCTGGGAGGCCTTTCTCGCCGAGCACGGGGCGGAATCACTGCCCCTGCCCATGCCCGAGGGCATCCCCCCCTGGTGGATGGAGAAGATCCGCAACAATCCGGTGGTCAACTGGTCCGCCGACTGACCCAGAAATCCGCGCAGCGGCCGGCACCACGGCGGTCGACAGTGGTCATGCCCCGGGCCAGATAAGCAGGATCACCGTCAAGGTAGCCACGCCCACAAAGATATTCATGGGAATCCCCACCTTGAGGAAATCCTTGAACTTGTAGCCACCGGGGCCGTACACCATCAGATTGGTCTGGTATCCCAGGGGGGTGGCGAAACTGGCGGAGGCGGCCATCATGATGGCAAACACAAAGGGCGTGCTGTCGAGGCCGGCCCGGGCCGCGACTTCCATCACCACCGGCAACATCATCAGGGCCGCGGCGTTGTTGGTGATCATCTCGGTCATGATCGACACCGCAATATAGGACAGCACCAGCAACAGCCAGTACTGGCCGCCGCTGAGGCTCACCAGGTTGTCGGCGAGAAAACCGGCGACCCCGGTCTTTTGCAGCGCCATCCCCAGGGCAAAGGAGGCGGCGATGGTAATCAGCACCGGCACGTCCAGGCTCTTTTCCGCCTGGCCGGGGGAACAACAGCCGGTGGCCAGCATCAGCCCAGCACCCACCAGGGCGGCGTTGAGCATGGTGGTCAAACCGAGGCCTGCGGCACCCACCAGCACCACCAGAATACCCCAGGCCAGCCACGCCCGATCGTGGTTGAGGGGGGTCTCATCCAGGTCGTTGACCAGGAGAAAATCCCGGTTGTAGCGCTGGCGGGTAACAAAGGCGGGGCGCGCCTCCAACAGCAAGGTATCCCCCGCCTCCAACTCGATACTGCCCAGGTTGCCCTTCACCCGCTCGCCATTGCGGGCCACCGCCAGCACCACAGCGCCGTACTGGTCGCGAAACCGGGCGTCGCGAATCGCCCGCCCCACCCCGGCACAGTGGGGGGACACCACCACCTCCACCAGGCGGCGCTCGGCGTGTTGCTGGCTGAGGGCAATGCCGTGGCCGTTTTCCGGGGAGGGAATGATGCCGCGAATTTTCAGCAGCTCGGTAATGGCCTGGGTATCGCCGGCAAACACCAGCCGGTCCCCCACCATCAGCCGCTCCTGGGAGGGCACCGCGGTGACGATACTGCCCTCCCGCTCGATCTCCACCAGATACACCCGGCGCAGGTTCCGCAACCCGGCCTCCACCACTGTTTTGCCCACCAGGGGGCCATCCGGGGCAACCATCACCTCCAGGGTAAACTCCCGCAGGTTCTCCAGCAGGGTATCGGCCCTGTAGTTGGGCAACAGGCGGGGAAAGATAAAGTACATAAAGGCGATGGCGGCAATGGCCACCGGCACACTGACAATGGAGATGGAAAACAGCGAAAACCCGGGCTGGCCGGTGAGGGTCTGGTACTGGCCGTTGACCACCAGGTTGGTGCTGGTGCCGATCAGGGTCAGGGTGCCGCCGATGATGGAGCCATAGCTGAGGGGAATCATCAGCCGCGAGGGGGCGATATCAATTTTCCGCGACCAGCTGCGGATGGCCGGGATCATGGTGGCCACCAGCGGGGTATTGTTGAGAAACCCACTCAACAGGGACACCGGGGCGAGAATCCGGATCAGTGCGCCGCGGTGGGTAGTGGGCTTGCCCAGCAGCCGGTTGACCAGCAACTCGGCACCGCCGGAGGCCTGGATTCCCGCCGCCACCACATACATGGCGGCCACGGTGATCAACCCCTCATTGGCGAAGCCCGACAAGGCGTCCGCGGCCGACAGCACGCCGGTGATACTCAGCAGGGTGAGTATCCCCATCATCACCAGGTGGGGCGCCACCTTGGTGGTCGCCAGGATCACCAGAGTCATCCCGGTGAGAATCAACGAAAACCAGCCCTGCCATTCCATACTGTAGTGCTTCAAAAACCCTTGGGGACGGCAAGTATAAGTTGCCCGCTATATTTCATATAAGATTTGTTTTTTTAGTTTATATAATTAATAGATATATGACTTGGACACCTGGAGGCAGTTCAGTCCAGCTGCGCCAGGTGGGCGGATGTCGTCACAATCGCTGCCATTTTGGGCCTCAACAGCCTGTTACCCCCCACACCCTGTCTGCACGACTGCCATTCGAGCACCGCGGCCCAGAGGCCGACATCAAAGACCGTAGGCCTTCCAGGCAGCGAATCCGGCGAAACCCAGGAAGGCCACACCGCCGGCACGCTGCAGCCACTGTACCGGAAAGCGCTGCAACAGGGTGCGGCCGGCCCACACCCCCAGCGCCGTGGTCACCACCAGGGCCAGGGTGGCCCCCAACCACACCCCCCAGGGGTTGAGACTGCTGGCCAACCCGGCTACGGCCAACTGAGTCTTGTCGCCAAACTCCGCGGCAAAAATCAGCAACGCCGTGGTGATCACAATGCTGCGCCCGGAGATTTCGGCAAACGCCTCATCCTCCACCTCCCCGCTGGTATACAGGGCGTGAATCCCAAAGCCAGCAAACAACAGGGCAACCACGGTTGCCACGATCCGGTCGGGAATCCAGGCCGCGACGCCGGCGCCAAACAGCACCGCCAGGACATTGAGCACCACAAAGGCGGCACTGGCACCGACAATCACCGGCCAGTGGCGATGGCGCATGGCCAGGGTCATGCACACCAGCTGGCTCTTGTCCCCCATCTCGGCGAGGGCGATCAGGGCAAAGGTGGACAGAACAATGGACAATTCGGGCATGGCTTGGGGCAGTTCCTGGTGCGCGGCTGGGGCCGGCGATTGTACCACCGCCCCCGCCGGGGAGGATTTTGCCGTATCCCCAATTCTGACTGATCGATTTTTTGTCAATGCGGACCCAAGGCGCCTTGCGGGGGCCTGCCATGCACAGCGAAGCAATCTGGTGGTATGGGATTGCTTCGCTGCGCTCGCAATGACAGATAGGTGGCTGCCTGCCACACTGCCTGCCACGCTACGCTCGCAGCTAACGACTCGCAGCTGGAGGCTCCTCCCAATGACCGGTCATCGAATTGATCAGAGGCTCCTTGACTGGTTGTTGGCCCTGGCTAGGGGCTGACGACCCGCAACACCTTGCCCCCGTCCACCCCCAGGTAGAGGGTACCGTCCGGTCCTGCTGCCAGACTGCGGATACGGTCGCCGCGCTGCTCCAGGTAGCGCACCTCATCGACCACCGCGCCCTGACGGTCGAGCACGATACGGTTCAGGTGGGTCATGGCCAGGGCGCCGGCAAACAGATTGCCCCGCCATTCCGGGTGTTTGTCGCCACGGTAGAGCAACAATGACCCCGGCGCGATGGACGGCACATAGACTTTCAGCGGATCTTCCATACCCGGTTTGCTGGTGGCCTCGCCCACCCTTTTCGGCAGCGCGTACTCCTTGCCGTGGGACACCACCGGCCAGCCGTAATTGCGGCCCGGCAGCACCAGATTGAGTTCGTCGCCGCCCCGGGGACCGTGCTCGATCGCCCACAGGCGGTCAGTGGCGGTATCGTAGACAAGCCCCTGGGGATTGCGGTGGCCATGGCTCCAGATTTCCGGCATGGCGCCAGCCCGGCCCAGATGGGGATTGTCCACAGGTATCGAGCCATCCAGATTGAGGCGCAGAATGGTCCCTGCATGGTTGGCCAGGTTCTGGGCCTGATCGCGGTCGCCGCGGTCGCCGTGGCTGAAAAACACATGGCCCTTGCCATCGAAGGCGATACGGCTGCCAAAGTGCACCCGGGCATCGGACACCAGGTTGGAGACAAACAGCTCCTGCCAGTCCACCAGTTGATCCCCCTCCAGCCTGGCCCGCCCCAGGGCGGTGGCCGCACCCTTCGCCATCACCTTGCTGTAGGTGAAATACAGCCAGCGGTCGTTGTCGTAGTTGGGCGACACCGCCACATCCAGCAGCCCCCCCTGGCCGGCATCCACCACCGCCGGCGCCCCGGCCACCGGGTGCAGGGTGCCGGTCTCCAGATCCAGGCGCTGGACCGTGCCGGGCTTCTCGGTGATAAGGATTTCCGTCTCCGACACAAAAGCCATGCCCCAGGGCACCGCCAGGCCCGCGGCCACCTCCTCAAGCTGCAGATCCCCCGCCGTGGGGGTAACGGCTTCACTGCAGGCGGAAAGGATCAAGCTCAGGGTGGCGGCCAGGGCGAGGGCGGGCAGCGAGGGAATAGTCATGGGGGCACCTGTTGGCGGTTCCCTTGAGTGTAGCAAAATCCCCCTGCGGCAAGCCAAACCCGGATTGTGGTAAATTGTCGGCCCCCCACTGATTGCCCTTGCCCATGCGCCTCGACCGCTATATCAGCAACACCACGGACTATTCCCGCAAGGAGGTCAAGGGGCTGCTGCGGGACAGCGTGGTGCGGGTGGATGGCCAGGTGGTGCGCGACCCCGCCCACCACCTGAAGCCGGAGCAGACCGTCGTCCTCGGCAACCAACCCCTGGCCCCCCTGGGGCCGCGCTACTTTATGCTCAACAAGCCCAAGGGCTATGTGTGCGCCACCAAAGACAGCGAACACCCGGTGGTGCTGGATCTGCTCCGGGAACCCAACAAGGACAAGCTGCAAATCGCGGGGCGCCTGGACATTGATACCACGGGGCTGGTGCTGATCACCGACGACGGCAAATGGAATCACGCCGTCACCTCCCCGCGGCGGGCGTGTCACAAGGTCTATCACGTGTGCACCGCAGGGGATATCGATCCGGATACCGGGGAAAAATTCGCCAGGGGCGTGGTGCTGGACGGAGAAAAAAAGCGCACCAGGCCGGCAACCCTGGAAATACTCTTTGCCAATGAGGCGCGGCTGACCATCAGCGAGGGCAAATACCACCAGGTGAAGCGCATGTTTGCCGCCGTCGGCAACCAGGTGGAGGAACTGCACCGGGAGAGCATTGGCAACATCGCCCTCGACCCCACCCTGGCGGAAGGAGAGTACCGCGCCCTCAGCGAGGAGGAAGTGGCCAGCGTCGCGCTGGAAAAACTGGCGGGGAGGTGAGCGAGCCCGCCAACATCAGATCAGAGGCCGCCGGACAATCCACAGCAGGGCAAGAAAAAAGAGTGGAGGCGCGAGCCGGAGTCGAACCGGCCTACGTGGATTTGCAATCCAGTGCATAACCGCTTTGCTATCGCGCCTTGGAAGGGATTCAAAAGCAGACGCCCAGCGGGCGTCAAGGGTCGCTATTCTAGGGAAACCCGCCGCAGAATCAAGTCAATTGTGGTTTTTCTTCAGGGCCTCAGCCCCGGCCGCTGAGATCCGGCCAGGCGGCCTTGAGGTAGATAGTCATCGACCACAGGGTGAGAATGGCGGCTATGTATAGCATCAGGAATCCCAACCCGCTGAGCAGGCCATTGATGCCGCCCCCCGCCGGGTCGGCCAGCAACAGCAAGGCGATGGCGATCATCTGCAGGGTGGTTTTGACCTTGCCCACCATGGACACCGCGACGCTGGTGCGCTTGCCCATCTCCGCCATCCACTCCCGGAGGGCGGAGATAAGGATCTCCCGGGAGATAATGATCATGGTGGGCAGGGCCATCAGCAACATGGGCCGGCTCTCCAGCAACACCACCAGGGCCACCGCCACGATCAGCTTGTCCGCCACCGGGTCGAGGAAGGCGCCAAAGGGCGTCATCTGGTTGAGGCGCCGGGCCAGGTAGCCGCCCACCCAGTCGGTGAGGGCGGCGATG
>Ga0079224_100004726_pt1 | contig 17717 bp, 13 predicted proteins | sample Stecom2015_FD_80414 | JGI IMG/M metagenome (GOLD analysis project Ga0079224, IMG submission 80414) | Agricultural soil microbial communities from Utah to study Nitrogen management - Steer compost 2015 | ecosystem: Environmental > Terrestrial > Soil > Agricultural land | place: USA: Utah...
GCGGCCAGTTCGGTGACGGTGCCAGCGCCGCTGCGGGAGAGGACGAGGTCGGTGGCAGCGTAGAGGTGGGCCAGCTCGTTCCCGGTACGCTCGACCAGGTGGTAGCGGGCCTGCTTCTCTGTGCAGAGGCCGGCTCGCTGGCGATTGAGCGCCGAGTAACTACCATTGAACTTGTCGGGGCCGGTCTGATGAACGATTTCGACCATCTCGAGCAGGTCGTCCAGGCAGGCGGCGACGGCGTCGTTGAGGGCCTTCGCGCCCTGGGCTCCTCCCGTGACATAAAGCAGCGGTCGATCTCCTTTGAGCCGGAAGATGCTGCGGGCGGCGTCGGCATCCCCGTCGAGAAGGGCGGCGCGGACCGGGTTGCCGGTCACGACGACGCGGGCCGAGCGGCGCACATTGGGACGGGGCGTCGACTGGTTGGAGAGCGCGATGACGTCGGAGAAGCGCGCGTTGATCCGGGTTGCCAGCCCGAGCATGGCGGTCTGCTCGTGGGTGAGCGAGGGAATGCGCAGCATCCAGGCTGCGACGACAGCCGGGACACCGACGTAGCCGCCGGTCGAGAAGACGACGTCGGGGTTCAAGCGGCGCACGAGCGCGAGGCTCTGGAGCGAGCCGAGCGGAACGCGGGCGGAGTCGAGGACGTTGCGCAGTGATACGTAGCGACGGAGCTTGCCGACGGCGACCGGGTGGAAGGGGATGCCGGCCTCGGCCGCAGCCTCACGCTCCAGTCCGGTCGAGGATCCGATCCAGTGGACCTCGAGGTCGAGCGGCCGCGAGCGCAGCTCCTCGAGGACGGCGATGATCGGGAAGACGTGACCGCCGGTGCCGCCGCCGGTGACGACCAGGCGCAGGCGGGGCCGCGGGGCGTGCATGGTAGACTCTTCTGCCAAATGTCCGCTTCACTTTTCCAGTCCATCAGTACCTCAGCAAGGCAATGATATTCGAGTGCAATCAACGATGGGAAAACCTGCAGGTTCGGGCGTGCGCGGTGCGCTGATCGCGGCAGGGCTGGCGATCCCTATGGTCGTCGCACTGGACCAGTTGACCAAGTGGATCGCCTGGAACACCTGGGGCCCGGCCGGCGACCGCATCGAGACGGAGTACCTGGGTGGTCTGGTGCGCCTGCATTTCGTCCGCAACACTGGCAGCGCGTTCGGAATGTTCCAAGGTCAGTCGGGCTTCTTGACGGTTGCCGCACTGCTGGCGATCGTGGTGCTCGGGGTGTTCTTTTTCCGCAGCGCCCGCGAGGATCGGGTGGTCGCGCTGTCGCTGGGGCTGCTGATCGGCGGCGCGGTCGGCAACCTGATCGACCGCATCCGTTTGGGCTACGTGATCGATTGGGTGCGTCTGCCGATCACGCTATCCTTCAATGTGGCCGACGCCGCGGTGATGGTCGGGATGGTGCTGATCTTCGGCGCCGTGCTGCTGCGTGATTTGCAGGCATCCGACCGCACGCGCCGTGAGGCGAGCGGCGTCGATGGGATGTCATCTGTCAACGAGGATTAGTCATGGCCGACAGAGACTTTGTCCTGCGGCTCACGGCCGCACCCGAGCACGCGGGTGAGCGGCTTGACCGGCTTGTCGTCGAGCACCTGGCCGATACCAGCCGCTCGTTCGTCCAGCGCCTGATTGAAGAGGGCGATGTGCTGGTGAACGGGACCGTCCGGCGCCCGAGCTATCGAGTGGCCGACGGCGACCTGATCGAGGTGCGCGCGCCGGTGCCCGAGGTGCCGGAGGAGATCACCCCGGCGGACATTCTGATCCCGATCGCCTACGAGGATGACGACGTGATTGTCTTCGACAAGCCGGCGGGGTTGGTCGTGCATCCGGCGCCGGGGCACAAGCACGGCACGTTGGTCAACGCATTCCGCTGGCTGCGGCCAGAGAACGTCGAGCCCGGCACCGAGCGGCCGGGGATCGTGCACCGGCTCGATAAGGACACGTCGGGGCTGATCGTCGTCGCCAAGAACGAGCGCAGCCGGCTGCACCTGCTCAAGCAGTGGCAGCGGCGTGATGTCCTGAAGGAGTACACGGCGCTCGTCGTGGGGAACTTCCCCGAGGACCGCGCGACAGTCGACGCGCCGATCGGGCGTGACCCGAACAACCGCAAGCGGATGGCGGTCGTTGCCGGGGGGCGGCCAGCGATCAGCCACCTCGAAGTCATCGAGCGGCTGCCGGGCTTCACTTTGCTGAATGTGCGGATCGAGACGGGCCGGACGCACCAGATTCGCGTGCATTGCGCCTTCACGGGGCATCCGGTAGCCGGCGACCGCATGTACGGCGGCTATCGCCAGAACATCCCGTTGGAGCGTCAATTCCTCCACGCGCGCCACCTGCGCTTCACCTTGCCCGATGGGCGCCCGCTTGATTTGGAATCGCCATTGCCACCGGACCTCCAGCACGTCCTGGATGTGCTGCGCGAGCGCGCCAAATGAGCGCGCACCGCGAGCAGATCGAGCGCATCTACCGGGAAGCCGTTGCGGCGGTCGATCCGCGCGCCCGAGTCCGTGAGACCCTGCACCTGGACGATTCCGGCGAGACGCTCGTCGTCGCTGGCGTGCCGATCGCGCTGGATGGGCATGGCGTCCGCCTGATTGCGATTGGTAAGGCCGGGGCCGCAATGGCGAGCGGCGCGCTGGACGCGCTCGGCGAACTGGTGCGCGGCGGCGTGGTGGTGACGAAGGAGCCGGCCGACGTCGGGCACGAGGCCATCGAGGTGATGCAGGGTGCGCACCCGGTGCCGGACGAGCGCTCGCTGGCGGCCGGGCGAGCCGTGCTGGATTTCGCCGCTCAAGTGCCGGAGAACGGCGTCGTGCTGTGCCTGATCTCCGGTGGCGGGTCGGCGCTGGTCGAGTCACTGCGCGAGGGCGTGTCGCTCGAAGAGCTTCAGAGCGTGACGAAGCGGCTGCTCGAGGCCGGGGCGTCGATCGGCGAGCTGAACGCCGTGCGATCGCGAATGAGCCGCATCAAGGGTGGCGGGCTGCTGGCGGCGCTGCGCCATGCCCGGGTGGTGAACCTGATCATCTCCGATGTGCTGGGTGATGACCTGCAGACGATCGCCAGCGGGCCGAGCGTGCCGCGAGCGGAAGATCTGCCAGCCGAGGATGTACTGGCGCGCTACGGGATCGACACGCGGCTGCCCGGCGGCGTGGATGGTGGGGGTGGCGAGCCGCTGGTGACAGAGATCGTCGCGAACCTCGATAGCGCGATCGACGCGGCGGCGGTTGCCGCGCAGAGGCTGGGGTTGAGGCCGGCCGTCGTGACGAACCGGCTGGAGGGCGAGGCGCGCATGGGCGGCAGGTTGATCGCCTCGATGCTGGCGAACCACGCGCGGCCATTCTCGGCGTTCCCGCCGGGGACCTGCCTTCTGGGCGGAGGAGAGATGACCGTGACGGTACGCGGCGACGGCGAGGGCGGCCGCAACACAGAAGCGGCGCTGGCCGCGGCGATCGCGCTTTCAGGGACCACCGGGCTGACGGCGGCGTTTCTGGCTACCGACGGCGACGACGGCACGACCGGGGCGGCGGGCGCGATCGTCGATGGTGCTACGATCCAACAAAGTGAACTGAGGCGCGCGGCCGAAGCGCTTGCGCGGAACGACTCGTTCGGATTCTTGTCCGGGACCGGCGCGGTTTGGTCACCCGGGCCGACCGGCACGAATGTGAATGATCTGGTGATCGGCATCGTCGAGTAGCCGATAAGAGGTAGAGAGGGAGGCGGGGCAGGTGAACGTAGCAGAAGCAATCGTCGAGATCCTCGCGCAGAGCGGCGTCGAGTACATCTTTGGGCTGCCGGGTGACACCGGCATGGATCTCTACGACGCGCTGTTCCACAATGAGGGTCGCATTCACCACATCCTGACCAGGGACGAGCGCTCGGCCTCCTTCATGGCCGACGCTTACGGGCGGGTCACCGGGAACGTCGGCGTCTGCGAGGGACCGAGCGGCGGCGGGGCAACCTACATCGTTCCGGGCGTGGCCGAAGCGCACGGCTCCTCGATCCCTCTGCTGTGCCTGACCTCGGATACGCCGGTGAACCAGCATGGCCGCGGCGTGCTGACCGAGCTGGATCAGCCGGCGCTGTTTGCCCCGATCACCAAGTGGGCGGACCGTTTGACGACGGCGAATACCGCGCCGGACATGGTGCGCCGCGCGCTGCGGATGGCGACCAGCGGGCGGCCGGGCGCAACCTTCCTCTCGCTGCCGGCCGACGTGCTGAAGATGGAAGTCAACCCCGATGAGGTCTACGGGGTGCCGCAATTCGCCGAGGCGCCGGCCGGCCGCACGCGGCCCGATGCTGATGCGGTCGAGCGCGCGGCGGAGCTGATCCGCAAGGCGAAGAAGCCGGTCATCATTGCCGGGGGCGGCGTGCGCATCTCCGGCGCCTGGGACGAATTGACGGCGCTGGCGGAGGCCGGCTCGATCCTGGTGGGCACCTCGATCAATGGCAAGGGCAGCATCGCCGAGACGCACGAGCTGAGCCTGGGCGTGGTCGGCGGCAACGGCGCGCGGCCGTATGCGAACGACATGGTCAACGAGTGCGACCTGATGATCCTGGTCGGCACGCGCACCGACTCGACCACGACCCAGAACTGGACGATCCCGCCGAAGTCGCGCAAGCCAACCACGATTCACATCGACGTCGACCCCTGGCAGATCGGCAACAACTACCAGACGGCGGTCGGGTTGATCGGCGACGCCAAGCTTGCCCTGGCGGACCTGACGGCCGCGCTCGGCAAGCTGGAGCGAAGCGGCGAGCGGCAGATCTGGATCGACCAGGCGGTTGCGCTGAAGCGCGAGTATTTCGAGCAGCAGCAGGCCTTCATGGAGTCCGATGCCCAGCCGATCAAGCCACAGCGAGTGATCGCCACGCTGCGGAAGCTGCTGGACGACGACGCGACGATCGTGGCCGATCCCGGCACGCCGACGCCGTATATCTGCGCCCAGTACCTGCTGGCGCGCCCCGGGCGCTGGACGGTGATCCCGCGCGCTCACGGCGGCCTGGGCTATGCCCTGCCGGCGGTGGTTGGCGCCTATTACGCGGCGGAGACGCTGGGCCGCGGCCGCACGGTGGCGCTGATGGGAGACGGCTCGTTCGGGATGTCGGTCGGCGAGCTGGAGACGATCACGCGGCTGAACCTGCCGGTGGTGCTGATGCAGTTCAACAACCGCGCCTTCGGTTGGATCAAGGAGCTGCAGCATCTGTACCACGGCGACCGCTACTTCTCGGTCGACTTCAACGACGTGGATTACCCGGCGATCGCCGCCGGCTTCGGGTTCCGCTCCTGGCGGGTGACCGACCCGGCCGACCTGGAGCCGACGATGCGTGCGGCGCTGGACGACGGTGGCCCGTGCTTCATCGATATCGTGTCGGAGTCGCAGATCACCGAGACGCCGCCTGTGCATGCCTGGCTGGAGGCGGAAGCGGCGCGGCGAAAGTAGCGCGGCATGGAACGCAAGCCGCTGCTGCTGGATGTCGATACCGGCGTTGACGACGCTATGGCGATTGCCCTGGCGCTCAAGCTGGAGGGGCACGAGCTGCGCGCCGTGACGACGGTTGCCGGCAACGTGCCGCTGGCGCACACGACCGCGAACACGCTACGCGTGCTGGAGTGGCTGGGCCGATCTGACGTCCCGGTCTACCGGGGCATGAGCGCGCCGCTTGCGCTGCCGCTGTACACGGCCGGCGAGGTTCACGGCAATGACGGTATCGGTGGCTGGGCGCTGCCCGAGCCGGGGGTGGCGGTCCAGCCGCTGACGGCTCCGGAGGCGATCGTTCGCTTCGCCCGGGAACACGCTGGCAGGGCGGTGTTCGCCTTCGTCGGGCCGCTGACGAACCTGGCGGTTGCGCTGCTGCTGGAGCCGGAGCTGCCGCAGATGGTGTCGCGCCTGGTGATCATGGGCGGGGCCTTCTTCGGCCGCGGCAACGTGACGCCGGAGGCCGAGTTCAACATCTTCGTCGATCCCGATGCCGCGGCGCTGGTTGCCAGCGCCGGCTTCAACGCGACCTGGATCGGGCTCGACGTGACCCATCAAACGGCGCTGGATCGCGCGAGCTGGCAGGAACTGGAGGGCTCCGGCGACCTGGGCGGGGCGCTTGTCCGTGAGGTCTGCCGGCGAGCGTTCGAGCGGCGTGGGCGTCCGGAGGTCTATCTGCACGATCCGCTAGCGGTGGCTGTCGTCGAGGACCCAACGCTGGTGGAGCTGCGGGTGGGTGAGGTGATCGTCGAGACGAGCGCGCTGCACCGCGGCCGCACGCGGCTGGCGTTCGGAGATGGTGAGCGCGCCGGGGCCGCGGCGGCAGTCGATCAGGAGCGCTTTGAAGCGTTGTTCAAGCGCGTATACACTTGAGCAGTGCAGACATACAGGACTCAGGGGATGTTGACCTCGGGACGGGGCTCAATGATCCTAAGAGGCAAAGCGACCTACCGCGTCGGTCACATCGAAGCCCTAGAGCACGGTGAGGTGAGATCGATGATCGACTTCGATCCCATTGAGCGCATACCGTTGCAGGACCGCGACCTGCTCGAGCGGCTGGACAGCTACTTCGACTCGGTCGACACCCGACTCCGGCGTGGCGAAGGGTGGGTCATCTTCAATGCTGATGGAGGCCGCTCGCAACGCATCACACGCTACATCCAGCAGCGGCTGATCGAGCTTCTGCCGCGCTGGTCTTACCTCTACATGCCGTGGCGGGATCTGGCGTTGACCTCGTACGTGGTGCAGGTGGAGCTGCCGGGCGTTCAGCCGCCGGCGCTCGAAGGGCGCGCCCGCAAGGAGTACGACATTGCGACGCGGGTGTCGCGCCAAACCATGGCGCGCTCGGTGACTGCCGATCTGCTGGTCGTCAGCGGCCTGCGCCCGCAGCACGCCCATGAAGTGCGCTACCTGGCCGAGACGCTGGAGCACCGCTACCGCGACAGGCTGGCGACGATCATTCTGACGCCGGACCAGCCGCATGAGCTGGCCGACGAGATCAGCCGGACGGCGGAGTTTGGCGCGGAAACCTGGCACCAGATCGAGTCGCGCCTGTACGAAACGAACCTGATCGCGTTTTAGACAGGTGCGCGAGCGTACGAGCAGAACATGCCAACGACCGCGCCGGTTAGCAACTAGTCCTCTCATCACGGCCCAATCCGGCCAGCGGTAGCAGTCGACCGACTGAAACGACCATCCCGGACTCGGAGCGGCCCCGAGTCCGGGATGTTTTCCTGGCTGAGTCACCTCGCCGCGTTGGGTTGCACTCGGCGCTGGATGGAAATGGCGGGGTGGCGCTCAGGAGAGGCGGGTGACGGCGAGGTCGGTCAGGATCGAGAACTGTTCGCGAGTGTGGGGATCGGGCAGGATCGCGAGGCGCTCGCGGGCGCGGTCGATGTAGCTGGCGGCGACGTCGAGCGCACGGTCGATGGCCGTCGATTGAGAGATGAGCCGGGTGACCTCGCGCACCTCGTCGTCGGGCACGGCCTCGCCATCGACGATGCGGCGGACGAGCGTAGCGGTCGCGCTGCCGTCGGACTGCTCCAGGAAGTACATCGTCGGCAGGGTGACGGTGCCCTGGCGCAGGTCGGCGCCGACCGGCTTGCCGGCCTGGTCGGAGGTCGAGCGGAAGTCGAGCACGTCATCGACGATCTGAAAGGCCATGCCGAAGTCCGAGCCGAAGGCGCGGATCTCGGCGATGGCGTCCTCGGGGGCTCCACCGATGATGGCGCCCATCTCGGCCGCGCCAGCGAAGAGCGAGGCGGTCTTGCCGTAGATGCGCAGCTCGTATTCCTGGCGCGTCTGGTCGATGCGGTGGCCATTGAAGATCTCGCGCAGGACGCCGTCGGTGATCTCACCAAGCGTCTGGGCGAAGACGCGCACGACGCGCGGGTTCATCGTCTCGGTGGCGAGCATAGCGGACTGTGCGAAGAGGTAGTCGCCGAGCAGGATGACGGCCTCCGAGCTGAACGCCGAGTTCAGGGTTGGCTGGCCGCGGCGCAGGAGCGCATTGTCGATCGTGTCGTCGTGGACCAGCGACGCGGTGTGTAGAAGTTCGATTCCGGCGGCGGCCGGAACCAGAACGGGAATATCGTAATTGTAGGAACGGGCTGCCAGAAGCAGCAGAATTGGCCGCAGGCGTTTACCACCGGAGGTGATGATCGCTTCGAGAAAGTCTCCGACCAGCGGGTAATCAACTTCGGCCGCTTGACGGAGACGTTGTTCTACGAGATCGAGCTCACCCTGCAAGCTATCGATGACATCCTGGAAGTCCAACGCGCAATGCTGTCCATTTCTGTCAGCCGGCGAGTGAGGGTGCCCGATCGCGTGCGCCGTGCCGAGAAGATACAAGCAGTCCAGAGGGAAGTGTACACTTGACCGGTCCGGGAACGCATGTTCCAAGGCAGTGATCGGCTGTGTCCGGTACCGCCGATGCGCGCAGCGGGCCCGGTAGAGCAGCGGGTTGGGGGAGACTGACTTCGTGGGTCAAGACGCGCGACCAGGGGAGGCTCGCCAACGGCCCTGGGACTGGGTGAGCTGGTGGTATAGCCTGATTCTGCCGGTCGCGCTGCTGTTGCTGATCGTCACGCTGATCATCGATGGTCTGGGTTCGGACCCGGCCGTGAGCGGCGTCGTCACCGACGCCTATACCGGCGAACCAGTCTCCGGCGCGCGGGTGGCGCTCGGCGCGACAGCTGTCGAGACAAACGGCGACGGCAAGTTTGCCTTTGACACCCCGATTAGCGGCGCGCTCTCGATCTCCCATGACGAATACGAAAGCACCCAGGTCGCGGTCAGCGAAGCCGACCAGCAGGTGCGCGTTCAGATGCGCCCGACGACGCTAAGCGGCCGGGTGATCAATGTCCGTTCCGGTGACCCGGTCTCCGGGGCGACGGTGACGGTGTCGAGCCCGACGCAGGCCAGCGTCAAGACGGTGACCGACGACGACGGGCGCTATTTGCTCTTCGATGTGCCAGCCGACGCGACGATCACGGTTGAGTATCCCGGCCTGACGACGATCTCGCAGCCGGTGAATCAGAGCACCGAACTGGACTTCGAGGTGCGGCCAGATGTCATCACCGGCGTCGTCGTGGACCAGGACGGCCAGCCGCTGGCTGAGGCCCAGGTGGAGATCGGCGGGGTCAGCGCGGTTACCGGCCCGGACGGGACGTTCCAACTCGACGGCGTGCCGGAGTCCGGCGATATCGTCGTCAAGCGCGCCGGGTATCACGACGTGGTCGCTGAATATCCGGACGACATGACGCTCGAGGTGACGCTCGAAGCGTTTGATGTGCGCGCGATCTACGTCGCCTCTGAGGTGGCCGGGAACGACGAGCAATGGGACGCGATTCTGGACCTCGTCGAGCGTACCGAGCTCAACGCCGTCGTGCTTGACGTGAAGGACGGCACCGGCGCGGTGCTGTATGACACGGGCGTGCAACTGGCGATCGACGCTGGTGCGCGCGCGCCGGTCTACGACCTGAACGCTCGCCTGGACGACCTCAAGGACCGCGAGATCTACGCGATCGCCCGGGTGGTGGTCTTCGAGGATCCGGTCCTGCCGGCAGCGCGACCGGAGCGGGCCATCCGTGATCTTGCGACTGGCGACATCTGGACGACCTGGGACGGGCGCGCCTGGCCGAACGCCTTCGACGAGACGGTCTGGCAGTACAACATCGACATCGCGAAGGAGGTGGCCGAGGCCGGCTTCGACGAGGTGCAGCTCGACTACCTGCGCTTCCCGACCGATGGGCCGGTGGAAGTCGCCGACTACGGTCGTGAAGTGACGGTCGAGTCGCGCACGGCTGCGATCGCGGAGTTCCTGACGCGCATGCGCGCGGCGTTGGCGCCAACGGGAACGTTCCTGGCAGTCAGTGTGGAGGGCACGACGCTCTGGGACGAGTCGGACAACGGCATCGGCCAGGACCTGGACATGATCGCGCCTCTAGCCGATGTTGTGAACCCGAGGATATACCCGTCACATTTCTCCCCGGGCTCGTTTGGATATGATTTTCCGAACGATCACCCGTACAGCGTGATCACGATCAACATGCAGCGGATTGACGAGCGGTTTGGGACGGCGGGCTTCAAGTTCAGAGCGTGGCTTCAGGACTTCTCGAGCGGACTGGGAATCGACTATGGCATCGACGAAGTACGCGCCCAGATCGACGCCGCCACCGCACACAATGCTTCGGGCTGGATGCTCTGGAACGCAACCAGCACCTACACGGAAGGCGCGTTGCGCGCCGCTGAATAGCCTTCCCCGGACGGCGGACGGGCCGCGGACATGACACTCGAACATCCCCCGATCGAAACCGGGCAGCGATCGACCTCGCTGGCCGATACCGCGCTGGCGCTGGTTCAAGCAATGCGTCCCAAGCAGTGGACGAAGAACCTGATCGTGTTCGCGGCGCTGATCTTCGACCTCCAGCTGGATAACCCCGGCCGCGTGCTGGTCGCGGTGGCAGCATTTCTCACGTTCTGCCTGGCGAGCGGTTCGGTCTACCTGATCAACGACCTGCTCGACCGCGAAGCCGACCGGCGGCACCCGACCAAGCGCCACCGGCCGATTGCCTCGGGACGGCTGCCGGAGCGCGTCGCCGTGCTGGCTGCGGCCGCGAGCATCGTGGCCGCGCCCGCGCTGGGGCTCCTAATCCGTCCGGGCTTCGGACTGATCCTGGCGGTGTACATCGCGTCGATGCTGGCGTATTCGCTTTGGATCAAGCACGTGGTGATCCTGGACGTGTTCGCGATCGCGGCCGGTTTCGTGCTGCGGGCGGCCGGCGGGGCAGTGGCGCTGGATGTGCCGATCAGCCCCTGGCTGTATGTCTGCACCGTGCTGCTGGCGCTCTTCCTGGGCTTCGGGAAGCGGCGCAACGAGATCAAGGTGCTGGAAGACGCTGCCGGGCAGCACCGCCGCAATCTGGAGGAATACTCGGTGGGATTGCTCGATCAGCTAATCATGCTGACAGCTGCGGCGACGATCATGTCTTACTCACTGTACAGCTTCACGGCGCCGACGCTGCCGGACAACCACGCGATGATGCTGACGATCCCCTTCGTCCTGTATGGAATATTCCGCTACCTGCTGCTCGTTTACGTTCGTGAGGAGGGTGGCGCCCCGGAACAGTTGCTGCTGACCGACCGGCCGTTGATGGTGTCGGTCCTGCTCTGGGCGGCTGCGGTGGTGGCTGTCCTCTACGGGCCGCTATCCTAAATACATCGACCCGTCTTTCTTGAGTCGAGTATTGTCAACCTTTTGGCGCTTGGATATACTAAGTACTCGATCAAAGCTTCGTCGTTCGCGGACACCCGGGCGACGGCATTGTGCCCGAGTCGTTCCGCGTCACCCACCAACAAGGAGTAAGAGTGTCCGAGCACAACCGACGAAGGATTGACCGGCGCGTGTCGCGGGTCAACTATCAGATTGAAGAACTGTTTCAAGGCATGATGCTGACCTCGGCTCGCGCGGGCTCGTTCCGCGGCGGCAGCGTCGGCGACGGCCGCTGGCGGCCGGCGATCGACGTGTACGAGGCGGATGGCGTTCTGCATGTGGTCGCGGAGCTGGCCGGCGTGCGCGAGGACCAGATCAGCGTCGCGCTGGAGCAGGATGTACTGCGGATTCGCGGCGAGCGCAGCCCGGTCTGCGACGACCCCAATCGGTCGGTCCACGCGATGGGGATCCTCTACGGTCCCTTCGCGGCCGACATTTACCTGCCGTACAGCGTCGATCACGAATCGGTCGAGGCTACCTATGAGAACGGCATGTTGCGGGTGCAGCTCAACCGCGTGGCGCCCACTCAGATTGTCGTGAGTTATGGAGAAGCGCAGCAGTAGGTCGCAGCTTTCATCCCCCAGCAAACTGCCGCTCGCACGATAGAGGAGCTTAGATAGTGGTTGATGAGCGAAGCAATCCGATGAATGAACGAGACGACGGCGCCATCGCTGCCGAGGACTCGACCGTGGTCGACGAAACCGACGCAATGGACGAGCCGACTGAAGAACAGCAGATTGATGACGCTGGCGAAGTGCTGCCGGTTCTGCCGCTGCGCGGGACGGTGGTGCTGCCGTTGACGATGGTGCCGCTGGCCGCCGGTCAGCCGCGCTCGCTGCGGTTGATCGACAGCGTGGCATCCGGCGATCGCCGGGTGGTGCTGGTCATGCAGCATGACGCCGAACAGACCGACGCCGGCCCGGACGACGTCCGCACGATCGGTACCCTGGCGACGATCCACCAGATGATGCGCATCCCGGACGGCACGGTACGCCTGGCGATCCAGGGGCTGAGCCGCGTGCGAATCGAAGAGTGGGTCAGCGAGGAGCCGTTCCTGCAGGCGCGCGTCGTGCCGTATCCGGAGGATGCCGACGCCGACGACGTCGAAACCGAGGCGCTGGTGCGCTCCACCCTGGAGCTGTTCCAGCGGCTGGTGAGCCTGGTGTCGAACCTGCCGGACGAGCTGGTGACGGCGGCAATCAATATCGATGAGCCGCTGGCGCTAACCTACCTGATTGCGACGAACCTGCGCATGGAGCCGGAGCAGCGCCAGGAGCTGCTGGAGCTGAACACGATCCGCGAGAAGCTGCTCGAGATCTCGGCCTTCATGACCAAGGAGCTGGACCTGCTCGAACTGGGCAAGAAGATCCAGGGCGAGGTCCAGGATGAGATGAGCCGGACGCAGCGCGAGTACTACCTGCGCGAACAGCTCAAGGCGATCCGCCGTGAGCTGGGCGAGACGGACGACACCGAAGCCGAGATTGAGGAGCTGCGCGAGAAGATTGCCGCGGCGCAGATGCCGGAAGAGGCCGAGCGCGAAGCCAATCGCGAGCTCGATCGCCTCTCGCGCATCCCGGCGGCTTCGGCGGAGTATGGCGTGATCAAGACCTACCTCGACTGGCTCGTGTCGCTGCCGTGGAACATCTCGACCGAGGGCACGGTTGACGTGCGCCAGGCGCGGGAGATCCTCGACCGCGATCACTACAACATGGAGAAGGTCAAGGAGCGCATCCTCGAATACCTGGCTGTGCACCGCCTGCGCCAGGAGCGCATCGAGGCCGGCGAGGAATTCGACGCGCGCGAGCCGATTCTGTGCTTCGTCGGGCCGCCCGGCGTCGGTAAGACATCGCTGGCGATGAGCATCGCCGAAGCGCTGGGTCGCAAGTACACGCGTATGTCGCTGGGTGGCGTGCGTGACGAGTCGGAGATCCGCGGCCATCGCCGGACCTACATTGGCGCGATGCCGGGCCGGATCATTCAGGCGATTCGGCGCGCCGGGGCCAACGACCCGGTGTTCGTGCTGGACGAGATCGACAAGATCGGTGCTGACTGGCGCGGTGACCCGGCTTCGGCGCTGCTGGAGGTGCTCGATCCCGAGCAGAACGCGACGTTCCGGGATCACTACCTGGACGTGCCGTTCGACCTGAGCAAGGTGATGTTCATCACGACCGCGAACCTGTTGGACCCGATCCCGGCGCCGCTGCGCGACCGCATGGAGATCATCCAGCTCAGCGGTTACACCGATGACGAGAAGCTGAACATCGCGCGCAAGTACCTGGTCCCGAAGCAGATGAAGGCGCACGCGCTGGAGGAGGACCTGGTCGAGTGGACAGACGAGGGTCTGCTGTACATCATCCAGCATCACACCCGCGAGAGCGGCGTCCGCAACCTCGAGCGTGAGATCGGCTCGGTGGCACGCAAGCTGGCGACGCGCATGGCCGCTGGCGAGGAGCTTCCGGAGAAGATCACTCCGGTTGAGGTGCGCCAATTCCTGGGCCGGCCGCGCTACTTCTACGAGGAGTTGGCGACTCGCACGAGCCTGCCGGGCGTGGCAATTGGTGTCGGCGTCAACGCGGTTGGTGGCGACATCATGTTCATCGAGACGAGCAAGGCGCCGGGCAAGGGCTCGCTGACGATCACTGGTCAGCTTGGCGACGTGATGCGCGAGTCGGCGCAGGCGGCGCTGTCCTACGTGCGGGCGCGCGCCGACGAACTTGGCATCGACGCCGACGTCTTCAAGGACTATGACCTGCACGTCCACGTGCCGGCTGGCGCGACGCCAAAGGATGGCCCGTCCGCCGGTGTGGCGCTGACGACGGCGCTGGTCTCGCTGCTGACGGGTATCCCGACGCGCGAGGACGTCGCCATGACTGGCGAGGTGACGCTGCGTGGCCAGGTGCTTCCGGTCGGCGGGATCAAGGAGAAGGTGCTGGCCGCACGGCGCGCCGGAATCTCGACCTTCATCCTGCCGAAGCGCAACGAGCATGACCTGGACGACATCCCGGAGGAGTTGCGCGCGGAGATGAACTTCGTGCTGGTCGAGACGATTGACGAGGCGCTGGCGGTCAGCTTGCCGGAGGAGTTTCACCAGCGAGCAGGCGTGGGCGAGCGCTATGGAGAGGCGAATAGCCGGGAGCGGGTCGCTGCTGCGCCTGCCCAGGCCGGCTAGCGGCCTCGAGTTCTCACCCGGGGAGCAAGAACGGGGACGCCGGTTCTGGCGTCCCCGTTTCTCTGTCGTCGATCCGTCAGGCTCGTTCCGCGGTGCTAGCCTGCGACGGCCGGCGCGCCGACGATTGCTTCGACGAGTGCCTGGAAGGGGCCCAGGTGCTCGCTGTGAGCGGCGTACATCATCTCAGGGTGCCACTGGACGCCCAGGAGCCAGGGGTGGCCGGTCAGCTCGACCGCTTCGACGAGGCCGTCCGGCGACCAGCCGATCGGCGCCAAGCCATCGCCCAGGTCCTTGAGTCCCTGGTGATGGAAGGAGTTGACCTGAAGCTCGGTGGCGCCGTAGGCGCGCGCCAGCAGCGAGCCCTCGGTAGCGGTCACGCTGTGACTGGGATCGTGGCGTTCGATGCCGGTCTTGTACTGGCGGTGTTCGAGCTCGGCGCTGTAGAGGTCTGCGACGTCCTGGTAGAGCGTGCCGCCGAGGACGACGTTGAGCACCTGGATTCCGCGGCAAATGCAGAGCGTGGGAATGCCACGGTCGATCGCCTCGCGCAGAAGCCCGAACTCGAGTTGATCGCGGCCCGCGTGGATGCCGCCGGTGGTCGGGTGGCGTTCCTGCTCGCCGTAGTGGATCGGGTCGATGTCCCCGCCCCCGCTGATGAGCAGCCCGTCGACGAGGCCGGCGAGCTGAGCCGCGTTTCCGTCCTGCGGTGGGAGGATCACCGGGACACCGCCAGCGGCCTCGACCGCGGTCGTGTAGGTATCGGCGATGCCGTAGGTATTGAAGACGCCGTGCGGGCGCTCGAGCGCGGTTGGTGATGGGGTAATGCCGATCACGGGCTTGTGGGACATCTGGGTTCCTTCCAGCGGCTTGCATTTCGCACCGTCGGCGCCTAGAATAGCAGTCCGCTACCGGCTGTGGCGCGAAAGAATCGCGCCGGTTCGGGCGGAGGACAGGGAACCGAATAGCGCTCGAGTCGAGCCGCGCTGGTTTCTTGACAAGTCTGTAACGAGCTGGTAGAATACGTTGTTGCCCGCTCGGGAGGGCGACAAACCTCAAGCGAACTGAGAGTCCGGCGAAGTCCGGGATCGGTTTTGGGCCGAAGAGGCTGGCCGGTCGCGAGGCTTAAGTGCGGGCTCGAGATCCGGGGCTGAGGCGCTGGGTCGAGGTCTCGGGGGTCTTGGGGTGAGTGGCCCGAGCTGGTACAATGGAGATCTTGCCCGCCGGGGCAGCGACATCGAGATCACATCGAAGCTGAAGCAAACGGCGAGCTTGATCGAAGAGGTAGCGAGCGTCCTTGACACTCGAAGACCTCTCCCGGTAAGATAGCCGGGCACCCGGACAGGGTGACACCAAGTCAGAGAATTCTGGCTGCACGTTGACAATTGAGGAGTGGAAGTGGTTTGTGTGCGGTGGTGGCTTCGTCGCCCCCGGCGTGCTGGCTGGCGTGCGAGCGTCGGAGCTGGTGGTTGGGGGAGATGGCACTACTGAACAGAGACCTTAGTCAGCGGCCTTGGCGCTCTGGTGGAGGGCTGAGGCTGGCTTGAGACTGAGGATCAAGGAACTTGATGGAGAGTTTGATCCTGGCTCAGGATAAACGCTGGCGGCGTGCCTAATGCATGCAAGTCGAACGGGAGCTCACATTCCCACCGTCTTCGGATGGTGGCGTGGGTGGACCGTGGCGGACGGGTGAGGAACGCGTGGCCAACCTGCCCTGATCACGGGGATAACCGCCGGAAACGGCGGCTAATACCCGATACGCTGGCACCGGGGGACCGGTGTCAGGAAAGCGGTGGAAGTGCGGATCAGGAGGGGGCTGCGCCCGATTAGCTAGCTGGTGGGGTAACGGCTCACCAGGGCGACGATCGGTAGCTGGTCTGAGAGGATGATCAGCCACACGGGGACTGAGACACGGCCCCGACTCCTACGGGAGGCAGCAGCAAGGAATTTTCCCCAATGGGCGCCAGCCTGAGGGAGCAACGCCGCGTGGGGGAGGACGCGTTTCGGCGTGTAAACCCCTTTTCCGAGGGACGAAGCAAGTGACGGTACCTCGGGAAGAAGGCCCGGCTAACTACGTGCCAGCAGCCGCGGTAATACGTAGGGGCCAAGCGTTGTCCGGAGTTACTGGGCGTAAAGGGCGCGCAGGCGGTTGGTTACGTCGTGTGTGAAAGCCCCCGGCTCAACCGGGGAGGGTCGCGCGAAACGGGCCGACTGGAGGCAAGGCGAGGGCGGTGGAATTCCCGGTGTAGTGGTGAAATGCGTAGAGATCGGGAGGAACACCAGAGGCGAAGGCGGCCGCCTGGACTTGACCTGACGCTGAGGCGCGAAGGCGTGGGGAGCGAACGGGATTAGATACCCCGGTAGTCCACGCAGTAAACGCTGGATACTAGGTGTGGCCGGAGTTGACCCCGGCCGTGCCGGCGCTAACGCAGTAAGTATCCCGCCTGGGGAGTACGGCCGCAAGGCTAAAACTCAAAGGAATTGACGGGGCCCCGCACAAGCAGCGGAGCGTGTGGTTTAATTCGACGCAACGCGCAGAACCTTACCAGGGCTTGACATCCCGGGAAGCGCCCGGAAACGGGCGTGTGCCCTTCGGGGAACCCGGTGACAGGTGTTGCATGGCTGTCGTCAGCTCGTGTCGTGAGATGTTGGGTTAAGTCCCGCAACGAGCGCAACCCCTGTGGCTAGTTACGTGGTTGTCTAGCCAGACTGCCGCATTGCGGAGGAAGGCGGGGATGATGTCAAGTCAGCATGACCCTTATGTCCTGGGCGACACACACGCTACAATGGCCGGTACAAAGGGCAGCCAAGCGGCAACGCGGAGCCAATCCCAGAAAGCCGGTCTCAGTACGGATTGGGGGCTGCAACTCGCCCCCATGAAGGCGGAGTTGCTAGTAACCGCCGGTCAGCATACGGCGGTGAATACGTTCCCGGGGCTTGTACACACCGCCCGTCACGTCACGGAAGCCGGCAACACCTGAAGTCGGTGGGCCAACCGGGCAACCGGAGGCAGCCGCCGAGGGTGGGGCTGGTGACTGGGACGAAGTCGTAACAAGGTAGCCGTAGCGGAAGCTGCGGCTGGATCACCTCCTTTCTAGGGAGCGTCGTCTGCCCGCCAGGCTGCAGCCGCAGTTGAGCGCGGCATGACGGCTCTCAGGTCAACCACCGGTCGCGTTGACCAGGCGCGGGCGCGCAGCGACTCGCCTGAGGATCCGCCAGGCCCATCACAGCCTGTGGCGGGGAGGGCTCGAGCGGCTCGCCACGCGTCCTGCGAGCACCGGTGACCCACCACCTCACA
>Ga0079224_100004727_pt1 | contig 17717 bp, 11 predicted proteins | sample Stecom2015_FD_80414 | JGI IMG/M metagenome (GOLD analysis project Ga0079224, IMG submission 80414) | Agricultural soil microbial communities from Utah to study Nitrogen management - Steer compost 2015 | ecosystem: Environmental > Terrestrial > Soil > Agricultural land | place: USA: Utah...
ACGACTTTCACGTCGGGCGTGAACGACTCAATTACCAGGCTTCCACGGTAATCCACTTCCTTTAATGCCTCGCGTATGCTATGCCAATCGATGTGGTCTCCGCCGGGTGCGCCCCTGTCGCAGCCGCAAGCGTGGACGTGCAGTAGCCGATGACCTGCTTTACGTATGGCGGTTGCCGAATCTTTTTCTTCGATATTCATGTGGTAGGTGTCTAATAAGATGCCGATGGCGGGGTGGTCGATTTCGTCTACCAGCCTTACGGCTTGGTCGGCCGTGTTGATGAAATCGGTTTCATAACGGTTTAGCGGCTCGATGGCCAGCGTTACCCCCAATCCGTCGGCCCGTTTTGCCAGCCTTTTCAGGTGCGTCACTACGGTATCCCACTGCCTGCGGTATTGGTCGTCTGGCGTTTGCTCTGCACGCCCCACCGTTGAGTACAGCGGGCCTGCCATGACGGGGCATCCGATTTGCGCCATCAGCTCCATACCTTGGGTAATGTACTCGATTGCCGCCTGCTGTTCCGCTGGTGTCCCGCGCAGATCCCGTCCGGGGCCCATGGCGGCGCAGATCGACGAGCATGCCAGACCGTATGTGCTAAGACCTTGTTTGATGACGGCCGGGTCGATATGGGAAGCGTCTTCCAAGGCGATTTCAACGGCGTCGCATCCCCAGTTTTTGAATTGTCCGAAGATATCTACCTGCTCACTGGTAAATGGCGAGGTGAGCAGAAACGTATTGACTCCAATTTTTAACATTTTTTTCTTAATTATTTTTCGCCCAAAAGCGTCGCGCGCTTTTACTCCCTCTCCAGCCTGAAATCGGCCGGGAACTGTCCGCGCTTAAATTGATCAAACCCAAACATGGTGGGGTTGTAGGGAGAAACGAACGACACGTCGATTGCCGGCGATATAGCCGTTTCCAATCCGGTGGCCCAAAGGCAGGCGTTGACCAGCAGCCGCCGCAAGTCGGCGTTTTGCAGGTCTACGGACGCGCCCATGGTGGTTGCAAACGTTTTTCCCTGGTTTCCGCCGGGCAGTTGGTACGTCCGCGTCCAGGCTATTGGTAGCCTTTCCTTCTCGGTATTGATGGGGGCGTCGGCAGTCATTCCGCGGGTTGAGTGTCCGTACAGCAATACCGTTGCGTCGTGGAGCGCGCCCACGGTATACACATCCGTTGGGCCCCAGATATCGGCGACGCCGGTCAACACCGGATGTGTGGCGTGGGCGTCGTTGATTTCGGCACGCGTTCCCTCGCTGCCATGGTCGCCATGGTGGCTAACCCACGTTTCGCCGAGGACAACTTTGCCGAAGCCGTCTTCCCATCCGGCGATGCCGCTGTTGAAATCATACTTAGCATATTGATCTACCTTGTTTCTGGTGTAGTGGAAGGCGTGTGTTGCGGTTCGGAGGCCAATGACGGGTTTGCCTGCCATGAGGTAATCGTCGATATAGCGCATTTGTTCCGGAGGGAGTTCGCGGAAGCGGGTAAAGATGACCATCAGGTCGGCGTGTTCCAAAGCTTGGAGCCCCGGTATGTTGGTCTGCTGATTGGGGTCTATTTCGCCACTTCCGGGGTTTAGCGAGAACAAAACGGTACAGGTATACCCGAGCCGTTTTGCGAGAATTTGACCCAGCATGGGCAAGGCCTCTTCCGAGCGGTACTCCTCGTCGCCGCTGATCAGTACGATATGCTTACCATCTCCCGGTCCGCCGTGGCCTGCATACGTGACCCACTCTTCGGAAGGTTGCCCCTCCGGGCCGCTCTCAGTTGTTGTGCCGTGGCCGGCGCAGGCGGCGACGCCGGACAGGAGTGTTGTTAATAAGAGTGTTGCTAACGAGCAAAGGAAAGGACCGGATTTGATCATTTTTCGATTCTTGCTAAGCGTTATTATTCTCTTGCCAACCGTGTGCATCGCGCACGCTCACCAATGCGGCCAGTATATCGTTCCATGTCTGCTGCTTATTGAGTACAGCATTGGGGAACATACATCCGTCCCAGCAGATATGCTTGAATTTTTTTGTGAGCCGGCCTTGTTCGTCGCGCAGCCAGTGTCCGGCGTCTTCGGCGATATTTAACTTGCCGTTCGGGTCGTTTGGCAAGCAGTGGCGCCCTGTTTTGTCGTGTGAGCCCGAGCCGAATACCGTGCCATCGTTCTGTGCCACATGGAAATCGATTGTCCATGGGCGTAGCGCACGGGTAAGCGTTTTGAGCGCTTCGGTAAGGGCGGCGCGGTCGCCCCAGTCAAAGTCAGCCGGGAGGATGCGATCTTCCGGTTGGTTATATCCTAATAGATAAAGGAATGTGTGCGACATATCGGCCTGGAAGCCGATGTTGGGGCGGTCGACCGCTTCGAGGGTCTCCAGCATGGTGCGCCAGCTATGCATGCCGCCCCAGCAGATTTCGCCTTCGGCGGCCAGTTGCTCGCCGTAATCGGCTGCTACATCGCATGCAGCCCTGAATGTTTCCGCGATCAGTTTGGTGTTGCCGGACGGGTTTTCCGCCCAAGCGGCGGGGGAACACGAAGAATCGATACGTATCACCCCATAAGGGCGGACGCCCAATTCACGGAGTTGCTGGCCGAACTGGCACGATTTACGCACCATTTCCACGAATGTTTTTCGGTTTTCGTCGCTGCCGATAGCCGATCCGGCCCATATCGGCGCAACGAGCGAACCGATTTTCAGTCCGTGCGCACTTACTTTATCGGCCAAGCGTTTCACCTCGTCTGCACCGCCATTGATATCCACGTGCGGCTCCAGCAGCCCGACATCGACCCCATCGAATTTTACGCCGCCTACCTCTGCGGCGGCCGTGTAGGCCAGCAGGTCGTCAAACGGGATAACGGGTTCGGAATCGGGGCCTTTGCCGACAATCCCCGGCCATGTTGCATTGTGTAATTTCGGGAAATTATTGGTTGCATCCATATCTTTACGATTTATGAAAGGTAAACTTAGCTAAATTCTTTTATTTATCACATAAATGGTCCGGTGCTTTCACTTTGATATCACCAAGTCCGGATTGCCGGGCCCGAAATGCTTGAGCATCACAATGGGGTCGGTTTTCGATAAGTTGGTAATGGTTACGCCGGCTTGCGCCGCGGGCTCACTTACGAAATACTCATCGTAGGTTAGCTGGCCGTAACGTATGAGTGCGGGCGTTTCGATATCCCATGTTCCCATTTTGCCGTGTCCCTGCATCATGATCATGCCGTAGGCTGCCGCGTCATGGATAGTTACCGTTGCACCTGGAAACACGGTCAATTCTTTGGCACTGAATGCATCGGATTTATAGCAGATCCATTTTTCGGAGTAGCCGGCGGCGTTCATTTCTGCTTCTTCGCGCACCGGCAGCGGCGCCATAAAGCGGTTTTGCATCGTATTGGGGTCGAGGTTGAGGTCCCAATCGAGCACGTCGATCAACTCGTCGAAATCGCCGAGCCGATCTTCCGGTGTACATTTCCACAAGAGTTCCTCGGGGATGATCGCCTCGTTGACCAGCGATTGGTACATCGCGAACACATCTGACGCTTTTTGCGGCTCGTAGGTGCACAGGCTACCGGGCGCATGCAGTAAGCCGGGGGGGACGTCCCATCCCGTGCCGGGTTCCAGGCGGTAGGCCTGTGAGTAGTTGGTGATTTTATTGTCGCCCTTGGTGAAGTTTACCAGACACTCTCGGATTTGCGCTTTGGTGGTACCGGGGGCCAATCCGATGAAGGTATAGGGATAGTCGCCGCCATGGTTATTCAGCTGAGGGGGGAAATAGTATGCTTCGGGTTTCCCCTTTTGGCCCACGAGCGCCGCCTTTTCGTCGTTGTGGTGCACATGGTGGGGCAGCGGACCCATGTTGTCGAAAAATTTGGAATACATGGGCCAACTGCGGTGTTCGTTCCATATCCGCGGTCCGATGAGTTCGCCCTGTAATTCGTCTACGGCGTCCCGTAGGAGAAACTGCGTCGTTTTTCCATGGTTTTCGTGAACGACTTGGCTCAGCCCTTCGTGCTCGCCGGTAAGCGGTCCGTTTTCAGCCGGGGTGGTGGACGACAGCCACCGCTCATCTATGCCGCCACGGATGCCGCCGAGTATGTAGTAATCGTCGGGGTGGAGCTTGATACGCCGTCCTGGAACGCAGAACGAGCGCGGTACCCAGGTAGGTGCCAGCCTTAATATGCCGGAGCCGGCATCGAACGCATCGCGAATTAACTGTTTTGTATTCATAATTTATTGTTTTTTGCTGTTTGCCTTTTACTGTTTGTTGTTTGCTGCCATACCGGTTTTTCTTAGAAACGTTGCGATATCGTCTGCGTTATGGAGTATCCGGACCGTTATTCCGTACTGCCGCCGTTCGTTGGGTTGCAGCATGATGAGCGACCCAAGCTGTCTGGCGCGCGATTGCCCGATCGGCGGGTGTGTACCGGGTTCCAGGCCGACCACATACTCGCCGGGGCCCCAATGTTGCCAGTTGGTCATCCAGGGAAGCTGTGACTTTTTAAATTCGATGGCCAATGCGATGCCCAGATGCGGATTGTGTATGCCGCAATGGCATATTCCGTCGGTACCTTCGTCGATATCGATGAACGCGGCTTCCTCACCGCCGCCGGTATGGTCTTCCAGTGGTGGTTTGCCTTTTTTGAATGGAGCCCCTTCCTTGAAAATCTTCGCACTTCCGGTTCCTTCGCGCGAGGTCCAGGTGCCCTGCCAGCAAATGTCGACGTCCTCGTCCACCAGGGGCCACCCGAGGTTCATGTGGTAAAGGAGCATGTGCGGTGCAGGGGTATTCCCGGCGTTCACGACTTCGTCGTTGATACGGATAACCGCTTCACCCAAGCTGCTTGAGATGGTGCGCCGTAAGGTGAGCTGGGTGCCGAGGGGCTGCGATTGTCTGATAGTCGCAGTGAGCTGCATTTCCAGCCGGCCGGCGGCGGGGTCGGGCTGGATGATGGACTCTAGGGTTGCGGGAATAGCGCTGTATTGGCTGTGCAACCCTCGGTTGCCGGCTTCGTCCGACTCGGGTCCGCCGATATGGTCGAGGCCACAGGTGGTTATTAGTCCACCGCCGAACCCGCTTAGCCAGTCCGCACCGCGGTAGGGGAGATGCGGGGGAGCAGTTACCCCGATGTCACTTATCCAGGCGAGGCTATGCGCGTTGTATTGTGCATCTGCAATATCGAGGCCGCGGTCGATGACCACCTTATACCGTAGTCCGGCGCCGGTATTTACCCACGCGATGCGCGTTCCCCGGCCGGGGCCGTTGTCGAGCACAGCGGTTTCGATGCCGCCCACCTGCGCGGGGTTAGAAATTTTTGTCCAGTCTATTCCGTGCTCCTTGTCCATCGTCACTTTTTATAGATCGGGTTATTTTCGTTTCCGCCCGCCATGAGGTAGGCGATGAGATCTTTCAATTCCTCGGGATTTAACACGTTCAATGATCCGGGGGGCATGATGGAAACCGTAGACTCTTTAACTTCGGTCACGTCTTTCTTCGGTATTTCCCTCAGTTCCTGTGGTGCATAGGGATTCTGGGAAATCGAATAAGTTTCTTCACCCTCATTGATTAGCCTGCCCATGACGGATGTGCCGTCTTCCAGTACAAACACCTTACTGCCGTATTGATCGGAAATCGCGTCGCCCGGTTCAATGATGGCGGTAAGCATATCCCGTACGGAGAAGCGTGTACCCAATTGGGTAAGGTCCGGTCCGATGGCACCGCCTTCGTTTTGCATGGTATGGCACGATGCGCATCTTACGGCTGCAAAAAGCGACTTACCCCGGGCATAGTCGCGTGTGCCCTCATCTTCTTCTATGGTCTTCAGCGCATCTTCGATTTCCCATTTCTTGCCCGGCCCTTTGGGAGGTTCGATGTCTTCAAATAGGTCTTTGCCCGATTCTGTCAATAGTGAGTCTCCGGAGATGGTGTTGTAATGGTCAAATTGGTCGGCAGGGACTTTCTCCAGCGCTATTTGCCTTGCTGCATCGACAAAGCCCACATAGCTGTTGCCTCCTTTATAGCCAAATGCGTTATAGTACCAGTTAAAGTATCTTTCGGATAATTCTGGTGCCCAGCCGGTTGTTGCTTTGCTTAATGCGGTGGCAAAATATATCTGTTGGGCGGGGGGCGTCTTGGCCAATGTGTTGGCAATCGTCATTCCGTATTCAGGGTTCCTTAAAATAAGGTCTGACGAATGCGTTAACGTCGGTTCGACTGTCGTGGAGTCATCCGTACCGTTTTCGAGGAGGGCGAGTGTCCTTTCTGTGGCGTAAGGCGCGCCGATGTGGATCAGTATTTTGCTGAGTTCACGATTAAGGGCGTTGTCGTTTGCCGGGAAATGGTTGGCGAAGTAGCCTGCCAGCCGGTTGGTGATTGCCGGCTGTACATTTCCCATCCGGTATAAGGCCACTTCGACGGTCCGGAGCAATGCGATTTGGTTTTCTTTCGATATGCGGCCAAAATCGATGGTCATCAGTTTACGCAACAGGATGGGTTGAAGCGCCGGGTCGCCCATTTTCGCCATCGCCAGCATGGCGTGGTTTACGGTACGGATGTTCCGTTCACGGAATGCTTTTTTGCCCCACAGGGTAACCGGTTGGTGCATTAGGACCATGGTGGCCGCGTAGCGTATGTGGCGATCATCGTGATTGAGGTAGGGCCATACTTCATTGATGACCGCGGTGTCGGGGGCTGCTTCGAAGTGGTTTTCGATGTTCCGGCGGATGGCCATTTCGTCGGTGATGTCGTCATCGTTCGCGGTTGCTTCCTTAATTTTTTCGTAATCTTCGTAGGAAACGCGGTATAGGTCGGATTCCAGTCGGCGACCACCGGTGAGGAAATATAGCGCGCCGTCGGGGCCCACTTCGCCATCGGTTAGCGGCAAGGGGGTGCCGGAAAGGAATTCCTCCGCTTGTACATCGTAAGAAGCACCTTTCGGTTGCAGGGATACCGCATAGATAATCCCAAAACTCCAGTCAAAGGCGAACAGGCTGTTGCGGTATTTTTCGGGGAACTTTGCTTTTCCGCCGTGCAGGAGGTTGGTTGGGGAGCCTTGGCCGATATTAAGCAGTGATGGCAAATTATCGGGGTAATAGGTTGCCCATTTGCTGTTCCCGGTGCGCCATCCAAATTCTGCGCCTTTGGTAACATGCAGCAGCCGAGTGGGCCTGTACCAGGGCATGCCGAAATCCCACTCCATGTCGGAGTCGTAGGCAAAAAGCTCCCCGTCGCTGTTGAACGTGATATCGAATGTGTTTCGGAATCCGCCGGCGACCAGTTGCCATTTTTTTCCCAGCGAATCCGTTTTCACGACGAAGCCGCCCGGCGCCATCCGGTCGTTTGCATGTCCGCGTGGATCTTTTATCAGCTGGAAGACATTATCTTCGTTCCAGTTTGCGGGCAGCAGGTAGCTGTCCATTTCCGGTACATCAGTATGATTACCTAGAACAAGGTATAGTGATTGGCCATCCGGTGCGAGGATGATGCTATGCGGGCCATGTTCACCGTCGCCGTCGAACACCTTCAGCTGTGTGATTTCGTCAAACTGATCATCGTTGTCGGTATCTTTCAGCCGGTACAGGCCGCTACTTTTTTCCATTTTGTCGTCGCCTCTGTGGTTCACCATCACGTATAGGCTATTAAAGGCCCATAGAAGCCCCTGGGCGTATCCCATTCCGATTTTGGTCTGGGTACTGTCGTTTTCCCACTGGTCTTCGGGGAAGGTGAGTTGTTCGGGTTCACTGGTGAGCGTGTCCGCACCGATCTCCGGCATATCTAGCCGGTAGAGCGCACCATATTGGTCAGACACGATCATCCGTCCCTTGTCGTCGAACGTCATAGCCACCCACGAACCTTTTTTGTTTTCCGACGGGCTGTAAAGGTGTTCTACCACGAAATCGTTAGCTACGGTAATTTTCTCCACTTTTGGTTTCTTCGCCACCGGTTCTTTGTCGGTGTCTTCCGTTTGGCATGATGTTACCGCTAGTAACGCCGCGCATACGGCAATGGAACCTGTTGTTGTTCTAATGAATGTTTGCATATATCTGTTTAGCATGAAATGCACGAGTAAAAGTACCTTGAAGGCGACGAACTGGCCCCACAATGCTACTACGTTTACGTTAAAATGCCATCCTGTACTGTCCTGAATGCGGATAGCTTATACTGTGCAAATCCCTATTTCAGTGGATGTTCCCTTAGCAGTTCTTCCGGCGAATAAAATCCTTTTTTATTGGCGACGGCGGCGCGGATAGCTTTCACTTGTTCTGCGTCGATGGGCGTTCCCTTGTTTCCGAACGCATTTTTCACATAGGTAAGCACGGCGGCCACTTCTTCGTCGTTCAGCAGTCCATCGAAGGGCGTCATCGGCACCTGTCCCGGATATTTTTTTCCGTTCACTTCGATGGGGCCATGCAGTCCTTTGAGTGTAAGTTTGATTAATCGGGCATCATCATCGAGCACCCATGGGGTGCCGGCAAGCGGAGGAAAGCCCGAGTTAGGCAGCCCTTTACCGTCGGCTTGGTGGCATGTGATGCAAAACCCTTCGCGTTGGAAGATGAGCTGGCCCTGTTTATAGCGGGTCAGGTCATCTCCTTTCAAGTGGGTATTTACGGCCGCTTCCGTTTTGGTTTCGGCCGGGTCGGCTGATCCTTCCAAGCGGCCGATGACGGTCTGGTAGGCATCGGCCATCCAGCTGTCGATAGGATGTTTTGCCGCTTCTTCCAAGATGGGGACTGCTTCGTCGCGATCGAGCCATGAGGCTGCCACGATAGCTTCCAGCCGCACGCGTCCATGTTTATCGGCAGCGGCTGTCCGTAACAGTTCGGCCTGCTCGTGCACCTGGTGGCCGGTATAGCGCAGTACCCGCACTGCCGCCGCGCGCACGCGGTGGTCATTTGCTTGGAGCAGTTTGCGCAGCAGGGGTTCGTCAACGCGGTTGAGCCCCCAGCTTACCCACAGCCCTTCAAGCAGGTGGTGTTCATATTGCGGTTCGCTTCGGTCCAGTCCGTTTAACCATGGCCCAAGCTGCTTAAGCACGTCTTCAGGGTTGCGCCCCCGGAGTTCGCGCCGTGTGCGGTAGCGGGTGCGGTATTCGGGCAGCTTGAGGTTATCGAGCAGGGTAACGATATCGGCGCCCGCGATAGTCGCCGGTTCTACCAGTGGCCTAGCGGGGTAGGTGATGCGGTATATGCGCCCATGGGTATGGTCGCGCAGCGGGTCGCGCTGGTTGTGTTGCATGTGACCGATCAGGACATTGTGCCAATCTACCACATAAAGTGAACCATCGGGAGCGAACTCCATGTCGACAGGTCGGAAATTCGGGTCGTCTGACCACATCAGGTCTTGGCGGTGGTAGCTTCGGTATCCCGTTCCGTCTTCCACCAGGGCATGTTGTTTGGTGCCCAGGAAGCCGATGGTGTTGTTGATGAGCATGTCGCCCTGCACGTCGTCAGGGAAATGGCGGCTCGAGACGAATTCGAGGCCCGATGTGGGGCGCACGCGGTGTGCGTCTTCGATGAGGTTCCGGGCTTTCGGGTTGGCTTTCGCATAGACCGGCTTGAGTGAGCCGGGCATCATCCAGGTCACATCCGGTCCGGAGGTTTCCGCGTAGAAGTTCTGGCCCCAGTCATCGAAAGTAATCCCCCAGGGGTTGGGGATGGAGAGTTGGGCTGTGTTTTCCAGGTGACGGCGGGCGGGATTGTACCGGAAGAAGCCGCCGTTGGTTGCGCGGACAGGGCCGTAGGGTGTTTCAATGTCGCTCGCTAGGAATACCCCTTGCCCCATGTAAATGGCGCCGGAAGGATCGCTTGTATAGGCGTGGTGGGCATGATGGGTGTCGTGGTCGTCGAAACCACTGAGGAGGATTTCCTTTTTGTCGGCCCTGTCATCGCCGTCGGTGTCGGTGAGAAGCACCAAATTCGTTCCTTGCGATACATATACCCCTTCCGGTGCAAGTTCGAATCCCATTGGAAGGTGCAGGTTGTCGGCAAAGATGGTTTGCTTATCGGCTTTCCCGTCGTTATCGGTGTCTTCGAGTATCAGCAACTTGTCCGTTGGTTTCGGGTCGCCGGGTTTCCAGTGGGGGTACGACGGCATCGTCGCGACCCACAGGCGCCCCTTGTTGTCAAATGTAAGCTGCACGGGTTTCTGGAGGTCGGGGAATTCCTGTTCGGAAGCGAAAAGATCTATCTCATAGCCGGGTGCCATATGAAATTCAGCGAGGGCATCGTTGCCGTACAAGTACCGCGGTAGTGGGCCATTGGTGTTGCTGGGTAGGTAATTGGTTTGTACTTCGGGCAATACCGTTGTGGTGGCATCGGCGCTGTCGAGGTCCATTCGTATCCCTTTATTTGCTTTCCAGATAGCCTCGTCGCGGACAGCCGTCATCTCTCGGATCTTGGTGAATTCGGCCGGGTAATTGTCGGGTCCGAACGGATCGTAGCGGCGTCCGAATGCCTGCACGCCGTTGGGGTGTTTGAAATCCTGGAACCAGAGCCAGTTTTTTTCCATCACGGCATCGTGGATCAGCTTGCGGTTGATTCCGGTCGTTTCCTTTGCTTTGCCGAACACGGCATCGGCCAACCGCGTGGAAAACTCGCGGTATCCCGCGTCGTTGAGTTGGGCGCCGTCTATGGTCAGCGGTTCGCTATTGCGGGCGAACAGTTTTCGGAAGGGGCGGTACATATCTACGAAAAGCACGCCATTGTTTCGGGCCACTTCGGCCATGGCGTCGGTGTACATCGCCAAGCGCTTGTTTTCCGCCTTGCCATCCGGCAAGTCGTAATCGCGCGACCGGTCTTCAAAGGCAATGGGCGAAACGATAGCCAAACGGGGTGGTGTGCTCCCGTTGTAATGTTGTTTCAGGGTATGTTTAATAAACGCTTCTAGTTCTTCGCGGTAGCGTTGGAGTCCTTCTTCACCGCGGAACGATTCGGTATAGCCAAAAAATGCGATAATGATGTCTGCCCCATGTCGGGCTAACCACTGGTCCGGCGTTTCCCAGTGTCCGACGGTATGGGGGTCGTTGAGCAGATCGGTATCGGACTGGAGCGTGTCGGCGCCGGGGAATGCCCATGGCGAGGGGCGTCCCGAGTGGAGGCGGAATCCCGGCGTATTCCCACCGTCGCACATGTTGCGGATGTACAATAGGCTATCGGGGTACCGCGCGTGCATTTCGGTCTCGAAGTAACCATAATTCATCATCCGCGATCCAAGGTTGTTGCCTAGGAGTATAATCCGGTCGCCCCGCCGTAATGAGAGCGGGCTTGATGTCGGGGCACTGCAATGGAAGGCACTGATGGCTACACCCAATGCCGCGGTTAAAACCGTTAGTTTACGAAAGTTTGCACGGACATTCATGCGATTGCTTTACGTTTCATAATTGGACCGGACAACATTATACGGCCATTAATTGGAGTCGCAATACTACTTTTTTTGCGGCACAATTTCATCCTGTACTGTCCTGAAATGCCGCATCACGGCCGTATGATTACATACGGCCAAACATAATTAAAGGAACGTTGAATTGCAAATGAAATGGCCGTATGGGGTAAGGCGGCGGTTTAGGCAGTTAATAATTATACTTATCGATTTTGTCGATTTGGTTGTTGCCTTTGGTAAATACCAATACCGGTTGGTAATTATCGGCCTGTTCTTCCGTGACACTGAAAAAACTAAGGATGTGGACGGTATCGCCCACTTTTGCATGCAGTGCAGCACCGCCGTTCATACATACCTCACCGCTTCCGCGTTTTCCGGGGATGACGTACGTCATGATACGGCTACCGTTAATGGCATTGTTGACATATACTTGCTCGTACTTCTTTATTTGGGCTGCATCCAGCAAATCGGCGTCAACGGTTATTGACCCGTTATATTCCACGTTTGCTTCTGTTACTTTTACGGTGTGAATTTTTGATTTTAAAATAGTTAACTCCATATGATCGTTTGTGTGTTTTCGTTGCCTTTTTATGCGGTTTTTGCCTGCTTGTTCGGCTCTTCGGTAGTTTCAAGTACAATTTCCTTGCCGTATTGTACCACGGTGTGGTATTTGTGATGGCACTGATAGGTGAATTGATAAGGCACATGCGGGTTTATGGGATGATTTCCGGTACAGGCTACGCGGTATTCTTCATGTCCGTTTGCTGCATATTTGGTTACGGTGAAGGTGTCGTCTTCTGCCTCCCTATCCAGGATAAACCAGGCCCCTTCGCCAATTCCGCCCAGCCACTGGGCCGTTGCCGGCACCGTTTTCGGACGGAGAGGTTCAGCTATATTGCCCGGCTCACTATCGCAGGGGAGCGCTTTGGATTTCGCGGATGAAAAGTTGCACAGCAGTTGGTCTATTTGGAACCGTAGCGATTGCCAGCGATTCATCTGCATGGTGGCCAGTGTACCTTTGCAATAGCAATATACCATACTATTAGACGCCGCATTCACCACGTTGCTCATGGGGCTGGGTTTGATGCATTCGGGCAGGGCGATGCGCCGTCTTGCCGGATGATTGCCGGTAAAGCCCGCCAAGAGCACTTGGGCCACGTAACGTGAGCAGCTGTTGTTTCCCCGAGCGATTGCCCCATACTTTACGGGGCCTTGCTTTACAATGCGGTCTGCGAATCGGTGTGCCGCTGCGAAGGACAGCCCTGTGGCGACAGAAAAAAACAGGCGTCCGCCGCCGTGCGTGGCATTTTCGATTTGGTGCAGCTCGTCCATGACGGCCTCTAAATTAGTGATTTCGTCGCTGTCATTGATTTGCGCACGGGTCTCCAATGCCAACCGAGGGTCGGAATCGACGGAGCGGGCACGCCCGTACCCGCGGGGCGTGATGTACCTTCCGAAGTCGAAATAGGCCAATCTCCCCGATTTCCGGTGAACCAGAACCATCGCCGCGTGACCTACTTTAAAGTTCAGATTTTTTACGATACCGAGTTGTTTAAGTATGGCCATCCATCGTTCATCGCCACGCGCCGTCTGATCTGGCCACGCCATTACCAATGCCAAATCCTGGTATTCTTCCAACTTACCCTCCATTCATGGATGTTTTTCCTTGGCGGTGAAGTAACTGCCAGAATCTGTAAAGAATTGGGAATTCAAGCGCGTGAGCATACCCTAGGCTATTGTATTGGGAAACTTACGAAATCATTTTGATATTTATCACGATTATCTGGTAAAATTTGTCATTTTTGTAACCCTAATATGTAATTGATCCCCAAACATGGAAAGAATTGTTCGTCGAGGTGTTGAAAAACCTTTGTTGTTTTTTTTATCGTTGACTTTATTATTTGCTGCTTACTCGTGTAACAAGCGGAGTGGGAAACCGCGCTTGTTGGTTTTTAGCAAGACGGCGGCGTTTTACCACGAATCTATACCCGCGGGCAATGAAGCGCTTATCAAGCTTGCTGCCGAAAACGGATATGCTATCGATACGACCACGAACGCGGAATGGTTCAATGAAGACAGCTTAAAGAACTATTCGGCAGTGATTTTCCTGAGCACCACGGGAGATGTGCTTAACCATTATCAAGAAGCCGCGTTCGAACGGTATATACAGGCTGGAGGCGGTTTTGTGGGTATCCACGCAGCTTCTGACACCGAATACGACTGGGGGTGGTTCGGCCGGTTAGTAGGTGGCTATTTCAAGGGGCATCCCCATCCGCAGGAAGCTACATTCCATGTGATTGATTCGCTGCATCCGGCGACTGAGGGACTCCCCCGGACGTTCAGCTATGATGATGAGTGGTATAATTTCAAGGAACTCAGTCCGGAGAACAATGTATTGGTAACGATAGACGAGCGCAGCTATGAGGGCGGCGACAACGGCGAGGAACACCCGATGGTGTGGTACCACGAGTACGACGGCGGTCGGTCGTTTTATACCGCATTGGGGCATTCGGAAGCATCATTCAGTGACTCCCTGCACCTCAAGCTGATATTGGGAGGCATCCGATACGCGGTGGGAAAGAACTTGAAACTCGACTATAGTAAAGCGAAGACGCAACTTCCGCCGAACCCGCAGCGTTTCGTAAAGAAGCAACTGGTTGCAGGTGAGCTTTTTGAGCCTACGGAGATGGCTATATTGCCCAACTACGATATCTTGGTTGCTCAGCGGCGGGGCGAGTTGATGCTCTACCAACACGAAAGCCAAACGGTAAAGCAAGTAGGGTTCCTTGACGTGTATCACCAATCGGGTGTGCCGAACGTCAACGCGGAAGAAGGGTTCATGGGACTTGCATTGGATCCGGATTACGAAACGAACAAATACCTCTACGCATTTTACAGCCCCATCGATACCTCCGTAAACCGCCTATCTCGATTTATCTATGATAACGGCAAGCTAGATGTGGCATCGGAGCAGGTCATCCTCCAGTTCTATTCGCAACGCCAGATTTGCTGCCATACCGGCGGTTCGATAGCGTTCGGCGGTGATGGGTTACTATATTTATCCACGGGTGATAATTCCACGCCTTTTGACCAACCCGACCCTTCAAAATATAAAAACCGTGGTTTCGCCCCCTTGGACGGTCGGCCGGGGTACGAGCAGTATGACGCGCGCCGGTCTGCCGGAAACACCAACGACCTGAGGGGTAAGATTCTCCGTATAGATGTACAGGCCGACGGCACCTATGAGATACCAGAAGGGAATTTATTCCCGGAAGGTACGGCAAAGACCCGGCCGGAGATTTACGTAATGGGCAATCGCAACCCGTATCGGATATCCGTTGACCAGAAGACGGGTTTCCTCTATTGGGGCGAAGTTGGCCCGGATGCGTCTAACGACAGCCTTGCCACGCGTGGACCACGCGGTTATGACGAGGTTAATCAGGCCCGCGCCGCGGGATTCTTCGGATGGCCGCTCTTTGTTGGCGACAACTATGCTTATCGGTCATTTGATTACGGCACCGGCGAGTTTGGGGAGCCTTTTGACCCGGCGAATCCGACGAACAACTCGCCCAATAATACCGGTTTGCAGGCGCTGCCGCCGGCACAACCGGCATTTATTTGGTATCCGTATGCGGCATCGCCGCACTTCCCCCAAGTGGGAACGGGAGGCCGCAACGCCATGGCCGGTCCGGTATATTATACCGATATGTTCCCTGAGGCGACCCGTTATCCGGAATACTATGATGGGAAGTTAATTATCTATGACTGGATCCGTGGGTGGGTTAAGGCGGTTACGTTGCTGCCGAATGGTGATTTCGATAAGATGGAACCGTTTGCTGAGGGGCTTTCGTTTGCCAATCCTATTGACATGGAAGTCGGAAAGGACGGCCGCATTTACGTGCTGGAGTATGGAAAAGGGTGGTTCGCCAAGAACGACGATGCGGGTATCTCACGGATTGATTACATTGCTGGTAACCTTCCGCCGCAGGTTGGTGAGATTGCTATATCGAAGGTCAACGGGGCCCTTCCTTTCACGGTGAATGCATCGGTCACCGCCACCGATAATGAAGACGACCGGCTTACGTACACTTGGAAAATCGGTGATATCACGCAAGAAACCACGGAGCCCACGCTAAGCTACACCTTGGAAGAGCGCGGGGAATATCCTATAAGCGTTACGGTATCGGATGGGGAGGGGCAGGCCGAAAGTAACCCGGTATGGGTTTATGCGGGCAATGAAAACCCAGTGGTGGATATTCTGCTATCGAATACATCGGGCGTTTATTCGCCGGGAGAACGTATTGAGTATAAGGTGAATGTGGACGACCACGGTAGGGCTATAGATACGGCCAGCCTTGTGGTGGCGGTAGACTATGTCAGCGGAGCGGATATGGCTGGTGCTTCGCTGGGACACCAGCAGGTATCGGAAATTGTATTAGGACGTAGTTTGATGATGGCCTCCGATTGCCAGTCGTGCCATAAAATTGACGAACCGAGTATAGGTCCATCCTACATGCAGGTTGCGAAGCGCTATCGCGGACAGCAAGACGCGTCGTCGTACCTGACCGGTAAGATTATGGAGGGCGGCAGCGGAGTATGGGGTGAAGTGGCTATGCCTGCGCACCCCGATATGAAAGACGCCGAAGCCCGGCAAATTGTGCGCTGGATCATGTCATTGGCAGACGGCGCCGGCAAGCGCAAGTCGCTGCCGGCAGCGGGCACAATCGTTGCGAAAAGCGCCAGTGAAGACGATGAGGAAACGGTGCTGCGCATCCATGCGCAATATACCAACTCGCCGGGCACGGGCATTAAGCCGCTAAGCGGTTCTGCAACGGTTGATTTAAAGCCGAAAGCGGATCAGTAGGCGTACTTCATGGGGTAGCCGGTCGTGACGCGGCCTTTGAGGATTCTTTGGAGCTTAGGAGCGATCAAATTCTTGGTCAATGGCGCAAGATGGTCGAGGAACAAAACACCTTCGGTATGGTCGTATTCGTGTTGTATCATCCTTGCTGTCGCTCCCTTGAACGTTTTTGTTTGTAATTCAAAGTCAGCGTTATAGTATGCGATGGTAATTGCCCAGGGGCGTTTTACCTTTTGCCACACGCTAGGGATGCTCAAACAGCCTTCCTTGTCTTCCCAGCGCTCTTGAGACCGTTCGATGATTTTGGCATTGATAAATGTTTCTTTTATGCCGTGGTCATCCTGTGAGAAATAATTCGTTCGGTTTTCTGCTTCGAGATTATCGAAGGTGGATTGACTATCGACAATGAACAATCTGATAGGGAGTCCGATCTGGGGCGACGCTAGCCCGCAGCCATTGGCATTTTCCATGGTTTCCCACATGTCGGCAATTAGCCGATCCAATCGGGGATAATGCTTTTCGATGTCGTGGCATCTCTCTTTTAAAATACGGTGTCCGTATGCCAGGATGGGTCGTTCCATTATTCTTCGGATTTTTCAACAAATTTCCGAAGAATGGATAGGGTAGGCAATGAACCGATGTTAAGTAATCTAGGCTATTTGCCGTCGTATCCGGCTCAAAGCCTGTGGCGTTATCCCGATATACGAGGCAACGTATTTCAATGGGATGTATTTTAAAATATCCGGCTGTTCGTTGAACAGGTTTAAGTACCGTTCTTTGGCGGTATGTTTCAAGAGTGATAATTCTCTTTTGCTTTTCTGTAAAAACAGTTTCTCAGATATCAAACGGCCCAGATAGTTTCCGGCCGTGGTCTGTGCATATACTTTTTGCAAATCGCTATAAGAAATTTGCCAGGCAATGCTTTCTGTGAGGGCTTGCAATTCGTATTCAGAAGGGGTTTGCGTTAGGAATGAGTGGTAAGCGCAGGTAAATTCTTTGTCAAAGCAGAAATTAAAAGTCAATTCGTTTTCCTCATTTGGAATGTAGAACCGAACGATGCCAGTTTCTATAAAGGAGAGGTGGCTTTCCGTTTGGCCTTGCCGGGTGATAATTTCGTTTTTGGCAAAAACTTTCCGGTCGAAATGAGAAGCTATAAATTCCCATTCGTTATCCTTTAGCTTTACAATCCGCTCGTAATATTCCCTGATATGTCCCATGACCAATAATTGCCGTTTTCTTTAAATAGGAAAATGCAAATTTAGTTTTTTTGAATGAACCGAACACGGGGCGGATATTTTAACAATTGAAACTAAAGCCTTTATCTAAAATGCTTAAATTATCTGAAATTTATTTTGGACAGTACGGCCTATAATTCTATCTTTGCACCACTTTCCGGAACAGGAAAGCGTTCATTAAATAACGATTCCGTAGCTCAGCTGGTAGAGCAATACACTTTTAATGTATGGGTCCTGGGTTCGAATCCCAGCGGGATCAC
>Ga0079224_100004730_pt1 | contig 17715 bp, 15 predicted proteins | sample Stecom2015_FD_80414 | JGI IMG/M metagenome (GOLD analysis project Ga0079224, IMG submission 80414) | Agricultural soil microbial communities from Utah to study Nitrogen management - Steer compost 2015 | ecosystem: Environmental > Terrestrial > Soil > Agricultural land | place: USA: Utah...
CAGCCTCGGGAGTGGCCGGTGGTGGGGGACGACTGTTTGGCGCCGCCCGGCGGGGCGGCAGAGTTGGAGTCTAACCCGGTGGCCGATGGCCACACAAGGGACCGCCTGCCCCCTGAACTAGACAAACGGCAAGCGAGCAGCTCCACCCCGTGGAGGGGTGGTCACGGGGTGGAGCCTGGCTGCGGCTCAGTCGGCCTGGCGGCGCAAAAAGGCCGGAATATCCAGGTAGTCCATATCGCTGCCGACGGCCTGCTCGGCCTTGCGCGCCGGGGCCTGTTCCTGCGGGGCTACCGAGGGCCGGCGGTTGATGGTCGGCCGATCCAGATCCCGGTAGTCGCCGCGGCCGCGCACCACGGCGGGAGCCTGCTCACTGCGCTGGGGTAGCTGGCCGCGCATATCCGCGGGGTTGCCCAGGCCGGTGGCCACCACGGTAACCCGCACCTGGTCGCCCATATCCGGATCCAGCACGGTGCCGACAATGACGTTGGCGTCGTCCGAGGCAAATTCCTCGATGGTCTCCCCCACATCGGAGAACTCGCCCAGAGACAGGTCCATCCCCGCGGTGATGCTCACCAGGATGCCGCGGGCGCCCTGCAGGTTGATGTCCTCCAGCAGCGGGCTGTGGATGGCGGCCTCGGCGGCGATCCGGGCGCGGTCTTCGCCACTGGCGACACCTGAGCCCATCATCGCCATGCCCATTTCCGACATCACGGTTCTGACGTCGGCGAAGTCGACGTTGATCATGCCGGGACGGATGATCAGGTCGGCAATGCCCTGGACGGCGCCCAACAGCACATCGTTGGCGGACTTGAAAGCCTCCAGCAGACTGGTGGTCTTGCCCAGTACGGTGAGCAGCTTTTCATTGGGAATGGTGATCAGGGAGTCGACCCTGTCCTTGAGGTTTTGGATGCCCACCTCGGCGATGGCCATGCGCTTGCGGCCTTCGAAGGCAAAGGGCCGGGTGACCACGGCGACGGTGAGAATCCCCATCTCCTTGGCCACGTCGGCGACGATGGGCGCCGCACCGGTGCCGGTGCCACCGCCCATGCCGGCGGTGATGAACACCATATCGGCGCCCTTGATCACATCGGCGATACGGTCCCTGTCCTCCATGGCGGCCTGGCGGCCCACATCGGGATTGGCCCCGGCGCCGAGGCCCCGGGTTACCCCGTTGCCCAACTGCAGCAGGGTCGCACCGGAAAAGTTTTTCAGCGCCTGGGCGTCGGTGTTGGCGCAGATAAACTCCACCCCTTCGACCTGACTGTCGATCATGTGCTTGACGGCGTTACCGCCGCCGCCACCGACACCGATCACCTTGATTTCCGCACTTGCCGGAACATTTTCGATAATTTGAAACATGGTATTTACCCCTCACTTTGATGACCCTAGGGCCAGTTTGCCGTACAAAAATGGTTTCCTGTTTCCCGCCCGATCACCGCGACCTGGCGGACCTTGGTGGCCCTCTGGCCCCCTATAAATTGCCCTGGAACCAGCCCTTGATGCGGCTGAGCCAGGCGTCCCAAAGCTGGCTTTTCTCCCGACTCTGGCCCTTTGGCACCCGGTTGCCGTTGAGGTGCTGGCGCAGCCCGTAGAGCAGGAGCCCCACCCCGGTGGAGTGGATGGGGTTGCTGACAATGTCCACCAGGCCGCGAATATTCTGCGGCGCCCCCAGGCGCACCGGCATATGGAAGATCTCCTCCGCCAGCTCGATGGCGCCCTCGATCTTGGAGGTGCCGCCGGTGAGCACCACTCCCGCCGCCACCAGGTCCTCGTAGCCGCTGCGCCTCAACTCGGCCTGAACCAGGCTGAACAGCTCCTCGTAGCGGGGCTCCACCACCTCCGCCAGGGCCTGGCGGGACAAGTCCCGGGGCTGGCGGTCGCCGACGCTGGGCACCTTGATGGTCTCGTCGGCGCCGGCCATTTTGGCCAGGGCGCAGGCGTAGCGAATCTTCAGCTCCTCCGCCCTGGGGGTGGGGGTGCGCAGGGCCATGGCGATGTCGTTGGTGACCTGGTCGCCGGCAATGGGGATCACCCCGGTGTGACGGATGGCGCCGTCGGCGAAGATGGCGATATCCGTGGTGCCGCCGCCGATATCCACCAGGCACACCCCCAGCTGCTTCTCGTCCTCGGTGAGCACCGCGTAGCTGGAAGCCAGCTGCTCGAGGATGATGTCCTCCACCTCCAGGCCGCAGCGGCGGATACACTTCTTGATGTTCTGGGCGGCGTTGGCGGCACAGGTCACCAGGTGGACCTTGGCCTCCAGACGCACTCCGGACATCCCCAGGGGCTCCTTGACCCCCTCCTGGTTATCGATGATGAACTCCTGGGGCAGGACGTGGAGAATCTCCTGGTCGGCGGGGATCGCCACCGCCCGCGCCGCATCGATCACCCGGTCGATGTCGTGTTGCTGAACTTCACGGTCGCGGATGGCGACGATGCCGTGGGAGTTCAGGCTGCGGATGTGGCTGCCCGCGATACCCGCAAACACCGAGTGGATATTGCAGCCCGCCATCAGCTCGGCCTCCTCCACCGCCCGCTGGATGGCGTGCACCGTGGACTCGATATTGACCACCACCCCCTTCTTCATGCCACTGGAGCGGTGCATGCCGGTGCCGATAATTTCCAGGCCCCCGTCCGCACCGGCGACACCGACGATGCACACCACCTTGGAGGTCCCAATATCCAGGCCAACAATCATTTGTTCGTTGCTAGCGTTAGCCATTTATCTTCCTCAATCAGCTCTTGCCGCCCGTTTCCGGCGCGGGTTCAATCGGGGCTTTCCAGCGCACTGCAACACCGTTGCCGTAGCGGACATCCACCTGTTCCACACTTTCCATGCGCTCCTTCAGCGCCTTGTCCCAAACCTGCATAAAGCGCTGCAGCTTGCCGGCCACCGGCTCCTTGCCGATCACCAGGGTCAGGCCGGGCTCGAACCTCAGGTTCCAGTTGCCCCGCGCCGCCAGCTGGCAGGCCTCCACCTTGAGCCCCAGGGGTTGCAGAACCTGGGAAAAGTTCCGGTACTGCTGCATCACCCGCCGCTCCATGCCTTCCGGCCCGTCCAGCAGGGGCAGGGTCTCCGGGAGCTCGACATTGCCGATATCCAGGATCTTGCCCTTGTTGTTGAGGAATCGCCCCTCACCCCAGCGGGCGATGGGCACCTCCTCCTCAATGGCAATCACCACCTCGTCCGGCCACTTGCGCCGGGCGGAAGCCGAGGCCACCCAGGGGTGGGCCTCCAGGGCGGCACAGATGCCCTCCAGGTCGAGGCTCAGGAAGCCGCCCCCCAGGTTGGCGGCGACGATGTTTTCCACCTCCGGCGCCGCCACCCGCCCCAACTCACCGTCCACCCCGATTACCGCGATGGGCACGTCGTACTTTTGGTAGAGCAGATAACCGCCCCACCCCAGGCCACAACTGATGGCCACCATGGCCAACAACTTCAAGCCGGCCCCCAGGCCCAGCCCGGCTGGCCCTTCGCCCACCGCGGCAGGGCCGCTGTTGCCGCCGGCGGGAGAGGTCATGCTGTGCCGCTCTCGGCGGTGGCGAGAATGGCCACCACCAGCTGGTCAAAGTCCATACCCACCGCGCGGGCCGCCATGGGCACCAGGCTGTGGGTGGTCATCCCGGGCACGGTGTTGACCTCCAGCAACTGGAAGTTGCCATCCTCGTCCACCATGGCGTCGACCCGGCCCCAGCCCCGGCAACCCAGGCTGGTGAAGGCCCGCAGACAGAGCTCCTGAAGCTCCCGCTCCCGCTCCGGCGGCAGGCCACAGGGGCACAGGTAGCGGGTGTCGTCCCTCAGGTATTTGGCTTCGTAGTCGTAAAACCCCCGGTCGGTCTCCAGCTTGATCACCGGCAGGGGGCGACCGTCGAGAATGGCCACGGTGTACTCGTCGCCACTCAACCAGGACTCGGCGATGACGCCGCCGCCGAGGCTGTCCGCGCGATGCCAGGCGGCCGCCAACTCCGCTGCCGATGTGGCCTTTGCCATGCCGATACTGGAACCCTCCCGGGCGGGCTTGACCATTACCGCGCCCCCCAGGGCACTGAGGGTACTCGACCAGTCGCTATCGGCGCTGAGGTCGGCAAAGTTGGCGGTGGGCAGGCCCAGGCCCCGCCACAGCAACTTGGTGCGAAACTTGTCCATCGCCAGGGCGGAAGCCAGCACGCCACTGCCGGTGTAGGGCAGGCCGAGAAATTCCAGGGCCCCCTGGAGGGTGCCGTCCTCGCCCCCCGGACCGTGGAGGACGATAAACGCCAGATCCGGCGCCAGGGCTTCCAATTCGCCAATAATGCCGGGACCTACGTCGATACCCACGGCGTCCACCCCCTGGCGCAACAGGCCCGCGAGTACGGCATTGCCGCTGATCAGGGAAATCTCCCGCTCCGCCGAGGTGCCGCCAAATAGCACCGCCACCTTGCCAAATCCTGCCACCGTCGCTCCCCCCATTACCTGAGCCCTCTGTCCACCAGCAACTTCACCAATCTGCCGACACTGCCCGCCCCCTGGGTGATGACGATATCGCCGCCCCGCACCAGGTCCCGCACAATGTCGGGAATTTCCTCTATGGTCTGGGCGTACACCGGATCCACCCTGCCCCGGGTGCGGATGCTGCCGCACAGCTGCCTGCTGGTGGCGCCGGGAATCTCCTCTTCCCCCGCCGGATAGACCTCGTTGACCACGAGCACGTCACAGCCCGACAGCACCTGGACAAAATCCTCGTACAGATCCCGGGTGCGACTGTATCTGTGGGGCTGGAAGATCATCACCAGGCGGCGGTCCGGCCAGCCATCGCGCACTGCGCGGATGGTGGCGGCAACCTCGGTGGGGTGATGGCCGTAGTCGTCCACCAACATGGCGGTACCCCCGGGAACCTGGAAGTCACCGTGGACCTCAAAGCGGCGGCCAACCCCCTGAAAGCCCTCCAGCCCCCTGACGATGGCGGCATCGGCCACCTTTTCATCGCTGCACACGGCGATGGCGGCGGCGGCGTTGAGGGCGTTGTGAACCCCGGGAATATTGAGCTTGATCGCCAGCGGAGGCAGACCCTCGGGACGGTGAACAACAAAGCTGGAACTTCTCTCCTTGAGGGCAATGCCCTCGATGCGGAAGTCGGCATCGTCGCTGAAGCCATAGCTGAGAATGGGGCGGGACACGGCGGGAATGATCGCCCGCACATTGTCGTCGTCGATACAGAGCACCGCGAGACCGTAAAACGGCAGGTTGTGAAGAAACTCGACGAAGGTGCCGGTCAGGCGGGAAAAGTCGAAGCCGTAGGTGGCCATATGGTCGGCATCGATATTGGTCACCACCGACACCATGGGTTGCAGGTGAAGGAAGGAGGCATCGCTCTCGTCCGCCTCTGCCACCAGGTAGCGGCTCTCCCCCAGGGCGGCATTGGTGCCGGCGCTGTTGACCCGGCCCCCCACCACAAAGGTGGGGGCCAGGCCACTTTCGGCGAGAATGGCGGTGATCAAACTGGTGGTGGTGGTCTTGCCGTGGGTGCCGGCCACCGCGATGCCGTGGCGGTAGCGCATCAGCTCCGCCAGCATCTGGGCGCGCTGGACCACGGGGATGCGCTGTGCCCGGGCGGCGAGCACCTCCACATTCTCCGCCACCACGGCGGAGGACTGGACCACTACACTGGCGCCCGCCACATTGCTCTCGCGGTGACCAATGAAGATGGCGGCACCCATGGCCCCCAGGCGCTGGGTGTTGGTGTTTTGCTGAATATCGGAGCCGGAAATCTCATAGCCCTGGTTGAGCAGCACTTCGGCGATGCCACACATACCGGCACCGCCGATGCCGATAAAGTGGATGCGGCGGATACGGCGCATTTCCGGAACCTGGTAAATGGTGGTCATCGCATTACCTCCAGGCAGACGTCGGCGACCCGGCGGCCGGCGTCGCCGATGGCCAGGGCGCGGGCATTGACCGCCATCTCTGTCATTTTGGCGGGATGCTCCGCCAGCTCGGCCAACAGTTCCGCCAGGTGCTGGGGAGTCAGGTCCCGCTGTTGGATCAGCAGGGCCGCGCCGCCGGCCACCAGCCATTCGCCGTTGCGGGTCTGGTGGTCGTCGATAGCCGCGGGAAAGGGAATCAGCAGGGCACCCACCCCCGCCGCCGCCAGTTCGGAGACGGTGAGGGCCCCCGCGCGGCAGACCACAAAGTCCGCCCAGCCGTAGGCCTCGGCCATATCGCCGATAAAGGGCTCGATGGCGGCCGCGACCCCTGCCTCCCGGTAGGCGGCCCCGGTGGTCTCCCCGTGGCGGCGACCGCACTGGTGGCGGACCTCGACAACGGCGGGGTCGGCCAGCAGCGCCAGCGCCCCGGGCACCATCTCGTTGATGGCCTGGGCCCCCAGGCTGCCCCCCAGCACCAGCAGGCGCAGGGGCCGGTGGCCGCCGACGTCCCGGGCCTCGGGGCTCGGCAGGCTGGCGATGTCGGCGCGCACCGGATTGCCGGTCACCTCACCGGCGGGGAAGGCGCCGGGAAACCCCTGCAACACCCGGGCGGCAATCCGCGACAGGATGCGGTTGGTGGTCCCCGCCACCGCATTCTGCTCGTGGATCACCAGGGGAATCCCCAGCAGCCGCGCCGCCAGTCCGCCGGGGCCGGAGGCATAGCCACCGAGGCCGATCACTGCATCCGGCGCCAACGCGCGAACCTTGGCCAGGGCCTGGAGCACCGCCCGCACAATCTTGACCGGCGCCAACAAACGGGTAGCCAGGCTCTTGCCCCTGACCCCCTGGACAGCGATGACGTGGAGGGGGATGCCGTTGGCAGGCACCAGCTCCGCCTCGATCCCGGCGCTGGTGCCCAGCCAGTCCAGGGTCACCCCGCGGCTGCGCAACTCCGCCGCCACCGCCAGAGCCGGAAACACATGGCCGCCGGTGCCGCCGGCCATAATCAGGACCTTTTTCGGGCTAGACATCCTGCGCCCTCCTGGCGGACCACGCCGCCTCGTCCATTTCGCTGCCGATGCGCAGCACCAGGGCGATCATCACCGAACTGATCAACAGGCTGCTGCCGCCGTAACTGACAAAGGGCAGGGTTAGGCCCTTGGTGGGCAACAGGCCCGAGGTGACGCCAATATTGATAAAGGCCTGGCCGGCAAAAAGAATGCCGATGCCAAACACCGCGTAGGCGGCAAACCAGTCCTGTCGATGTACCGCTAGGCGGGCGATTGCGAAGATCCGCAGGACCACGAAGACCAGCAGCCCGATCACCAGCACCACCCCAAACAGGCCCATCTCCTCGGCAAAGATCGCGAAGACAAAATCCGTGTGGGCCTCCGGCAGGTAAAAGAGCTTTTGCACGCTGTTGCCCAGGCCCACCCCAAACCACTCGCCGCGGCCGAAGGCAATCAGGGACTGCACCAGCTGGTAGCCGCTGTTGAACTGGTCCGACCAGGGATCGAGAAAGGACACCAGGCGCTTCATGCGGTAGGGGGATGACACGGCGAGCAGGGCCAGTGATCCAACGGCGGCCCCCAGCAGGCCGCCAAACACCCACAGCCGCACCCCGCCCAGAAAAAACAGCCCCATCACCGTGCCCAGGATCACCACGGCGCTGCCAAAATCCGGTTGTGCCAACAACAGGGCCACCATGGCGATGATGAACATCAGCGGCCGCAGGAAGGTGTGCCACACCGCCTTGATGGCAAACTGGTGGCGCTGCAGGTAGGCGGCGATATAGATAATGGCGGCCAGCTTGGCCACTTCCGCCACCTGCAAGTTGAGGATGCCGAGGCTGATCCAGCGGCGGCTGCCGTTGACCTCCCGGCCGATACCGGGAATCAGTACCAACAGCAGCAGCAGCAGCGACCCGGCCACAATCAGGTTGCTGTAGCGATACCACACCCTCACTGGCAGCTGGAAGACGGCAAAGCCGAACACCAGCCCCAACCCCAGATAAATCAGGTGGCGCTTGAAAAAGAAAAAGGCGTCGTCGTAGGTGTGGGCGGCGTAGCTGATGGAGGCCGAGGCCACCATCACCAGGCCGATGGAGGCCAGGGCCACCACCGCCAACAGCAACCTGGTGTCCAGGCCCAGGGGGCGGAACATGCGCTGCCACCAGGGGGTCCGGGCCAGGGCGGCTACCGCTGTCATACCAACCCCCGTACCGCCGCGGCGAACTGGTAACCACGGTCCTCAAAATTCCTGAACATATCAAAGCTGGCACAGGCCGGCGACAGCAGCACCTTGTCCCCCTCCCGGGCGGCGCTGGCGGCGGCGCTGACGGCGCTGACCATGGAGGTGGCGTGAATGACATCGGTGACCGGCGCCAGCTTTTCCGCCAGCGCAGCAGCGTCCTCACCAAGCAAAATGGCCAGTTTTACCCGCCCCGCCGCGGCCTGGCCGAGGCCGGAAAAATCCTGGCCCTTGCCCTGGCCGCCGGCAATCAACAGGATGTCCGGATGCGGCCCCGCCAGGCCCTCGATGGCCGCCACCGCGGCCCCCACATTGGTGGCCTTGGAGTCGTCGATCCAGCTGACCCCGTTGATCCAGGCCACGGATTCACAGCGGTGGGGCAGTCCGCGGAAGCTCTTCAGGGCCCGCACCATGGCCGCCATGGGAATGTCGGCGGCGTGGCCCAGAGCCAGGGCCGCAAGGGCGTTGGCGATATTGTGGCGGCCCTTGATGGCCACCGCCTTCACCGCCAGCAGGGGCTCCCGCTCGAAGTGCAGCCAGGGCTCGCCGCGGTGATCGGCAACGCCAAAGCCGTTGAAATCCGGCGTGTCCAAACCAAAGCTCCAGACCTTGACAGACGCCGGCACCAGGGGCCGGGTCAGGGGGTCGTCCCGGTTGACCACCACCTGCTGGACGCCGGAAAAAATCCGGTGCTTGGCCCTGTGGTACTCGACAATCCCCGGGTAGCGATCCATATGGTCGGCGGAGATATTGAGTACGGTGGCGACCCTGGCCCTCAGCGCGCTGACCAGTTCCAGCTGGAAGCTGGACAGCTCCACCACATACAGCTGATTGTCGTCAGCCAGCAGATCCAAGGCCGGCGTGCCCAGATTGCCCCCCACGGCCACCTTGAGGCCCGCCTCTTCGGCCATCCTGCCCACCAGGGTGGTGACGGTGCTCTTGCCGTTGGAGCCGGTGATGGCGATGACCGGGGCCTGTACTTCCGCGGCGAACAACTGGATATCCCCGACAACGGCCACCTCCAACTGGGCGGCCTGACGCAGGGCGGGGTGTTCCAGGGACAGCCCGGGGCTGACCACGATGGTGGAGGCGCTGGCCAGGGTCGCGGCATTGATTTCCCCCAGCTCCACCTGAACATCGGGGAAGTCCCTGGCGAGCTGGCCCAGCCCCGGGGGATCGACCCTGGTGTCAACCATCACGAAGGCCTCACCCCGGCGCTGCAGAAAGCGGGCCACGGACAGACCGGTGGCGCCAATGCCCACCACCACGGTCAGTCTGTTGCTTGCTATCAGGTTGCTCGCCATGGGTATTTTGGAGTCCTCACTCAACGGAGTTTCAGGGTGGCCAGGCCAAACAGCACCAGCATCAGGGTGATGATCCAGAAGCGGACGATCACCCTGGGCTCGGGCCAACCCTTGAGTTCAAAGTGGTGGTGAATGGGGGCCATGCGAAAAATCCGCTTGCCCCGCAGCTTGAAGGACGCCACCTGAAGGATGACCGACACGGTCTCCAGGACAAAGATGCCGCCCATGATAAAGAACACGATTTCGTGGCGGACGATAACCGCCACCACCCCCAGGGCCGCCCCCAGGGCCAGCGCCCCCACATCCCCCATAAAGACCTGGGCGGGATAGGTGTTGAACCACAGAAAGCCCAGCCCGGCACCCACCAGGGCGGAACAGAACACCACCAGCTCGCCGGTGCCGAGGATAAAGGGAATGTGCAGGTAATTGGCGAACTGGAAGTTGCCCACCAGGTAGGCCAGGATGCCCAGGGCGCCACCCACCAGCACCGTGGGCATGATTGCCAGGCCGTCGAGGCCGTCGGTGAGGTTGACCGCATTGCTGGCGCCGACAATGACAAAGTAGGCCAGCACGATGTACATGGGCCCCATGCTCAGCGCCACATCCTTGAAAAAGGGCACGATCAGCTGGGTCTCCGCCGGCGAAGTGGCGGTAAAGTAGAGAAAGGTGGCGGCACCGAGGCCGGCCACCGACTGCCACAGGTACTTCCAGCGGGCGGGCAGACCCCGCGAGTTTTTCTCCACCACCTTGCGGTAGTCATCCACCCAGCCCACGGCGCCGAACACGAAGGTCACCACCAGGACCACCCACACGTAGCGGCTGCTCAGATCAGACCACAGCAGGGTGGAGACAAACAGCGCCAGCAGGATCAGGGCGCCGCCCATGGTGGGGGTGCCGGACTTGCTGAGGTGGGACTGGGGACCGTCGCTGCGCACCGCCTGGCCGATCTGCAGGCGCAGCAGGCGGCGGATCATTGCCGGCCCGAAGACCAGGAATATGCCGAGGGCGGTAAGCACCCCCATAATGGCCCTCAGGGTCAGGTACTTGACCACCCCGAAGGCGCTGTAATATTGGGTCAACCAGTCAGCCAGCCACAGCAGCATCGCCGTTCTCCTCTGTGATCAGCGCCACCACTTGCTCCATGGCGGCACTGCGGGAACCTTTCACCAACACTGTGGTGGTTGCATCCAGGGTTCCCAACAGGGCAGCTGCCAGGGACTCCCGGTCGGGAAAAATCTCGGTCGTTTCACCAAAGCCGCGGGCGGTGTGCTCGGCGTAACGGCCGGTGACGTAGAGCTTGTCGACGCCCTGCTCTCTGGCGTAAAGGCCAATGTCCCGGTGGCCCTTGGTGGCCATGGAGCCCAGTTCCGCCATATCCCCCAGCACCAGGATGCGATGCCCCGGCCTGGCCGCCAGCACATCGATGGCCGCCCGCACCGATCCCGGGTTGGCGTTGTAGGTATCGTCCAGCACCTTGCTGCCCCGGCGCCCGGCAAGGGCCTGCATGCGGCCCTTGACCGGTGTAACCGCGGCCAACCCGGCGGCGATATGGTCAAGGCTGGCGCCGGCGCCGTGGGCACAGGCCGCCGCCGCCAGGGCATTGGCAATATTGTGGCTGCCCGGCAAGGCCAACTGTACACTCCGGGTGCGGGTGCCGATGCGCAGCAGAAAGCGGGAGCCCTCGCCACCCAGGGTTTCGATATCCTCGGCACCCAGATCTCCGCTGCGGCCGGCCAGGGAATAGGTGAGGGTTCGCGCGCGGCCCGCCATGGCCAGCCATTTTTGCGCCCAGTGGTCGTCGAGATTGACCACCGCCAGCCCCTCGGGGGACAGCCGGGTGTACACGGCGCCCTTGGTGTCGGCGATAACCGCCTCGCTGCCAAAGCCCTCGATATGGGCGGCCATCACATTGTTCACCAGGGCCACGTCGGGGCGGGCAATGCGGCACAGATAGTCGATTTCACCGGGCCCGCTGGCGCCCATCTCGATCACCGCGAAACGATGCCGGTCATTGATCTCGAGCACCGTTCTGGGCACCCCGATATGGTTGTTGAGATTGCCCCTGGTGGCGAGGGTGGGGCCGACCTGGGTGAGGATCGCGGCGATCATCTCCTTGACGGTGGTCTTGCCGGTGCTCCCGGTGAGAGCCACCAGGGTGCCGCCGAAACGCTCCCGGTTGAGCTGGGCAAGCTGGCCCAGGGCGACCGTGGTGTCTGCCACCACCCACTGGGGCCGGTGAAGACGCTTGTCGGGCTCGTCGACCACCAGGCCACAGGCGCGAAGGGCGGCTGCCTCGAGAAAGCCGTGGCCGTCGAAATTGGCGCCCCGCAGGGCGACAAACAGCTCACCATCCCCCAGGGTGCGGGTGTCCGTGGACACCGAGGTAAAGTGACAGTCGGGGAACAACAGGGTGCCGCCAAAGGCGATGGCGGCCTGGGACAGAGTCATCTCGCCAATCACAATTGGTCTCCTGTGGCGCAGGCCCGCATTGCCAGGGCCAGGGCCGCTTCATCCCTGTCGCTGAAAGGCAGTTTCTCGGCACCGAGTTGTTGGTAGTTTTCGTGTCCCTTGCCGGCGATCAACACCGTATCGCCCACCGCGGCGCGGGTCACCGCAGCGACAATGGCAGCGCGGCGATCCGCCAGCACCAAGACCCTGTGCGGGTGGTCAAGGCCCGCAACTATATCGGCGATAATGGCCTCCGGCGCTTCGCTGCGGGGGTTGTCACTGGTGATCACCAGGTGATCCGCACCGCGCTCCGCCACCGCCGCCATCAGCGGGCGCTTGCCGGCATCCCGGTCGCCACCGCAGCCGAATACACACCAGAGATCCCCTCCGCAGTGCGCCCCCAGGGAGACCAGGGCCTTTTCCAGGGCGTCGGGGGTGTGGGCGTAGTCGATCACCACCCTGGGGCCATGGCCGCCGTCAACCACCTCCATGCGGCCGGGGACTGGGGTCAGGCTGGGCACCGCCGCCAGCACCTCCCGCAACTCCGCACCGCTGGCGCAGAGGGCGGCCACCGCCGCCAGCAGATTGAGAGCATTGAACTGCCCCAGCAGGCCGCTGTTCACCGTTCCGCAGCCCCAGGGGGAGCTCAGATTGAAACTCATGCCAGTGGCGGACAGCTGGAGGTCGGTGGCGCGAATATCCGCGGTATCGCCAAAGCCGTAGCTGTAGCCCTCCAGGTGGGGCGGCAGGTTGTCCAACAATCCCGCGCCGAAGGGATCGTCGCCGTTGACAATGGCGATGCGCACCCCCGGCAGGGCAAAGAGTCTGGCCTTGGCGGCACCGTAACTGGCCTCGTCGCCGTGATAGTCCAGGTGGTCGCGGCTGAGGTTGGTGAAGATGGCGCAGTCGATGCCCGCCGCCTCAACCCGGTGCTGGGACAGGCTGTGGGAGGAGACCTCCATGGCGGCAGAGGCGATGCCCCGGTTGCGCAGGTCCGCGAGAATGGCCTGCAGGCTGACGGCATCCGGGGTGGTCATGCCGGTTTCGGTGAGGGTCAGCTGACCGCGACTGGCCACCCCCTGGCCGAGGGTGCCGATCAGGCCACAGTCGCCATCCAGCAGACTGGTCAGCTGGGCGATCAGGCTGGCGCAGGTGGTCTTGCCGTTGGTGCCGGTCACCCCGAACAGGGTGAGGGCAGCCCCCGGCTCACCGTAATAGCGAGCGGCGATGGCACTCAGTTCGCGATCGAGATCGTCCACCAGCACCAGGGGTATCCCGGCCCGCTGAACAGCCCTGACGACGGTGCCGTCGGCGGGGTACAGAGTGGCGAAATCCCGGGCCTCGGCGATCACCGCGGCACAGCCGCCGGCAATGGCCTGGGGAATAAACCCCCGCCCGTCACTGCGCAGGCCCCGCAGGGCAAGAAACAGGCAGCCGGGGACGACGGCCCTGCTGTCCTGGGTCAGGCCGGAGATCACAACATCCCGATGGCCGCGGCGACGCAGCGCCTCGGGCAACAGTGCCCACAGGCTGATGGTTGGCTTGAGGGGGGTCGCTGCCATCACGAGCGGCCTCCCCGCAGGGGAATGGTGATCTGATCGGCAACCTTGGTGTCGGGGAGAATATCCGGCGGCACCCGCAGCAGGCGGAGGGCGTCGGCGTTGACCCTGGCAAACACGGGAGCGGCCACGGCACCGCCGTAGTATTCCTTGCCCTTGGGGTCGTCGATCACCACCACGGTGACCAGGCGGGGGTTGTCGGCGGGCACCATCCCGGCAAAAAGCCCCACGTAGCGCTTGGCTTCATAGCCATTGGGCCCCACCTTGTGGGAGGTGCCGGTCTTGCCGGCCACACTGTAGCCGGGAATGGCGGCGCGGGTGGCAGTGCCGCCGGTCTCGGTAACGGACACCATCATCTCGCGAATGCTGCGGGCGATATCGGCATCCAGGACCTGCTCACCCAGGGGTGGCTTGTCGCGCTTGAGCAGGGACACCGGCTTTCTGACCCCGTCGTTGGCCAATACGGTGTAGGCCCTGGCCACCTGCAAGGGAGTCGCCGACAGGCCGTAGCCGAAGGCCATGGTAATGCGCTCGACGGTGCGCCACTTGCGGTGCTCCGGCAGCATACCTGTGCTCTCCCCGGGGAAGCCGGTACCCGGCGCATCCCCCATACCGAAGCGGGAAAACATGTCGCGGACCATATTGGGGTCGAGTTCCAGGGCCATCTGGGTGGTGGCCACCTGGCTGGATTTTCTCAGCACCCCGGTCATATCCAGGGTGCCGTAGTTGGAGTGATCGGCAAAGGTCTTGCCGGCAACCCAGATATAGCCCGGGTGGGTTTCGAAAACGGATTCCGCCGTGTACTTGCCGCTCTCCAGGGCGGCGGCCACGGTGAGGGGCTTCATGGTGGAACCGGGCTCGACGATATCCGTCATGGCCCGGTTGCGCAGTCCCGCGATGTCCATCCCCACCCTGTTGTTGGGGTTGTAGGAGGGCTGGTTGACCATGGCCAGCACTTCGCCGGTCTCCGCATCCAGCATTACCAGGGACCCGGAGGCCGCCTGGAAACGATTGACCGCCGCCTTCAGTTCCCGGTAGGCCAGGTACTGGAGGCGGAGGTCGATGCTGAGGGCGATATCCTTGCCGGACCTCTCGCTTTCCACCAGGCCGATTTCCTTGATCACCTGGCCGTTGCGGTCCTTGAGCACGGTGCGGGAACCGGGCCGACCCGCCAGATTTTTTTCAAATGCCAGTTCGATCCCCTCCTGGCCCTGGTCGTCGATATTGGTGTAGCCCACCAGCTGAGCGGTGACCTCCCCCGCCGGATAGAACCTTTTGTACTCCTGCTGGCCGTAGACCCCCGGCGCCTGGTTGGCCAGGACTTTCTCCGCATCGCTGGGCATCAGGTGCCGGGCCAGGTACATAAAGCGCTTCGCTTTGTACAGTTCGAGGCGGTCGTGAAGCTGGGCGGCATCCACCCCCAGATCCCTGGCCAGGCCGACAAAGGCGACGATCATGCCGGCCTCGGCGCGCACAGCCCTCTCCTGGGCCCGCTGCTCCGCCGGCTCAGCGGCGAGAGCGGCGGCGGTAAGTTCGTTGGAGAGGCGGGCGGACAGGGCGATAACCTGGTCCTCCGACAGCCCGCCAAGGCGCTGCCCGAGGCCCGCCAGGGGCACCCCCAGTTCCTCGGCGAGACGCTGAAAGCTGACGCTGGCGGGGCGCATGTGCCTGGGGTCGGCCCAGATTGAGACCACGGGAGTGCTCACCGCCAGCGGTTCGCCGCGGCGGTCGGTTATCAGGCCCCGGTAGGCGGGGATGATCTCGGTGCGCACGGTGCGCGCATCACCCTGCTCCTGGAGGAACTCAAAGCCCCGATCAAAGCCGCTGATCACCTGCAACCCGGCGATGTGCCACAGTGCGGCCAGGGGCAGGCACGCCAGCAACAGCACCACCAGAAGGTAGCGCCAGCGGGGGATGGCCAGGTCTTTGCTGCGGTTTGTCGTCACGGTTGCACCATTACCACTTCCTTGATGTCGGGTACGCGCATGCCCAATTCACTCAGCGCCTCTTTTTCGATTCTGGTCAGGGACGCCAGGGAGCTCTGCTCCAGCAGGTACTGCCCCCAGTTCACCTGAAGGTTGTTCTCGACCTGTTGCAACTGGGCCAGTTCGCTGTAGAGCAGGCGGCAGAGGTGACTGGTGTAGACCACCGCCAGGGCGGATACCAACACCGCCAGCCACAGCCCCAGCAGGATTCGTCCCCTGATCATGGCGCGCTCACCTTCTCGGCCACCCGCATCACCGCACTGCGGGCGCGGACGTTGACCTCGCACTCCGCAGCGCTGGCCTTGACCGCCCTGCCCAGGCCCCTCATGGGGCGGGGGATATCCGCTTCCCGCACCGGCATCCCCCTGGGAATCTTGGGCCCCTGCTCCTGAAGGCGGATAAACCGCTTGACCATGCGGTCCTCCAGGGAGTGAAAGCTGATCACCACCAGGCGGCCACCCACCGTCAGCACCTGGAGCACGTCCGCCAACAGCAGCTCGAGGTCCGCCAGCTCCCGGTTGAGGTGGATGCGAATGGCCTGAAAGGCGCGGGTGGCGGGATTTTTGCCTTTTTCCCAGGCGGGATTGGCCTCGGCGACAATGGCCGCCAGCTGGCCGGTGCGGGTTATGGGGTGCTGTTCCCGGGCGCGGACAATGGCCCTGGCCATGCGCCGGGAGAATTTCTCTTCGCCGTACTGCCAGAGCACATTGGCGATCTCTTTCTCGTCGGCCTCCGCCAGCCACTGGGCAGCGCTGATTCCCGAGTCCGGGTCCATGCGCATATCCAGGGGGCCGTCCTGCATAAAGCTGAAACCGCGCTCCGCCTGGTCCAGCTGGGGGGAGGAAACACCCAGGTCCAGCAGCACCCCGCTGACACGGCCCACCATACCCCGCCGGGCGACATGGGAGGCGAGCTCGCCAAAGGATCCGCGGACAAACTCAAAGCGCCGGTCGCCGCCAAAGTCGCAGCGGGCGACCTCCTCCGCTTGTGGATCCTTGTCGATAGCCAGCAGGCGACCGCCGGGGGCGAGGCGGGCTAGGATCGCGGCGCTGTGCCCACCGCGACCAAAGGTGCCATCGATGTAGAAACCCTCCGGATCTGTCACCAGAGCCTCCACGGCTTCACTGAGTAATACGGTCTTGTGACCGGTGTGTTCGCCCATTCTCGTCTCCCCTTACAGCGAAAGGGATTGCATGGCATCTGGAACCGCCATTTCACCCACGGCTTCATCGAGCCAGGTGCCACAGCTGGCGTTCCAGTTATCGAGACTCCACAACTCAAAGCGATGACGCTGGCCCACCAGCATGACTTTTTTATCGATTTCCGCGTGCTTTCGCAGCTCCGGCGGCACCAGGATTCGGCCGCTACCGTCCAGGTCCACATCCCGCGCATGACCAATCAGCAGACGCTGAAGGCGGCGGGTGCTATCGTTGAAGGTGGGCAGGGAGGCGATCTGGTCTTCGATCTTCTCCCACTCCGGAAGCGGATAGACAAACAGGCACTTATCCTTGATATCTATGGTTACAACGAGGCTGCCACCACACAGGGCCATCAGGGCGTCGCGATACCTTGCGGGTATCGCAAGGCGGCCCTTGGTGTCCAGATTGATCTCGTTGCTGCCTCGAAACACACACTTCCCCGGTCATTTTTGGGAGAGAAACCCACTTTTCACCACTTTCTCCCACATATAGACACTATATGCCGGAAAGCGTCCAAGTCAAGGGATGGCAAAGGGAAAAATGTCAGAAAATGCACTTAAATTTCGGTAACTTAGGCACCATCAACACAGCCCCAGAGACCCGGGGAACAGGATCACAAACAAAAACATTAGCCTGCTTTGGCAAGTTAAAGTAGATTGTCTTCTGGCAGATTTTTTTGGCATACGAGGTGGGCGTTTATATGCAAAATCGTCATTTATTGGTTGTTTTTTGCACAGTTTCAGCACCCTACCCACTGACCACCCCCCGCCCCGGCAACCCACTATCACTGGCGACAACGGGTTCTTTGCGCAACGGCTCAGCATTTTAACTGCGGGTGGGGGCAGATCGTTACTCATCGCTGGCGGGGCATAGGGACAAGCCCGCCCCCCTGTGGAGAGCCCGGGGACAATCATTCGCCCCAACAGCTTGTAAATTAGGTGGGAGCCGGCCTGTAAGCCCGATTCCCTGTTGAGAGCCGTCGGGGACAATCATTCACCCCAACAGCTTGTAAATTAGGTGGGAGCCGGCCGATAAGCCCGATTCCCTGTTGAGAGCCGTCGTGGAC
>Ga0079224_100004731_pt1 | contig 17711 bp, 10 predicted proteins | sample Stecom2015_FD_80414 | JGI IMG/M metagenome (GOLD analysis project Ga0079224, IMG submission 80414) | Agricultural soil microbial communities from Utah to study Nitrogen management - Steer compost 2015 | ecosystem: Environmental > Terrestrial > Soil > Agricultural land | place: USA: Utah...
GCCGGACCTCACCGCACGCGAAGCCGCGCTGCTGGTGAACGAGCAGATCAGCAACGCACGCGCACTGATGCTGCGCAAGAACCATGATTATGGGGAAGCATGGCGCAGCATGCGCGTGAGCTCCCTGGTGGACCTGATCCTGATGAAGTTGCTGCGCATCAAGCAGATCGAGGACAATCAAGGCACCACCTTGGTCAGCGAAGGCATCGACGCCAACTTCCTGGATATCGTCAATTATGCCGTGTTCGCCTTGATCCTCATGAACGAGGAGGAGAGCTCACTGGTCGCTGGTGGCTGAAAAGGAGTTCAGCATGGCCTCGGCCAGGAAGAGGTACTCGCCATAGGAAGTGTCCGGTGCAGCATAGGTGAGCAGGTAGGAGCGGTCCCCTTGTTCCACCACTTGTTCAAGGATGCGCATCCGGGTTCCCTCGGCATCGTACCGGTACTCGCTCCGCCCGGCCGCCGCAGCTTCAGTGGGATCATCGGCGATCCGCTCCGCATTGTTCAGCTTGGCACGCTTCCAACGTTTCTCCAACGGGGGGAGCTTGCCATCCACCCCTTGCACAATAACGGACACCGGTGAAGGTGCCGCCGCCGAAGGAGAGCCACTGCGGAAGACCACCACGGTATCGCCCGATGGGGCCCTGTCCACGGACCATTGGCCCGGATGGTTCATGGAGAATCCGTGCTCCTTCCAGGTCTTCCAGGCAGGAACCGTATCGGATACCACGCGGGTAACCACACGGACATCCTGGGCATGGAGGCCGAAGGAAAGAAGAAGGGGAGCAAGAAACAGAAAACGGGATGAAGCTGCCATGGGATGGATTGAAGGTCGCTGCCAAGGTCGGCATTGTTGGGGTAATTGGCAGGCACATGCGCAAGGAAATGAACATTGTGCTGTTGGCAGTTCATGGCCAATTGAGCGTATTTGCCTTGGATCCCCTAAGGCGCGAGGATATGTTTGCCTGCTCAAAAAAAGTTGTTCCACGCTCATCCCATGCGTTCCCTGCTCGTCCTGGTCGTTTTCCTGCTCATGTGCGGTCAGGATGCTGTTGCCATGCGGCTGCGGCTGAACGGGCTGGTGACCGAGCATGCCACCCTGAAGCCCTTGGCCTCTGCCCGCGTGCGCATCTATAAGGACGGGGTGCTGATGCGGGCGAGCGCCACCAATGCCATGGGCAAGTACAGCATCACCTTGGAGAACCAGCACAGCTACGTGGTGCGGGTGGATGCCCCAGGCCATCAAGGCAAGTGCATTACCCTGGACACCCATGGGATGGAGTGGGAGGGAGATGCCCGCCAGAGCACCGTGGAGGTGGAAATGCGCCTGCCTGCTTTTTGCAAGGACGTGGATCTTTCCTATTTCGACCTGCCCATGGGCATGGCTTTCTTCGAGCCTGCCACCGGACGGACCCGCTGGAGCGTGAAGTACGAACAGTCATTGACCGCTGCCGTCCGGGAACTGATGGGCCGCTATGACCAGCTCGTCAACCCGGACCCGACCATGGCGGCCGCCCTGGAGCTCACCCCATTCCTGGTTGTGCAGCAGCGGTGAGCACGGCCTCGCCACAGTGCATGGTTCGCTTGCCCGAGCCGGCGTGTTCGCAACCTTTCCAATACACGAGGTCTTGCTTGGTGGCTGCACCCTAAATTCGCCGGACCCGGTTGGATGCGACGAACATCTTACCACCTCCGGGATTCCATGATGCGTATTCTCCTCCTCATTTGCCGCGTACTGGTCGGCGCCACCTTCATCATCAGCGGCCTTATCAAGGCCAATGATCCGCTGGGCTTCAGCTATAAACTGGAGGAATACTTTGCGCCCAGTGCATTGGGCCTGCCTTGGCTCATCCCTTTCTCCGTGGCCTTGGCCATGCTGGCCTGCCTCGCGGAAGTGGTGCTCGGTTTTGCCGTGTTGGTGGGGGGAAGGATGAAGCTGGCCACCTGGTCCCTGCTGGGACTCACCCTCTTCTTCGGCTGGCTTACGATGTACACCGCCACCTGCGATCCCCTGGGCCAGTATGAGGTGGTGGTCAACGGCGCAACGGAAATGCGCGATGTGACCTGCGTGACCGATTGCGGTTGCTTCGGTGACGCGATGAAGGGTTCGCTGGGCAGATCGCTCACCCCGTGGGAAAGCTTCGCGAAGGACATGGTGCTGCTGGTGTTCGTGCTGCCCCTGTTCTTCTTCCGCAAGCGCATCAAGTTCAACACCTGGGGTGATGACCTGGCGCTGCTGCCGGCCTCCTTGTTGCTCTTGGTCTTTTTCTGCTGGGTGTTCTCCTGGTGGTTCCCCTTGCTCTTTGCCGCAGTGGTGTTCGCCGGCTACCTGGCCATCAAGCGCCTGGCCGAGGGGCCGCGCGCCGAGTGGATGACAGCGGCCTGGGTGGCGGTGGCAACCATCGCGTTCATGTGGTATTGCATGGCGCACCTGCCGCTGCGCGACTACCGGCCGTATGCGGTGGGGAAAAGCATTCCCGCCCAGCAACAGGAGGCCAAGCCGCCCGTGAACCTCACCTACGTGAGCTACCGCAACCTCACCACGGGGGAAGTGCAGGAATACAGCACCGCGGAACCCTACCCCTGGGACGACCCCAACTTCGAGCATGTGGCCAACAGCACGCGCGTGGTCGAACTGGAACCGGGCATTGATTCCCAGGTCCAGGATTTCATGTTGTTCAACGCGGAGGGCGATGACCTCACCGATGAGGTCCTGTCCGCGTCCGGGCCCGTGCTGCTCATCGTGGCTAAGACCATCAATGATACCCGCACGGATTGCCTGCCGTCGATCAATGCGCTGGTGGCACAGGCCCAAGAGGCCGGTTGGCAGGTTTATGGCCTCACCAGCAGTTCGTACGAGCTCACCGAGGAGTTCCGCCACACGCACCAAAGCATGTTCGAGTTCCTGACCTGCGATGAGATCACGCTGAAGACCGTGATCCGCAGCAACCCCGGGGTGGTGCTGATGCAGGAAGGCACCGTACGCGGGAAATGGCACTGCAATGACGTGCCTACCTTCAAGGGCGCGGCCAAAGCGCTGAAGTGACCGGCGCGGAACGGCGCAATTCCGTGGACGATCAATACAGGGGACCGTGCCCACGCTGTCCCGGAGCACGATCTTTGCATGGGCAAAACACAGGAAACATGAAGGTGAGGACCATTGTAGCCGGGAACTGGAAAATGAATACCAATGCCACGGAGGCAAGCAACCTGATGGATGCCTTGGCCGGCTGGTCCGCAGCCAACCCCGGTGATGTGCAGTTGATCGTGGCCCCGCCATATCCTTTCCTGGCAACAGCCGTGGAACGGGCGGCAAAGGCCCGTGCCGGAGCGGGAGGTTCGTCGCTGATCATCGCCGCACAGAATTGCCACCAGGAGGAATCGGGGGCCTATACCGGGGAAGTAAGCGTGCCGATGCTGAAATCCCTCGGCGTGGAGGCCTGCATTGTCGGCCACAGTGAACGACGGCAATACCATGGCGAGACCGATGAACTGATCGGGCGCAAAGTGGCCATGCTGCTGAAGCATGGCCTGCTTCCGATCTATTGCTGCGGCGAGCACCGCGAGGATCGGGAAGGTGGCCGGTACCGCGACGTGGTGGCTACGCAATTGCACAGTGCCCTGGCCCCGCTCCCTGCGACCGACGTGGCCCAGGTGGTGGTGGCCTACGAGCCGGTCTGGGCGATCGGCACCGGGCTTACCGCAACGCCCGAACAGGCCCAGGAAATGCACGCCTTCATCCGGGCCGAGCTCCAGGAGATCGCCGGCGATGCGGCAGCGGCTATCCCCCTGCTTTATGGAGGGTCCTGTAAACCGGAGAACGCGGCGGGCCTGTTCGCCCAGCACGACATCAACGGCGGCCTGATCGGCGGTGCGGCCCTGGAAGCGGAAAAATTCATCGAGATCGCGCGTATCGCGGAACGCGAAAAGGCAGCTCGCTGATGCGCTACACAGAGGTGGATTTCCTGATCGCTCCGCTGGAACCGTGGCGCGACCTGCTGATGGTGGAACTGATGGAACTCGATTACGAGGGCTTCGAGGAGACCGCGTACGGCCTGAAGGCCTATGTGCCCACGGCCATCTTTGAGCGTGCCGCCTTGGACGGGCTCATGGTGAAGAGAGACCCCCACGCATCCATCTCGCATACGGTGCGGGAGGTGCCGGAAGTGAACTGGAACGCCCAATGGGAGCGTGAATTCCAACCGGTGGAAGTGGATGGTGAAGTGCGTGTGCGGGCGGAATTCCACCCGCCCGTGCCGGGCTATGCGCATGACATCATCATCACCCCGCGCATGGCTTTCGGGACCGGGCACCACGCCACCACGCGCATGATGGTGCGCTCCATGCTGCAACTGGACCTGGTCGGCAAACGCGTATGCGACCTGGGCTGCGGCACCGGTGTATTGGCCATACTGGCTGAACGGTTGGGGGCCGATCGGGTGATAGCCATCGACAATGATGACAACGCCGTGACCAATGCACGCGAGAACGTGCGGATGAACGGATGTGCCCGCATCGTTGTGGAAAAGGGCGGGACCGACCTCGACGAAGGGGCCGGCTTCGACGCTATTTTGGCCAACATCGAACGCAATACGCTCCTGCATGCCATGCCTGCGTTGGCGGCGGCCCTGGCACCGGAAGGAAACCTCCTGCTGAGCGGCTTTGTGCGCCAGGACGGGGAGGTGCTCGCCCAAGCCGCGATCCGTGCGGGGTTGACCCGGGGACAGGAACTGCACGAGGGTGAATGGGCTTGCTCACAATGGACAAGGACCTACAAGGCATGAACTGGACGGGACAGACCAAAATATTCGCTGTGGCCTTCGGCATCCTGGCCGGCATCGCCGCAAAGGCCCAAGCACCGGTCTTTTCAGATGACCAGGCCGCCTACCTGGGCGAGATCACCAAGTTCCTGGTGGATGCCAACAAAAAGGAAGGCACCGCCTTTGTGGAAACCGTGCTTCAGCCATTCTGGAATGGCCCGCACCTGAACCAGCAGCAGCGCTCCCGCATCGTCGCCGCGTCCAACGTGATGGCCAAGAAGCGGTTTTCCGCTCTTCCCGACTTCAAGGAAATGCTGGAGACTGCGGCTGCATTTCCCCAGAAGGGCCATGCCTCCGCCGAGTTCGATGCTTGGTTGAAGGGATTGGAGCAGGCGGGACGTTCATCGCGAAAGCAGGACCTCGCCGATTATTTGGCCATGAGCCACGGCCTGCTTGCCGAGCGGGTGCTTTTCCGGACGGCGAGCGCGCACTGGCGGGCACGTGCGAGCAACTTCACCTTCGGCTTCGACAGCGTGCCCAAAGTGGACTTCCCCACCACGGACCTCGTATGGGCTTCCCGCACCGATAGCGCGGTGATCGAGGGGACCAGCGGCACTTACTATCCCTTGGATGACCGCTGGGTGGGGAAAGGCGGAGTGATGAACTGGCGGCGTGCAGGGCTGGCGCCCGATCGTACCTATGTGACATGGACCCACCCGTACGCGCTGAAGCTCAAAACAACGGAGATCATGGTCGACAGTGTCGGCTTCACTGATCCCTATTTTGACAAGGTGCTAATGGGCACCGTGGTGGACAAGCTTCGGGCAAACGTTACCGAAAGCTCGGCCAGCTATCCGCGCTTTGAGAGCTACGACCTGCGCAAACGGATCAATGAGATCGTGCCGGGCATGGACTTCGAGGGCGGCTTCACCATGCAAGGGGCCAAACTGCAGGGATACGGGACCAAGGAGGAACCCGCCTCCCTGACCTTCAAACGGGAGGGGCAGCCCTTCATCACCACCAAGGGACTCGTCTATACCATTGAGCCCGACAAGGTCTCCAGTGAGGATGTGAGCGTTACCGTGCTGCTGGACAAGGATTCGATCTTCCATCCCAGCGTTACCCTCCGCTTCATGCGCGACAGGCAACAGCTGACGCTGATCAAGCGCGACGAGGGGTTGTCGAAAGGCCCCTTCTACGATACCTACCACCAGTTGGACATGTACTTCGAGGAGCTTCGCTGGAAACAGGGAGACCCCCTGCTCCAGTTGGGCAATATGCAGGGCACCACCCAGACCCGCACCTCTTTCGAGAGCTTCAACTACTTCGAGCAGCGGCGGTACGGGGCCATGCTCGGGATCGACAATGTGCATCCCCTGTCGCGCCTCCGGGAGTTCAGCAGAGAGGCCGGGGAGGAATTCCTCGCCCAGGAGTTCGCACGCTATGCCAAACTGCAAATGTCCCAGGTAAAGCCCATGCTCATCGACATGGCCAACAAGGGCTACCTGCTCTATGAGGTGGAGGACGACCGCGTGACTTTGTTGCCCCGGTTGCTCCAGCATATCCTCTCCAGCGCGGGCCGCATGGACTATGATGTGCTCCAGTTCAACAGCAACAGCCCCGACGGCGTGAACGGGACCATCAACCTGCTCAATAACGACCTCGCGTTGAAAGGTGTCTCACGCATCACGCTCAGTGATACCCAGGATGTGAAGATCTATCCTGCAGAGCAATTGGTGACCATCAAGAAAAATCGTGACTTCACTTTCGGCGGCATGATCAAAGCCGGCAAGCTTACTTTTTACGGCAAGGAATACTACTTCCACTACGCCCCCTTCGTGATCGATCTGCTGAACGTGGACAGCGTGGGCTTCCTCGCGGAAAGCTTCGACCGTGACGAGCACGGACGGGGCAGGCTGAAGAAGGTGAAGAACGTGCTGGAGAACGTGACCGGCACCCTGGAGGTGGACGCCGCCACCAATAAGAACGGGCTGCAGCAGGAGAAATATCCCGAGTACCCGAGATTCAACAGCACGCAGGAAAGTTTCGTCTTCTACGATCGGGGGACGATCCAGAACGGCGCCTATAAACGGGACAAGTTCTACTACAAGAGCGACCCTTTCCTGCTGGACAGCTTGGACAATTTCAGCAACGATGGCCTGCAATTCGACGGCACGCTGATGAGCGCGGGCATCTTCCCGGACATCCGGGAGACCTTGCGCCTGCAGGAAGACCATGCCCTGGGCTTCGTCAGGCCCACAGGGGACGGGGGCTTGCCGCTTTATGGCAAGAAGGCCAAGTTCGCAGAGACCTTGAAACTTGATGGCAACGGCCTCCATGGCGAGGGCGACCTCAGCTTCCTTACCACCATTGCCCGAAGCAAGGACCTGGTGTTCACGCCCGACACCACCTTTGGTGTGGCCGATACGCTCTACAACGGTGCGGCTTCGAGCCCTACCATGAACGTGCCCAACGTGCAGGCGGCAAATGTGTTCCTTCGCCTGGAGCCCGCCAAGGAAGTGCTCACCGCGCGCAACCTCGGGCCGCCCATGGTGATGTATGACAGACAAGCCTACCTTCATGGCATGACCGAGCTGACCCCCAAGGGCATGACCGGTGCCGGTCTGGTGGATTTCACCAACGCCACCCTGCATTCCAATCTGTTCGACTTCCAGACCATGAACGTCCACGCGGACACCAGTGATTTCCGCCTCACTGAGGGGGATACGGCCAGCATTGCCTTCCGCACCGATAACGTCAATGCCACGGTGAAGCTCGACGAGCGCATTGGGGAATTTGTCAGCAACGGCACGGAAACGAAGGTGGAATTCCCATACAATCAGTACGTCTGCTTCATGGACCGCTTCAAGTGGTACATGGACCAAGGCGACATCGAGCTGGAAAGCGACCGCACTGCATCCGCCGGCAATGAGGACCTACAGCTCTCCGGAAGCAACTTCATCAGCGTGAACCCCGATCAGGATTCACTCCGCTTCATGGCCCCCAAGGCCCGCTACGACCTGAAGAAGCACCTGATCACCGCCAACGATGTGCAGTACATCCAAGTGGCGGATGCCTTGATCACGCCGGACAGCATGCGCGTGCGCATTGGCCGTAATGCGAAAATGGATCCCCTCACCGATGCCACGGTAACGGCCAACTTCGTGAACAAGTACCACACCTTGCACAGCGCCACGGTGAACATCGCGGCGCGCAGGCAGTACAGTGGAACAGGCACCTACAACTATACCGACGAGACCGGGAAGATCTTCCCTATCCACATGAACAACATCAATGTGGACACCTCCTTCCAAACCTATGCGCGAGGACGGGTACCCCAGGATGACAATTTCCAGTTGAGCCCGGCCTTCGACTTCTTCGGTGATGTGCTCATGGAAGCGACCAGCAAGGAGCTTGCATTCACTGGGAACACCCGCATTAAGCACGATTGTGCGGGCATCTCCCGGAACTGGATGGGCTTCACCGGCAAGATCGATCCGGCGGAGGTCTTCATTCCGGTCAGCGATTCCCTGGTCGATGCGCAAGGTTTCCCGGTAGGGGCGGGCATCTACATGACCAAGGATGACCCCTTTACCACCTACGGCACCTTCCTGAGCCGCAAAGAGGACAAGGGCGACCGGGACATCATCAGTGCCAAGGGCTTGCTGTTCTTCGACAAGGCCCGGAAATCCTACCTGATCTCCAACAAGGATAAGATCCGCCAGAGCGACCTCCCCGGAAACCTGGTGGCCCTGTCCACGGAAACCTGTCTGCTCTCGGCGGACGGGCACATCAGCCAAGGCGTGGAGCTGGGCCAGGTGAAGGTGGATGCCTACGGCATGTTGGAGTACAGGGGCGGGAATTCCACGGCCTCGGAGCGGGTGACGCTACTGGCCGATTTCCCCTTCCACGGCAATGCGCTGGAAAAAATGGTGGCCGACATGGCGGCTTATCCCGAGCAGAAACCGGTGGACCTCTCGAAAACGCCCTACGAACGGTCGTTGCGTGAGGTGCTGGGTAAGGAAAGGAGCGATAAGCTCATCAGCGAGCTCAGCATCAGGGGCGAGATCAGGCGCTTGCCCGATGAGCTGGTGAAGGCCCTGGTGTTCTGCGACCTGAACATGGAGTGGAACGCACGGGACGAGGCGTGGCAGACCACTGGGCAGATCGGGCTGGGCACTGTGCTGAAGAAGCCGGTGTACCGCTACGTGAAGGGCAAGGTGGAATTCCAGCGCAAGCGCAGCGGCGATGCAATGACCGTGCTGCTCATGCTGGACGATCAGACCTACTGGTTCTTCCAGTACACACGGAACTATCTGTATACCTACAGCAGTGATCCGGCCTTCAACACCATGATCAGTGACCTGAAGGACGATAAACGGCAATTCGCGGGCAAGAAGGGAGAGCCGGATTATCAATTCATTCTCACGAACAAACGCAAAGTGGACGAGTTCCGCGATCGATTCGGACTGTAAGCATGGAGTTTCCCTGGATGTTCGGCATTACGGCAATGGCCATCAGCTACCTCTGCGGGAGCATCCCCAGTTCCGTGTGGTGGGGCAAATGGTTCTTCGGCATGGACGTACGCCAGCACGGAAGCCGCAATGCGGGAGCCACCAACACCTTTCGCGTGCTGGGGCCCAAGGCCGGCGTGCCGGTGCTGCTGCTCGATGTGCTGAAAGGATTCCTGCCCGTGCGGTTGCTTCCCCTGTGGAGCGGAACGGAACCCTATTCGGATGCCTGGACCCTTTTGCGGGTTCTCCTCGTATCAGCCGCCGTCCTTGGGCACCTCTATCCGGTTTTTGCGGGGTTCCGCGGTGGCAAAGGCATCGCCACCTCACTGGGAGGCGTGCTCGCCATACACCCCGGTTCAGCACTGATCTGCATCATCGTCTTCTTCATCATTTTCATCGCCACGCGCTATGTGTCGCTCTCTTCGCTCGTGGCGGCGATCGCATTCCCCGTGGCCGTCCACTACCTCTTCCACGAACCCAGCCTGGTGATGAGGTACTTCGCCCTATTGCTGGCCGTCGTGGTCTTCTATACCCACCGCCAGAACATCGGCCGGTTGCTGCACGGAAAGGAAAATCGCATGGACCTGTTGGGCCGGTCCACATCCAGGTCATGAAGCGCTGCATCCATATCCCTCGTCTCCTGCCCGTGCTCGCAGCGGTGGCAATGGCCTTCTGCGTGCAGGCCCAAGGCGGCGACCAGGCCCTGTTGGCCGAGGCGGGGTTGCTGTTCGAGAAAGGCGAATACGCAAAGGCGTATCCGATGTATTCCCAGCTGGTGAGCCTTTCACCGCGCGACCATGAGCTGAACTACAAGTACGGAGCCTGCATCCTCTATGGCGACGATGACAAGTCCAAGGCCATCGGCTATTTGAAGTTTGCCACTTCCGGACCGGCCACCTCCAACCTGGCCTGGTACTTCCTGGGGCGTGCGTATCAGCTCGATTACCAGTTCACCGAGGCCATTTCAGCCTATCAGCATTACCGGGGCACGGCAGACAAAAAGCTCATGGCCCGCTTTCCCGTGGACATCCTGGAGCAGCAATGCCGCAACGGTAAGTTTCTGCTGAGCAACCTCAAGGACATCGAGGTGCATAACAAAGTAGAGGTGAACGCTTCGGATTTCTTCAGGTTCTACGACCTCAGCGATATCGGGGGCAAGATCGTGGTAACCCCGCAGGAACTGCTCTCAAGCATCGATCGCCGTAGCGGTGAGACCTTCCTCATCTACCTGCCATCCAACGGCGGAACCATCTTCTTCAGCAGCTACGGAAAGGACGGAAAGACCGGAAGGGACATCTACCGCACCGAGCTGCTTCCGACAGGCACCTATGCCAGCCCGGTGAAATTGGCCGGGTACATCAACACCGACCAGGACGAGGATTACGCCGTGATGGCCCCCGACGGCCGTTCATTCTACTTCAGCAGCAAGGGGCACAACAGCATGGGCGGCTATGATGTGTTCCGAAGTTCCTATGACCAAGGGATGGATGTTTTCGGCCCGCCCGAGAACATGGACTTTGCCGTGAACACGCCGGCGGACGAACGACTTTATATCGTGGGGCCCGATGGCATGCAGGCCTGCTTTGCCAGTGATCGCGAGAGCAAGCAGGGCATGCTTCACGTGTACCGCGTGGGCACTACCCAAACACCCATCAACATCACCGTGCTCAAGGGAACCTATGCCTCCGCCTACGATCCTGCCGACCGTCATGCCCGGATCATCGTGGAGGATAACCTCACCCGGGAGCGCGTGGCCGACGTTACCACTGACATCAATGGCGCGTACGTGCTTGCCCTGCCGCGCGGCGGGAAGTACACGGTGCTGGTGGAAGGAGGGCCCTCGGGGCGCTCGCACCTGGCCAGCATGGACGTTCCCTCGTTTGCCAACCCTGTTGCCTTCAAACAAGAGATCGAACTGGTGGAAAGGGGCGGGGAGCAGGTTGATGTACGAAACTATTTCGATCAGCCCTTGGACGAGGATGTGATGGCGCTGGCCTTGGACGATATTCGACGGCGGGCCAAGCTCAACGTCACCGGCGAGCGTGTCACCGCAGAAGAGCATGCGCCGGAACCTTCGGCAGCGACCGTCCTCCGAGCAGCCGGATTTGATGGCACGGTCACCATGGGCCAGGCCATGGAAATGGCCCTTCAGGAGGGCGAGGCCGCAGCCGCGCTTGCGCAGGTGCAAGAGCAACAGCAGCACAGCGCCTTTGCGCTGGCCTTGGAGCATATAGCGGCAGCTGAGGCGGGCACCCAGCATGCCACGGCGTTGGTGAAGAAGGCGGAGGGTGCACCGGATGAAATAGCGAAGGCCCGCCTGATGCGGGAGGCGGCGGCTGTTAAACAAGGGTCACTTGAAGCCATCGCCCGCGCCAGGGCCGCCTACCAGACCGGTGTGGAGATCGGGGAGGCGGGAGGCTTGAACAGGAAACGGGCTGCAAAGGCCCAGGCAATAAGCGCAGAGCTTGTGCAGGCACATCAGGTCAAGGACCCTTCCCGGACCACTGCGGCCTTGAAACAATTGAAGGCCGGGATCGATGAGCGCAAGGGACCTGATGCCCTGCCGGACGAACAGGAGCGGATACGCAGGGCGGCCTCGGCGGCCAGTGCGGAAGCGGCCCGGAGCATGAGACGGGCCACGGCGCTCAGAGAGGACGAGGCCATGCTGGCGGACCGGACCGCGCGGCTGGAGCGTGAAGCGGGGAGCGCGAAAGGACGAAAGAAGGAGGAACTGAGCGGGCAGCTGGCAACCCTGCAACAACAACGCAGCGCATTGCAAGAGGAAGTGGAGACCGCCTTTGTGCGCGCCCAGCATGCGGAGGACACGGCGAGCCTGGCGCGGGGGCAAGCCGCGCTTCTGAAATACCTGGATGCTACCCCTGATGTCCGCCAAGAGGCGAAGGTGGAGGAGGAAGCCGTTGCAGGTTTCGCACAGCGCATGGAGCAGGTCCGCGCAGGGAACCGGGCGTTGGTGATCGATCCGCAGTACGACCCGGTAAGTTTGGCCTCTGCCGAGGAGCGTGAACGCCGCACCTTCGATTGGAGTGGAGGCATGGATCCCCTTGCCGGGGTTTTCAACAGCTACCCTGACACAGGGACCCAAACGCAGGCGCGGGAAACCCCGAGCACCACCGCGGTCCCTACCCAGGCAGCGGGGACAGCTTCCGGGGAGCGGCCTGCCGCCAACCAGAATGATCAGCCAGAGACCGGAACGACCCCCCCGTTCGCCGACGACCTGCCCAGCCGCGAGGACAGCGAATACCAGGAAGATGCCAGGACCGCCTCCATGGTGGCTGCTCCCGTTCCATCTGCGGTGCGGACCGAAGCACCCGTGCCGACTGCCGCGTCAGCTGCCGGTAGCATGCAGGCGGGAACGGACAGCGCTGCGCAAGCAGAGCTGAACGGGGCTGGAACGGATCGGCAACTGGTGGGGGACCTGAGCGGAACTGCAGAGCAGCTTGGTCAGCATGCAACGGAACCTGCGCTGGGCGAAATCAATCGGCCGGCTGAACAGGGCGGAGGGTTCGTCCAGGCCGAGCAGCGCGCTGATGGCACTGGCGGAGCGCCCGGACAGGATACACGCGTCCCGGCAGAGGAAACCGCCTTTCTGCTGGCGAACAAATTGGCGGAGCTGGAGCAGTTGCGCCAAGGCGAAACGGACCGTTTGAAAAGGGACAGCCTGGACCGCGCCGTTGCTGATCAGCAAGCGCTGATCACCGCATTCCAGGCTGGGGGGCAGCCGCCCTCGGATCCTGCCGTGGCACAGCGCCAGGTACAGGCCCTGCATGAATATACCTTCCTCGATTTCGACCTGTCGACCTTGAATGAGGAACTGGTAGAACAGGCCTTTCCCGGCTTCACCCTTCGGCGCAAGGCCATCCTGGAGGGCTTGGCCAGTGCAAGTGAAAAGGCTTCCATGCTGCATGCCTTGGAGATGCAGTTGATCGACAGCATCGATGTGCAGACCGCACGCCTGTTGGCATTCCTGGGAGAGCATCCAGACCAAGCGGATGAGCTATTGCCTCGCCTTGAACGGTGGAACACGTTGAAGGCTGCCCATGTTGAAAGTGCTGCCCAGGCCCTGGCGGCGGTGGATCAGGAATATGTGGCCACAGAGACCCGTGCCCTGGAAGATGCCCAATTGTCCGAACGTGGCCATGTGCAAACATCGGTGGAGGCGGGGCCGGATTCCGAAACACCGCACAACGATGCCTACATCGCCATCAGTGACGATCTGGAACAGATCTATGCCAGCCCCCTGGCACCGCGGGCTTCAAGGAACACCGAGGCGGTAGCCCTGAAGGACCGCGACCTGTCCCGAGCGGAGAGCATGCGCGCGGAGATCGACAGCATGCAGATCGTCCTAGGGGAAACACCCGCCGGCAAGGCCTACGACAAACTGCGCCAGCGCGTAGACCGGAAGATCGACGATCTGCTCATCCACCAAGTGGACCTGGGGCAGCGGCTCGCCTACATCGGAAAGAACGAAATTGCCGTGGCCAAGGACAGCGCGAAAGTCCTGGCCAGGGACCTGACCCGGCGAGGTGTTGCGCCGAGCGAACCGCTATCGCACATGGGTGTGTCCTATGTGGAAGCTGCCGATGGGGCGATCGCAAAGGCCAAGAACTTCAGGAAACAGGCGGACAATGCCAACGACATCTTCAAGCGGAACTCACTCTACCGCCAGGCCTATGCCGAGGAGTTGAAGGCGCTGCGGGACTATGACCGCTCACACACCGTGCGCAACTTCCTGCTGAGCGGCCAAGCCGTTCCGGGTGAGGTGATCACCTATGCGGAGGTGGAGCAGCGCATGTTCCCCTCGGCATTTGCGCGTGCAGCAGGCAGGAATGCGGGCATGCCCACTCCGGAACCGGTGCTTGAGGCCGCGGAGGTTCCAGTGCCTGCAGGTGAGAGCGTTCCGGTCCGCACCGAGCCCAGCCCTCCGCCGACACCCGCCCAAAGCGAGGCCAGGGGTGGAACTGCCGTTGCCGGAACAACGCCCCCTGACAGCGCGACTGAAATTGCCGCAGAGGCTGGGGAAAGGACGACTCCGGTCGAGGCGCTGGTTCCGGGCACCTCGCCACGCGCCGACAGTACAGTGCTTTCCGAGTACCTGGCCAGCTACTACTACCTGAACCCGGAAGAGCGCTATGCCGTGATCCATGGCACGGAGGAAAGCACCTATTTCATGATGAAGAGCCGCGCCATGCAAGAGCGGGCGGAAGCAGCCAACATCATGACCGAGGCCGAGGGCGCGGTGTCCTTGTCCGGAATTCTGCGGGGTGAAGCCGCAGCATTGCGTGAATCCATTGAGGCACCTGACCGGAACATCGAGCAAGTGCAGAAGCTGGAGACCCGCGCGGATGCACTTGCGCTCCGCTCCGATTCCTTGTTGAAGGTGGCCCGCCAGTTGGTCGCATCCGCGAGCTTGAATGATGCCCAGGCCGCCACCCTGATGCAAGGGATGCCTGCGGAACGCTCTGCGGAGATCATGGACCTGGAGCAGGGGAGACGGCGTACCGAACCGGTGCTCGCCCGCACCCGCCCACGCGTTGATTCGCCTTCTGCTTCGGACACACGTCCAGCGGTGGACGTGGCACGGGCGGTACTCCCAGTCCAGCAGGATGTTCCGGCTGAGACGCAGGGGCATGTCCGAACGGATACGTTAGCTACCGCCCAAGAAGCGAGGTTGACCCCCACGGAGGTGGATCATGCAGCGGCCACGGAGGTACATGCGGATACGATCGCGCACGAGCCCCCGGTCTTGCCGGAAACGATCGCCGAGGTGCAAACATCAACGGAACCGAGCATCAGCCAGGACCCTGCAGTGCCTGTGGAAAGCAGTGCCCCCGTTTCCCGTGAGATGGAGATGCCGGAGCGCATGGCCGGTGTCCGGACATCCATGGACCGTGTCGCCGTACCCTTCGACCAGCCCTTGGCGCGGGACGTGTTCCAAATTGCCGAACGTGCTGCGCCCCGGGAAACAGGGATCCCGTTGGATGTGCCCATGCCGACCGGGGTGGTGTACAAAGTGCAGGTAGGTGCCTTCCGGAACGAACTGCCCTTGGAAGCCTTCGGTGACATGACGCCCGTGACGGGGGAACATGCCGGCAACGGCTTGGTGCGCTATACAGCGGGAATGTTCACCACTGCGGCGGGCGCCTCCGATGCCGGGGCGAAGGTGCGCGAACGGGGCTATCGCGATGCATTCGTGGTGGCCTATCTGGACGGGCGGCGCATCCCGCTGCGGGATGCAATGCGCGCAGAGCAGGCCCTCCTTGCGGCGCAGACCGTTCCAAGCCCCACCGCTCCGGGCACTCCATCAGCCACCACCGCCCCGACAGTGCCATCCGGGGGATCGACAAGCTCGGCAACCACGCCTCCGTCCACATCATCCAGCACGGAGGCCCCTGTTACTGCGGTCCCTCAACCTGCACCCGGGGCCCCAGTGCTGGCCGAGTACCCAGGCACGGCCCAGGAGGTGCTGGCCGCGTTCAGCACGACTGAGCGGAACACCGCCTACTATAACGACCCGGATGCGGCTCCCGCCAAGCAGGTGGAAGCTGTCAAGGGACTCTTCTTCACCGTGCAGGTGGGCGTGTACAGCAAGCCCACAGCCTTGGACCGCTTGTTCAATATCACTCCCCTGAACAGTGAGTTGACCACCACGGGGAAGATCCGCTATACCACCGGGATCTATCGCGAAGAGGGCCAGGCCGCGCAACGGCGGAACGGGACGGTTGTGCTGGGGGTGGGCGATGCATTCGTGACCGCCTACCTCAACGGCAAGCGCATTCCCATCCGCGATGCCAGGGCCTTACTGGCCAAGTTCGGTGCGGAAGTGCTGGTGGACCCGGCCTTGGTGGCGCCATAGTGCAGCACGGTGGAAGGCTTGGCGGCGCTACTATGTTCGCGTTAACTTCGCCTGCACGAAGCAGAAGGAAATGGGCATGCAGTGGAAAGAGGAACATCGGACGGAAGTGGACACCCTTGTGATCGATGTGAAGGCCAAGGAGATCATACTCCATAACGATGATGTGAACACGTTCGAGCATGTAATCGTGTGCTTGATGGACATTTGCGATCATGAACCTTTGCAGGCCGAACAATGCGCATGGCTTGTGCATTATACGGGCAAATGCAGCGTGAAACGCGGGAGCTTCGAGACCTTGGTTCCCATCTGCGAGGCTCTCTGTGAACGCGGTCTTTCCGCTGAAATACAATGAGCAACCTCCCCTTCAGATCGTTCGCCTTGCCATTGGTGCTGGCCATGTTCGTGGGCTGCTCCAAAGTGCCCATTACCGGCCGCAGTCAGCTGAACATGATGCCTGAATCGGAGCTGATGGGCATGGGGCTCACCCAGTACCAGCAGTTCCTGGGCGAGAATCCTCCATTGCAATCTTCAGACCAGCGCGTGACCATGGTCCGGGGCATCGGCGATCGCCTGGCCACGGCAGCCACGGCCTACCTCAAGGAGAACGGAGCGGCCGACCGGGTGGCCAACTTCACCTGGGAGTTCAATGTGGTGAACGACCCTCAGGTCAATGCTTGGTGCATGCCTGGCGGTAAAGTTGTGGTCTATACAGGGCTGATGCCGGTGGCGCAGGATGAAACCGGGCTGGCCTTGGTAATGGGGCACGAAATAGCGCACGCCATCGCCCGGCATGGCAACGAGCGGATGAGCCAGGCGATGACCGTGCAGGGGATCGGCCTCACGCTTCAGGCCTTCACGGCGGAGAACCCCACCATGGCATCGGATCTTTTCCTGCAGGCCTTCGGGGTGGGCGGGCAGCTGGGCATGATGGCCTACGGTCGCAAACAGGAAAGCGAAGCGGATAAAATGGGGCTCGTCTTCATGGCCATGGCAGGCTATGATCCCCGGGTGGCACCCAGCTTCTGGGAGCGCATGGCGGCCCAAGGCGGGGCCAAGCCGCCCGAGATCCTCAGCACCCATCCCAGCGACCAACGCCGCGTCGCCGACCTGAACGCCTACATGCCGGAGGCTATGAAGTATTACAAGCCGCGTTAGCGCGGGCCGTATTATATTCGCGCCCGCTTTCGGCCTGCCAAAGGCCACTTTGGAAGCACGGTATTGCACTCGTAGCTCAATTGGATAGAGCACCTGACTACGGATCAGGAGGTTTGGGGTTCGACTCCCTACGAGTGCACACTTACAGCAGCAAGCCCCCCAAGCAATTGGGGGGCTTCGCTTTTGGGCAGAAGAGGCTTTCCCTAGGGAACCCTGGCCTAGAACAGGTCCTTCACCTCGATGAAGTTGAACTGCATGGGGAAGAGGCTCTGGTAATCCTTGCCCGTTTCCGCCATTTCCTCGTCGCCTATCTCATAGTGCCAGTTCACCTGCACGCCTTTCCCTTGCTCGTTCACCGTGCTCAGTCGGTCGAAGATGTTGTAGAAGTGCTTGCTGCTGCTGGTGTCC
>Ga0079224_100004732_pt1 | contig 17708 bp, 18 predicted proteins | sample Stecom2015_FD_80414 | JGI IMG/M metagenome (GOLD analysis project Ga0079224, IMG submission 80414) | Agricultural soil microbial communities from Utah to study Nitrogen management - Steer compost 2015 | ecosystem: Environmental > Terrestrial > Soil > Agricultural land | place: USA: Utah...
CGACCGTCTGCTTAGAAGGCAGATGCTCTATCCAGCTGAGCTACGCGACCCAAGTTTGCGGGTGCAAAGATACTAATGTGGGGGCTAGTTTGAAATATTTTTTTTGGTTTCCACTCCAAACATTGAATTGAGTGCTTCCCCTAATCAAAACCTATGGCCTTTAGACCCTGGTGGCTGATCTTGATGACCTCCAGGGGTTTCCTTCCAAAGGTCATGTCCTGTTCCACAAAATACTTGTGCATTCCAGAGTCCTCTTTATGGTCCAAAATGCGCTTAAAATCGATGGTACCCTCCCCTACCGGGGCAAACCTGCCCTGTTCATCCATGTCCTTCACATGCCAGGATTTGAACCTTCCAGGATATTTTTCAAAATACTCCAGGGGGTCTGCCCCTGCCTTGGTGACCCAATAGAGGTCCATCTGAAAATTGACGTATTTGGGGTCGGTATGCTCCAAAAGATAATCAATTGGTACGATTCCATCAGCGTTCTTTTTGAACTCGAAATCGTGGTTGTGGTACAAAAGTTGAAGACCGGCGGCCTCACACTTTCTTCCCAATTGGGTCAGGATTTCGGCCAGGTCCTCGACGGAACCCTTCATGCCCATGCCTTTTTCTTGATCATAAGTGAACATGCCCATTGGGGGAACTGGGATTGTGAAATAGGTGAATCCCGCTGCCTTGGCCGCGGCGATCTGTGAATCTGCATTCTCCAAGGTCACACTGCCTTGGTGGGTACTCACGGGCTTTAGTCCCAGCTTTGCCAAATGGGCCTTGAATTCTTCAGGGGCCATTCCGTAGAATTTACCCTGATCGTAACCAGCTGCCTCCACATAGGCATAGCCGGCCTCCCCTACCTTGGCTAGGACGGCTTTGGGGTCTTCCCCCATGGCATCCCGGACCGTATAGAGGGCCAACCCTCCAAAATTATCCTGTGCCCGTATCGTGGTGGTCCAAAGGGCCAATGGGAGCAATGCAAAACAGAGTAATGCTTTCTTTGGATGTTGTTTCATGATCAAGAGTATTTTAAAGTGCCACAAGATACTTTATTCCCTATACAGTTCATTGCCCAAAACAAAAAATCCGTTGGAACGGAGTCCCAACGGATGGCTCAATACAATTCAAATGGTTCAAAGCTCCCTTAACCTCAGTTTTAAATCGACCAGTACCTCATCGTCCACCTTGATCAGTCCCAATACCTTTTTTGGGGGTTCCAGGCCAAAATCGGTCAATTTTAAGGCAAGGGTGCCCTCCACGAAGATGTCCCCGCGTTGATCGCTGTCCAGTTCGGTGATGTAGGTACGACTGATTCCGGCAATGGTAATTTCCATCCCGACCCCAACCTTTTTCAATTCCGGGCTGGGAGGATCCACGTAGATGAGCCTGAGTTTTATCCAGGGGTGTTTTTCGGTCTGCAACAATTCCTTGAAATCCTTGTTGATGGCCTTTCCCCCACAGTCAAAACAATCGCTCTCCAATTGCAGGTTGGCATTTTTAAAATGGATCTCGTCAAGGCTCTCCCTATAGACCATGTGAACGGGAACTTCCAGCCCGGGTACTTCATAGCTGCAAGTGAACTTGTTGACATTTGAGGTTCCCGAAATGAGCACTTGACTCCCGGGGACCACCCAAATCCTTGCCTCCCGTTCGGGATCGGCAAGGAAAGTCCCAAAGAACAGCAGGGCGATTGCAATCGCATTTTTGACACCAAAGGAAACCGAAGATATCATAATCCCTAAAGTTTAGGTTTTTAATTTTGAAGCCCAAGGCCCTGGAGCCCCGGGCTTCAATGGTTATAACCCTTAAAACTAATTTACCTAGAAGCTGATGGCCGCTTCCAGAAGGACCCCTTTGAACTGCCCATCGTTGAAGATGCTTGTAGGGGCATAGCCGTCGTACTGTTGATTGACATATTCGATCTTGGCCAGGATGTTTTTGGTCAAGAACAGGCCGGCACCCAATTGGAACCTGTCGATGGTGATATCGTCCCCGGAGAGTTCCTCGGAATCCACAGTATTGTATCGGGCTCCCAAAAAGAAGTTCTCCTTTTCCCCAAATCGATAGACCAGTTCCCCGGCCAATTGGGTAGCGGATCTATCCTCGGTCTCGGCATTGGTCTTGCCCTTGGCATGTTCAAAGGTTCCGAAAAACTCCAGGCCTTTATACTTCACGAAAGGGTTGATCATAAAGGCTGTGATCTCATTGGAAAAACCGGGGTTATAGCGTCCAGATCTGAAGTTTGCCGCAGTGGTGGACCCTACTTCTTCCATGACCAAATAGTACCTAGATCCACTTCGGTCAGCATTGTAGAGATAAACGCTGCCCGACTTTCCTGTGGAGTACATGGACCCCGTTAGTCTCAATCTAAGGTCATTGTTCAATTGGGCATCGTAACCCAACTTGGCCAGTATGGACGCTCCGGTGGTCCCCGGGTTGTTTACGGCCTGGTTCAATTTACCGTTGGTAAGCCCGAACATTCCCAAGAATCCATTTTTTCTGAAATAGACCTCTCCCCCCACCTCGGTGGTGAAGGCATCCATGATCAAGTTGCCCACAAAGGGGTTGTGGATGGCCTGGGCGTTGTCGGTCCTTCTAAAATGGGCATCCCCGTAGTTGTTCTCCATATGCCCTACCTTGATGGTCAGGTACTTCATGGCCTCATCCATAAACCCGGGGCTGATGAAATCCAGGTTGTCGATCTGAAAATATCCTCCCTTGACATAGGGTTCCGGGTGGTGCCTTGAGGAGAGATAGGTCCTTAAGTGCATGCGGATCCCCTTGGCGAGCACCACATCGAGATCCAGGTTTGCGGTGGCCAGGTTGAAGTTGTCCCCGATTTCTATAAGTTCCACAGCTCCGGAATTCTCATGATCCACGGCCTGGAACTGCAGGGTCGAGGAACCTCCTATCCTTACTTGTACCCCATCAAAGCTGAGGACACTGTCCTTTGGACTTTCAAATACGTTGACCCCCCGCTGATCGGGCTGCCTGTAGTTGTCAAGATCCCTTTTTTGAGCATTGGCCGATAGCCCCATGATGAGCAATAAGGCCGGGATTCCGAGTTTAATAAAAGATGACTTCATAACTTTATCGATTTTGGGTTCAAATGGTTTGTGTTTACTTTTTCCAGACCGTATCAAAGTGGACCACGATGTCGTCCCCCGTCTTGATGGTGCCCATCAGGGCCTTGGGCGGTTCGATGCCATAATCGGTCATCTTCAAGGCCTTTGAACCTTTCAGCAAGACTTTGTCACCATCCACCTTGAGGTCCAAGTCCATTTCGATTCCATTGGTCTTGCCCGCGATGGTCAGTTTGCCCACGGCCACCACCTTGTAACTGTTGGCCCCGCTGGAGGAAATCGATTTGGTACTTTCGTATTTGTAGACTATTTGCTTGTGCTTATCGGTCATCAGGGCCTTGTAGGTATTTTTGTCCATCCCGGACTTGCCGCTTTTGAGGCTTTCGGCTTCAACCGCAAAGTCCAGGGCATTGATCGAGAAAGATTCCCCGTTGAGTCCCAGGGCCATTGTGCCAGATTTTTGTTCAGCAATTTCTTCCCAATCGTGCAAGGAAGAGGTTCCGGTGACCGAAACCTTACCCTGACCATTGTCCAGCTTAAAATTTTGGGCGCCCAGGGCTATGGGCAACAGTCCCACCATGACCCAAACCAGGGCAATCGGAATTGATTTTCGCGCTCTCTTGATAAGTATTTCCATGATTTCTCGGTTTTGTTGACACAAAGTTCCGACAGAACCGATTCCTAAAAACTGATAAAAGTCAGTTGTTCCCCGAAAATGGAAAACTGAATATTGCCCAAGGCAGTGGACATAGGTTTTGGGGGAATAAACAAACCTCCCAAAGGCCAGATTTGTTTCGATTGAAGTACGGGATGGGAGAGTAATGCCTGGCCGATAAATGTCTTTCAATATCGTGCTTTGAAGCCACAAAAAATAGAATCAAATTCTCCTATTATAAACGTAAATGACCTAGGACACAAATTCCATAAAGAAATGGGAAATCGACAATTGAATAATGAGCAGGAATGCCCAAACTAAAAAAAGCATCCCCGATCGAGAAAGGCCTTCAGTTCTCCGGACCCGACACATCCGAACATGGGGGAACATCCAAAATATGTGGACATGAAGGGAACGGCTCTTAAAGCCCGAGATCGAGGAATGCCAAAACAATCAGTGGTGGGGCTTTGACATATGGCCCCAGCTTCACTTTAGACTTGGGGAACCAAGGAATAGGTGAAGGTGATCTTGGCATCGGTCAACGCACCGTTGACATCCCTTACACTAAAATCCCCGGAAAAGGAAAGTGACTGTCCATTGCCCGCAATTTCCAATACGTTGTTTTGCAAACTGCAGCCGCTGACCAAACTCAATTGATTGGATGCCAATCTCCAGGTGCCATCCAAGGTGATCGCATTGTCACAGGATTCAGTGTTTTGGCTCTGCTCAAAGGTATAGCTGCGATCGGTCCCAAAGGTATAGATCGCATCCTTTTGACAATCGCCGTATTGGGCAAAGAAATCAGTGCTGGGATTGACCTCTCCATCGTCGGTCATATCGAGCGCCGTATCCGATACAATCGCAGAAAGTGCCCAACTTCCAACCAGCTGTCCTTCCTCTGCGGTGAGGGCCCCCGAAAAATCCTCGGGACAGCTCACATCGTCATTGGAATCACAAGAAGACAACAGCCCTCCCATTATCACGATTGTCCCGAACAATAAAACATTTCTTTTCATATACAGTACCATTTTTACTTTTTAGGTTTACCCAATGATGGGGAAAAGCCCATTTGGTTGCATCAAAAATTCCTAAAACTTTTCCATAGGCCGGTTTTCCATTGCCGGCAGGTCCGGCAAAATTTCAATTTGAAAGCTGTGTTCCCGTACCGTTTCCATGATCTGTTCCGCTTCTATTTGGCAATTTCCGGCTTCCACCCTTAGGATGTTTTCCCGATCCTCAAGATCAAAGTTGAATCGGAGCTGTGGAAAACGCATATGCAGGACCCCGAGAAGTTGTCCTGCATATTTGTTGGAATTGACATTGGTCTTGAATACCTCTACCATTTCAATGATTTATTTGGCGCCGTTGTTCATTTGGGCACCGAACTGGACCTGTGGGCGCTATTGCTCCACATATCGTTTGAAGTTTTCCAATATGGCCTGCCATCCTTCCCGTTGCATTTCGACGGGGTTCTGGTTCTCGGCATCGAAGACCGTAGTGATCTTGGTGCCGTTTTCCATAGGCTGAAAGGAGGTGGTGGCCTGCCTGCCGTCGGCCATGGTGTATGCGATACGCTTCCTTGGGATGACCTCATCGTAAACGGCCTCGAAATCAAAACCAAAGCTGCCGTCCTTTGCTTCCATCCGGGCCGAATAGGTGCCCCCGATCCTGAGATCGTTGCTGGCCGAAGGGCAGCACCAATCATCGGCTGCAAAGGTCCAATTGACAATATGCTCCGGCTCGTTCCAAAATTCCCATACCTTATCCGTTGGGGCCCCTACGGTGGCCTCCACTTTTATCTTTTTGTGTTCCATTGTTCTTTGTTTTTGAAGGTTCTACCCGATCAGGACGCTGTATTTTTTTCGGTTCTCATAAATTACCCACCCCAATATGGCGGCAAGAATCAAGGCCAATACCAGGCCGCTTGGGTTTACCACGGTATGTGCCAGGAGAATCCCGACCATTACAGGGAACAGTACCAGGGCACCCAGGGCCCGGGTCTTGGGGAAAATCACCAGGATTCCACCCAGGATTTCCGCAACCGCGATCAAGGGGATCAGCCATACGATTTCCGTGATGGCCACAAAATCCTTCATCACCTCTTCGGGAATGTCCTCCGGGACCGGGGCAAAATTCAGGAATTTGTTCAGGCCGGCCTGAATGAACATCAGTCCCATGAGCAGGGACAGGGTAAATAGAATCTTTCTTTTCATGACTTGTTGTTTGTTTGATGTGAATACATGATGTTATAATTTGGATTAAGTTGCTTACATTTTATGACAAATTTCAAGTGGAATTCGTGGAAAAAGCCTGGAGCTGTTGCGTACAGGCTCCTATTCATAAAATTCCTAGCTCTCATAGGCCGCCTTGAGCTGCCCCAGGTCCAACTTTTTCATTCCCCATAATTTCTCCATCATCCGTCCCAACCTAGTGGGATCCCCATTGGAGATTTTGTCGCTGAGAAATTCTGGGATGACCTGCCAGGAAATCCCATAGCGGTCCTTTAACCATCCGCATTGGGATTCCTCCCCTCCATCCGAGGTGAGCCTGTCCCAATAATAATCCACTTCTGCCTGGTCCTTGCAATTCAGGTAAAGGGAAACGGCTTCATTGAAAGGGGCTTCGAACTCCATGCCGTTGTCCATGGCCATGAAGGTCCTGCCCCCCAAACTGTACTGGGCATGATTGACCAGGCCTTCGGGCCCGCCCGACCCTGCCTCGTACCTGGAAATTCCCGCTAAGGAGGAATCCTCGAACAGGGATATCTGCATCCTTAGGGCCTCTTCCGCCTGCCCACGCCGATCCCCCGAGAACATGAAACAGGGGGACACCCGTTGTCCCACATCGGACAATTTTCCCAACATGAGCTGCCAGCTGAGTCCAAAACGATCATTGACCCATCCGTAACGGGGGCTCCAGGGGTACCGGTCCAAGGGCATCAAAACCTCGCCTTCCCGTTCCAATTCATTCCAGAGGGCATCCAACTCCCCCGGTGCCTCACAGACCGCAAAAAAGGAAATGGAAGTGTTGAATTTGAACTGTGGGCCCGCATCAAAGGCAAAGAAGTCGGTCCCATCCAGGGAAAATCCGGCGGTCTGGACCGTGTTCTCGGGAAATGGCCCCCCTTTGGGCCATCGGTTGAGGAAATCGATCCGTGAATTGGGAAAGATGGAGGTGTAGAGCTCCACGGCTTCCTCGGCCCGATTGTCGAACCACAGAAAGGGTACGATTTTTTGAGTGTTGCTGTTTGATTTCATGATCTGTTTGTTTAATTGATTATTGAGTGATTGTTCGTTTTTTGATTTGTGGATCTGCTATTCCATCTTTTGGTTTTGATTCCCCAATTGTTCGTTGTACCGGAATGCGGTCATGCGCTTTATCAAATCCAGGGGCAGCGGCCTGTCATGGGGAAACTGTACCGAACCCTTGCCTTGTTTGTATGGGGAAAGTTCTTCCTTGAAAAGGGTGTGGGCATGTGGTATGGCATAGAATCCAATATGTTTTTCATAGGCCGCGTAGTATACCACTATCCCTTTGTACTTCAATGCCGGCATATTGTACGAGATCACTTCCTCGGCCAATGGGGCCACTTTGGCGAGCTCCTCCCGGATACGTACCATCCGTTCCCTGGATTGTGGCGGAACTTCATCAAAGTATTCCTTCACGGTCTTGAATTTCCTGTTTTCCATAACTCAGTTTTTATCATTTGACATATTCTTGCATTGGAACAACCACTGGGTTCCATATTTGTCCACCAAACCTCCGAAGAGGTCCCCCCAATGGGTCCTGTCCAAGGGCTGGGTCTCGAGGCTGCCTTCCTTTAGCCTGTTGTAATATCCTTCCATGATTTCCCGATCGGAAACCTCCAAAAGGATGGACATTGAATTCCCCCGAACCAGGCTCCGGTCCAACATATCGGTGGCCAATAACCGCATATTGTCCTTGGCCAGGGAAGCGGTCACCACATAGCTCCTGTATCCCCTTGGAAACCGTCCCCCCATGGGGGTATCCCCCAAGGTATGCAACTGCAGTTCCCCGCCAAGGCACCACTGGTAGAATTCCATGGCCTCCCTGCAATTTCCATTAAAGGTAAGATAGGCAACTATTTGATTCATTGGGACCTTCAATTTGTTTCCCACAAAGTTTAAAAAGTTAAAATTATGATCAGGGGTGTAAAAACGACTATTTGTAGGGTTGATTCCGCCATGCTTTTTAATATATTTGGAAGATGAAGAACATTTACATCCTGGTCCCACAGACCGCTGTGCCCTCAGGAGTTACAGGTCCTCGTTACCTATTTACCACGGCGAACCAATTTTTGCGATCTGCCGGTAGGGAACCCTTGTTCAACGTTCATTTGGTGGGCATGGATCGGAAGATCCTTGTGCAGGACGGGCTGTATTCGATCAATACCGATTTCATGTTGGAAGAAAGCGGACAGGCCGATCTGCTTATCGTTCCCCCGATCTTTGGGGATATGGCAACCGCCCTGGAGCTGAACCGCTCCTCCCTGCCCTGGATAAGGAATCAGTTCGAAAACGGGGCGGAAGTGGCCTCCCTCTGCGTGGGCGCCTTTCTGTTGGCATCCACCGGCCTGCTCAATGGAAAGAAATGTTCCACCCATTGGGCCTATTACCGCGAATTTGAGGAAATGTTTCCCGAAGTGGAAGTGGTGGACGGGGGGATCATCACCGAGGAAAACGGCATTTATTCCAGCGGAGGGGCCAATTCCTTTTGGAACCTGCTGCTCTATATCCTCGAGAAATACACCGACAGGGACACTGCCATCCTGGCCTCCAAATACTTTGCCATAGACTTTGACAGAAACAGCCAAGCGGCCTTTATGATGTTCAAAGGACAGAAGGACCACAGGGACGAGAAGGTGAAACAGATCCAGGAATACATCGAAGGGAACTACGGGGAGCGGATGACCGTGGACGGGCTGGCCCAAAGGGTGGCCATGAGCCGTAGGAGTTTTGAACGCCGCTTCAAACAGGCCACAGGAAATACGGTGGTGGAATACCTCCAAAGGGTCAAGATCGAGGCGGCCAAACGCAGTTTTGAATCCAGTCGTAAAAATATAAGTGAGGTCATGTACGATGTGGGCTATTCGGATTCCAAGGCCTTTAGGAACGTCTTCAAAAAACTTACGGGCCTTACCCCCATCGAATACCGGAACAAATACAACCGGGATGCCGTGGCCTAAGCCCTGAGTTTGGGCTGCAGCCACAGCCAGCCCATACACAATAGGAACGGGACAAAGAACCAATAGGGGGACAGGGGAACCCGTTTCCCATGCCGGGGATTTTCGGGTTCGACAAAGTTTTTTCCGTATTTGTTCCCATTGGAACGGAGCAATTCCATTTGCCCCACGGCCTTCCTTTGATCCTCCGAAAAGACAAAATAGTTGAATGTGGAAAGGGAATCCCCTTGGATTTCCATGCGGTTCCAACCCACTTTTTTGGGATATTGGGTGCCCCGCCAAAGCACGGGCAAATGGAAGTCCTGAAGCAAGGGGATTTGGGCCCCTTCGGCGGTCATCACCTGTGGATTTAGATCGTTTGCCCTCAATTGGAATTCAAAGGGGGCGTCCACGCGGGGCAAGGTCGTGATCCCCTGCCATTGCACCCCCACCTCCCTTGGGCCCACCGCTGCCTCGACCACGGTCGTCCAGAGTTTTGAATACAGCTCCGTTTCCCCACTGAGCAACAGCCCATAACTATCCTTGATCAGGGTGGTCGCAATTCTACCCCGTTCCATGGGTGTGTAGGATGCCAGGGGTATGCCGTCCATTGTAATGGGTTGCATCGGAAATTGTTGCCGAAAGGAGAAGGGGTATTTTTCAAGGTCCCTCGGACTATCCTCCAAGGGGATTGTGGTTTGGGGGTCCCGGACAAAACCCAGGGGAAAGTTTCCGGGAGTGCCGTTGAACAATTGGGAATCGGGAAGGACCAACAAACCGGTTCCATGTTCCTTTAGGGCATGTTCCACATTGGCCTTGGTGGAAGGTCCAAGGCCCAGGTAGGTTCCCGCGTCCATGACGATCAAATCGAAACCCTCCAGTTGCTCCCGGTCCAAGCCACGGATGGGGGCGGCAGGCCTGTTGAGATATTCAAACCTGTATTTGTCCCGGCTCATTTGGGAGCGCACCAGGAGGCTATGGCCGCGCTGGGCCAAAAAGTTTTTGAGGTACTTGCCCTCAAAGGTGGGAAACCTGTTCAACATAAGGATGTCCAAGGGATGCCGTTGCCCGATCTCCACGGGGATGGGTTCCCGCAAAACCAGCTTCCCCTGGGGGTCCCGTTCCTCCAGGGAGTATTCATAAAGACCGGTGGATTTTGGCGTGGTCCCCAATCGAAAGTGCTGTTCGGGCCCCTCCACCATAGCAACGGAATCCAGGGAGTTTCCCCCGGAATCCTTCAAAAGTACCCAATGGCCCGCTTTCGGCTGAAGGTACTTGACCCCCAGGAGCAGCTCCTCTCCAAGGTACAGGGTCCCGGGATGGGTGAGCTTCACCGGGCCCGAAGGGGGATCGGCTCCCAAAAAGCTGATCGATCGGTCCTCAAACTGCCAGCCATCGTATGGTTGGGGCCCACGGCCCAGTATGAATATGGAGTCGATTTCCTCCAATCGGTCCAAGGCCTCTCCGGGACGATAGGACTCCACGGGAATTCCCCTGTAGCGGGATTTCAGGCTATCCAAATCCTGGGGCCTATGGCCTTCGGTCAACAGGATCCCCTTCCCCGAGGCGGGTCTTGGCAGGGTGGGTTTGAGGACCAACAGGGCCAGGGCCAACAACCCTAATAGGGAAACCAGAACCTTTATGCGACCGGGGACACTGTTCCTCTCCGGCCACTCCTTCCATTTAAAGAGGGCCCAAAGCAGCAGCCCACCCAGAATAGTGGGCCATAAAAGGCCTTGGTTCAAAAATATCGTTCCTTCATTCATGGGCCCCGAGTTCCTTTAAATACAACAGATCGATCTGGTCGAGCAGCTCGGTCTTCCTTCCCGGATTGTCCGGGGAAGGTTCGATCACCGACAGCAGGAGCCCCTGCACCTTTCCATAGGCTTCCGGCCCCCGGTTTTCGACATGGTCAAGGTCCTTTAGGCCCTGTAGGGCAGCCAGGTACTTCAAGGGCTGTTCGATTGCCAGCTGGGCCAGTTCATTTCCGGCCCTTTGAAACAGTTCCCGGTCCCCTTGGGTGAAATTCCCTCCAAGGCGCAACGTTTCCAACCGGGCCACGGCTTCCCTTGAGGCCTCCAAGGGAAGCAGGTAGGGGGAATCCCGCTTCCAATCCGTGTCCCTTATGGCGGAAATATCCCCGCTTAGGCGGCTGTCCTCCTTAATGGGCGGTGGGTCAAAACCAATACGATGTACATAGACCCGGGCGCTGTTCTTGATTTCCTCCAACATGCCGAGGATCTTGTATTGGTAGGGAAGGGAACGTTCTGGATCGAAGAGCCTCAAATGCAGCTCGGCATCCCACATCAGGTCGAGGGCCACCCGTAATTTGTCCTTGAGGGACTGTTCAAAAAGGGTGGATTCCTCCGGATTGTCGTGGTTGTGGAGAAATGCACTAAGCGGATCCGCCTCTTCCTTCTGCTGATCCCCATGGGAATGTGAAGGGAGCGGATCGCCTTGATTTTCATTGTCGTGGTCGTGCATAAACCCTTCCAATAGATCGGTTTCCCCTTCTTCCCCTTCTGCATCATGGTCCCCTTCGTCCAATTGTGGGGGTATCTGTCCCGGGGCGGCCTGGGTCTCGGTCTCATCTCCCATGAACTGTCCGTACTTTATGCGCAGGGATTTTTGGTCAAAGCCCAGTTCATTGCTCCTGAAATTGAATTCCCCTTCGGGTATTTCGGGCCTCTCGGCAATGAGCTTTTCGGTGTCGATGATCAGTTGGCGCTGGCTTCTGAAGTATTGGGGCAGCAAGTCCACTCCCATTCCGCCCTCAATGGCGAAGAGTTCGGCCACGCTGTCCCTGATATGGGCAAAAAAGGTTGCGCTTCTCGTACTGTTGGGCTCCGGCTCCCGATTGTCCAGGGCCACGATATGAAAATAGAGTTCATCCCCCGGGTCCATACCTAGGCTGTCCAGATTCAGGTTCCGTTCCAGCATTGTCCCTTTCGTTCCCACCGGGAGGGTCCCCTCAAAACGAATGACCTCTTCCCGAAACTTGACCGATTCCCCCGAACCCTTGCTGACCGTTGCCACAATAAAGGCGTCCGTCACCCCAAAATCATCGCTTATCCGTGGTTTCAACCCTATGCTTTTTTGGTCAAGGGGCTCGAAATAACTGTACTGTGGCAGCTCCCCGATCTCAATCTTTGGAGGGGTATCCGGCACGGCTTCCTGGGAATATAAATCGCTGCCGTGGGCTTGGCCCTTTGAATCCACAAAGCCAAAACTGTAGAATCCGGAGCTTACCAATGGTAGTTCCAGACTGAATTTTCCATCCTTTTGCTCGAGGGGAAAAATTTCCCCCATCCGGTCCAAATATACCCTTTGCAGATCCCCTTCAAAGTCCAGGGTCCACCGAATGGAGCTGCCGGCCACGGCCCGGATGTTGGGGTCCGTGGTTCGTATTCGGGGCAATTGGGTGTAGCTTGGAGGTCTCAGGGATATATCGGTCCCCAGCAAGCGGGGGATGTCCGTATGGGATTCCAAGGAATCCAGGGGTTTGAAGCCGATTTGTTCCCCGGAACGCAAGGATGGGGAATTGTCATCAAATCCCCAGGGGACAAAATGGAGGACCAGCCCGATCGCGACCAGGCCCAAGACCAGGGGCAGGGAGGTTCCCCATGTGTTTGGAGGCCTCAATTTTGCCAGAACAGGATCCAATCGGGCCGCTACCCGGTAGCGTTGCAATCCGGCCAGGCCCCTGAGCCCTTCCTCCGCTTGGAGCAATAGGCCGCTGCTGAAGTCAGCTTCCGGTACCCGGGCATCGATATGGGCCACCACCCGGTCCATACCCAATTTCCAGGGACGGTAAATCCGCAGGGCAATGCCCAGGGCCAGGACGAACACGGGGATTGAAATCCAAATACTATGGGTGGATAGATATCCAAGGATGCCAGATCCCAAAGCCAGGAAAAGGCACTCCAAAACCATGGCCGTCTGCCATTTCCTTTTGAACCGTATCAAAGGCCTATCCCCCATTCTCATTGTCCCTTTATCCGTGATAGCAATCGTTCAACGCCCAGGAGCAGTACCAAGGCAATCAGTGCCCAAGGAAGCAGGTCCATGAGGGTTGCTCTTTCCCTTTTGTTTTGAGGCTCCATATGGGACATCTGCAATTCCCTGGGATCCATTTGTCTGAAATCCAGCTCCCCCACCCTTTTATTCAAGGCTTCGTCCCCTAATACCAGGGGAAGCAGTTGGTGGGCAAAATGGCCTTCCACCGTATTTTCAGTGCCAAGGGCCGCAGTCAAATGGTAACGCTCCCCCCCTATGGGTTCGATCAGCCTATCGGCCAAGGAATCCGCTTTGTAGATCAACCACCGGCCCTGTGCCTTCCCGGGAGGGTCCCCTCGGAGCCAAATGTTCAGATCGGCGGTACTGTCAGCGGCTTTCTCCCCTTCGCTGAACCCTTGGATTTGGATTTCCCGCTGCAAATGGGTGGAAAGCGCGGAAAGGGCGGCCCTTAAATAGGCCTGGCCCGATCCGCCTGCGGTATCGCTGTGGATGTGGACCCTGATCGGGGTTGGGGGCACATAAGGCACCATCCTGGGGGCATCCCCGCTGCTTATGGCAAGGCTGTCCCCTTGGGAGTTCAAGGCAAAGTCCCCTTCCAATATTTCTTTTTTGTACCCCATGCCCTGCCCATTGCCGACCAGGGAGACCAAAACGGGTTCCCGGGGATCCCCCATGGCCATCAACGGCAGCTGTTGTCCCCCTGGAGGGTCCATGATCACCCAATGGATCTTTTTGTGGGTACTGGGCCTTTTCCCCTTGATCCCCCGCAAATGGCCCCGGGCAAAGACCACCAAACTGTCCTGGGGAAGGGAATCCATTTTTTGGACCAATTGCCAATAGGACGGGGGGTCCATGGATGGGATTTCCATCCCGGGCTCCCACAGTGGGAAACCGTCCCCCAACAGCCGGACCGTATTCTCTGCGGAAAGGCTATCCAAAAGGGCGGAAAGGCCGTCCTGCCCGGTCAGGGCAGGTTCCACCAGATAGGATACCCTTTCCTTTGTTCCCTGGGTCCTCCAATGGGGACCGGCCATGATCCCGACCACCAGGGCGACAATTCCCATCCGAATGGCCAATAGAACCCATTCTTTAATCTGTATCCGTCTGGACTCCCTGGAATGGGTTTGATCGAGAAACTGCACGCTGCCGACCTTGATGGTCCTGGCCTCCCTTTTGCTCCAAAGGTGGATCGCCAATGGGATCAGAAGTCCCGAAAGGGCCCATAGGTATGTTGGATTTGCGAAGGTCATCTCAGTTCAGTCTTGCCCGTTCCCTTAAAAATAACTGTAGGGCATGGCCCAGGTCCCGATCCATGCGAAAGAGGTGGTGGTACACCCCAAGGGCCCCCATTTCTTCCTTGATCTGTGCCATTTTGGACTCCAAGGCCTCCAAATAATGCGCCCGGGCCTTCTTGGCATCCACCTTGAGCTTTGCCCCCGTTTCCAAATCCTCAAAGGTCAGGGACTCCCGATGATCGAAATCCATTTCCCTGCCCCCCATCAGGTGGAGCAGGACCAGTTCGTTGTTCTTGGTCTTAAGACCCTTGACAAACTCCGACAGCTCCCGTCCATGTTCATACATATCGGTCAGGAAAATGAGCAGTTCCCGCTTTCCCCTTCCCGGGATGATCTTTGTTGCCTGAGCGGCCTGCGGCCAGCTTCCCTTGGGGTCGATCCGCAGCAGTTCCAAGAGCAGCCTGTTGTGCTGTTTTTGGTCCAATTGGGGATGGACCTCGACAAAGGTTCCCTGGGCCAGGGCGTACAGGCCAATGGAGTCCCCTTGTTTTTGGGCCAGAAGGGACAAACAGGCCACAATGGCCCTGGCAAATTCCAATTTGGACAGACCCTCTTCCCTATGGTCCATCGAGGCGCTGGCGTCCAGGATGAAGCGTACCACCACTTGGCTCTGCTGTTCGGACTGTCGGATATAATACCTTCCCGAACGGGCCAGCATCTTCCAATCGAGCAAACGGGGATCGTCCCCACTTTGATAGGCCCGGTATTGGCTGAATTCCATCCCTTCCCCCAACTTGCTGCTCCGGTGCATTCCCGAAAGAAAGCGTTCCACCACAACTTTGGACAACAGGGACAGGCCCGATACCGAATTTACGATTTCGGGGGTCATTAGTTCGCGATGGGTTCCCTTGGCCATTATTTTTCCCTTAATTGCACGGTCTTCAACAGCTGTTGGATCACCGCATCCGAATCAATGCCTTCCGCCTCGGCCCTAAAATTGACCAAGACCCTATGGCGGAGTACCGCGGGGGCCATTTTTCGAATATCCTCCAGGGAAACGGCCAACCGCCCTTCCATCAGGGCCCTGGCCTTGGCGGTCAGGATAAGGGCCTGGCCCGCCCTTGGGCCGCCCCCCCATTCCACCCATTCCCTCACATAATCGAGGGCAGTGGTACCGGGCCTTGTGCTGCGAACCAGGTCCCCCACATGGGCGACCAGGGCATCGCTGATCGAAACCTCCCGGACCAATTGCTGCAATCTGAGGATTTCCTCCCCGGAGATCGCCTTCTCGGGTTTTGGTCTATGGGTCCCCGTGGTCGCCCTGAGGATTTCCTCTTCCTCCCGGGCATCGGGATAGCCGATCTTGATGTAAAGCAAAAACCGATCTTGTTGGGCCTCGGGAAGTACAAAGGTACCCGATTGCTCAATGGGGTTCTGGGTGGCCAGGATGAAAAAGGGCCGCTCCAGGACGTAGGTCCTCCCCCCATAGGTCACCTCAAACTCCTGCATGGCCTCCAAAAGGGCGGCCTGGGTCTTTGGCGGGGTGCGGTTGATCTCGTCGGCAAGGATGATATTGGAAAAGATCGGACCCTTGTTGAACTTGAAGAATTTCTTTCCCGTTCCGTGGTCCTCCTCCAAGATCTCCGTTCCTATGATGTCCGAGGGCATCAGATCGGGGGTGAACTGAATCCGTTTGAATTTCAGGTCAATGGCATTGGCCAGGCTCCGGATCATCAGGGTCTTGGCCAGGCCGGGAACCCCCTCCAAGAGGGCGTGCCCCCCCGCCAAAAAGGCGATCAACAATTGGGATACCGTTTCCTCTTGGCCGATGATCGTCTTTCCGATCTCTTTTTTGAGGGCCTCCAATTTCTGTGATAGGCTTTCCACCTCATCCGCGGTCCGTTGTAGTTCCTTGTTCAAATTATATTCTGTTTATAAGTGTTAAGTCGTCAGGGCATAAAGTACGATGTTCACCCCAAAACGGGTGTTGTCCACCTTATACCAGCGTTTGTTCCTAAAGTCGTAATCCCATTCACAGCCGTAGTCCTTGTTGGAGTAGAGTACCCCGATCCTGTCATTGACCAGGATGGCCTTGAGGTAGTCGTGAACCAGATCGTCCCCCCAACCGTTGAGTTCCTGGGAGGTAGTCGGGGGACCATTTTCAAATTCAAAGAATACGGTGTAGATTTCATGGTCGTTGGGTATTTTTCTCAATGCCCCCGGGCCGAAGATCTGTTCCATTTGACGTTCAAAGGACTTGGCGAACAGCCCGTCGATGTCATGGTTGCAATCATCGACAAATACAAATCCCCCGTTGTTGACATAGGTTTCAAAATTCTCCGCTTCCTTTTTGGTGAACTCCACCAATTTATGGCCCGAAAGGTAACAAAAGGGGCTTTTGAAAATCGCATCGCTTGCCAGGGGGACGATCTTTTCCTGGGTGTCCACCCTCAGGGTGGTATATTCCACCAGGGAATTCAGCAGATTGGAGGGCATCCTCTGATCCACATCCCAGTTCCCGGATTCGTACTGCAAGCGGGTAAAGAAAAAATCGTTCTGCAAAACCATGGTCCAAATTGGGTTGGGCTCTATTCCAAAAAAATGAAAACTGGCGGTCCACGCAAATTTGTGAACCACCAGTCCCATTTCATTCAGATTTCCTAAACGGCATCCGATAGGCTGGTAAAAGTGAAGTCCCTAATCTTCATATAGGGGATCAGATCACCATCGACACGAACCTGCTTCCCAAGGGATTCAAGGTTGTTGAGCATGATGATGGGGCTTTCGTTGAACCTGAAATTCTTTACCGGGAACTTGATCTGCCCGTTCTCGATATAAAAGGTACCGTCCCGGGTCAGTCCGGTGAAGAGCAAGGTCTGCGGATCCACACTGCGGATGTACCAAAAGCGGGTGACCAGGATGCCCCTTCGGGTACCCTTGATCATATCCTCCAGACTTTCGTCCCCTCCGGCCATGATGATATTGCTGGGAAAGGGCATGGGGTCCACCCCTTGCTGCCCTGCCCAATAGCGGTCATATGCAAGGTTCTTGACCACGCCCTGTTCTACCCAACTGGTCTTCTTTAGGGGCATGCCCTCACCGTTCCAAGTGCGTGTGGGCACATCGGGATGCAGGGGGTCGGACCAGATGGAGACCCTTTCGTCCACGATCTTCTGGCCGATTTTGTTGCCTCCACCGGCAGCCGACATAAAGCTCCTGCCCTCATCCGCGGAACGGGCGTTCAGGGACCTGAACATGGTGCCCAGCAGGTCCGAGGCAGCGGCAGGTTCAAGGATGACCGTATATTTTCCGGGTTCAATGGCCTGGGCTCCCCTGGACATCACTGCCTTGTCCAGGGCCACCTTGGATGCTTCCGCGGAATCGAACTTGGAAATGTCGTTATAGTCCCTGGTCACCCAGCCCGAGCCGGTACCATCATTGGTCCGCATGGTGACCGTAAAGTCCACATTGGTGGATTGGTTGTAGGCGAACAGCCCCTTGGAGTTGATCAAGGCGGTAAAGCCCGCGGAATCGTTCAAAAA
>Ga0079224_100004734_pt1 | contig 17705 bp, 17 predicted proteins | sample Stecom2015_FD_80414 | JGI IMG/M metagenome (GOLD analysis project Ga0079224, IMG submission 80414) | Agricultural soil microbial communities from Utah to study Nitrogen management - Steer compost 2015 | ecosystem: Environmental > Terrestrial > Soil > Agricultural land | place: USA: Utah...
GGCGGGTCAGGCCGCAGTCGGTCCGGGATCGCCGCCGTCCGGATCGGGAGGCACGTCCTCTTCCACCGGGGAAGCGGGCCTGCGCGCCCGATCGGGAAACCGCACCACCTTCGCCCCGCCGGGCACCCCCTGGGTGTCGGTCCCGGTATCACGCGGCTCCGTTGGCCGGTCCGTTCCTTCCTTGGGATCGGTCGCCTCGTTCATCGCTCACCTCGCCATGACAGTCCCGGAAGCGGGTCTGCGCGCCGCTTCGGGCTGGAATGCAATCTGCCTTAGGAAAACTTCTCCAACTGTTCCGTCGGCGCGCATCAACGGGGCGCGCTGTCCCGCCTTCATGCCCAGCAGGGTCACGCCCAGAAGCGTGTTCACCGGCAGGCTATATTCGACCATCGCCTCGTGATCCCAATGGACGAGCACGCGCGACTCATCGGGCTTCCCATCCACCGAATAGACGATATGGCTGTTTCCGGTCGCGATGTCGGACTCCACATCGTCCGACAGCACCAGCCGGGCATCGGCCAGCTTCGCCCGGATCAGCCGGGACAGCAGCAGGCTGTCTACCGACCTGAGCAGGTGTCCTTCCAGCAACGCATGGTCCCTACCGGTCAGCCAGCACTCGAAGGGCCTCAGTGCATCGACGTCGCTCAGATACCCCGGCGCAAATCTCCCGGTATAAGCCGAAACCCGACTTCCCGGTTGCGTTGCTGTCAAATGGTTGTCTGTCTGTGGCCTGCGCATGCCCGCTTTCCGCTCACGTACGGCCTCCACGGCCGTACACACCAGTAGATCCGGTTGTTCTGGAAAATGCCCCGAGCGGTGAAACGCGTCTGGCGCCGTTTGCTACGCCCGGGGACGAGAGCCCGCGAGCAGGGATCCTGCGAAGATCAGGAATCGGTAAATGCGGGCATGCCTATGCATAATGCGTACAGCTAAGCACAAGCAAACACAAAGTCAATGCGGGCCGACATCATTCTCCGGCAGGCGAGTACAGGTATCCGGTGCCGCGTATCGTCTTTATGACCTGCGGCTTGGCCGGGTCCTTTTCGATCTTCCGCCTCAGTCTGGAGATCCGGATATCGATCGAACGATCGAACGGGTCCCAGGTCCTGTGATGCGCGTATTCCAGAAGCTGGTCGCGGTTGAGCACCCGGTTGGGATGCTCGGCAAACGTCTTGAGCAGCGCGAACTCCATGGCGGTGATGGCGATCTCGTTGCCGTCGCGACCGAACAGCTTGTGGCTGTCGAGATCGAGCATGCAGTCGCCGAACCTGGCGCGGCCCGCGGTCTTGCCGTCCGTCCTCGCGATCGCCTGCACGCGCTCGCGGCTGACCCGCCGCAGGACGGCGCGGATGCGGGCGAGGAGCTCGCGCAGGTCGACCGGCTTGGACAGGTAATCGTCGGCGCCCATTTCGAGCCCGACGACGCGGTCGACGGTCTCTCCCGAGGCCGTCAGCATGACGATGCCGACCTCGGTGGACTGGCGCAGGAACCGCGCCAGCGAAAGCCCGTCCTCGCCGGGCATGGTGATGTCGAGGACGACCAGGTCGATCTCGTGCTGGGCCGTCAGCTTGCGCAGCACGGCGCCGTTCTCGGCCGGGGTTACCTGAAAGCCCTGCCGCTCCAGGTACTCCCGGACCATGTCACGGATATCAGGCTCATCGTCGCAGACAACGATATGCGCACCTTCGCTCATGCTGGCCACCGACCGTGATCGATCCGTCCATGTCGCGGAATTTATTCCCGCGAGCCGTCCCGCTGCAACCGCGCCGTAGCGCCTTCCTGTCTCATGTATCCGCATTGTCAGCTCCCGATGTACCAATCATCCGGCGCACCAGGTCCTTGATGTCGTTGGGCCGGATCGGCTTCTCGATGTAGGGGCGCCCGGAGCTCTCGAGGAATTCGCGCGCCTTGGGACTCATGGTGTCGCCGGTCACGAAGGCGAGCCGTTCGACCAGCGCAGGCCGGTAGCTCTTGAGCTCCTGGAACAGCCTGGGACCGTCGAGATGGGGCATCTTGAGATCGCTCAGCAGGATGTCGAACTTGCGACGTTCCAGTTCCTCGAGCGCGGCAATGCCCGAGCCGGCGACCGTGACCCGGTGGCCTTCCGAGGTGAGGATCTGCTCAAGCAGTTCGGCCACGTCCGGTTCGTCGTCGATCACCAGCACCGAAAGCGCCCGGGCGCCTGAAGCGGCCGACTGCACCGGCGCCGCGCTGCCGGACTCCATCGCGACCGGCAGCCTGAGGATGAACGTGGCGCCGCCGCCGGGGGTATCCTCCAACCCGATGGAGCCGCCATGGGCCTCGACGATCCGGTGGCAGAAGGCAAGGCCGATGCCGGTGCCGCTGCCGACGTCCTTGGTCGTGAAGAACGGTTCGAAGATGCGGCTGCGGATGTCCTCGGGGATGCCGGGCCCATTGTCGGCGATCCGCAGCTCGACCTCGCCGCGATCCGGGTCATGGCGCGTCGTGATGGCGATCAGGCGGCCGTCGGGGCAGCCCTGCAGGGCCTGTTCGGCGTTGACGATCAGGTTGATGAGCACCTGGCTCAGCTGGTCGGGGTCCGCCCACACCGCCGGCAGGTCGGCGGCAAGGCTGAGCGAGACGTCGACACCGGCAGCCCGGAGCGAATAGCCGGTAACGTCGAGGGTCGCATACATCGCCTCGTTCATGTCGACCGCCGTGCTCGCAGCCGGCTTCTGCCGCGCCATTGCCAGGAACGTCTTGACGATGCGCGCGCACCGCTCGGCGGCATTGCCGATCTTGCGGGCGCGTTCAACGAGTGCCGGGTCCTTTACAGTCTCCTTCAGGAGCAGCGCCTGTCCGACGACGACCGACAGCGGGTTGTTGAGCTCGTGCGCGACACCGGCCAGGAGTTCGCCGAGGGCGCTCAGCTTCTCGCTCTGGTGGAGCGCCTCGCGCTGGCGGGCGAGCTGGGCCTCGACCGCCCGGCGGTCGGTCAGGTCGAGGGTGTTGGAGACGATCACCTCCTCGCCATGGAAGGTGATCATGCGCGACGACACCGATCCCCAGAAGACGGATCCGTCGGCGCGCTTGAGCTGGACCTCGAAATCATCCACCGATCCCGTGGCCCTGAGCTTCTCGACATAGGGCACGCGATCCTCTGGATTGGCGTAATAGTCCAGCGCCGATTCCGTATCGCCGAACAGCATCTTGGTGGCCGGGCTGCGGTACAGGATGCGGCCGTCGCGGCCGGTCATCTGGATCGGCACCGGACAGGCTTCCAGCACCTGGCGGACCACCGCCTCCTGCTCCCGCCGCGCCTCCTCGTTCAGCTTGCGTTCGGTAATATCGACCCGCGTGACCACCGTGCCGCCCTGGCGCGTGGGGCTGTTCGATACCGAATACCAGCGTCCGTCCGCATGCTGGAATTCGTGGTTCTGGCGATACGAGGCACGGTCGTGGACGCGTTCCGCGAGCCAGGCATCGATATCCTCGATGTCGCCGTACTGCCCGCACTCGGCGCCGGCGCGCAGGATGTCCAGCCACTTCACCCCAGGCACCAGCAGATCGGTGCACTCCCGGTTCATCTCGCGGTAGCGCTGGTTGCACATGATGAGGCGGTCGTCCGGATCGTACAGGGCGAACCCCTCCGCCAGCGACTCGATGGCGTCGCGCATGATCTCGCCCGAACGCGCCATTTCCGCCTCGCGGACCTTCCGGTTGGTGAGGTCGAGCAACCCCACCAGCAGCACTTCCCGGCCCTGGTACTCGAGCAGCCGGACGTTGCAGGTGGCCCAGAAGTACGTCCCGTCCACCTTCTTCAGCAGGGTCTCGAAATCCTCGACCTCGCCGCCTTCCTCGCGCAGCATCTGCAGCAGCTTCAGGCGATCGTCCGGGTTCACGTAGTGGTCGGTCGTGAACTTGCGTTCGGCCGGGTTCCAGGCGCGGCCGAACAGCCTTGCCGCGGCTCGACTCTCGTAGATGATCTCGCCGCTTTCGACCTCGTTCATCCACACCGGCAGGGGGTGTCCCTCGAGGATGAACCGGAACTGCTCCTCGCGCTCCTTCCGCGACGTCACGTCGACGATGCCCACCAGCACCACCTCGCGGCCGCGGAACTCCGTCAGCAGCGCATTGCCCATCACCCATACCGGCACCCCGCCGGCGCCCAGCATGTGGACCTCGCACTCGTCGATCCGGCCGAGGTCCCGCAGGGACCTGCTGAGTTCGACAAATTCCTCGCCATCCACGTGGAAGTCACGGAGATAGATCGGTTTTCCGGCTTCCTTCCAGCCAAAGAACCGCTTTGCGGCAGCGCTCGAATGCAGGATTTCCCCGGTACGCGCGTCGTTCATCCACACCGGGAGCGGATGGTTCTCGATGAAGAACCGGAGCTGCTCCTCGCGCTCGCGGAGGTCCTCCTCCATCCGTTTGCGGTCGGTCACGTCGCGGCGGATCACGACGAAGCCGCCGTGACGGGTCGGCGTGGTGCCGGCTTCGTACCAGTGACCGTCCGATTGCTCGAACAGATGGTACCTGCCGAACTGGAGTGGCTCGACCGCGCGCTCGCGCAGCCACTCCTCGATCCGGCCCACTGCCGCCGGATACTGGCCGCGCTCGGCGCCGGTGCGCATCAGCTCCTGCCAGTGCATTCCCGGCACGAGGATGTCCTGGCAGGTGTAGTTGGTGTCGCGGTAGCGGGCATTGCACATGACGAGGCGGTGATCGCCGTCGAAGACGGCGAACCCGTCGGTCAGCGATTCGATGGCGTCCTGCAGCGTCTCGCGGGCCTCGCACAGTTCCGCCTCGCGCCGCTTGTGCTCGGTGATGTCGGAGCGGATGACGACGAAACCGCCCTGGCGCGTCGGCGTCAGCGTGGTTGCCATCCACTTGCCGTTCGCCAGCTCGTGCTCGACCTGCTCGCCGTAGCGCAGCTGCCGTCGGTTCTCCTCGAGCCACTCCTGCTCGCGGCCGATCGCGTCGCGGTACTGGCCGCGGCTCACGGCGGTGGCGACGAGCTCGTCCCATGTCCGGCCCGGCTCGACGATCTCGCGGCAGGTGTAGTGGTGCTCGCGGTACTTCTCGTTGCAGACGACCAGGCGCTGATCGGGCCCGTAGAGGGCAAACCCTTCCGACAGCGAGGCGATCGCATCCTCCAGCATCTCGCGTGCCTGCGCGATCTCGGCCTCGCGCTGCTTGCGCTCGGTGAGTTCGAGGACACCCGAAACCAGCACCGGCCGACCGTCGTACACGCCGCGGCGGACGGTCGCCGAGATCCAGAATTCGGTCCCGTCGGCACGCTTCAGCCGCACTTCGTGATCCTCGATCATCCCGCGCTCTTCGATCAGCCGGATGACCTCGTTCCGGTCGGTGGGGTCGACGTAATGGTCGAGGATGTACTGCGGCCGGACCGGATCCCAGTCGCGACCGAGGATGCGCGATGCCGCGCGGCTCTCGTACAGGATCTCTCCGGTCGCGATGTCGACCATCCACACCGGCAGCGGATGGCTCTCGGTCACCGCGCGGAACAGTTCCTCGATGTGGCTGCGGGCCTCCGCGTCCCGCTTCGATGCCGTGATGTCGATGGCGAGGCAGGTGGTGCCGCCGTCCGGCGTCGGGTGGGCGGTGAGGAGACGCCACGAGCGGTCCCTCAGCTCGATCTCGAACGGCTGGCCGGCAGCGAGGCGCCAGCGGCGGGCCAGTGCGGCGGCAGCTCCCGCGGTGCGTCTCGGCGCTTCGCCGTCGATACGCCTGATCGCCGGCAGAAGCCGCCTCACGAACTCCGTCGATTTCGTCCCCTTGAGATCCCCGGGGTCGCCCGACAGCCCCGCGAAGCCGAAGCCGTCCAGCGCCACCAGCCGGTCGTGCGCGTCGAACACCGCGTAGCCGGTCGGCGCGGTATCGGTTGCCGGTGCATCCGCCAGAATATCAACACTCATCTCAGTTCCCCGGATCGGGTCGGTAGCGGACAATGCCGCCGTCGGTTCAGAGCACACGCTCGGCGGGGACTTCAGCCTACACCATCGCACTCTCCTCGCGTTGCCAGACTTGCGGCGAAGCGTCCGTCATCGCAGGAGCTTGCGCGGGTCGATGCACGGATTTTCCGCGACCAGGCGGGCGACCGTGCGGATCTGCGAACGCTCGATGCCGATGTCGCGGAGAATGTGGTCCTCGAGCGCAACCAGCTGGTCGACGGTGACCTGTTCGGATCTGCTCCGGCGCCATGCCAGCCGGATGCGTTCCAGCCGGCTGGCAAGGCCGGTGACGGCGGCGTCCAGCCACCGTCCCGCCATCGTGTCGGCCGCGGCAGCCGGCCCCGACGCGAACCCAACGGCGCCGGGGCAACCGGCTCCCGCGCCGGATTTCGTCTCGTTGCATATCATCGTCCGCTCCATCATCTCGCGTGCCGAAAGCGGCACCGGAGGCGCGATTGCCTCGCCTGTTCATTGGTCAGGCAGACAGGTAGGCGGACGCTGTTTCAGCCCATTGTCGGGCCGGGACGATTACTGTTTCAATTGTTTCAGTGCTGCGGCCGGGCTCAGTCGGGCCGCCGCGCCGAGACCAGGCAGTAGCGGGTGACGCCGGCGCTGATCAGCCTGTAGGAGGCGAACACGGCCCGGAACAGCCGCAGCCGCTGCCAGTACTTGTCGGGACGGGTACGCAGGTCGCGCAACATAAAGGCGGACTTCACGGTGCCGAGAAGGGCACTCAGTTCGATCTGGCGCGGTACGTAGGGGGTCAGGTCGCGTACCGCGGCGTCGACGAAACCGAGGTCATGCAGCATCGGCACCATGGACTCCGCCGGCTGCCAGTGGCCAGGCTCGAAGGCGAAGCCCCGGTCGACCGTCTTCAGCCACCGGCGCCGGCGCCCGATCAGGCACCGCATCGGATCGGCAAAGCCGTCGAGCCCGACCCAGCGCCCGCCCGGCTTCAGGATGCGCAGCACGTCGGCGAGATAGTCGGTCCGCGGGTGGGCGTAGTTCACCGATTCCAGGTTCCAGACCACATCGAAGCTGGCGTCGGGGTAGTCGAGCCGCATGAAGTCCCTTGTCTCGAAGTGCACCAGCCGGTCGAGCCCGCGTTCGCGGGCAATCTCGCGGCAACGTTCGATGTTGCTGTCGGCGATGCTGATGCCGGTCACCCGCACGCCGAACGTCTCGGCGAGCCAGAAGGCGGAGTGGCCGAGCCCGCACCCGGCATCGAGCACATGCATGCCCCGGGCCACGCCGGCGGCCTCCGCCATGACCCGGTTCGGGTTCTGGAGCGCCTCGTCCATGGTCGACGTGCCGGGCAGCCACAGGGGATAGTGGATCGCCAAGCTGGAGAACATGCGTTCGTAGAACCGCTGCAGGACGGTATAGTGATGGCTCGCCCGGATCGCGGCCGAGCGCTGGTCGGCGGCATCGTGGTGCGGTCGCGCACGCGAGGACATGCGGGTCCCGTCTCCGCGGGTTGCAGGGAGCGGCGCAATTGCAACTGTCATTGCGCCCGGTGTCGGGCTAACTATCGGAACCAGGCGGCCGCGGTCCAGTGACTTTCCCGAGGACGCGAGACGATGATGTCGACTGTCAAAGCCGGAATTGCCGTTTTCCTGCCGCTGTTGGCGGCGAGCCTGACGCCCGCCGCGGCAGCCGGCGTTGCCGTGGAACTGAACAAGCTGGAAAACGCCGGCGAAAGCTGCCGACCGTACTTCATGTTCCGCAACGCCACGGACGAGCAGTTCACGAGCTTCAAGCTCGACCTGTTCCTTGTCGGCAAGGACGAGATCATCATGCGGCGGGTCGCGGTCGAGGCCGGGCCGCTCAGGGCCGACAAGACGACGGTGCGGCTGTTCGACGTGAAGGACGTGGACTGCGGCGCCATCGGCCGGATTCTCGTCAACGACGTGATCTCCTGCGCCGTCGACGGCGCCGCGCGGCAGGACTGCATCGCCCTCGTCGAGCCATCCAGCCGCAGCGATGTCGAACTGGTGAAATAGGGACACGCGTATGGAAGCAGAGACCGCAACCGCCGATCCGGTGGCGACAGGCGCCGCCGGCGGCACGCTCGAAACCGCCCGCTGGCTGGCCGACGCCGGCGGCCCGGTGGTCGTGGTCATCGGCGTGATGTCGGTGGTGGCGCTGGCGATCGTGGTGATGAAGGTGGTGCAGTTCGTCCGGCTGGCGGCGGCCGACCGCGGCACCGACGAGGCGGTCGAGGCGATCGCCCGCGGCGGCGACCCGCGCCAGCCGGCGGCGTTCCTCGCCACCAGACGCGGGCCGGTGGGCCGGGTGGCGCACGCCACCGTCGTCAACATCCTCGGCGGGACATTGACGGCGGCGCAGGCGCGCGAGGAGATCGGCCGCGTCGCCGCCCACCAGCTCGGCCTGCTGTCACGCTACCTGAAGGGGCTCGAGACCATCGTCACGCTGGCCCCCCTGCTCGGCCTGTTCGGCACCATCCTCGGCATGATCGAGGCGTTCAGGCAGCTCGAGGCGGTGGGAACGCGCGCCGATCCGACGGTGCTCGCCGGCGGCATCTGGGAGGCGCTGCTGACGACGGCAGCGGGCCTTGCCGTGGCGATCCCGGCGGCGGCGGCGCTGAGCTGGCTGGACAGCATGGTCGAGCGCACCGGCGCGCGCATGGAGGACGCGGCGACCCGGATCGCCACCGCGCTGGCGCACCACGGGACCGCGGAAAACGGGCTGGCGAAGCGGGAGGACCGCAGCGTCAGAGCTGCAGAATGAGGGCTGACGGCAACCCGTTCGGCTTTGCGCCGCGCCCCCGCCGGCGGCGGGGGGTGTCGCTGACGCCGCTGATCGACATCGTATTCCTCCTGATCGTGTTCTTCATGCTGGCGTCGTCGTTCGCCGAGCCGGAGGCGATCGGGCTTCAGACCGCCGCCGCCGGCACCGGCAGCGGCGGCGAGCCCCACGTCCTGGTCAGGCTTGCCGCGGATGGCGGGGTCACCGTCAACGGCCGCGCGGTCGGCGGCGACGGGCTCGAGGCGCATGCGGCGACGCTGGTGGCGCGGCGGCCGGACGCACGGTTCGCCGTCGACGCGGCGGACGACGCGCCGGTGCAGGCGATCGTCGACGTCATCGACGCGCTGGCGCGCGCCGGCGCCGGCCGGCTGGTGCTGGTCGAGCAGTGATGCGGTTCCGCTCACCGACGGCGCGGCGGGTGCAGCGGGAGAACACCGTCCCGCTCATCAACATCGTGTTCCTGCTGCTGATCTTCTTCCTGCTGACGAGCGTGCTCGCGCCGGGCGACCCGTTCGCCATCACGCCGCCCGAGGCGGAGACCGGCGCCGCGGCCGACGACCCCGTGCCGACCCTCTATCTCGCCGCCGACGGGCGGCTGTCGGCAGGCAGCGGCAGTACCGCCGGCGCCACCGGAGGTGCTGCCGGGACGGCAATCGCCGCCGCCGTCGCCGGGGCCGCCGAGCCGACGGTGCGGATCAAGGCGGATGCCGCGGCGCGGGCCGGCGATCTCAGGCGCGCCATCGCCATCGCGCGGGGAGCCGGCGCGGCGCACATCGAGGTGGTGACCGAGCGGAGGCGGCAATGACCCGGTGGGGCAACCTCGCCGGGTGGACCGGGGCGCTCGTCCTGTCGGTCCTGGTGCATGCCGGCGCGCTGTTCGCCATCCAAAGCCTCAAGGCGGAGCAGCCGGCGGGGTTCGGGACCGCCCGCGACTCCGAGCTGGTCGTGTCGACCGCGAGCCTTGCCGCACCGGAGGCCGCGCCGACCCTGCCCGGCGCCGACGCCGAGGAGGCCGGAGAGGCCGCCGACGCGGACACGGTGACGGCGGACGACGGTCCCGTGGCCGAGGCGGTGGAGGCCACCATCGTCGACGAACCAGCGACCGACGCGTCGGCCGCGGAGATCGCGGCGGCGGCGCAGCCACCCGTCGCCACCGACGAGGCGGCGCCCGAGGAGGCGGCCGAGCCGCCTGCAGCGGACGAAGCCGCGACAGGCGCGCCGGAGGACGCGGTGCCGGCGGCACCCTCCCCCGTCACGGCGGCGACGGCCGAGGTTGCGGTGGCCGGGGCGCCGGTTCCGGACGAGGCGGCCGCGGTGACACCTGAAAATCCGGACGCAGCCGAAGAGGTCGCGGTGCTCGCCGCGCAGCCGCCGGCGGAGACGGTCGCGGCCCGCTCGTTCGTGCCGCCGCTGCCGCGGGACAAGCCGTTGCGGCCAATTCCTCAGAAACCAATTCAACAGGTTGAGAAAACGATTCAGGGCGCGCCCCGGCGCAGCGCATCGCAGCGCTCAGGCCAGCGCACCGCGAGAGCGGGCCAGGCAACCGGCGAGGCCGCGGCCCCGCGCGCCGGGTCGTCGGGCCCGGCGGGCGGCGCCGAAGCGAGGCAGGCGGCGCGCCGCTACGGGGCGCAGGTGCGGGCATGGATCGAGCGCCACAAGCGCTATCCGGCGGAAGCGCGCGCCCGCGGCGTCGAGGGGGTGGTGCGGATCGCTGCGACCATCGACGGCAACGGCCGGGTGACGAGCTACCGGATCGTCGCGAGCTCAGGCCACAAGGTGCTCGACGCCGAGGTGGACGCGCTGATGCGGCGCGCCTCCCCGTTCCCGAAGCCGCCGGCCGAACTCGGCCGGTTCGCCTTCGCGGTACCGATCGCGTTCGAGATCCGGTAGCCGCGGGCCCGGCCGCCGCGGCGGCCAGCCGATGGTCGCCGTGCAGGGCCGGAAGGTCGAATTCCGCCTTGCAAGCACAACGCGAAGGTATAACGTCGCCGTGAGGTTGTGCCGGCCGCAGCAGCCGGAAGGCCGCGGGAGGAACCATGGAAACGGAAGCGAGCGCCGAACGACGGGAGCGGCGACGCGGCGGCGGGCGCCGCGGACGGGCGGCGGACGGACCGGCACTGGAGCAGCTGCCGTGGCAGCAGCCGGTGATCCCGTTCCCGCCGCTGGAACTGGTGTCGGCCGACGAGCTGGAGGCGATCCACCTCGCCTCGCTGGAGATCCTCGAGGACATCGGCATCGACTTCCTGCTGCCGGAGGCGCGGGCGCTGATGCGCCAGGCCGGCGCCGACGTGAAGACGGATTCGGAGCGGGTGCGGATCGACCGCGGGCTGGTCGAGCAGGCGCTCGCCACGACGCCGGAAACGTTCACCCTGCACGCCCGCAACCCGGCCCACAACCTCGAGGTCGGCGGCAACCGGATGGCATTCGGCTGCGTCTCCAGCCCGCCCAACTGCTCGGACATGGATCGCGGCCGGCGGCCCGGGAACCGCGAGGACTTCCGGAACCTCGTCCGGCTGTCGCAGTACTTCAACATGGTCCACTTCGTCGGCGGCTACCCGGTGGAGCCGGTCGACCTGCACCCGTCGATCCGCCATCTCGACGCGCTGAGCGACATGGCGCGGCTGACCGACAAGGTGTTCCACGCCTATTCGCTCGGCTACGAGCGGATCCGCGACGGGCTCGAGATCGCCCGCATCGCCCGCGGCGTCTCCGACGAGCAGCTCGAACGGGAGCCGTCGCTGCTCACCATCATCAATTCCAGTTCGCCGCTCAGGATCGACGCGCCGATGCTGCGCGGGGTGATGGAGATGGCGGCGCGCAACCAGGTGACCTGCGTGACGCCGTTCACGCTGGCCGGCGCCATGGCACCGGTGACGCTCGCAGGCGCGCTTGCCCAGCAGAACGCCGAGTGCCTGGCCGGGCTGGTGTTCGCCCAGGTGGTGCGGCCGGGCTCGCCGTTCATCTACGGCGGCTTCACCTCCAACGTCGACATGAAGTCGGGGGCGCCGGCGTTCGGCACCCCGGAGTACATGAAGACGGCGGTGATCGGCGGCCAGCTCGCCCGCCGCTACCGCCTGCCCTACCGCACCTCGGGGGTGAACGCCGCCAACACCGTCGACGCCCAGGCCGCCTACGAATCGGTGTTTGCGCTGTGGGGCGTCGTCATGGGCCACGGCAACATCGTCAAGCACGCCGCCGGCTGGCTGGAGGGCGGGCTGTGCGCGTCGTTCGAGAAGTTCGTGGTCGACATCGACATCCTGCAGATGGTGACCGAGTTCCTAAAGCCGATCGCGGTCGACCGCGACTCGCTTGCCCTCGACGCCATCCGCGACGTCGGCCCGGGTGGCCATTTCTTCGGCACGCCGCATACACAGGAACGCTACCGGACCGCGTTCTACGCGCCGATCATCTCCGACTGGCGCAACTACGAGACGTGGGCGGAAGCGGGCAGGCCGGAGGCGTGGCAGAAGGCGAACCGGCTCTACAAGGCGGCGCTCGCCGACTACGAGCAGCCGCCGCTCGACCCGGCGATCGACGAGGAACTCACCGCGTTCGTCGAACGCCGCAAGCGCGAAGGCGGCGCGCCGACCGACTTCTGAGCGGCCGGCCGGGGGGCGCCATGCGCCGGCCACGAGCGGCACTGCCGCCGACGCGGCCGGAAAGGCGGCATCAGCCGCGGTCAAGTTCCGCCGCGGCGCCCGACCCGGTCCGCTACCAGGCCGCCCGCGACCGGCCGCTGCCGGGAAGGTGATACTCGCCGTCCGGCATGGCGTAGTAGTCGCCGGCGAAATCGCAGAATATGTGGCCGGCCGTGGCGAGCCCGGTCGCGCCATCGAGGGTGCCGGCCGCGATCGCGACATAGTCGCGCCCGTCGCCCTGCCAGAACAGGCTCGACCCGCACTCGGCGCAGAATCCGCGGCGGGCGGTGTCCGACGAGCGAAACCACCTGAGCGTCTCGCCGGCGACGACCCGGAATTCGGCAAGGCGGGCCGCCGTCGCCGCCATGTAGTGCCCGGTCCACTTGCGGCACTGGACGCAATGGCAGCCGACCACCGGGCGGAGCGGCCCCCGAACCTCGTAGCGCACGCCGCCGCAGAGGCACGATCCGGTATGCCGTTCGCTGTCGTTCATCGGCCCTGCCCTCTCCTGCCATGCCGGGGCGCCGCGGGGACGTTTGCGGCGGGGCAGTTTAGCGCCGGCGGGCGCGCTGGTGAACCGCAGACACGGGACCGCGCGGGCACACCCTCGTCATTGCGGTTAAACCGTCACCCCGGCGAAGGCCGGGGTCCAGGGCAGCCTCTCCGCATGCCGCCCACGCCGGACTGGATTCCGGCCTGGGCCGGAATGACGGGGATGGTGCATGCAGCGGGGGATGCGGCGGAGATGCGGCACACCGCGCCCGGCCCCGGATCAGCAGCGCATCACCGGGCTTCGCCCGGCGCCCGCGCAGCATCCGGGGTGACACGCTCCTTGTGTCGCCCTCTCCTCGGGTGTCATCCCGTACGCGGTGCAGCGGCGTGCCGCCAGGCGCGGTGATGAACCGCAGACACGGGATCGCGCGGGCACACCCTCGTCATTGCGGTTAAACCGTCACGCCGGCGAAGGCCGGGGTCCAGGGCAGCCTCTCCGCATGCCGCCACGCCGTACTGGATTCCGGCCTGCGCCGGAATGACGGGGATGGTGCATGCAGCGGGGGATGCGGCGGAGATGCGGCACACCGCGCCCGGCCCCGGACCGGCAGCGCTTCACCGGGCTTCGCCCGGCGCCCGCGCAGCATCCGGGGTGACACATGACACATGATCGTTGGTGTCATCCCGTGCGTGGCACCCCTCTCCTCGGGTGTCATCCCGTGCGCGGTGCAGCGTTACAACGGTGCACCGCAGACACGGGACCGCGGCATCCCGTCGTCATCTCGGTGAATCCGTCACCCCGGCGAAGGCCGGGGTACAGGGCGACCATTCCGCATGCCGCCCGCGCCGGACTGGATTCCGGCCTGCCGGAATGACGGCGGTGTGCAGGCGCCGCGCCCCTCTTCCATTGTCAATTCGAGGGCGTGCGTGCCGACGACGCAATCCCGGAATGCTACCCCCCGGTGCGGGCGCGGCGGAATGCCGACATGTGGAACCGTGCCTGCTCGGGCGCACAGGCATACTCCTGGCCGACCGGGCAGGCGTGGCGCGCCCGGCAGCCGTACCCGGCGCAGTCATCGCCGTCCGGTGTCTCCAGATGACGGGCGCAGGCGGCGGTGTCGTAGCCCGCTTCGGTGAACGCATCCACCGGACACGCCGAAAGGCATGGCCTCGTCGCACAGCTCTCGCACGGATGGGCGGCGACCTCGCCGCCGCCAGCGGCAGCAACCGGGGCGTCGAACAGGAGGCACGCGCGGTAGGCATGCCAGAGGCCGAAGCGCGGGTGGATGGTCAGGCCAAGCGGCGAACGGTGGAGGATGCCGGTCCGGTACGCCCAGCGCTGGAACGGCAGCGGCGGCGTGTCGAACGGAAACACCGCGCGGGCGCCGAGGCGGCCGGCCAGCGCGCCGATGCGCTCGCGGGTCCAGTCATCGAGGCGGTCTGCCGCGGGATCCCGCTCGGCGGAGAAGCGCCGCCACATGGCAGGGCCGACGTTGCCGACCAGCAGCGCGGCCCGCGCCGGGCGGCCGGGAGCGACGTCCGGCACGCCGTCACCGTCGCGCGGCTCGAAGGCGCCGAGGACGACGAAGCCGGCGTCCTCGATCATCGCGTACACGAACCCGTCGCCGTCGCTGTCGCAGTCCCGGCTTGCGCAGCCCGACGCGCTCACGTCATCCCCTGAGCGTACGGACGGGCGCTATGCCACCCGTCCCTCGCCGCGGCCGAGCTTGTCGGGAAGCGGCTCGCCCGCAGGCACGAACTCCAGCGAGACGGAGTTGATGCAGTAGCGCAGGCCGGTCGGCGGCGGGCCGTCGGGAAACACGTGACCGTGGTGGCTGTCGCACCGCGTGCAGCGGATCTCGATGCGCCGCATGCCGTAGCTCGTATCCTCGAGCGGCCGCAGATGCGCGTCGTCGAACGGCGCGGTAAAGCTCGGCCAGCCGGTCCCGGAGTCGAACTTCTCACCGGAGCGGAACAGCGGCAGCCCGCACAGCTTGCAGCAATACGTCCCCGGCCCGTGGTCAGACAGGAGCGAGCCGCAGAACGGCGGCTCGGTGCCGTGATCGAGCAGGACGACGCGCTCTTCCTCGGTCAGTGCCGCCTCGAGTTCGCTGCGGCGATCGGCATCGGGCGGCGACAGGTCGAAGCCGGACTGGGAGCGGTAACGGATGGCGGTCGAGGTCATGCTGTCCATGGTCATGCCCTTTCTGACTGGCGGCGGGCCTGCGGCTTGAGCTCTTCCGGGTACGTTTCCACGAGCTTCCTCACCTTGGGTTCGGCAACGGCGCGGATATATGGCTGGTCCGGGTTCCGCCGCGCGTAGTCGTGGTGATAGTCCTCGGCCGGGAAGAACCGGTCGAGCGGCTCCAGCCTGGTGGCGATCGGCGCATCGAATATGCCCGCATCGTCCAGCTGCCGGATATAGGACTCGGCGACGCGGCGCTGATCCTCGCTTTCGTAGAAGACCGCCGACCGGTACTGGCTGCCTACGTCGGCGCCCTGGCGGTTGACCTGGGTCGGGTCGTGCGAGACCGAGAAGAAGACCTTGAGGATCTGCCCGTAGCTGACGACCGACGGATCGTAGCGGATCTCTATCGCCTCGGCGTGCCCGGTCCTGCCGGTGCACACCGACCTGTAGTCCGCCGTCTCGGCCGAGCCGCCGGCATAGCCGGGCCGCACCGAATGAACGCCATCGAGCAGGCGGAAGACGGCCTCCGTGCACCAGAAGCAGCCGCCCGCCAGTACCGCGGTGGCCGGCGCCTCCCCGGCCGCGAGGTCCGCGGCCGGATCGGGAAAGTCGCGCGGGTCAATGTTCAGCGCCATGGTTCCATCCTTTCCGGTTCTGCGCCGGCGGGCCCGGCCTCCGCGTGCAGCCGGCCGATCCGACCGTTTCGCCCTACTCGAACGTGTCCGGCAACGACGCCTTCTTCCTGGCGATGAAGTCCTGCAGGGCCTCGTCGATGCCGGGATCCAGCGTCGGCGCCTCGTATTCGGCCAACCAGGTCTTCCAGATGCCGTTCGCCCTCTGCGCGGCGTCCTTGCCGCCATCCTGCTCCCACTGCTCGAACGAGTTGTTGTCCGCCACACCGGAGCGGAAGAACGCGGTCTCGAAGTTCGCCTGGGTGTGGGCACATCCCAGATAGTGACTGCCGGGGCCGACTTCACGGATGGCATCGAGCGCCTGGCCATTTTCGTCGAGGGCGATGCCTTCGGTAAAGCGCTGCATCATCGCACACTGGTCGGCATCGATAATGAACTTCTCGTAGGACGACACAAGACCGCCTTCCAGCCAGCCGGCCGCATGCAGCACGAAATTGACGCCGGCCAGCACCGTCGGCACGAGGGTCTGGGTGCTCTCGTGGGCGGCCTGGGCGTCGGGCAGCTTCGATGCGCACAGCGAGCCGCCGGAGCGGAACGGCAGGCCCAGCCTGCGGGCGAGCTGGGCGGCGCCATAGAGCACCAGCGCCGGCTCCGGCGTACCGAACGTCGGCGCCCCCGACTGCATGGAAATCGAACTGGAAAAGGTACCGAACACCACCGGCGCGCCGGGCCGGCAGAGCTGGGCAAACGCCATCCCGGCCATCGCCTCGGCGAGGATCTGGGTCAGCGTGCCGGCAATCGTGACCGGCGACATCGCCCCCGACAGGATGAACGGCGACACGACGGTCGCCTGATTGGCGCGGGCATAGACCTTGAGCGCGCCGAGCATGGTCGAATCGAAGACCATCGGCGAGTTGGCGTTGATCAGGTTCACGAGCACGCAGTTCGAGTCGACGAAATCGTCGCCGAACAGGATCCTCGCCATCGCGACCGAGTCCTCGGCCCGCAACGGGTGCGTCACCGAGCCCATGAACGGCTTGTCCGAGAAACGGATGTGGCTGTAGACCATGTCGAGGTGGCGCTTGCTGACCGGCACGTCGACCGGCTCGCACACGGTCCCGCCCGAGTGGTGGATGGCCGGCGCCATGTACGCGAGCTTCACGAAGTTCCTGAAGTCCTCCAGCGTCGCGTAGCGGCGACCCTCGTCGAGGTTGCGGACGAATGGCGGGCCGTAGACCGGCGCGAACACCGTGCTCTTGCCGCCGATCTCGACCGACCGCTCGGGATTGCGCGCATGCTGGGTGAACCGTGACGGCGCGCCCTTCAGAAGGCTGCGCAGGAGACCGCGCGGGAACCGCACCCGCTCGCCGGTCACGTCGGCACCGGCCTCCTTCCACATCGCCAGCGCCTCGGCATCGTCGCGGAACTCGATGCCGATCTCCTCGAGGATCAGGTCCGCGTTCGACTCGATGATCTCGAGCCCCTCGGCGGACAGCACCTCGAACTCGGCCATGGTGCGGGTGATATGGCGGTACTGCTGCAGGCCGCCCGACCGGCGCCTCGCCCGCCGCGCCTCGGCGCCGCCGCGCGCGCGCCTGCCGCCCGCCTGCCTGCCGGCAGCCTCGTCCACATTCTCGGGGACCGTCATTCGTCAGCACCTTTCATCGCAAACCGACATCGTGGCGGATACTTTGTCCGGCGCCGGCGCATGCGCCCATCGCCAAACGTCGCTATCCGGCCGAAATCGACACCGCGACGTTTCGACCGTCGTCGCCACTCCCCCAACAGATAAAACCCGCCGGCGATCCTTGCGACCACCGGCGGGCCTTCGACCAGGAGAGAAGTGGTGCTGTCGAAGCTCGTGGAATCGGCTGTCAGTAGCCGAACAGGTTTCCGAACCGCCAGATCACGGCGCCACGGATCGTGTGCATGTCGTCGACCTGGGCATCGATTCCGCCGAACGTGCCATCCTCGAAGGTCGTGTAGAGGTATTCGCCGCGCAGGCTCCAGTTGTCGTTGAGGGCGAACTCGATGCCGCCGCCGCCGGTGA
>Ga0079224_100004735_pt1 | contig 17704 bp, 14 predicted proteins | sample Stecom2015_FD_80414 | JGI IMG/M metagenome (GOLD analysis project Ga0079224, IMG submission 80414) | Agricultural soil microbial communities from Utah to study Nitrogen management - Steer compost 2015 | ecosystem: Environmental > Terrestrial > Soil > Agricultural land | place: USA: Utah...
AATACACTTTCCTCTCCGCCATGCGGCAATCACTCTGGAATAATATCTACCGTCATCAACAGTTTTAAAATCAATGGATGACGCGCCTGCTCCTGACTACTGGACGTCGGCGCAACCCGATGCGCAACGACCACTGGCAACAGGGTTTGGATATCTTCTGGTACCACATAAGCGCGACCATGCATAAACGCCCAGGTTTTCGCCACCCGCAGTAGCGCCATAGCGCCACGAGGCGACAAACCGTATGCAAAGTCGCTGTCGGTACGCGTGAGGTGCACCAGCCGTTGCAAGTAGGCAACAAGACTCTCTGAAGTTTTTATATTGGCAATGCCGGTTTTGATACTCATCAACTGCTCGGACGTGATACAGACTTTTAATTGATCGAGAAGACGCCGCGGATCACCACCCATAAACAACTGCTTTTCGGCCTGTTCATCCGGGTAGCCCAAACTGACTCTCATTAAAAAGCGATCGAGCTGCGACTCGGGCAAGGGGTAAGTCCCCATCTGGGACTGAGGGTTTTGCGTAGCGATCACAAAGAAAGGTTGGGCCAGCTTCCGGGTTTCACCTTCGACAGTGATCTGACGTTCTTCCATGGCTTCCAGGAGCGCACTTTGAGTTTTGGGTGTAGTGCGATTAATTTCATCAGCCAGCAACACCTGCGTAAACACTGGACCAGGGTGGAACGTGAATTGATTTTTCTGGGCGTCGAATATCGAAAAACCAATGATATCAGCGGGCAACATATCACTGGTAAATTGAATACGCTGATATTGCAAACCGAATACTTTGGCCAGCGCTTGCGAAAGCGTAGTCTTGCCCATGCCGGGCAAGTCTTCGATTAAAAGATGACCATCCGATAACATGCAGGCGACGGCCAGTTTTATTTTTTCTTCCTTTCCGAGTAACACCCGCCCTACTTCGTTGACCACTGATTCAATAATATCCCGCATGCGATTATTTCTCTCTTCAGCCAGGATTAACGATGTCGGTACGCGATTAAATAAGAGCAAGCCCGCGCTGTAAATCTGCCTTTAAATCACGAATATCTTCGAGCCCCACTGCAACTCGAATCAAATTTTCGGTAATCCCGGTTTCAAGTTTTTGTTCTGGTGTGAGGCGTCCATGGGTAGTGGTAGCGGGATGCACAATAGTGGTTTTGGTATCGCCCAGGTTCGCCGTCAAAGACATAATGCGCGTCGAATCTATCACTTTCCAAGCCTGCTCACGATCACCCTTCACGCGAAAGGATAGCACGCCACCAAATGCCGATTGTTGACGCCGTGCTAAATCATGGTGCGGATGCGAGGGTAAGCCCGCATAAAAAACCTGTTCTACTTGCGGCTGCTCAGACAGCCACTCCGCAAGTGCCTGGGCGTTGCGCGAATGTGCTTCCATCCGCAGTCCTAACGTTTCCAGACCTTTAAGAAAAACCCACGCATTAAAAGCGCTCATGGTTGGCCCTGCACTGCGGATAAAACCGAGGACCTGCTCCACCAGCGCGGCAGAACCTGCAACAACGCCACCCAGGCAGCGGCCCTGCCCGTCAATATATTTAGTGGCTGAGTGAATCACCAGATCCGCACCGAATTCCAATGGGCGCTGCAGCGCCGGCGTACAGAAACAGTTATCGACAATCAGCAGCGCATTATGGGCATGGGCCAGATCGGCCAGCCGCTGAATATCCAGAACATCACACAGAGGATTGGAGGGAGTTTCAATAAATACAAAGCGCGTAGTCGGCGTAAAGGCTGCCTCCCAGGCCGAGTAATCAGTAGGCGCTACAAACGTGGCAGTGATGCCGAACTTCTGTAAAAATTTATTGAACAAAACGGTAGTCGTACCGAAGACGCTGCGTGAACACAGCACGTGATCTCCCGCTTGCAACAGAGCGATACACGTACTGAGGATTGCCGCCATACCGGATGAGGTACCCACCGCTGCTTCGGCCCCTTCAAGCGCGGCAATACGCTGCTCAAAAGTTCTTACCGTCGGATTGGTGTAGCGCGAATATACATTGCCTGATTGTTGTCCACCAAAGCGTTCAGCGGCCTGGGCAGCGCTGTCGAAAACAAAGCTGGAGGTTAAAAATAATGCCTCACTATGCTCTCCTTCCGGACTACGCGCTTGCCCTGCGCGAATCGCCAAGGTATCCAGTTGAGCGTCTGCAAGCGGATTGTCAAAACTGTCCATAATTATTCCTTGTTACGCAGGATCAGTTAGCCGCTGCACCATTATGCAGCCCGATCAAGGTATCGCCTGTACCTGCGGGTTTGGAGCGATTTTCATTACGTGCCGCCGCCAATTTATCCAGGTAACTCTGGGTAACATCGCCAGTAATATACTGACCTGTGAAAACAGAGCAATCAAATTGAGTAATGTTTGGATTACCTTCCATCGACGCAGCAACCAGATCTTCAAGATCCTGATAAATCAACCAGTCGGCACCAATTTCCTGGCAAACCTCTTCATGTGTACGACCGTGTGCAATCAGTTCTTTTACCGTTGGCATATCAATGCCGTACACGTTTGGATATTTAACCGCGGGTGCCGCAGAAGCGAAGTACACTTTTTTCGCACCGGCATCACGCGCCATTTCAATAATTTGCTGACAAGTCGTGCCACGTACAATGGAGTCATCGACCAGCAGCACATTCTTACCGCGAAACTCAAGTTCAATCGGATTCAGTTTCTGACGCACGGATTTTTTACGCTGTTGTTGCCCCGGCATAATAAACGTGCGACCGATGTAGCGATTTTTCACCAAGCCTTCGCGAAACTTTACACCCAGCTTCTGGGCCAGAGCCTGCCCTGCAACACGACTCGAATCGGGAATAGGAATGACCACATCAATGTCGTGGTTGGGATTTTCGCGCAGAATTTTTTCGGCCAGTTTTTCGCCCTGACGCAGGCGTGCCTTATAAACGGAAATACCATCGATGATGGAGTCCGGGCGAGCAAAATAGACATGTTCAAAAATGCAGGGGCTCAGCACCGGGTTTTTAGCGCACTGGCGTCGATGCAACTCGCCATCCACCGTAATGTAAATCGCTTCGCCTGGTGCGACGTCGCCCATTAATTCAAAGCCCAGTACGTTTAATGCCACGCTTTCGGAGGCCACCATATACTCGGTACCGTCAGCAGTTTTACGTTGGCCATAAACCAAAGGACGAATACCGTTGGGATCGCGAAATCCCACTAAGCCATAGCGAGCAATAAGGGAGACAACCGCATAGCCACCGCTCACCCGTTTGTGGACACCTGCGACGGCCGCAAAAATATCATCGGCGGTGGGTTGCAATTTGCCCTGCAACTGCAGCTCATGAGCAAAGACATTTAACAACACCTCAGAATCAGAATCCGTATTGACGTGACGCAGATCCGTTTTGAAAAGGTCTTCGCCGAGTTTGTCGGCATTGGTAAGGTTACCGTTGTGCGCCAACGCGATGCCGTATGGAGAATTGACGTAAAAAGGTTGAGCCAGCGCGGGACCTGAGCTTCCGGCCGTTGGATAGCGCACATGACCAATACCCATATTGCCTACCAAGCGCTGCATGTGGCGCGTGCGGAAAACATCTTGTACCAAACCATTGGCTTTTTGTTGAGCCATGCGTCCGTCCTGACACGTCACAATGCCGGCAGCGTCCTGTCCACGGTGTTGCAAAATGGTCAACGCATCATAAAGCTGGAGATTGACATCGCCCTTGCCGACAATACCCACAATGCCACACATAACTTACCTACCTTCTGTGAACAGGATTAAAGACTTGGATTTGCTGCTATCAATTTCTTTGCAGATAAATCCTTTACTGCACGTCAACAACATTCCCACGATGTTCGTCAATCAAATAAACTGCTAAAAAACTGCACGGTCTGACCAGCTACCGCTCTCGCCCAGGTTTCAAATTCCAGAAAGTGAGGAATCAGCAATGATTCATGCCACCACTGATCTTGCTCTAACGGCAGAATCTGCGGCAAAAAAATCAATAAGGCCATCACCACAACAAAACCACGCGCCAAACCAAAGAGCATACCTAACAAGCGGTCCGTACCTGAAAGACCAGTAATGCGAACGAGCGCTCCAATTACATAACCCACCATAGCACCCACTAACAAGGTGGCAATAAATAATAGAGCAAATGCTACCAATTCACGTATTGAGGGAGTTTCAATCTGATCGATTAACAGTATCGCAAGACGGTCGCTAAAAAGTATGGCGATAATGACTGCCGCCACCCAAGTGGCAAGCGAAAGGGCTTCCTTCACAAATCCCCGTTTGAGGCTGATCAACGCGGAAAGAACCAAAATACCGAGGATGGTCCAGTCTGCCCAATTCATGCGCGGGATGTCTCTGGTTGTTCGAGGCCGCGCATTTTAACAGACACGCAAGAGCGCAGATACCCCGGAATTTCAATATTCATTAAGGCTCAAAGCGCCGCACCTGAGCCGAAACATTCAAGCGCTGGTCCAATTCGGATTTGATAGCCATGGCTTCAGCTTTATCCAGTTTGGGGCCAATAAAAATGCGATTAAACGTGCCGTTGGACGTCGTCACTTCACGTAAAAATGCTTTATAGCCATCCGCCTGTAATTCGTCGCGTAATTTAATGGCTGCCGCTTTATTACTCAGGCTTACGACCTGTACGACCCAGGCCTCGGGTAGGCCTTTCTCGTTAAGCGTCAACTGAGGGGCGGCAGACGAGACGCTCTGAGAGGTCACCGAACTGGCCGATGTATTACTGAGGGAAGAGACGGATTCAGGCTCTCGGCTTTCAGCAGGTAAAAACATGGTTTCGGGAGCGGGTGCCGGCTCTACTTCCTGCTGGGGTTCGGGCGCGATAAATTCAACCATTTCTATCTGTGGTTGAGGCGGAATTTGGGTGCGTGTATCGACCTGATGCCCTTGTTGTTCACGGAAAATACCGGGCAAGAAAATGACGGCCAGAGCGGCCAGTACAAAGGCACCAACCAAGCGTTGTTTTAATCCTTCTTTCACCTTTCGCTCCTGTTCACCTTGTGGTTCTTCACCTTGTCGCTCGTCGCCATTGGTTTGCGGCTCACCATGTGTTGGCCGGTGTCAGCTTTAGCTGCTGCGCACTTACGCTGAGCCCGAATCTGTCGATGGTTCCAGAACCGCCAAAGCGGCTGCTACGGTATAAAAAGATCCGCAAACAAGGATGCGATCCTGCGGCGTTAATGTCTGTCGTGCAGCCGCCAAGCATTCTTCAACGGTGCCGACACCTTCCGGTGAAAGTGTCAGCTGATGCAAATCCTGAGTGAGTTGTACGGTGCTTGCGGCACGGCCGATTGTAGAAATATCCACCAGATACCACGCATCAACAACCGGCGCTAACTGTTGAATACTTGTCAATCGATCTTTATCAATCATCATCCCCAACAACGCTACTGTACGACCATTAAACGGGGTAGCGCGCAGACGTTGAGCAAGGTGCGCTGTCGCTGCCGGGTTATGCGCCACATCGAGAATAACTTCGACACCTTCGTAAAGTAACGACTGAAAACGCCCGGGCAAACGTAATTCGCTGATGATCTTTCCTATGTCGAGTTGACCTGGTATGTCGAGTTGACCCAGGTTGACACCTGCGAGAACGACAACCTGGATGGCCGCGGCGAGGCTTGGCAACGCCAGGTGAGGTGCAGGTAAATCCGTAATCTCGATGGAGTCCCCGGTCGCGCTCTGGCCCCACCAGCGCCAACTGGTTTCATTTTGTTCATAACCGAACACGCTATTAAGCCCAAGATAAATGGCACCCGCTCGTTCTACGGCAGAGAAAATACTGGTGGGTGGCGCAGGGTCAGCACAAATCAGAGGGCGGCCAGGTCGGACAATACCGGCTTTTTCAGCACCTATAGCCTCCCGGTCGTGACCCAGCCAGTCCTGATGATCAAGATCAATGGAGGTAATAACGGCGATGTCAGCAGAGAGGATATTAACCGCATCTAGCCGACCTCCCAGGCCAACCTCAAGCACCATGACATCAACTTGCCGTTGCCGAAAAATATCCAGTGCCGCCAAGGTGCCGTATTCAAAATACGTCAAGCTGATATCACTGCAGGCGGTTGCAATAGCGGAGAATGCCGCACAGATTTCTTCGTCCGTGGCAAACTCTTCATCAATGGCAATGCGCTCGTTGTAGTGACGCAAATGAGGTGAGGTATACACGCCGACACGCAGCCCCGTTGCGCGGAGCAAGGCTGCGATGGCGGCCACGCAGGAGCCTTTGCCATTAGTGCCGGCAACGGTAATAACACGTGCAGAAGGCGTCAATAATTGCAGCCGCTCGGCGACCGTTCGAATGCGCTCCAGCCCCAAATCAATTTCGGTGCTATGGCTTTGTTCAAGCCATTTCAACCACGCCGGCAAGGAATCAGGTTGCATAGATGCTAGCGCCGTCAGACACCGGCGCGGTGGGTAAATTTCGCCAACAGCCCAGCAACCTTATCGCGCATATCGCGACGATGAATAATCATATCGATCGCGCCATGCTCTAATAAAAATTCACTGCGCTGAAAACCTTTAGGCAGCTTTTGACGAATGGTTTGCTCAATAATTGCGGGGCCAGCAAAGCCCGCACGAGCACCGGGCTCAGCCGCATTGATATCTCCCAGCAAAGCTAAACTGGCCGATACACCGCCGTAAACCGGGTCAGTCATAATCGAAATATAGGGGATGCCCTGCATCTTTAAACGTTCAATGACTGCACTCGTTTTTGCCATTTGCATCAGCGAAATCAGCGCTTCCTGCATACGTGCACCACCAGTGGCCGAAAAACACACCAGGGGAATACGCTCTTCCAATGCCAGCTTAGCGGCGCGGGCAAAACGTTCACCCACCACGTAACCCATAGAGCCACCGTGAAACGCGAATTCAAAAGCCACAGCGACTACAGGCATGCCTTTGAGCGTACCGCGCATGGCGATAAGTGCATCCTTTTCACCTGTCGCTTTTTGAGCAGTGGTCAAGCGCTCTTTGTAGCGTTTGATATCTTTAAATTTCAAGCGGTCAATAGGTTCTACATCGGTCGCCAGTTCTTCACGCCCCTCGGCATCCAGAAAAATATCCAGTCGCTTACGGGCACCCAGTCGCAGGTGATGGTCGCACTTGGGACACACATCAAGATTTTTTTCCAACTCCGGCTTATACAGCACAGAATCACATTTCACACATTTTTCCCACAGGCCTTCAGGCACTTTATTGCTGCGCTGCTTGCCTTCGGAGCGCACCACGCTCGGAATAATTTTTTCTAACCAACTCATCGGTTGTCTCTCTATCAGTGATTGGTCTGCAGACTCATTATGTGGATACGTCGAGGCTTAGGCGTTATCCAGCGCCTGACGAATTGCGCCGGCAATTTGGCCGACCGCAGTCGCTATTTCATCGGCGGTGCGGCCGTCCAGCGCACCCATTTTTTCTACCAGCACGCTGCCGACGACGACGCCATCAGCCAGCTGCGCTACCGCTTTGGCAGTGTCCGGATCTTTGATACCAAAACCGACACACAGAGGTAAATCGGTCAGCTCACCAAAAGCTGCCAATTTCGCTTTGATTTCTGCCACATCAAGATGAGCAGCACCTGTAACACCTTTTAGCGAAACATAGTACAAGAAGCCACTGGCGTACTCGGCAATTTTACGGGCACGTTCGGGTTTGGTTGTGGGGGCCAACAAGAAAATATTATCCAAGTCCACTGCATCCAGCGCCTGCTTTAACTCCCCTACCTCTTCGGGCGGCAGGTCGACAGTCAACAAACCGTCAATCCCAGCCTCTGCAGCCGCGCTGGCCAATGCCTGATAACCAAATTTTTCTACCGGGTTGGCGTAACCCATCAGCACTACCGGCGTGTCATTATTGGTCTTGCGAAATTCGCGCACCGTCTCCAAGGTGCTCCGCAGACTGACACCATGGGCCAACGCGCGCTCATGTCCCTTTTGAATTACTGGTCCCTCAGCCATCGGATCAGAAAAAGGTACACCCAACTCAATAACGTCCACCCCCTGTTCCACCAATGCATGCATGGTAGGTACAGTCGCTTCAGGGTGCGGATCGCCATTGACAATATAGGTGACTAAAATTTTGCGGCCGTCTTTTTTAGCCTGTTCTAAACGTATCGAAATTCTGCTCATTACGGATTCCTGCAAAGGCGCTCGCTGCCTGAACTACACTGTTATGCCGTCAAGGCCGGCCACGGTAAGAATATCTTTATCGCCACGACCAGATAAATTGACGATGATGACCTGGTCACGACTCAGGGTCGGCGCAAGTTTTTCTGCATAAGCAAGTGCGTGGCTGGATTCCAGCGCGGGCATTATGCCTTCTGTAAGTGTCAGTTTGCGGAACGCGGCCAATGCCTCGTCATCATTGATGGGAACATAATTAACCCGGCCGATATCCTTTAACCAGGCGTGTTCAGGGCCTACGCCGGGGTAATCGAGCCCGGCAGAAACCGAATGGGTTTCGATGATCTGGCCATTTTCATCTTCCATCAGATAAGTGCGATTACCGTGCAACACTCCCGGCACACCTTTATTCAAAGGTGCGGCATGCTTGCCGGTTTCGATGCCCAGTCCACCGGCTTCTACGCCGTACATGGCCACCGATTCATCGGTAAGGAAAGGATGGAACAAACCGATAGCATTAGAGCCGCCCCCCACACAAGCGACCAGGGCATCAGGCAATTTGCCTGCTTGCGCCAGACACTGAGCCCGCGCTTCGCGACCGATGATCGCTTGAAAATCACGCACCAACTGCGGATAAGGGTGCGGGCCAGCCACGGTACCAATAATGTAGAAGGTGTTGTCGACGTTAGTCGCCCAATCACGCATCGCTTCGTTCATGGCATCTTTAAGAGTACGGGAACCGGACTGCACCGGAAATACTTCAGCACCCAAGAGTTTCATGCGATATACGTTGAGTGACTGCCGCTTAACATCTTCAGCACCCATATAGATACGGCACTGCAACCCAAGGCGCGCCGCGACGGTTGCAGTGGCCACGCCGTGCTGACCGGCGCCGGTTTCAGCAATGACTCGGCTCTTCCCGGTAAACTTTGCCAAGAGCGCTTGCCCGATGGTGTTATTCACCTTATGGGCACCGGTATGGTTGAGGTCTTCCCGCTTTAAATAAATTTGTGCGCCACCCAGCTCTTTTGTCCAGCGTTCCGCCAAATAAAGGGGCGACGGACGACCGACATAATGTGCCAGGTCTTTATCGAATTCCGCCTGGAACGATGGATCATCCTTAAGCCGGGTGTAAATTTCTTTAAGTTCATCCAGTGCATAGATCAACGTTTCTGAAACAAAACGCCCACCATAGGGGCCGAAGTGGCCATCCGAACTGGGAAAACTACTGTAATCAATTGCGGCATGCTGCCTGGTATCACTCACGGGATTCCACCTTAAGCGCCACTTCGGGCGTTGTTGATAAATGCTTGAATTTTATTGACGTCTTTGACGCCGGCCGAAGATTCTACGCCGCCGCTGACATCAACCCCGTAAACACGGGTAGCAGAGATAGCTTGAGCAACGTTGTCGGCCGTTAGACCGCCGGCCAAAACCAACGGCTTATCGGAATCTGAAGGTACACGGCGACAATCAAAGGTTTCACCGGTACCACCGGGTACTCCGGGACGATAGGCATCCAGCAAAATAGCTGAAGCTGTAGGAAAGGCAGCGATTTGAGCCTCGACATCCAGGTCTGGACGCATTCGGATCGCCTTCATATAGGGGCGCTTAAAGGCCGCGCAATACTCTTCATCTTCATCACCGTGAAATTGCAAGAGATGAAGCGGCACCTGGTCGAGCACCTGGTGCACAGTATGAGCATCAGCATTGACGAACAGCCCCACGACGGTAACAAACGGGCCCACCGCACGCGCAATCTCTAACGCCTGTTGCGGCTCTATATGACGCGAACTTGCGGCATAAAATACCAGCCCAATCGCATCCACGCCCGCCGCTACTGCAGCTCGCCCGTCAGCCACTGAGGTGATTCCGCAAACTTTAACTCGAGTTCTCGTCAAGATGTTTACCTATCGAAAATGCGTCCACGACAGAGTCAAATGACCCCTTAAAATGGAGCGGCGATATTATCAGAATCTGCCACGAAATGCTGTAATCCGGTGCAGATCGAACTCCGCGCTGGCGCTAATCTTGCCCCAGCTCACCCACCCCTTCGGTGATGAATAATGGCCCTGGCAATGTTTCTGGTAAATCAAAAGATGCGGGGTAATCTACCCCCACCAAATAGAGACCATGCGGTTTAGCGGTAACCCCACCTGCCGTACGATCTTTAGCAGCCAATACCTCAGCGACCCATGTTGGAGCGGCATTACCCGCCCCGACAGCCATCAGCACGCCCGCAATATTACGCACCATATGGTGTAAAAAAGCGTTCGCTTTCACTTCCAGCAGAATCAGGTCACCACGCCTGATGATATGCAGATGATGTATACATCTGACAGGGCTGTGAGCCTGACATTGCACGGCCCTAAATGACGTAAAGTCATGTTCGCCCACCAAATAGCTCGCACCCGCCTGCATAAGCGCCACGTCCAAAGCGCGATTGCTAAAGGTAATCTGGTGATTAAGCAGTCCCGATCCTTGACGTCGATCGCAAATCAGGTAGCGATAGGTTCGTGCCTGCGCACTAAAACGGGCGTGAAACTGAGGAGTGACATTTTTGGCCCAATTGATACTGATTGTATCGGGCAGATAATGGCGAGCACCCATCACCCAGGCTTTTTCCGGACGTTGAGCAAGGGTGTCGAAGTCAATCACTTGGGCGGTTGCATGCACACCGGCGTCAGTCCTGCCGGCACACACTAACGTTATCGGTTCGTCAGCCACACCGGATAGTGCTTTTTCCAACTCTTGCTGAACAGTAGGCACACCACCGGGTTGCCCCTGAAAACCGTGAAATCGGGCACCGTTATATTCAACTGAAACTGCAACGCGCTGCATTCCGTCAGGCCAAACGGTATCGGCAACCACTTCGCCGTTACGTACATAAGCTTTACTGGTGGGAATGTAGGTTTGGCTCATAAATGCATATTAGACAGACAGATACGTTAAAAAAACACAGCGTGTAAAAACAACAAAGCCTTATGCACTGAATAATGCACAAGGCTTTGTAAGTAGCGCGGTTAAAACTAATCGTCGATACGACTTAAAAGATCTTCAGCTTCCTGGCGCTGCTGCTCGTTACCTTCTTGAGTTACCTCAGTAAGAATATCACGCGCACCTTCGGTATCCCCCATATCGATATAAGCCCGTGCCAGATCCAATTTAGTCGCTGCTTCATCAGCATCCGCAAGGAAATCCAGCTCGGCATCCATATCTTCATCAGATACCTCATCCAGGTTGGTGTCTACTGCGTCAAACCCAGCCAATGCTTCTTCAAAAACGCTGTCTTCATCGATCCGATCTTCAACAACCGGCACCTCAGTCGCTGTTTCGATTTCAAGATCATCCAGCTCAAGCGTTTCCGCCTCCTCGTCGAAGGACGTTTCCGCGCTCTGCTCCTGCTCCAGGGTCGGAGCAGCAGACTCAAACTCTACACCGGATTCATTTTCGTCAAATTGATTTTCATTGAACTCCTCGTTCCCGACTTCATCGTCAACAACGAAGGTCAATTCTTCTTCAAGCTCGCGATTCTCGGCAGATGTGGCAGCAGCTGTTGAGTCCAGGTCAAATGCATCGGCTTCATCCATGGAAAGCGACATATCTGAATTTTCTCTTGGACTTTCCGCAATTTCTTTAACGTCTTCTTCAAATTGGAAGTCAGCGTCAGCAAAATCTGCCTCAAGATCTTTCATCTCTTCATCAAGCGCGGCCAGGTCGAGATCACCCATATCCATATCGAGATTGAAATCGTCCGCATCCTCGGGCAATACCAATTCTTCATCTGAAACTTCTAGCTCAGTTTCTTGATGAAGCACAGCCCCTTCCTGAGAAGAGGTTGTCTCGACCGAAAATTCATCTTCCTCAGCCGCAACAGCTGCCGGATCAACATGTTGATCCTCAAAGCTGAAATCAAAATCATCCTCTTGGGGCTCTTCAGCTATTCCTTCTGCCTGCACTTCAGCAGCTTCATTTTCTGAGCCCTCAAGATCAAACTCAAAGGCAAAGTCATCATGTGCCTGATCATTTGTCCGATCATTGAGCTGGGATACGGGTGCTTCTGCGGTCTCTGCAACCTTGAGTTCATCACCATCGGAGCCAATATCATTTCCCAGATCAAAATCAAATGTTAAATCTTCACTGTCGGCTTCAGCCTCAAGCTCTGTCTCCTCAAAGGATAAGTCATACTTTGAGTCACCGATTTTAATATCATCGGTTAACGCCAGTTCCTTATCATCCAGGAGGAAGGAATCAGCCGCGTCTTCGTCCTCAGTTAAAGATGAACCCTCTTGTGACTCCAGATCCAGATCACTATCCAGAAATAGCTCGTCATCGAACGCGGCTACCTCTCCACCTGCATCTGCTTCTCCATCCGCTCCATCTTCCTTATCACCGGTAGTCGCGGTATCCGCAAAATCCATGACTTCGTCAGTTACGGCCAAATCAGTTTCGTCGTATTCGACAGGAACAAACTCACCTGCGCCGTCAATATGCTCTCGCAGCTCTGCTGCGCGCGCCAGTGCCGGTTGTCCCGCAATGCCAATCAAACCGGTGTAATAACGATCAAACTTCTGAACGTCCTGGGTTTGTGAATAAACCTCAAGCAACTTTAAACGAATATCAATTGAATCAGGATCTTTGGCCAGGGCATTGAGAAGCATCTCTTCCGCCTGATCAAATTTGCCATAGGCAATATAGATGTCGGCCTCACCCACTACATCGCCAGTTTCCGCTTCTGCAGGCAATTCTTCCGGCTCAAAATCGGCCTCATCTGAGGTTTCTTCAGAGAAGAGCGACTCTTCCTCTTCGAAAATCTCTTCCTCCTGAACATCATCCATTGCAAAAATGTCATCATTTTCCAGATCCTGCTGCTCATTTTGCTTGCGACGACGGTAAATCGCGAACACTGCCAACAGAACCAGAATGACAATTGCCCCGACGATCAGTAGCAAGTAATCCTTCAAAGTATCCATCAACGAAGGAGCAGGCTGCGGGGGCACTACGGTACGCGCGGGTGCGGGCGCAACTGTTTCAGCAGGTGGTGCGGCAACCTCAGCAGCGTCCGTATTATCTTCAACCATTGGGGCAGCTTCTGATGGGGAGTCAACCGCTTCTTCCGGCGTGTAGGGCTCATACGCGTCATCCGTATCGGTGACGGCAGCACCCTCTTCGGCAGCCTTTAGCTGCAGCGCACGCAATTGGGTATTACTTACTTCAACCAAGCGCTCCATAGTACGAATCTGTTCTTCCAGATCCCGCACCCGCGAACTCAACTCTTGATTCTCACTTTTAACGCGATCCAGTTCTTCGAGAGAAGTTGCCAGCTCGGCTTCAAGGGCACGACCGCGACCGGTGTTGTCACCACTCCCCTGGCCTGAAGTACTGTCAGCGCTTCGCGGGGTCGCCAGTTTCACGCTCCCGCTTACCGCGCCAGTATCGCGCCGGGCGGCAGTTTCCCGCCGGGTAGCGCTTAACTGAGCGCCCATGCCGTCGTTAGACCAAGCCTGGTTTTGACGTGCAACCTCATTTACCGCCTCACGTTGGGACAGGGCTTTAATTTCATCACTCGATGGAACCCGCAGCACCTGTCCTTTACGTAACAGATTGATGTTGCCGTTGATAAAGGCCTCGGGGTTCAAACGCTGGATTGCCAACATTGTCTGGTGAACAGAGTGAGTTCTATCCGGGCGCATCTGTAAAGCAATTTGCCATAAGGTGTCACTATCGCCCACGGTGTAAGTCCCGTCACTACTGGTGCCGGATGGTCCCTGTGAGGTGCGGGTTGGAGCAGGACGAGGGGTTGTCGCAGCAGGTGTAGAACTCTGACGCGAAGGCGTTGTTTGTGGAGTTCTTGCTTGCGGTTGAGCAGCGGCGGCAGTTACTGCCGCATTTGCGCGGGTTTCTGAGAAAGTCGGCAAATCCATTAACAGCGTGTATTCGCGCAACAGCCGACCCGTAGGCCAACGGGCTTCAATCAGAAAATTTAAGAAAGGTTCGCGCACCGGGTTACGGCTGGTCACGCGGACAACCGGTCCGCCAGCACGATTCAGCAAAACTTCAAACTGGAATTCGGTAAGGAAGAAAATTCGATCAACGCCGTTGCGCTCGAAATCAGCAGGCGATGCAAGTCCCACAATGATTTGGTCGGAGTTGAGCCCTTGCGTATCAAGCAGAACAATCTCGGCACTGAGAGGCTCATTTAACTTGGAATTCAGCTGTATCTCACCCAGACCCAGGGCTGCCACTGCTTGAGAAAGCAACGCGCTACAAAAGAACCCACAGACCAAAATCAGCTTACGAAGATGCATAGGACTATCCTTTTATTATTCATCTGTTCCCAAATGCTCACTCGGGTTGGCAGGGCAGAACGTCCAACAAGCTGAACACTCAAAATCGGATGTTGTATGCAATAGGGCAAGACAACCTCGAATATGTCTTCACTATCGCTCGTAAGTATTCATTACAAATAGCTTTTTATCAACACTTGCACCCCGAAGTTCTTACTCCAGGGGAACTTTTTAGAAGATTTCTGCTGATAAATCCACAAAAACCGGGCGTCGCTTAAGTTTTTTTCTTACCTTGGGCTGTTGGCTATCAGCCGCGCCCTTATTAAAGGGGGGGGCTGATAGCTCGTTCTTACTTAGCTTCCCGCAGGATACGCAACATTCTACGCAGTGGTTCTGCAGCACCCCACAGCAACTGATCTCCGACGGTAAAGGCGGATAAGTACTGCGGACCCATATTCATTTTGCGCAAACGGCCGACCGGAATGCTCAGAGTACCTGTCACCGCTGTCGGTGTAAGATCACGCAGACTGGCATCACGCTCATTAGGAACCACTTTCGCCCAGGAGTTTGCTTCAGCCAACAACGCTTCAACATCTGCCAGAGGAACATCTTTATTGAGCTTTATGGTCAATGCCTGACTGTGACAGCGCATGGCACCAATGCGCACACACAATCCATCCACAGGGATAGGGTTAGCGTCACGACCAAGGATTTTGTTGGTTTCTGCCTGCCCTTTCCACTCTTCTTTGCTTTGACCGGTTTCCCATTGCTTATCGATGTAAGGCAGGAGGCTGCCAGCCAGCGGGTGGCCGAAGTTATCGGTGGGGAAACTCTCAGCGCGCATGGTTTGCGCAATCAGACGATCAATTTCCAGAATTGCTGAGCGGGGGTCGGCCAGCTTATCAGCTACTGATGAATGCAGAGCGCCCATTTGGCTGATCAATTCGCGCATATTCTGTGCGCCAGCGCCTGAGGCCGCCTGATAAGTCATGGAGCTGACCCACTCGATCAAACCGGCGCGAAAGAGTCCACCCAAGCCCATCAGCATCAGGCTTACCGTGCAGTTACCGCCGATAAAATTCTTGGTGCCTTTAGCCAGGCTATCTTTGATAACGTCCATATTGACCGGATCAAGCACAATGATTGAGTCCTTATCCATCCGGAGGCTGGAAGCCGCATCAATCCAATAGCCATTCCATCCCTCTGCACGCAGTTTTGGGAAAACCTCGTTGGTATAGTCCCCACCTTGACAGGTCAATATCACGTCCAGTTTTTTTAGCTCCGCAATAGCGTAAGCGTCTTGCAGTGGCGGTAATCCGCTTGCAACCTCGGGGGCTGCACCACCCACGTTGGATGTGGTGAAAAAGATTGGCTCGATATCAGCGAAATCACCTTCTGCTTGCATTCGCTCCATCAAAACGGAGCCCACCATACCGCGCCAACCTATAAAACCTACTTTCATGTCTCTTCTCTCTAAGCTTTAAGCGTAAAAAAATTCCTTACTGGAATATATAAGGCAGGAAATGGTGAGTAGTTTAGTCTCTCAGAGCCGCGATTACCGCATCACCCATCGCCGAGGTGGATACTTTTTTCATGCCTTCGGTGTATATGTCCACAGTGCGATAACCAGCATCCAGCACTCTACCCACAGCGGCTTCAATGGCATCGGCAACGTCGGGTAACGCCAGGGAATAACGCAACATCATCGAAACTGACAGGATTGTTGCCAATGGATTGGCAATGTTTTGGCCGGCGATGTCCGGCGCGGAGCCGTGACAAGGCTCGTACATCCCCCGCCCGTCTTTGTCCAGAGAGGCGGATGGTAGCATACCAATCGAGCCGGTCAGCATCGCCGCTGCGTCGGACAGAATATCACCAAACATATTACCGGTAACTATCACGTCAAATTGTTTGGGCGCGCGCACTAGTTGCATGGCAGCGTTATCGACATACATATGGCTCAATTCAACATCCGGATACTCGGCGTGCAGCGTATCCAGTACTTCTCGCCATAACATCGTTGCTTCCAAGACATTGGCCTTGTCCACTGAACACACTTTACGGTTACGCTTGCGTGCCATTTCAAAGGCGGTGCGTCCAATTCGAATGATTTCGCTTTCCGAGTATTTGTAGGTGTTAAAACCTTCGCGTTCCCCGTTTTCCAGAACGCGGATGCCGCGTGGCTGGCCAAAATAAATGCCGCCGGCCAATTCACGCACAATTAAAATATCCAAACCCGACACGACTTCAGGCTTGAGTGAAGAGGCGTCCACCAACTGCGGATACAGCAAGGCCGGACGCAGGTTGGCATACAACTCCAATTGCGAGCGAATTTTCAGCAATCCCTGCTCTGGACGAATAGCGCGATCTAATTTATCCCACTTGGGGCCGCCCACCGCGCCTAACAGAATAGCGTCAGCCTGACGCGCTCGCTCGAGGGTGGAATCCGCCAGCGGCACGCCGTGAACATCAATGGCGCTGCCCCCAATCAGTTCATTTTCGAATGTCAGATTGAGCGAGTATTTGTCATTGACACACTCCAATACCTTGCGCGCTTCGCCCACGATTTCCGGGCCAATACCATCACCTTCAAAAATTAAAATATGCTTGCCCAAAACAGTCCCCTTAAAAATACGTCAGGCTTAATATAAATGTTGATCAAACAGAATTATTTGATGGCATCAAATAACCAAGGCGCTTCTGTCCGGCGCTTGGTTTCGTAAGCACGAATCGCATCAGCGTGTTCAAGCGTAAGGCCTATCTCATCCAATCCATTTAGCAAACAGTGCTTGCGAAATTCATCTATCTCAAACTGAAAAACTTCGCCACTCGGAGTTCTGACCTCTTGCGCGGGCAGATCAATCGTTAACTGATAACCTTCGGCGGCATACATTTCATTAAACAATTGATCGACAACGTCTTCATCCAAGGTCAGCGGCAGCAAGCCATTTTTAAAACAGTTGTTATAGAAAATATCGGCAAAGCTCGGTGCAATAATGCAGCGAAAGCCATAATCGTCCAGCGCCCAGGGAGCATGCTCACGGCTGGAGCCGCAGCCAAAATTTTCCCGCGCCAATAAAATGGTAGCCCCCTGGTAGCGAGGAAAATTCAATGGAAACTCCGGATTCAAAGGACGGTGACTGACATCTTCATCCGGTTTACCTTCGTCAAGATAACGCAGCTCATCAAACAAGTTCTTACCAAAACCCGTGCGTTTGATCGATTTCAAAAACTGCTTCGGAATAATCATATCTGTGTCGACATTGGCGCGATCCATG
>Ga0079224_100004736_pt1 | contig 17704 bp, 15 predicted proteins | sample Stecom2015_FD_80414 | JGI IMG/M metagenome (GOLD analysis project Ga0079224, IMG submission 80414) | Agricultural soil microbial communities from Utah to study Nitrogen management - Steer compost 2015 | ecosystem: Environmental > Terrestrial > Soil > Agricultural land | place: USA: Utah...
CGAGGCACCCACCTGCTATATTGGCGGGTGCCTCGCGCCACGCGGCGCCGGCTCGCGCGCCCGTAGCTCAGTCGGATAGAGCGTTCGCCTCCGGAGCGAAAGGTCGCAGGTTCGAATCCTGCCGGGCGCACCATCCACCCAGCACGAACACCACGGAGCTCACCAGACGGGCCGCTCGGGCTGCCCGTCGCGCACCCACGGCTGCTCGACGAGGATGCCCTCGCCGCCGAACGAGCGCACCTCCACGCCCTCGAGCAGCAGCCGGACGGCGTCGACGTCGCCCGGCTGCGTGAGGGTGTAGAAGAGCTGGTGGAGCCGCCCGATCATCATGGCGCTGCCGCCGCCGCGCTCGAACCCCATCGAGAGGTCGACCGTCAGCACGCCGTCGTCGAGGCGCGCCGAGCGCACGACCACGTCGGCGGGCACCAGCGTGCTCAGCTGGCGCTCGGCCGCGTCGTCCGAGGCGCCGGCGGCCAGCGCCGCCAGCTGCTGCCGCACGCGCTCCTCCACGCTGCCGCGCCCGAGCCGCCGGTGCACGGGCTCGAGCGTGAAGCTCGTGCCCAGGTCGCGCACCAGGTAGACCGTGGTGTCGGGCAGGCGCTGCATGGTGCGCACGGCGATGGCGCCGACCAGCACCAGGAGCAGCAGCAGCGCCAGCGCCACCACCCGCAGCACGACGGTGCGCACGGTCTCACCCCCTCCCGGAGGGGCCCACGGAGGCGCGCACGGAGCTCATCGCGTCAGGCGCGCCGGATCGGCAGGTAGCGCGGCTCCCACATCGCGCTCGCCACGGCCTCGGCCACGTCGCCCTCGATCTCCTCGCGCGCCACGCCGTCGGCGAGCGCCTGCTTGGCCACGGCCACCGCCACGTGCTTGCTGGCGCGCCGCAGCGCGTCCACCCGCGGGTAGACGGCGCCGTCGAGCAGGCGCCCCGGGTCGGTGTAGTCGGCCAGCGCTTCGGCGGCGGCGGTGAGCATGCCGTCGGTGACGCGCGCCGCACCCGTCACCAGGGCGCCCAGGCCCAGCCCCGGGAAGATGAAGGCGTTGTTGCCCTGCCCCACCACGAAGCGCTTGCCGTCCTGCTCGACGTCGGGGAACGGGCTGCCGGTGGCCACCACCGCGCTGCCGCCCGTCCAGGCGTAGACGTCGGCGGGCACCGCCTCGCTGTTGGCGGTGGGGTTGGATAGCGGGAACACGATGGGGCGTGGGCTGTTGGCCGCCACCGCCTCGACGGTGGCGCGGTCGAAGGCGCCCGCCTGGCCCGACAGCCCGATGAGCCCGGTCGCCTGGGCGTTCGTCACCGTCTCGAGCAGGCTCGGCACCTCGCCGGCGAACTCCCAGCCCGCCAGGCGCGCGGGGTCCTGCGCCACGTCGCGCTTGTAGTCGTCGAGGCCCACGCGGTCCGCCACCAGCAGGCCCGAGGAGTCGATGACCAGCACGCGGGCGCGCGCCTCTTCGGGGCTCAGGCCGTGCTTCTCGAGGCCGAGCCGGATCTGCTTGGCCACCCCCACCCCGCCGGCGCCGGCGCCGTGGACCACGAACGTCTCGTCAACGAACTTGCGCCGCGTCATGTGGGCGCTGGCCAGCAGCCCCGCCAGCACCACCGCGCCGGTGCCCTGGATGTCGTCGTTGAGGCTCGGGAGCACGTCGCGGTAGCGGTTCATCACGTCGAACGCCTTCTGCTTGCTGAAGTCCTCCCACTGCAGGAGCGCGTCGGGGAAGCGCTTCCTGAAGGCGGTCACGAAGCGCTCCATGAAGTCGTCGTACGCCTGCCCCACCAGGCGCTCGTGGCGCACGCCCAGGTAGAGCGGGTCGTCGAGCAGGTCGGCGCGGTTCGTGCCCACGTCGAGCTCGATCGGCAGGGTGGTGGCGGGGTCGATGCCGGCGGCGGCGGTGTAGAGCGACAGCTTGCCGATGCAGATGGCCATGCCGCCGAAGCCCTGGTCGCCGATGCCCAGGATGCCCTCGGAGTCGGTGGCCACCGCCAGGCGCACGTCCTGCAGCGGCGCCTGCGCCAGCACCTCGTCGACCTGGTCGATGTTGTCGGTGCTGATGACCAGCCCGCGCGGCCAGCGGTAGATGAGGCTGAAGTTCTGCACCGCCTCGGCCACCGTGGGGGTGTAGATGATCGGCAGCATCTCCTCGAGGTGCTGCTCCAGCAGCGCGTAGAACAGCGTCTCGTTGCGGTCCTGCAGCACGCGCAGGTAGATGTGCTTGTCGAGCCCGGTGGTGAAGCGCCGGAAGTTGGAGTAGGCGCGCTCGACCTGCTCCTCGAGGCTCGAGACGTGCGGGGCGATCAGGCCGGTGAGCCCGAGCTCGCGCCGCTCCTCTAGGCTGAAGCCCGAGCTCTTGTTGAGGAGGGGCAGGCGCGTGATCAGGTAACCCGACAGGCTGGTGGCTAGGTAGGGGTTCCCCTGCTCGTCGACTCGTCGTTCGAACTGCTTCATTCCTTGCTGCTCCAACTTCGCCCTGACGGGCGCACTCGATCTACCGGCCGGTGCCCGGACCGGTGCGGGCGGAGCGCCTCACTCGGGCTCCGTCGGGATCCACCCGGGGTCCTGCGCTGCGGGGTCCTGCTCTCTGCTCCGTCCCGGGTCTTGCTCACCGTTCTGCTCTGCGTCCCGTTCCGGGTCCGGCTCGGCGTCCTGCGCCGCGTCGGGCGCCGGACCCTCCGCGTCTGGGCCTGCGGCGCTCCCCTCGTCGGACGCCGCCGCGACACCAGCCAGGCGCCGCGCCTCCTGCGCGAAGAAGGCGTAGTCGTCGTTGTCGGGCTCGAGCTCCAGGGCGCGCGCGTAGGCCTCGGCGGCCGCGGCGTGGTCGCCGGCCAGGAACTCGAGCTGGCCCAGGTAGCCCCAAGCCGCCGCGAAGCCGGGCGCCAGGCGCACCGCCTCCGTGAAGCCGGCGCGGGCGCCGGCGGCGTCGCCGGCCTGGTAGGCCTCGAGGCCGGCGGCGAAGGCGGCGCCCGCCCGCTCGCCGAACTCGCGCTGCTGCCGCGCGGCCTGCAGGAACCAGCGCGCGCGCTGGTCGGCGGGATCGAGGCGCAGCACCGCCTCCCAGTAGCCCACGGCCGCCTCGGCGTCGCCCGCCTCCTGGCTGGTGCGCGCCGCCCACACCAGCGCGTCCACGAAGCTCGGCTCGCGCTCCGCCGCCGCCTCGAAGCTCGCCCTGGCGGCCTCCAGGTCGCCGGCGGCGTAGGCGCTCTGACCGGCGTAGTAGGCGTTCGCGGCCTCCACCCCCCAGCGCTGCTGCGCCTGCGCCACCTCCAGGAACCAGGCGGCGCGGGCGTCGCCGGGGTCGGCGTCCAGCACCGCCCGCCAGTAGCGCGCCGCCGCGGCCGGCCGGCCGAGCTCGAGCGCGGTGCGCCCGGCCCACACGGCGGCCTGCACGAACGCCGCGTTGGCAGCGTAGGCGCGCTCGAAGGCGGGCAGCGCCGCGGCGAGGTCGCCGGCCTCGTAGGCGCGTAGGCCCGCGCGGTAGGCGTCGCTGGCGGCGGCGCCGTACGCCTCGCGCTCGCGGCTCAGCTCCAGGAAGAAGCGCGCGCCCTCGTCGTCGGGCGCCACCTGCAGCAGGCGCTCCCAGATGCGGATCGCCACCGCGGTGTCGCCCGACTCGAAGGCGATGCGCGCCAGCCAGCGCAGCGCCTCGGGGTGGGCGCCGTCCAGCTCCAGCATGGTGAGGTAGGCGCCCTGCGCCCCCTCCAGGTCGCCGGCCTGGTAGCGGGCGAAGGCCAGCTGGCCGAGCGCTCCGAGCGCCAGCTCCAGGTCGGTGCGGAACCCGGCCGCGAGCGCCGCGGGCAGCGCCGCCGGTGGGGCCGCGCGCGCCAGCACCTCGCCCCCCTCGGTCAGGTAAGCGTCCCAGGCAGCGAAGGCGCGGCTGTGCCAGCCGGTGAGGCCGTACACGCGGGCGCTCAGCGCCAGCGCCTCGCGCAGCGCGTCGTGCGCCGGGCCGAACGCCTCGCCGGCCGCCGCCTCCCGCGCGGCGGCCACGGCGGCGTCGGCCGCCTCGATGGCCGCGCGCCACGCCGCGTCGTCGGGCGTGGGGGCGCGGCCCAGGTCGCTGGTCAGCGCCGCCACGAACGCCGCCTCGGCGCGGGCGTACGCCTCGGCCGCGGGCTGCGCCGCGGCGGGCGCGAGGGCCGTCAGCCCCAGGGCGGCGAGGAGGGCGAGGAGGGCGCGCGAGGCTCCCGGCCCCGCGGCGCCAGGCGAGCGGGCGGCCCGGCGGCCCGTCAGCGCGACCGCGCCGTGAGCCACACGACCTCCTGGCCGGCGCGCACGAAGTAGAGCAGGCGGCGACCGCCGTCGTCGCCCACGTAGACGATGCGCGTGTGCGTCTCGGGGCCGGCGGGGCCCTGCACGGTGCGCTGGCTGCGCTCCTGCTCGAAGTAGCCGGCGACGGCGAAGGCGGTGGTCACCTGCTGGTCGACGGCGCCGGCCAGCCCGACGGCGATGCCGCCGAGGGTGTACGCCTCCCAGTCGGTCCACGAACCCGCGTCCTCGACGCGCTGCAGCAGCACGTCGACGCCGGCGCCGGTGGCCCGCAGGCTGCCGCGCGGCAGGCTGACGCTCGGGTCGAACTGGGCGCTGATGGCGGTGACGGTCAGGACCTCGGCCAGCAGCTGCGCCTGCGCCAGGCCGGCGAGCGGCAGCGCGACCAGCGCGAGCGCGAGGGGGGTGAGGCGGCGCGCGAAGCGCCCCGGCACGGGGCGCGACCGTTGCGGACGTGGCTCGGGCCTACGCATGTGGTCAAGTCTAGCACCGGGGCCGGGGACTTCCGCCCCCGCCCCTGGGCGGGCGCTCCGCGCGGGCATCGCGTTCGCTTGACCCTCCGCGCGCCCAGCCGCTACCCTTGAGGACGGTCCGTATCTCACGGGTTCCCCCTCTTCTTCCCTCTCAGCGGTACGCCGCCCGAGCGCACGGAGTGACCATGTTCCAGAGTCTTGGTGATCGCCTGCAAACCGTCTTCGACGGCCTGCGCGGCCGTGGCCGCCTGTCGGAGGCCGACGTCAAGGCCGCGCTGCGCGAGGTGCGCGTGGCCCTGCTCGAAGCCGACGTGAACCTCGAGGTGGCGCGCGAGTTCACCAAGCGCGTGCAGGAGAAGGCCGTCGGCTCCGAGGTGCTGATGTCCCTCAACCCCGACCAGCGCGTCATCGCCATCGTCCACGACGAGCTGGTCGACGTGCTGGGCGGCAAGGCGGCGCAGCCCACCCTGCGGTCCGACTCCAACGTGTGGCTGCTGATGGGCCTGCAGGGCGCCGGCAAGACCACCACCGCCGGCAAGCTGGCCTACCGCTACAAGGCGCAGGGCCGGCGCGTGCTGCTGGTGGCCGCCGACACCCAGCGCCCGGCCGCACGCGAGCAGCTCAAGACGCTCGGCGCCCAGATCGGCGTGCCGGTGTTCGAGGTCCTCGACGACGAGAAGCCCGCCGCCATCGTGGCCCGCCTGCAGGAGCACCTGCGCAAGGACTTCCGCGACCTGGTCATCGTCGACACCGCCGGCCGCCTGCAGGTCGACGAGTCGTTGATGGACGAGCTGGCTGAGCTCTCCGAGCGCCTGGAGCCCAGCGAGAAGGTGCTGGTGGTCGATGCCATGACCGGCCAGCAGTCGCTGCCGGTGGCCAGCGCCTTCGACGAGCGCGTGGGCGTGTCGGGCCTGATCATGACCAAGCTCGACGGCGATGCCCGCGGCGGCGCCGCCCTGTCGGCCAAGCACGTCACCGGCAAGCCCATCTACTTCGCCGGCATGAGCGAGAAGATCGACGGCCTCGAGCCGTTCCACCCCGACCGCGTGGCGGGGCGCATCCTCGGCATGGGCGACGTGCTCACGCTCATCGAGAAGGCCAAGGCGCTGGAGGCCGACGAGGACGAGCGCGAGATGCGCGACCTCGGCGACTTCACGCTGCAGGACATGCTCACGCAGATGCGCAAGATCAAGCAGATGGGCTCGTTCACCGACGTGCTGAAGATGATCCCCGGCGCCGGCAAGCTGCTGCCGGCGGGCGCCCAGATCGACGAGCGCGAGATCGCGCGCGTCGAGGCCATCATCTCGAGCATGACCGAGAAGGAGCGCGCCGTGCCGCGCATCCTCAACGCCAGCCGCCGCAAGCGCATCGCGCGCGGCTCCGGCACCACCGTGCAGGACGTGAACCGCCTCATCAAGAACTACGAGGAGATGCGCAAGCTGATGAAGCGCATGGGCAAGCGCCCGCCCGGGCGCGGCATGCGCCGCGGCGTGCGCGCCTGATAAGCTGAGCGTCACGTTTGTGCTGGGAGCCCCTGGCGTGTAGACTGGGGAGCTTTGAGACGCCCGTGCCTCGCGCGGGCGCTCGCCTACACCACCGACCCCGACCTTGGAGTCATGGAGGAAGTCCGAAGATGGTCAAGATCCGCCTTATGCGCCTGGGCTCGATGAAGAACCCGCACTACCGCCTCGTCGTCGTCGACGGCCGCACCAAGCGTAGCGGCGACTACATCGAGCAGATCGGCTACTACGACCCCCGCGAGACCACCGAGGAGAACCTGCGCCTCGACGTCGAGCGCGCCAACCACTGGCTCGCCACCGGCGCCCAGCCCACCGACACCGCGCTGCGCCTGCTGCAGAAGTTCGAAGGCGTCGAGCTGCCCGCCAAGCTCCAGGCCAAGCGCCGCAGCCCCTACGTCAAGCGCCAGGAAGCGCAAGCCTAAGCGCGTCCTGAACCCGTCCGCCCGCTAGCCGGAGGCCCCATGCCCCTCGACCTGGTCACCTTCATCCTCCAGAACCTCGTGGCCGAACCCGACCGCCTCGAGGTCACCGCCGACGGGGACGACCGCAACCTGCGCATCGAGGTCACCTGCGCCCCCGAGGACGTGGGCCGCATCATCGGCCGCGGCGGGCGCCTGATCAACGCCGTCCGCACCCTGGCCCGCGCCGCCGCCGACGGCCGCCAGCGCGTCGAGCTCCAGCTGCTGGAGTGAGGCGCCCGCGGGCGCGCTCCGCCCCGTTGCACCCTTCATGGCGCTAGACCCCACCGCCACCGTCCCGCCCGAGGGCTACCTGCGCCTCGGCCGCCTGGGGCGCACCTTCCAGTTGGAGGGGGCGCTGCGGCTGGCGCTCGACGCCGCCGTGTCGTACGAGGGCGAGGACGGCGCCGAGCCGGTGGGCGTGCGCGTCCTGCAGGGGGCGGGCCAGCTGTTCGTCACCGGCCTCGGGCACGCGCGCGTGCGCGAGCTGTTCGCCAGCGGCGGCAGCCTGATGCTCAAGCTCGAGGGGGTGCGCGACCGCACCGCCGCCCAGCGCCTGGTCAACGCCACCGTGTGGGTCGACCCGGCCGCGCTCGCGGCGGGGCTCGCCGAGGAGCTGGCCGCCGAGATCGCGGCCGGCGACGAGGAGGAGCGCCTGGTCGGCCTGCCGGTGCTGGTCGACGGGGCGCGCGTGGGCGAGGTGAGCGGGGCGCAGCTCGACGGCCCCAACCCGCTGGTGGAGGTCGCCCTCGACGAGGGCGCCGCGCGCGCGTTGCTGCCGCTCGAAGCGCCCTACGTGGCGCTCACCGAGGCGGGCGTGGAGCTCACCGACCCGCCCGCCGGGCTGCTCGGCCCCGGCTGAGGCCGGCCCCTCCGTGCGCTTCACCGTCTACACCCTGTTCCCCGGCCTCATCGCCCCCTACCTGGAGGAGGCCCTCCTGGCGCGCGCCGTGCGCCAGGGGCTGGTGGAGGTCGAGCTGCGCGACCTGCGCCGCTTCGCCGGCAACCGCACCGGCCGAGTCGACGACGCCCCCTACGGCGGCGGCGCCGGCATGGTGATGCGCGTCGACGTGGCCGGCCAGGCGGTGGCCGAGCTGGCGCAGGACGACCCGCCGCCCGACGATATCGTCCTCCTCTCCCCCGCCGGCGAGCCGCTCACGCAGCCCCTGGTGCAGGAGCTGGCGCAGCGGCGCCACCTGGCGCTGCTGTCGGGGCGCTACGAGGGCTTCGACGCGCGCGTCGAGCGGCTCGTGACCCGCGAGATCTCGATCGGCGACTACGTGCTGATGGGCGGCGAGCTGCCGGCCCTGGTGGTGATGGAGGCGGTGGCGCGCCTCGTACCGGGCGTGCTCGGCGACGCGGAGAGCCACCAGCAGGAGTCGTTCACCACCGGCCTGCTCGACTACCCCGAGTACACGCGGCCGCCCAGCTACCAGGGGCTCGAGGTGCCTGAGGTGCTGAAGAGCGGCCACCACGGCAAGGTGGCCGCCTGGCGCCGGCTGCAGGCGCTGCGGCGCACCTTCGAGCGCCGCCCCGAGCTGCTGGAGCGCGCGCCCCTCACCGAGGAGGAGCGCGCCCTGGTAGCGCAGTGGCGGGCCGAGGCCGACTGATCACAGCCGGGCCCCGGCCCGCCACCCGCTCATCGATGGCTCGTCGGCCGCCCGCTAGCGGCGCGGCGGCCCTTACTGCAGCGCTTCGACGCGCTCGATCACCAGCGGGGTGATGTCGAGGTCGGCGTCGGCGTAGACCACCAGGCGCAGGTTGGCGGCCTCCACGGCGTCGAGCACCAGGGTGTAGCCGTTCTCCTGCGCGAGCTGCGCGATGATGTCGTTGACCGCCGTCACGGCCGGCTCGGCTGCGGCGTTGATCTCGTTGAGGTAGCGGTTCTGCACCGCCGTGAGCGTGGAGCGCAGCGCGCTGTAGCGGTCGCTCTCGTCGGCGGTGAGCTGCTCGCCGGCGGCGGCCTTCTGCTCGAGGGCGGCCAGGCTCTGGCTCAGCTCCTGGACCTCGGCGGCGGCCTGCTGCTGCAGCGCCTCGATCTGCGCGCCGGACGGGTGCGCGCGGATGGCGGCCTGCGAGTCGACGTAGACCACCTTCGTGGGGCGCTGCTGGGCGGTCAGGTTGTTGGCTAGCAGCGCGACCACGAAGGCCGCACCGATTCCGAGCAGGGTGAGTCTTCTCATAGCGGTTGGAGTCTACCACCGTGATGATGAGAACCGCCTTCGGAAGGGCGCCCCGTGCTGACCGCTCCCCTGACCTGCTGCCACGCCACGCTGCCACCTCGCCCCACCGCATGACGACCCTCCAGCTCGTCTTCGCGGGGGTGCTCGGCGCGCTCATCGGCAGCTTCGGCAACGTGGTCATCTGGCGCCTGCCGCGCCGCGAGTCGATCGTGTTCCCCGGCAGCCGCTGCCCCCACTGCGGGCACCGCCTGAGCCCCTTGGAGCTGGTGCCCGTGCTGTCGTGGCTGGCGCTGGGCGGGCGCTGCCGCGCTTGCCGTGAGCCCATCTCGCCGCGCTACCCGCTGGTCGAGGCGCTGATGGCCGCGCTCTTCGTGCTGCTGGTGTGGCGCTGGCCGCCCACCGAGCACGGCGCCGCGGTGCTGCCGCTGCTGGCGGTGGTGGCCATGCTGGTGATGGCCGCCCTCATCGACATCGACCACTTCGTGCTCCCCGACGTGCTGACCTTCGGCGCGCTGGGGGTGGCGCTGGCCGGCTCGTTCCTGGCGGCGGGGGCGCCGGGCCTGCCCGGTCCCGGCGCGGCGCTCGCGGGGGCGCTCACGGGCGCGGGCGTGCTGCTGCTCATCAACCGCGTGGGCGGGCTGGTGCTGCGGCGCTTCGCCGACACCCGCGAGCGGCTCTTCCCCTTCAGCCTCGACCAGGCCAACCTGGCCGCCGTGGTGGGCGCGCTCGGGGGCGTGTGGTGGGGCCTGGCGGCCGGCGCCGTCAGCCTGCTCGCCAACCTCCTGACGCGCCGCGTGCTGCGCCTCAGCGAGCCGCTGGTCTACGGGCTGTGGCTCGTGGCGCTGCTGCTCACCACCACCTCGTTCGCGGTGGGCACCGCGGAGGGCGTGGCCGGCAGCGTGATGGCCGCCGGCGCCTGGGCGCTGGTGGGGGCGCTCTACTGGTGGGTCCACGACCTCGTGCGGCCCGGCGCCGAGGAGGAGGTCGGCGAGGAGGAGCAGGAGCCGGTGGCCATGGGCTTCGGCGACGTCAAGCTCGCCGCCGTGCTGGGCGCCTTCCTCGGCTGGGAGCGCTTCCTGGTGGGCCTGTTCCTGGCCGTGAGCGTGGGCGCGCTCTTCGGCGTGGGCCAACGGCTGGCGGGCGGCGGCCGCGTCATCCCGTTCGGGCCGTACCTGCTCCTGGGCGCGCTGCTGGCGCTGTTCTTCGGTGACGCCATCATCGCCTGGTACTTCGGGCTGCTGGGCGTCGGCGCCTGAGGCCCGCGCGGCGCGCGCCGCCCCCGCGCGCCGCCGGTTCGGTATGCGCCCACGTGCATAGTCATGCAACTAGTGATAGAGTGTTGCGCGTTCGTCGCTCGCCGGCCGGTGAGCGACGCTCTTCTTACAGCCGTGAAGGCGATTGGAGCACGATGGACCCGTTGCGCCTAGAGGGCCTAGCCGGCCGCGACCTGCTGTCGCTCGCCGACCTGAGCCGCGAGGAGTTCGCCGGCCTGCTGGACAGCGCCGTGACCCTCAAGCAGAACTGGAAACGTGGGGTGCGGCCGCCGTACCTCGCGCAGCGCACCCTGGCGATGATCTTCGAGAAGCCGTCGCTGCGCACGCGCACCACCTTCGACATCGCCATGTACCAGCTCGGCGGCCACGCCGTGCTGCTCGACCAGGCGTCGATCGGGCTGGGGGTGCGCGAGACGGTGCGCGACGTCGCCACCAACCTGAGCCGCTGGGTCGACGCCATCATGGCGCGCACCCACGCCCACGCCACCCTGACGCAGCTGGCCGAGCACGCCAGCGTGCCCGTCGTCAACGGCCTCTCCGACCTGCTGCACCCCACCCAGGCGGTGGCCGACTACATCACGCTACGCGAGCGCTTCGGCGACCTCCAGGGGCTCGAGCTCGTCTACGTCGGCGACGGCAACAACATCTGCAACTCGCACGTCAACGCGGCCGCGCTCGCGGGCGTGGCGCTCACCGTGGCGTGCCCGCCCGGCTACGAGCCCGACGCGGCGCTGCTGGCCGCCGCCCGCGCGCGCGGCGCCTGCGTCGAGGTGGTGCACGACCCGCGCGAGGCCGCCCGCGGCGCCGACGCGCTCTACACCGACGTGTGGGTGTCGATGGGCATGGAGGAGGAGAGCGAGCGGCGGCGCCGCGACTTCGCCGGCTACACCATCACCCCCGCGTGGCTCGAGGAGCTGAGCCCGCGCGGCGTGTTCATGCACGACCTGCCCGCCCACTACGGCGAGGAGTGCACCGAGGAGGCCGTCTACCACGAGCGCAGCGTGGTCTTCGACCAGGCCGAGAACCGCCTGCACGCCCACAAGGCCATCCTCTTCCAGCTGCTGGCCGCGGAGGCGGCGTGAGCGGCCTGACGGTCGGCGTCCTCGGCGCCAGCGGCTACGGCGGCGCCGGGCTGATCGCGCGCCTCGCACGCCACCCCGAGGTGGAGCGCCTGGCGCTGGGCTCGCGGCGCTACGCCGGCCAGCCCGTGAGCGCCTGCTGGCCGCAGTTCGGCGGCGCCACGGCCGCGCTCGCGTTCCAGGAGAGCGACGCCGTGATCGCGGCCGCCGACGTGCTGTTCTGCGCCACCCCGCACGGCGCCACCGCGCCGCTGGTGGCGCAGGCGCTGGCGGCCGGCAAGCGCGTCGTCGACCTGTCGGCCGACTTCCGCCTCGACCCGGCCGCCTACCGCGAGTGGTACGGCGCCGAGCACCCCCACCCCGAGCTGTTCGAGCGGGCGCGCTACGGGCTGGTGGAGCTGCACCGCCACGAGCTGTCGGGCGCGCAGCTGATCGCCAGCCCCGGCTGCAACGCCACGGCGGGCGCGCTGACGCTGGCGCCGCTGGCGGCGGCGGGGCTGACGGGCGCCAGCGTGGTGGTCAACGTGCTCACCGGCGTCTCCGGCGCGGGCCGCAGCCCGGGCGAGGCGTTCACCTACGCCGAGCTCGACGAGAACGCCAAGGCCTACAAGCCCTCGGGCACGCACCGCCACACGGCCGAGATCGAGGCAACCGGCGGCCGCGCCCGGGCCGCGGCGGCGGCCGGCGACGGCAAGCGCCTCGACTCGCGCGCGCCGTTCGAGCCGCTGCCCGTGAGCTTCACCCCCCACCTGGTGCCGATGAGCCGCGGCATCCTCGCCACCCTCACGACGCGCGTGCCCGACGGCGCCGACGCCAGCGAGGAGGGGCTGCTGGCGCTGCTGGCCGACTACTACGCCGGCGACCCGCTGGTCACGGTGCAGCGCGAGCTGCCGCAGACCAAGGCGGCGGCGGGCAGCGACCGCGCCGTGCTGAGCGCGCGCTTCGACGCGCGCACCGGCCACGCGCTGGTCTTCTGCGCCATCGACAACCTGGGCAAGGGGGCGTCGGGGCAGGCGGTGCAGGCGTTCAACGTGGCGCACGGCTTCCCCGAGACGCTCGGCCTCGCGGAGGTGGGCACGTGGCCGTGAGGCTGCCCACGGGCTTCCAGGCGGCCGGCATCCGCGCCGGCCTCAAGCGCTCGGGGCGCCCCGACCTGGCGCTGCTCTACGCCGACGAGCCGCTGGCGTGGGCGTTCGCTGGCACCACCAACGTGGTGCAAGCCCCGTGCGTGACGCGCAACCGCGCCCTCCACCAGGGCGGTGGCGAGGTGCGCGCCGTGGTGGTCAACTCGGGCAACGCCAACTGCGCCAACGGCGCCGCCGGCGCCCGCGACAACGACGCCTACGCCACCGCCACCGCCGAGGCCCTCGGAGTGGCCCCCGCGGAGGTGCTCACCGCCAGCACCGGCATCATCGGCCGGCCCATGCCGATGGAGAAGCTGCTGGCGGGGCTGCCGGCGGCGCGCATCGAGCTCGCCGACACCGCCGACGCCTTCGGCCAGGCGATCCTCACCACCGACCTGGTCACGAAGCTGGCCGAGGCCAGCCTGCCCGGCGGCGCCCGCGTGGTGGGCGTGGCCAAGGGCTCGGGGATGATCCACCCGAACATGGCCACCATGCTGGCGTTCGTGGCCACCGACGCCGCGGTCGACCAGGCGACGCTGCGCGAGATGTGGCCGCGGGTGGTGCGGCGCTCGTTCAACCAGCTGACCGTCGACGGCGACACCAGCACCAACGACATGGCCGTGGTGCTGGCCTCGGGCCGCGTGGCCTGCGAGGCGGCCGCGCTCGAGCGAGCGCTGCTCGAGGTGTGCGTGAGCCTCGCCAAGCAGATCGCGCGCGACGGCGAGGGCGCCACCAAGCTGCTCACCGTGCGCGTCAGCGGCGCGCGCGACGAGGACGAGGCGCTCAAGGCCGCCCTGGCGGTGGCGGGCAGCAGCCTCGTGAAGACCGCCGTGCACGGCGCCGACCCCAACTGGGGGCGCATCCTGGCGGCGGCCGGCCGCTCGGGTGCCGCCAGCGACCCCACGCGGGTGCGCGTGGCCATGCAGGGGTTCGAGCTCTACCGCGGCGAGCCGCTCCCGTTCGAGGAGGCGGCGGTGTCGCAGGCGCTGAAGGCCGAGGACGTGCAGATCGAGGTCGACCTGCACGCCGGCGAGGCCGTGGCCGAGGCGTGGGGCTGCGACCTGTCGGCCGAGTACGTGCGCATCAACGCCGACTACACGACCTGAGCCCGCCGGGCGTTCGCTAGCGGAGGGCCCGCGCCCCGACCGCGCTAGGCGCGGCGGGCGCGGGCCCTCCTTCCTGTCCTCCCCGGCTCAGCGCCGCCGGTTGGCGATGTGGATGGCGCGGCCGTGGGCGTGCTCGGCCGCCTCCATCACCCCCTCGGAGATGGTGGGGTGCGGGTGCTGCGTGAGGGCGATGTCCTCCAGGGTAGCGCCCATCTCGATGGCGAGCGCGGCCTCCGACACGATGTCGCCGGCGTTGGGGCCCACCATGTGGAAGCCCAGCAGCAGGTCGGTCTTGGCGTCGCCGACGAGCTTGATCACCCCGCTGTCGACGCCCAGGGTGGAGGCGCGGCCCGAGGCCAGCAGCGGGAAGCGCCCGACGCGCACCTCGTAGCCGGCCGCCTTCGCCTCCTCCTCGGTCATGCCGACGCTGGCGAGCTCGGGGTCGGTGTAGATCACCGACGGCACCACCGTGTCGTAGGCGATGGACTTGCCGGCGGCGTGCTCGGCGGCCGCCAGCCCCTCCTTCATGGCCTTGTGGGCCAGCAGCGGGGCGCGCGCCACGTCGCCGATGGCGTAGATGTGCGGCACGTTGGTCTGCATGTGGTCGTTGACCACCTTGACGAAGCCGCGCTCGTCGACCTCGACGCCCGCCGCCTCCAGGCCCAGGCCGTGGCCGTTGGGACGGCGGCCCACCGCCACCAGCACGCGGTCGGCCACCAGGGTCTCCTTCTTGCCGTCGCGCTCGATCTCGACCTCGGTGCCCTTCTTGCCCTTCTTCTGGCCCAGCACCTTGGTGCTCGTGAGGATCGTGATGCCGCGCATCTCGAGCGCCTTGCGCAGCTCCTTGGCGGCGTCGGCGTCGGCGGCGCCGGCGATCTGGTCGAGGAGCTCGACGACCGTCACCTCGGAGCCGAGCGAGTGGTAGACGTCGGCGAACTCGAGGCCGATGGCGCCAGCGCCGATCACGAGGAAGCGCTTGGGCACCTCGTCGCCGATGGTGAGCGCGCCGGTCGAGTCGATGATGCGGCCCTCCTCGAGCTCGAAGCCCGGGATGCTGGCGGGGCGCGAGCCGGTGGCCACGATGAACGACCTGGCGGTGTGCTTCTCGCCGGCCACCTCGATCTCGTTGGGGCCGGTGAAGCGGCCCTCGCCCTCGATCAGGGTGACCTTGTTGCCCCGGAAGAGCATCTTCACGCCGTTGGTCTGCTTGCCGACGACCTTCTGCTTCCACGCCTCGATGCCGCCCAGGTCGACCTTCGGCTCGCCGAAGTCGATGCCGAACTCCTTGGCGCTCTTCGCGCCGCGCAGCTCGGCGCCCACGTGCAGCAGGGCCTTGGTGGGGATGCAGCCGACGTTGAGGCACACGCCGCCCACGTCGCCCTTCTCGACGCAGGCCACCTTGAGACCGAGCTGGGCCGCGCGGATGGCGGCGTGGTAACCGCCGGGACCTGAGCCGACGACGATGAGGTCGAAATCCATTGCTTCCTCCACGGTAGACGGGCACGGGCCGTACCGCCCGTGCGGCGACCCAAGCGCTCTCGGTTGGGCGGGCGCCGCGAGCCTGCGCAGCGCGCCTACGCTTCGGCCCAAGTGTAACAGCGCCCACCACGGCGCGAGCCGCGCGTGAGGCCCAGGGCCGAGCCAGGCGCCGGCGGCGCGGCGGCGCCGGCCGGGAGCGGCGCTCCCCACGCGCGACCCGCGCCGTTGACAGCCGCGGCCCGCGCGCCTACCATGCGCGCATGACCGTCACCGCTCGTCCCCGTCGCAGCCGCCCCGCGCGTCAGGCGCCGGGCCGTGGGGCGCCGGTGCTACTACCGCTCGCGCTACCTCAGGGGCCGCCGCGCTGAGGGTGATGCCGTAACGCGCTCGCCGGCCCCGACCCGCCAGGTCGGGGCTTCCTCGTGCTACCCGCCTGGCTCCCGTGACCATCGGCGAGCACGGTTCGAGGGCCGTTCTGCCCTTCGTATACTGGAGAAACGATGACCGACACCATCCGAGACCCCGCCACCGGCAGCCGCCAGGACCGCTACGTCCCCGGCGAGATCGAGAAGAAGTGGCAGCAGCGGTGGCGTGAGGAAGGGCTCTACGAGGTCGACCTGAACGACGACTCCAGGCCCAAGTACTACTTCCTCACCATGTACCCCTACCCCTCCGGCGACCTGCACATGGGCCACTGGTACGCCGAGGTGCCCGCCGACGCCGCCGCCAGGTTCACGCGCATGCGCGGCTACAACGTGCTCTTCCCCATGGGCTTCGACGCCTTCGGTCTGCCCGCCGAGAACGCCGCCGTCAAGGCGGCGCGCGAGGGCGTGCCCAACGTGCACCCGGCGCGCCTCACCTACGAGCGCATCGAGCGCATGAAGCAGCAGTTCGACCAGATGGGGGCGATGTTCGACTGGTCCAAGGAGGTCGTCACCTGCGACCCCGAGTACTACAAGTGGAACCAGCGCTTCTTCATCGAGATGATGGAGCGCGGCCTCGCCTACCGCAAGGAGTCGGTCGTCAACTGGGACCCCGTCGACCAGACGGTGCTCGCCAACGAGCAGGTGATCGACGGCCGCGGTGAGCGCTCCGGCGCGCTCATCGAGCGCCGCCTCATGCCGCAGTGGCACCTCAAGATCACCGACTACGCCGACGAGCTCCTCGACTTCGAGGGCCTCGACTGGCCGGCGCGCGTGCGCACCATGCAGACCAACTGGATCGGCCGCTCCGAGGGCGCCGAGGTGGTCTTCAAGAGCGAGCAGGGCGACGACATCGTGGTGTTCACCACCCGCCCCGACACGCTCTGGGGCGCCACCTTCATGGTGCTGGCGCCCGAGCACCCGCTGGTCGCGAAGCTCACCAGCGACGAGCAGCGCGCGGCGGTCGAGGCGTACGTCGAGCGCACCTCGCACCTCACCGAGGTCGACCGCATGGCGGAGGCCAAGGAGAAGACCGGCGTGTTCATCGGCGCCTACGCCGTGAACCCCGTCAACCAGGCGCGCATCCCCATCTGGATCGCCGACTACGTGCTGATGGGTTACGGCACCGGCGCCATCATGGCGGTGCCGTACGGCGACCAGCGCGACTTCGAGTTCGCGCGCGAGTTCGGCCTCGACATCGTGCCGGTGGTGCGCCCCGACGGCGCCGCCGACGACGACCTCGACCCCGGCCGCCTCGAGGAGGCCTGGGCCGGTCCCGGAACGCTCGTCAACTCGGGGCCGCTCGACGGCATCCGCCACAACGGCGAGAAGGGGCGCGCCAGCCCCGCCATCGCGGCGGCCATCGAGTACCTCGAGAGCATCGGCGCCGGCCGCGAGCAGACCACCTACCGCCTGCGCGACTGGCTCATCAGCCGCCAGCGCTACTGGGGCACGCCCATCCCCGTCCTCTACTGCGACGCGTGCGGCATCGTGCCCGAGAAGCTCGAGAACCTCCCGGTGGTGCTCCCCGAGGACGTGGCGTTCATGCCCACCGGCGAGTCGCCGCTCAAGACGCACGCGGCGTTCCTCAACGCCACCTGCCCCCGCTGCGACGGGCCCGCCAAGCGCGAGACCGACACCATGGACACCTTCATGGACTCGTCCTGGTACTGGTTCCGCTACCTCAGCCCCCACGACGACGACCGCCCCATCGACCCCGAGCTGGCCGACAGGTGGACGCCCGTCGACATGTACACCGGCGGCATCGAGCACGCCATCCTCCACCTGCTCTACGCGCGCTTCTTCACCAAGGTGCTGCGCGACCTCGGCTACGTGAACATCTCCGAGCCGTTCCGCAGCCTGCGCAACCAGGGGATGATCCTGGGCTCCGACAACGAGAAGATGTCGAAGTCGCGTGGCAACGTGGTCAACCCCGACGACCTGGTGGCGCAGTACGGCGCCGATACGGTGCGCGCCTACCTCATGTTCATGGGCCCCTGGGACCAGGGCGCGCCGTGGAGCTACACCGGCATCGACGGCCAGGCGCGCTTCCTCAACCGCGTTTGGAGCCTGGTGGTGGGCGGCGGCGAGGGCGACGAGGCCAAGGCCTCCATGACCGAGGCCGACCTGCGCCGCGCCGTGCACCACGCCATCAAGGAGGTCACCGAGGACCTCGAGGCGTTCCGCTTCAACACCGCCATCGCCGAACTGATGACGCTGCAGGGCGCGCTGTCCAAGGCGCGCGCCGCCGGCCTCGCCGCCACCGACACCTGGCGCGAGGGCGTGCGCACGCTCCTCAAGCTCCTCGCCCCCATCGCGCC